>Ga0075014_100000407_pt1 | contig 11695 bp, 22 predicted proteins | sample AleBraG_ABR_2014_FD_71472 | JGI IMG/M metagenome (GOLD analysis project Ga0075014, IMG submission 71472) | Freshwater sediment microbial communities in response to fracking from Pennsylvania, USA - Alex Branch Run_MetaG_ABR_2014 | ecosystem: Environmental > Aquatic > Freshwater > Creek >... | reverse complement strand
TCGGTTTGGGCGGCGCTCTCCCGACCATCACGCCGTCAGGGAGTTGAAATCATGGACCCGCATTTCAAGGCAATCCTCGATGAGGTCGGCCTCGGTCTCGGCAAACTGAAATCCATCGCCAGCGCGATCGAGGGCTCCCCGATCACAACGACCATGGAACGGCTTGTTCCCGGCCTTGCGGGCCTCGTGGGCAAGCTCGCGACCGACGCGGCTATCGCCAGCGGCATCGGGTCCGCCATCCCCTCCGTTGAGGCTCTGATTGCGATCCTGGAGGATTTGGGGATGAAGCCTCTGGACTTCTCCGACCCCTCCGTCCCCGGCTATCAGGATCGTCGCGACGCCGAGGAAATCACGGGCTGATAATGCCGGGCGTTCGCGCCCGGCATCAACACCTGAAACGGGGCTGAAATGTTCGATCACCTGCCATTCAACTCAAATCAATTGCTGGACGCGCTGGCGGGTGGCCTGGGCGGGTTCGTCAAGGGCATGAGCCTATCCCTGTCAATCCGCGACAACGGAATAGCCATCGCTGTCGGCGCTGTGTGCGCGATCTATCTCGCGCCGTTCGGCGACGCCATTCTTGATCCGACGCTTGGCCGATTTCTGGCATCGGAAAAACAGGCGAGTCATCTCGGCGGGTTCATCGTCGGGATCGTCGGGCTCGGCCTCGTCGGGTTTATCATGGGCGTGTTCAAATCGTGGCAGTCCGACAAGGGGGTTCGGCCATGACGCGCCGCCGGTTGATGGCCGCGGCCAGCGACAGTCTGCATGAGCAGTGGCGGTGGATGCGGATCGGGCTCTATTTCCTCGTCGCCGCGATTTATATTCTCGGTGTTGGCGGTAACCTCGAGGCGCGCATCTGGCCGGTCATTACCTACCACGACGTTTCGAATGTTCGGATCGTAAAAGACGACAACGGATTGAGATTGTGTTTCATGGTCGCGCTCACAAAAAATCGCGAGGCCAGAGGCGTCCGGTTCATGGCCGAGGTCTATGAGGGCGACGATGATTTCCCGACCCTGCGGGGCTTTGAACATTTCGACGGGACACCCTACGGTGGTCCTCTCGCGCGGGCGCCAGCCGGGGAATACACATCCGATTCATGCGTCAGGATCATGCCATCGGCGGTCGCCGCGTATCGGATTGGCGTGAGGCTGCACTCGCGTTACGAGGCCCCGGACAGGCCGTGGAATCTGCCGGGCCCCATGCTATGGGTTGACTATTACAGGGACAGTCCAAATACGCATTGACGCCATCCCGCTCCCGCATTCACGCCCCGTCAGCCTTCCCGGCTGGCGGGGTTTTTCGCGTTTGGGGGGCGCGCATCCGCTCGCGTAGCGCGTCAAGCTCCAACGAGCGCGCCGCACGGGGCCGTTTAGTTATCGCTCTCATAAGTCGCTTCGCGCGGCCCCGATTGCTTTGCTGGCGCGGGCGAGTCTCCAATTGGCGTCGATCAACGCCGCCAACTCGCGGCTGCTGAGTCGGTCAATCACGGCGACCGGAATGGCGTCAAGCATGGCGTCAAACGAGGCGTGACAATCGCCGATTGCAGCAATCTTGCGAGCGCGATTGATTTTTGTGCGTGGCATGGCTGCCCCTCCCTTAAATCTTGTAATCGGGGGAAACCCGCGCCAAGTGTGCAATATCCTCTCCGCGCGTATCGTAAACCTCGATTGCCTCGTTGCTGTCGGCAAAGCAGACGCCGTAACCATGGCCCGCGACGGGCAGGCCGTTGGCGTCCTTGGCAATCGTATAACCGGCGGGATAGCGTACCCAAGTCGTTGTCGCGTTAAAGGTATGGGCAAGCGCCTGACCTATCGACAGCCTCTCAATGCCTAAGACCTTCAAGGCGGCGTTCATCCGCTATCTGCGCAAGGAAGGTGTGAAAATCACGAGGCCGAAGAAACGGAGAAAATGACAAGCGAAGACCGTCTTCATTACGATGACGGTCTTCGTCTTCTCAAACTCAATTAGCCGCCCGGTGTCATAGCTTGTCTCCCTATAGCTGAGACATTTCATTCGCGATGTAGGCACGAACCCGTCAAAGCACAAGCGGGTTCGATCATACGCAGTTAACGCCCAAAATGCCAAATTGATTCTTAAGGTCAAAAAATGTCTTTATAAAGAATGACTTGGCCGGCAACTGTAGCAATCGGATTAATCCAAGGTTCAAGCTTTGCAAAATTGTTAGAGGTAGGCGCGATCAGAGTCGTGGTCCTTTGATCACGTCCATGGGAAAGGGCATTTCGGATTTCCCGAATGGTTCTGGCGAAAGTGGACACATCTTGGATCGTGAAGCTTGCGCGAGTCCGGTCATGCGCAATTATCTACGTGATATACAACCGACCGTGGTAGTGGGCCAGTTTGAATGTGGCGACTGAAAATCGGTCTTTCCCGCTCGCGCGAGCCGGGGCATAATAGCATCATGGCAGACAAGCATCCCAAGCGCCCGCGCGACCTGAACCAATGGGCAAAGCGCATGGTCGATATCGCCACCGGCGAAGTCGAGGACCGCGAGCCAACCCCAGAGGAAGAAGGCAAAGACCCCGCCGCCGTCACCCTTGGCCGCAAAGGCGGCCTGAAGGGTGGGAAGGCGAGGGCTGAAAATATGACAAGCACCGAAAGATCGGAAACCGCGCGCAAGGCGGCTCGAATTCGGTGGGGGAAAGTCTAACGATCCCTACGATTGAAGAGGTTCACAACATTTCCTTCATTTGATTCAGGCTTCTTCTTCAAGATAGGCATGGCCCGCATTTCGGCCGTCTCGCCGGTCAACGTTCCTCCATCCAAATCGCAAAGCTCTTCAATATCTTTTGCCGCAAGCGGAAGCGCAGAAAGAATTTGGGAAACTGTTTGCTCGCCTTCCGACAAAAGCTGATTTATGCTGCGCCGGAGTAACCGCGGTCGCTCCTTTTCCAATTTGCCGTCGAATGGCTCGGATTTCCGCCACGCTCTCCGATTATAGTTGATCCATAACCGCCGCGCGCCATCATCATCGATAATGGCGAGCGCCTCGCAACGCTTTATCATCGCTCCCACTGAAACACGCCAGCGTTCCTTGAGGGCCAACATACCATCAAGGGTCGGCGCCCACAGATCATTCGAAAACTCTGTGGATGGCAACAATAGAGACGATGCAAAGTAATGCGCTTGATCTTCAAGTATTTTGTAGTCGCTCGCTGAATTTAACCGTTTTGGATCAATGCCGTCGTGTAATACGAGGTGCGCAAGTTCGTGGGCGGCGTCAAACCGTTGACGAACAGCACTCGCTTTATCGCGTCCAAGGACCACAAATGGAATATTATGAATACTCGACCATTGCGAGAACGCATCAAGCTTTTCTGCGCCAACATGAATCCGCGAAACAACGATCCCATTGTTTTCCATTTCTAATAGCAGGTCCGGCATAGGCCCATCGGGAACACGCCAATGTGAACGCACATAAGTAGCCGCTGCCTCTAAAAACTCCGTATCCATGTCCCGAAAATCGCGTGGGGTATCGACCTTCGGGATATCAAGCGACGGAAAGTCAAAAAAATCGGCGAGATAATCAATGATTTCCCGAATCCAAATCATGCGAATTTCTGCCCGATCACGCGCTGCCCGTGTTGCGGTAGTGCGTCCACGCCAATAAATCGGATTGCTTTCCAATGGGCCTAATTCCCGCATGAAATAAGGCATTGGAATATTGAGTTTGTCGGAAATAAGAGTGAGCATTTCCGGACTCGGACTTTGCTTTTCATGTTCATATTGAGACACAGATTGCGGCGACACGCCGAGCAAGTCGGCGAGTTCGGTCCCGTTTAATCCGCGCGCTTGCCGCGCCTGCGATAGACGCGCGCCGATAAATCCTGGAGTTCCTACCCTCATTCCTCTGTACCTGTTTTGGGGGTCTTTTTGCGAAATGGAATCACGCGATCTTCACGCTTCTCTACGGGAACGTACGCCGCTAAAATCTCTCCCAGAGTGAGCCTAACCGCCCATCCCCTGAAATCTTCGTAAGCAACAAAAAAACCGATGGCGCCAAGCATTTGATCGCTTCCATTGAAGTTTCGACCCGCCGGACTATGCAAGACAATACCGCTGACTTTTTTCGGTTCGATCAATTCGCTTGGCGTGTCTCCAAGCGCTAGCTGCGGCGCGCGTTTAAATTCAGCCATCTGCGCCAGTTGTTTTCGGAAAGCCGCCGGCGTCGGCATGTCGCCCGATATCTTCACGTAACTTTGGGTGAATTCGACACGACCACGCCCAACAAGTGCGTAGTGGCAAAGGTTATCTCCAATGAGCTTCGCCGACGCCGGGACGGCTGTCTCTCGTGCGGCGGCCATTAAGGCGTGTTCCATCTTGAAATAACGCTCTTGAAGCAATTTTTGTGCTTTTTGCTCGACAAGGAGGGCCGGGTCGCTCGCTACGGAACTATACGACTCGCCATAAATAAATTTTGCCCGCTCTCCCAAACGCCGCCAAAACGGCTCTGGGAGGTCGGATGTCACCGTCGAAAGAACGAAATTTCTATACTGCTCATCGATTTCCATACGACTCACCTTGAAGAGCGACGCGATTTCAGGATAATGCACATTTCGTATGGAAATGTAAAGTTTTGGTCGCTTACTACTTGATATTCTAAAGCGGTTATGCATAATGGCCAGTATGAACAGGCTGGACAAAAGCGAACGCGCTAAGATCATCCACCTCCTTTGCGAGGGCATGTCGATCCGCGCCATCACGCGTCTGACGGGGGTTTCCAAAACGACTGTTAGCAAACTGGTTGTCGATATTGGCATCGCCGCCGCTTGGTATCAGGACCGGGTTTTTCAGAACCTTTCCTGCAAAAAGCTGCAAATCGACGAAATCTGGGGATTTGTTGGCGCGAAGGCCAAAAACGTTCCGACAATGAAAACGCCGATCAAAGACGCTGGCGACGCTTGGCTTTGGCTGGCGACGGACGCGGATACCAAGCTTGTCCCGTGCTGGCATGTTGGCGGTCGCGACGGTGGCGCTGCAATGGAATTTATCGACGATCTGGCCTCACGCCTTGCGAGCCGCGTCCAGATCACAACTGACGGCCACCGGGCTTATCTCGACGCCATCGATACCGCCTTCGGCGGCGAAGTCGATTATGCAATGCTCATCAAGCTCTTTGGCGAGCCCGTGGGCGGCAAGACTGCGGAACGCCGGTATTCCCCCGCTGAATGCACGGGGATCAAGAAAGAGCGCATCCAAGGCAATCCTGACATGGCGCATGTGAGCACGTCCTACGCCGAGCGCAACAATCTCAACGTGCGGATGCACTCGCGCCGGATGACCCGGTTGACCAACGCTTTCAGCAAGAAAATGGAAAACCACGCCCACGCGATGGCGTTGCATTTTTTCTATTACAATTTCGTCCGCATCCACAAAACCTTGAAAATGACGCCAGCTATGGCGGCTGGCGTGACCGATCGCCTTTGGAGCCTGACCGATTTGGTTGACGCGACTTCAAATTAGGACACTACCAACCGTTGCGCTGATTTCTCATCCACTATGTCAAAATTGAGGCGTGGTCCCAAATGCTGCGGCAAACTCTCGCGCCGTCTCTGGCGTGATGGCTCGCTTTCCTGCCAATATTTCACTGACCAGTCTGCCGGGTCGGCCAATAATTTCAGCAAACTCGGTCTGGTTCCACCCGCGCTTGTCGAGTTCGTTTTGTAAGGCAGTTGAAGGCGCAAGGACGGATTCGCTCATTGTTTTCCCCTGTACAGCCATGCATACCGAACGCCGCGCCGAGCGCAATATCTATTTTACATAAGATGTAAAGGTTAAGGGATACACGCGCTCGCGTCGGGTCAATGCGATTGTCATCTAAATGACGACGCCGACGTTTTTTTTAAGATCGGGTGCTAACATCGGCGGTCTCAAAACGAGTATGTGACCGCGGAGAGCCATGAGAAAGCCTCGCCTGCGACCTGGCCCGCTGGATATTTGGTTTCGGCCCAATTTTGAGATTCGTACCAATCGAATTGGGTTATATCAATCACATCGTCCTGACCGTGGATCGTTAGGATTGGTTTGAGGCCCAAGGCGTGCGCGGCTGCGAGGCGGTGAGACCCCTCTAAAGCCATATAATAATCACTACAATCAACAACCTCAATTGTCGGAGCGCCCATCGTTTCCATTTCCGCGATCACCTTGGTGAGGTGGTCGGGGTGGGGGGCGTGGATGGCGTAAATCGTGATCATTGGGCTTGATCCATTTTGATGCCTTATAATACCCCTCTTGCAATTCTTGTCAAGATAAATTATCATGCAAAAATCATGAGAAAGAAGCAATGGATTCGACGGATGGCCGCGACTGGCGAAAACACCTTCTCCCTGACGAGCGAAAGGAGCTTCGTAGACTCGATGCTGAAATCGCTAAGGGTGACAGGCATCTCCGCGCCCTACGATCCAGACGAGCAAAGATACAAAACCGAGCTTCCGCCCGCGCCGGATATGAACGTGTACGTTTACGACCTGATTGAGAAGAACGGCGAGGCGTGCGCGTGTGGCCGGATTGCTTTGTTTGGGGCGATTTCGTCGCCGATCTAAAATCAGCGTAGGAGCCCGACAGTGAAAGCTCTGTGGTGGAAAGATGATTATGGCCACGCAAAAGTTATGGCGGTCAAAGATGGCTACGCCATGATGCGCCGTCCGGGGAGCGTTCCATTCGTCGTCTGTGTTCGCGATCTTCTTGGGGGTAAAACTAAATATGTCCCCGCCGAAAAGCCAGTCAGATAGGAACCCCGGCATGGCTGAAGTCATCGAAATTCCATCGCGTGGATTTGCCCGAGGGGCGGTCGTTCGCATCAAGGGCGAGGCAAACAACATGCTCGTCATTCGCGGTCTTGAGACCACCACCCTCGTCATCGTCTGCGAATCTGACAACGGTGGCGACGCGCGAATGCGGGAGTTCCCGTCTCGCGATCTAGTCCAAATCTTGCCTTCCGCCGTACCGGACAAGCCGGTGCGGACCAAAACAGCTTAGGAGCGGTTGCCGTGGCCGGAACATTATCGAAAGCTAACAAGCTACAGGATCGACGGATAGCTCGCGCCGCAGCCTACGGTACGGACGCCTGCCCATTCGAGGCCGGGTCTCGGCTGGCTCGGTATTACGCCACCGCTCGCCAGCGCGTTGACAACATGAACGCCATTGAGCGTGATCTAGCCTCGGTCTATGGCCCTTTGCCCCCCCGGAACGCCCCCTGAACAAACCGCACGTCTTTTGCACGTATTCCCGCGCCATGTTCTGCCTATGTGCGCCGAATCGTGCCGAGTATGGGATTTTAAGGAAATCGTGGTAAGTAACAAAATCAATTATTTAACTGGTGGGCGATACAGGGATCGAACCTGTGACCTTTCCCATGTCAAGGGAACGCTGGATTTGTTCAAGTCATTGCGAAGGTTTGTGTTTTTTGTATCTGTCCGCAATTCGCACGGGTTTTGCACGGGTTACTTTTCGTATTTCTGTTTTAGCGCCTCATACACGGCGCGCTGCCGAACTTCTTCAAATGTGCGCCAGCGTAATTCTTCCGCCACGCGTTTTGTTTCCCGATCTCGCATTACGGCGTCCCTGTGCTCCGCAATTGCCTCATCGCTTGAAAAGAGCAGGCGCAGCGGAAAGGTGGTTTCTTCGCTCTCGCAATACGCCTCATCATAAGAGGTCGTCGCGGTGCGCCACGCAATTATGGCGCTTTCTCCTTCAAAACGGAGATGTGGCAAATCGTCGTCGCCTGCGCTGCAACGAAATGGGTCTTCTCTGGCGATTTCAAGAGCGCGATCTAGGAGAAGTTTGTAGTTGGCCAAAACTTCAACGGCTTCCGTCTGCGTCATTGTGATCATTTCGCTCTCCTAACCGGCAAGAAATCAGCTTTCCGCGCCGCTTCGCTGGCGTCGGCGTGGTCATAAATCTTGGTTGAGTTGATGCTTTTCCAGCGGCCAAGGTCGATTAGATCGACGCCAAGGCGTTTCATCATGGCGCCGTAGGTATGGCGGAATATGTGGAATGAGACGCCCTCGGGGAGGATCGCGCCGCTGCGCTTTTCAGCCTCCGCAAGCATGGCGTAGAGGCGACCGCCTCCGGTGAACCCGTAGAAAACCCGCTCGCGTTTCAGGTTGCATTCCGCCAGGATCGCGACAATGGCAGGGGGGAGATAAACCGCTTGCGGCTCGCCATTCTTGGTTTTGCCGATAAGCGCGAACGCGCGGGGCAAATCGAGGTCCTTCACGAGAAGCCCGCGCGCTTCGCCTAAGCGGACGCCCGTATAGAACAGGAACGCGCATAGAGCCCCAAACCGAGGGAGAACGCTTGTCGCCCCGTCGATCAATCGGATGGCTTCTTCGGGACGCAGCCAATGGGGTCTAGCCTTGCCAGCCCAGCCCTTGGGGCGCGTGATTTTGACCGGGGCCCCAACGTGACGGAGGACGGCGCAAACGGGCGTGTAGACCTGTCTGTTGCGCGTGGACGATGGCGCGGCTGGGTAGAGCGCAGCGGCGGCTGCATCGACGGCGGCTTGATCGATGCGCGCCAGAAACGTGGTCCCAAAATGCTTGATGAGCGGCGTTAAAAACCGCTTTTCACCCCCGCCCTGCATATAGGCTAGGGCCGCGCTGGCGAAGGTCGGGTCATCGGGACGACTGTAGGACCCGCGCTCGATTTCCTCTTTCCAGAGGGCGAGCAATTTGACAGCGATTTTTCGCTCGCCAGTTTTAGTGCTGCGATTAACGTGTTGCCCGAGGTACGTCCCCCGGACGCGATAGTAGGGCGACCGCCCCGGCGTGGGGTTGATGAGCTTAAGGGGCATCGCATGGCCTCGCGGATGGCGGAAAGGGCTTTGTCATCGAACAGCTTTCGATTCCCGTTGACAAGCCAGCAGGGGGGTATTGTTTCGAGAATGTCTTGGAGCCGTCGCCGGGACACCCGCAATTCACAGGCGGCTTCGTCCATGGTTCGGATTGACGGCTCGGGGTGAGGGCGCGCGGGGTGCGTCATCGGTCCAACTCCGCAAGTGTGTCGAGATAGGCTTCGTGGGCCGCATAAACGCGAGCGATATTCGCTTCGGCCTCTTTTCGGAAATTGTGGGGCAGTTTTGAAATAGCGTTGCGGGCGCGCGCGATCATGGGCGGCGCCGCAGGGGCATGCTGACGACGGGAATTACACTTCCCATGCGTCCAGAACGTCAGCCCCACGCGCAGGGACGAAGCGCCTTTGGACGCGAGCGCGACGCGTGGGACAAAGTGGTCCCATGATCCATGCTCGCCGTCGATGACGGCGTTGCAAATTAGGCAACGACCTCCTTGCGCTTCAATGGTTGCTGTTTGCCATTGTTTCATGGGGAGATCATTCCTCCCATATAGCGGCGAAGGCGGCGTGCATGACGATTTTTAAGTCGGACATTTGCGTTTTGTCTGGCCGCTTAAATCCTGCTTTTTCCAAGCCGGCCTTCGCCATCCGCTCTATCGTCGCGTCGTCTGGCGGCGTGGCGCGGAGCATTTCGATGACAACTTTTGTGTCATCGCCGTACAATTCCCTTGACTGACAGGTTTCGGGATACGAGCATTGATGTTCGCAGCACAGCGCCTTTGCTATCGTATCTCGGATCGTCATGAATACCTCCCGGCGACGAATGCAAATGAAATCGCCATTATCATCGCGATCACGGCGTAGATGCCATGTTGCCTTGTCGCGGGTTCGGATTGAAACGCGAGCGCGGCAATGCCGGACAAAAGCGATAAAGCTCCCAGCATAAAGGTCATGGCTTCCTCGCTATTTCTTCGGGGTTTAGCGCGGCTATTTTCGCGGACATTTCCCGCGCGAGAACGTCCCATAGGCTTCCTTTGACCCACTCACGCCCGGCGCTATCTGGCGCAACTTGCGCCGCCGCTTCCAGCCCGGCCTTGACGCCTTCAACGCGGGCGGCGGCGAGCGCGTCTTGATGCTCGTCGAATCTGTCAGTCATCGCCGTGTCGCGTTCTTCTTTCAGCCGCGCAATCTCCGCATCTTTCACCGCGACAACGGCGGCGAAATCTTTCGCGCGTTGGGCGAGTTCCGCGCGGAGATTTGGATCGGAAAGCGGTTTGATAACACGCCGGTTTTTCGGGTCGAAATCCCATTCGTCGCATTTATCGGTCATTGCACTCTCTCCACAACATAGCGCCCGTCATTCACCTTTCGGCGCGCAAACTTCCGGCCAACGCGAACGCCCCAGCGCGCGATTGCCAGCGCGACGCCTTCGCTTTCGATGGTAATGGAATCGCCGAGGTTTAGGCTTTTGTAGTCGGTCATGGCTCTTTCCCCTTGCGCGGCCTTGCCTTCGTTTCCAGCACGCGGCGAAGTTCGGTGAGGTTGATATTGTGGCCGGATTGACCGTTCTTGCATTTCAAGACGGTTCCATTCGCATCAATCACCACGTCAGCGTGATGGGTCGCGGCCAACGTGCCGCCATCGACTCGCTCAGTTCCATCAAGCATCACAATCGTTTTCATTTTCACGTCCTGATTAGAAAGGAATATCGTCGTCCATCGGCGCCGATCGCGATGTTGATCCGCCGCCAGATGATTGCTTTGTCTCGCCGCGGCTATCATCGCCGCCCTGACTGGCGTTCTTTCCATTGAGAAGCCTCAATTCGCCGCGGAATTTCTGCAAAACAATTTCGATGGTCTTGCGCTTGACGCCTTCCTTGTCGGTATATTCGCGCGTCTGAATCTGGCCCTCGACATAGGCCATCGATCCCTTTTTGAGATATTGTTCGGCGACCTTGCCGATGCCTTCATTCCAGATGACGATATTATGCCATTCAGACTTTTCCTTCCGTTCGCCACTTTGTTTATCGCGCCAGGTTTCCGTCGTGGCCATGGAAAACGACACGACGGAACCGCCCGATTGCGTGTTGCGGGTCTCGGGATCGCGACCGAGGCGGCCGATCAGGATTGCTTTGTTCAGCATCGCGTGTCCCCCTACGCCGCCGTCGTTTCATCAAACCCCGCCAGCCACGCCTTGGCGGCGTCGCCATTCGCCTTAATGGTGCTCGGGATAGCCTTCCTCGACAACCCGTCACGCGCGGCCTGACGGCCTTCCTCGCGCCAGTCCTTGGCTTGGGATGGACGGTCGCCGGGGAAATCATCGTCGGGCGCGGAGGCCGCCGCGGGAGGGTTTGCAGTAGCCTCCGCGCCCTTTGTTCCAGCGGAGGGAGCGGCGCCGCTGGAATCCTTTTCCACGCCAGCATCGCCAGCGTCGGAATTGTTCAAAATCTCGCCCGTCGTTTCATCATGTGGAGGCATGACCTGGCCTCCGGTTTTGCCGGAGGCGAGAGCGTCGAGTTTGGCGGCCAGCGTGCGCGGCACATCAATCGTCGGCTTTTCAGCATCACGCGCCTTTTCAAAATCATAGAGCGCGTCGTCGCGACGGATCAGGTCGTCGAGATCGCTCGACATTGGAAGGCGTTTCGACAGGCGCCGCATGACGGTCTTGCGCGCCATTTCGCCCCACCACTGGACCCACGGGCCAGAATCCTTGGCGCGGGAAACGGCCCGGACAGATTCAATTTCCGCAACAGTCATAACCTCGCGGTAAATCCCACCGTCCTTGGTTTTGGCGACGGCATAGACAAGTTTGGGCGGGCCGCGATTTTCGAGCGCCGGCTTGTGTGTAATTTTCTCCTGGTCGCCAAGCTCATAAACAA
>Ga0075014_100000405_pt1 | contig 11701 bp, 9 predicted proteins | sample AleBraG_ABR_2014_FD_71472 | JGI IMG/M metagenome (GOLD analysis project Ga0075014, IMG submission 71472) | Freshwater sediment microbial communities in response to fracking from Pennsylvania, USA - Alex Branch Run_MetaG_ABR_2014 | ecosystem: Environmental > Aquatic > Freshwater > Creek >... | reverse complement strand
GAATCCACATAATCCTCCACGATGCGGCTCTTGGCGTCGAACGGATTGATCACCACCAGCTGCAAGCCCAATTCCTTGAAAAGCTCCAGCGCCCGCTGCGAGTTTTCCTCGTCTGTCTTGCCGAAGGCCTCATCCACCACCACCAGCCGGAACCGGTGGATGTCATCCTTGTCGCCATTCAATCCATATTGCGCGGTGATGGCCGAGGCGAGGATGGTGAAAGCCAGCAGGCTTTTCTGCCCGCCGGATTTGCCGGACGAGGCCGAATAATATTCCGCCTCGGTATTGTCCGCCGCATACAGTTCGCGGACGCCATATTCGAGCCAGTTGCGCACGTCGGTCACCCGGTTGGTCCACTCCGGTTCCTTATCGAAGCGCGAGATGAGTTCGCGGATGTTGGTGTAAATCCGTTCCTGGTCTTCCGGTGCCGGCAGGATTCCGTGCGAAAGGCACTTCTTGAGGTCGGTCTTGAACCGGTTGAATTCATCAGTTTTGGTAGGAGACATCGTGATTTGCACGTAAGTCTCCGGCGAGAACTTGATTTTCCTGAGCGAAAGGTTGACCGCCTCGATGCGTTTCCGGATGTCCCCCTCCTGCTCGGATAATTTTGTGTTCAGCGCCGCAATATCCATGATGAGGTTGGTATTGAGCAGCGAGAAAAAGCGCTCTTTATAAACCGGCAACTGCTCGCCTTCGACCCGCTCCTGCAATTTGCAAAATTCTTCGCCATAGGTGATGTCCGCTTTCAAGTCGGCGGTTTCATCCGGATAGGTCATCAAAAAATCCTTCATGGCCACGGCGACCGCCGTTTGCAGATTGTTGATGATTGTGCCTTGGTCGTAGATTTTTCGTTGGATTTTCTTGTCGACGGCATCTTCCACATCTTCGACGTTCTCAATGGTCAGATTGTCCGCCTCCTGAAACTTTTCGACCTGTCTCTGAATCGCCGCCATGACCAGCGTCACTCCGTGCAACTCTGCCTTGAGTTTATTGACGCGGGACATGTTCTCCGCCAGTTGCTTTTTCAAGCCGCCGATGTCTTCGCCCATTTTTTCAAGTTTCTTGCCGCGATCGAGCAGGCGTTTTTCCGTTTCGGCCAGCTGCTTTTCCAGTTCCTGGATTTTATTGGAACTTTTCTTGAGCCGGTCCTGTTCGTGATGCAACTGCTCCACCGTTTTCAATTCCGGCTGAAAATTGATGTCGTCGAAATTCTCAACGGCCAGTGCCTCGCGGGTGGCCGTCAGCTTGGCTTGCAGGGTTTTAATCTGGCCACCCACGTTGGAAAGTTTCTGCCCCAAATCGGTAATCTTTTTACCAATCGCTTCAAATTCCTCCGCCAAGGCGGCCAATTTACCCTGCGTGTTCCAGCCCAGAACATAATGCGACCGGTCGTTGATGGTCGAGCGGTCATCCTTCACATGGCGGCTGCCATCGCGGATCAATCCCTCGCGGGTTATGCCAAAGTCCACCTGATTCAAGGCTTGGATGTCATCGCAGCAGGTGTGCGCGAACCGGCGCGCGACCTCGGCTTTCACCCACTCGGTCAGCGGCTTTTCCTCGTCGAACACCAGTCGGAATGGCACCCGCTTCGGATCGGTGAGAAAATCCGTCCGGATGGCGGGCTTGGCGGTGGGCACGCGGAAAAACACCAGCCGAGTTCCGAGGTGATGATGATTGATGTATTTGGCGACCGCAAAATAGCATTTCTCCGGAACCAGCAGCGAAGTGCCGAAATTGTGCAGCAGGCGCTCGATGGCACCGGTCCAATCTTTGAACTCCGGCTTGACCTCCATCAGTTCGCCGGCGAATGGCAGATCCGCCTGCGGGATGCCACTTTTTTGGCAGATGAGCGAACGGATGCGCACCAAATTTTCCGGAATCAACACCTTGTTGTTACGGACGCTTTCGGCCTCCTTGGCGATGCGTTCCCGATTATCTTCCGCCTGTCGCTTGGCCACACCGTGCTCCAGCTGCTTTTGCTCCAGTGTCTCCAAATTGCTCTCCATGGGGCTGCGATCGGTCAGCAGCTTTTTGCGCATGGCCTCAAACTGTTCCTGTGTTTCCAGTGTTGGCGGATACGGCAAAATCGCCAAATGCCGTTTCAGGTCACCTGACACCCTCATCTTCACATCGCGACTGCGCACGGCATCGTTGATGTCCCGCTCGATATCTTTGAGTCGCCGTCCGGTTTCGTCGTTGCCGATGGCGATGGTGATGGAGGATTTTTTATCCTGATCAGCCGTTTGTTCAACGGCCAAAGCATCCCGTTCAACCTGCTGCCGGTTGATCAGTTCTTCCAGTTCTTCATGGAAGGCAAAGCGTAGTTCCAAATGCTTCTGTGCGTAATAGCCTGAAAGCAAATTTTTCAGGTCTTCAAAACCCTCCTTCACCTTTTGGGCGGCGGTCATCTTGCGATAATTTTGCGCCAGCGGCTTGAGCACGATGAGCTGGTTTTCTGCCTTCTTGATGGCCTCCCAGCAGGCGTTCAGCTGGGTGTAATGAGGTTTGATCTGCGTTTCGATGAAAGTGACCATGTTGGAAGGTTCCAACATGTGCAGCCGCACAAACCGGTTCAGATCCGTGACCTCCTTGACGCCGATGGCCTGATTAAAAACTTCCAGGGCACCGGCACCAGGGATGCCGATCAGACGCCGGAACGATTCTTCATAGCCCGCAAATGAGTTGTAGGTTTCAAAACCCCGGCGACGCAGAGCCTTGGGCATTTCGCGAGAAGTGCCCAAATCCGTCAGGTGGTCGTGGATGGTTTTGTCCGACTTGGCCACCATATATATCTGGTCGGTTTTGTCGTTCTGATCCCAGAGAATCTGGGCCAGGGTCGCCTCGCTGCCCGTGAACTCATTGGTGAACACGGCCAGCAAGATGGACTGCACACCTTCAGGCCGGAGATATTGAGTCAAGGCCGTGGCCGAATCCTCCTGGCTGGCGGCACCGTAAGCACCGCGGATATAGGTGCGCTTGGTGCGATCCCGCCGGGAATGTTTTAATTTGTGATCAATGGAGGCATCGTTGTAGGTCGAGCGGGCCGGCGGAACCAGCAATGTCCGCAACGCATCGGCCGCCGTGGATTTGCCGGTGCCGTTGATGCCCACGAGCATGGTCCACCGGCAGTCCGGCTGCATACGCTGCACCTGGCCGTTGAAGGTGCCCCAGTTCAGCATCTCCAGCCGCTTTAGGCGGAACCCGGGCAGCAGTTGCTTTCCATTGTTCTCAATCGGCATGAGTGCTTGCATAATCTTTTAACCTGTTTTTGATGGCTTCCAATTCGTTCGGTCCCAGCCGGGCTTTGACGATGCGCATCACTTCAAATTCTTCCGGATCATCATTGATCTGGTTCAGGAATCCCAATTCCTTGAGCCGCTGGATGGCCGAGTCCACCTTACCCAAATCGCGCACTTGATTTGTGGACTCTGGTAGAAAAGCCGCCACCAAATCTTGCAGCTCGCCGCGGGTTTTTACCAACCGGGTCGCATCCGGCGCCGTCGTATCAAACCGGCAAAACTCCTCCCGCAGACACACCAGCAGTAGTGTGGCTTGATAGGTCAACGGCATCCGGCGGTTCAGCCGCGGAATCCGATCCACACCTTCAGCCTCCAATTGGCGGAGGAACCCGTAGCCCTCGGCCTCGTCCATCACCAGTTCCTGCCCGATCTGATGGAAATAGTGGCGGACTTTTTCCTGCTGGGCGCGCAGCACTTCCCATGCGTCCTTGTCCTCGCGGTAAATCGGCTCGCGCAGCAGCCGAACCAGGATGAACGACAGATCTGAGAATTCGAGGGATTGGGCATTCATGGTTATTTACAAAATAGAACTTTGGGAACCCGCCACCGGGATGGCACACGACCGGGGATGGTGATGACATCCTCTTCTTCGCCGACATAATGTTTCTGATTTTCCAAGGCGACGATCAGGTAACCCAGAACTTCGGTGATGCCGTATTTCGGCGGATGCCGGTCCAAAACCATTTCCAGCGTCATCGTGCTGTTTTCGTTCAGGCAGGCATCCACGTTTTTGCGCAGTTCGAGCAGCCGGATATGCGGCAGGTTTGAAAACTTTTTGAGCAACTCCAGGCTGATGCGATCATCCGCGACCTCAACGCCGGTCACGGCATTGACCGCATCCGGTGCCTGCCAGAGCGGACGGCTCATGGTGTTGAAATATTCGTTGGGAATCTCCACCGACCAGATGGATGCATCCGGAGGATCAGTTTTCACCCTTACCGCCAGTGAATGGATATCTTTGATCAGGGACTGAACCTGGGCCCGGTTAATTGCCCGGGTTGTGTCCAGGACCCGCCGCAAATTCGTCGTCATTCTCTGATGTGAATCCAAAACCTTTTCGCCCTCGATTAACAGATGGGAAATGAGGTTCCTGAGCAGGGGATTGCTTTTTAGGCGTTCGTTGAGATCCTGCAGCGACAAAACATTTTGCAGGGATTCCTGAAATTTTTGCCGCCGCTCGGTGGCCAGCAGCAATCCCCAGAAGGCATAGAAAGACTGGCCTTGCTCGGATTTTTTAAGCGCGTCGTCGGCATCCAGCATGCGGCCAAGAATGTCGCCCTTCGTGAACTCTGGTTTGGCGTGGTGTTCGGCGATTTCCTGCGCGATTTGTTTGAAATTTTCTTCAACGAGTCGGAAGTCGCTCAACAGTTCGCGCGCGGTGGATACCATCAAGGCGAACCGCTCGTTGACCTGCACCGGTGTGTAGGTGGGCACGGCACCGGTCGCCCGGATCCGGTCGATTTCCTCCTGAATGCGGGCGGCATCGGCCTGCAACTGCTGGATGCGGACGTTGACGTCAGTGGTGGTGTTTTTTAGGATGTCGTCCAGGCCGGCGAAGATGCTTTCCAAGCGGCTTTCGGTGCCCACGAAGCCGGTGTTGCCCTGAAGCTGTTCCATCCACAGCAGTGCCTTTTCGGAACCGGAGGTCAATTCAAACACCGGCTCGTTGGAATCCTCGCTGTAAAATTTCCGGAGAAACCGGTGGGCGTCATCACACCAGATTCCCAAATACTGGGCGGACGTCATCGGATAGCCCTCCGGATCATCGTGGCGGAGGTCTTCCAGATAAGCGTCCAGCAGCGCGCGGAGCTGGCCTTCGGGCAGCGTCGCCCGGTGCTGGGCTTTGAAGGCGTGCGAAAGAAACCCCAGCACCATCGCTGCATTCTGGCTGCGCAGCAAACCCGCTGCCGGATGTTCCAGCAGAATTTTTATTTCCTGATACGTCACATGATAAATCACATTTTTTAGTTTGGCCGGATTTCAGAAGATGAACGAAGCCACCCCCGGATCCACTGCGACCCGCCAACTAAATTATTAATTCCACTTTTCGCCACTATCGAGATGCCGCCGGTCGGACAAAAAGCGAACGGTGTTGGGCAGTCCCGGATATTCCCAAACCTCGTTTAGCGCCCACCGGATCATTTCCGACTCATCGTTTTCCCGGGTGGAAAAAAGTCCCGTCTTGTTCTGGCTCAATGCCATTGCCAGATCAACGCCCCGGTTCAGACGAAAATAAAGAACCAGTGATTGTTCGTCCGAGAGCGATGGCCACTTTCTGGTTCTGGCAAATTCGCGAATGGCGGTTTTAAGTGAATCACGCGTTGCTACTTCAAGCCGTTTGAAGGTGTCCGCCGCTTTTTCCCCGACCTCGGCAAACTCAGAGATGGGACGGGCGGAAATTTCCGTCCGCTGTTGATGCAAAAAATCGCTCAATTCGCGCCAGCTCATGGCGACGAGATTAGACCGTTACAGCAGCCGCGTCCATTTTTGACTTCGCCATAAGAATCCTGCAATTCAAAGCGAGTTTTTGCTTATGGGTTTGTTGGTTTCTCCCGCTTTTTAATCTTCGCACGCAGTTTTTTCAACGCCTCCTCCTGTATCTGCCGGATACGCTCGCGTGTGACCCCGAATCGCTTGCCAATAACTTCGAGTGACTTTGGATCGCCATCATCCAGCCCGAAGCGCATCGCCAGAATCTTCCCCTCCCGCGCCTTCAAGGTGGGCAGAACCTCACGAACCAACGCCCTGTCGGTGGTTTGGATGAGCCGGTCCAAGGGGGCGACGGCGGCTGGATCAGGAACCATCTCCGAAACCGACAGTGAATCATCCATGCCGATCGGTGAATCTAGCGAGACCGGTGGCCGTGCGGCTTCGCGGTATTGGCGGACGCGGCGCTCGTCTAGTCCCAAGTGGGTGGAAATCTCATCATCGGTTGGTTCCCGCTCCAACGATTCGTGCAGCTTGGCCTCAGCTCGCCGGATCTGCAACAGCCGATCCGTGACATGCACGGGCAGGCGGATGGTTTTCGAGTGGTTCGCCAGTGCCCGCTTGATGGCCTGTTTGATCCACCACGAGGCATAGGTGGAAAGCTTTGTCCCTCTTTTTGGGTCAAAGCGCCTGACGCCTTTCATCAGGCCGATGTTGCCCTCATTGATGAGATCCAGCAGCGGCAGTCCCAAACCATCATAGGCGCGGGCGATTTTAACCACCAGCCGCAGGTTGGCTTTGATCATGTGTTCGCGCGCCTTCCGGTCGCCGCGTTGGATTCGTTTGGCGAGCGCGATTTCCTCCTGCGCAGTAAGCAATTTCACCTGGCTGATTTCGCGGAGATAGAGTTGCAGACTGTCGCCCCGCAGCGATTCCCTTGAAGTCGCTTCCACAGCGGAGGATGACATTGCGGCCTGTGGCTTTTTTTCACGGGTTGGCGCCGCCGGTTTAACTGCGGGCTGGTGCCTTGAATTTTTCGCTTTAACCAAGCGAGGACGCGACGGTGCAAGTCTCACTGGCTTTAAGCAGAATTTTCTTTTGTGCGTAGATTTCATGGTGGGTTAGATTTGCGGATTGTTTGACCTGAATTTCCGTTGGGTGAACCCACTTATGGTCGGCGGTTGCAGTCCGGGAGGTTGTTGAATTGAATCAATAATCATGCCTTTGTGTTTGGCAGGAATTCAAACGAGGCAGATGAAATGGGAGTGGCTGCTGCATCCAGTGCAGCGAAAAAGTGAAAATGTCCTGTGCCTGATTGTCCGGTTCAGACAACTGCCAGATTACGGTTGGCGTTACGCAAATCTAATTGCCGCTTGGGGCAGCGGTCTCCCTAAACTGTTTGCGCCAGTTGGCCAGACGTTCATTGATCTTGATTTCCACACCCTGTTCGGCGGGGTGGTAAAAAGTTTTGTCCACGCCCAGATAATCTTGCGCCACGAAATGATCCGGGTGGTCGTGGGCGAATTTGTATCCCGTCCCGTGGCCGAGTTTTTCCGCGCCCCGATAATGCGAGTCACGCAGGTGTTTGGGAACGGGAACCGTGCGTTTGGTTTTCACATCTTCGATGGCAGCGGCGATGGAAACGCACGCGCTGTTGCTCTTGGCCGCCGTGGCGATGTAAATCGTAGCCTCAGATAGCGGAATCTGTGCTTCCGGCAGGCCGACAAATTCAGCGACCTGCCGCGCGGCGTTCGCCAGCACCAGTGCCATCGGATCGGCCAAGCCGACATCTTCTGCCGCACAAATCACCATGCGCCGGGCGATGAAGCGCGGGTCTTCACCGTCATGAATCATCCTAGCCAGCCAATACAACGCCGCGTCTGGGTCGCTGCCGCGCATGGCTTTTTGATAGGCCGAAGCGACATCGTAATGTTCATCGCCGTGGCCGTCATACACGACCGCCTTTTTCTGGATGCTCTGCTCGGCGACGGTGAGCGTGATGCGGATCACGCCATCGGCAGAGGGCTGGGTGGTGAGCGCGGCAATGTCGAGCGAGTTCAGCGCCTTGCGCGCATCACCGTCGGCGATCCGGGCGAGATGCCGCAAAGCATCTCCATCAGCGGAAACATTCAAGTGGCCGAGCCCGCGCTCTGAATCCTTCAACGCCCGTCGCAGCAGCGCCAGCAAATCCTCCTCGGTCAACGGACGCAGTTCAAAAATCTGCGAGCGCGAGACCAGCGGTGAATTGACAAAGAAAACCGGATTATGCGTGGTAGCCCCGATGAGTTTGATGACGCCGCTTTCGACATCCGGCAGCAGCACATCCTGCTGGGATTTGTTGAAGCCGTGGATTTCATCAACGAACACGATGGTGGACGCGCCCGTATTATCGAGCCGGTTTTTGGCGGCGGCCAGCAACCGGCGGATGTCGGCGACATTGGATTCCACGCCGCTCAACCGCTCGAACTTGGATTTGGTCTGGCCGGCGATGACCTGCGCGAGGGAGGTCTTGCCGGTGCCGGGCGGCCCGTAAAAAATCAGCGACTGGATGCGGTCGGCCTCGATCGCGCGCCGCAGCAGTTGGCCGGGGCCGATGATGTGCGCCTGGCCGGTGAATTCATCCAGGGTGCGCGGACGCATTCGCGCGGCGAGCGGCTGGGTTTTGGAAGTGTCCGCCCCCTTTGGCGGGGAAAATAATGTCAGGCTCTGGTCGTTGGTTGTCATAGGCAATCAGGAACGGTTTCGTCCACGATTACTTAAGTATACGGTTTTTGACCCTCTGACCTTGAGCATAGTTTTGGCAAGCAGCTGCATCTCCTGATCCGGCGCATTGGGTGGCAGGATATTGGCGAACCGGCCCGTCATGTTGTCCGGCGCGGGGACATCGGCGGCAGTCAGGCCAAAGAACTTGCCATTGTCACTGCGGACGATGGACAGGAACTGTTGCCGCTGCTGGTTCCGGTCCTCGCCCATGAGCACCACTACTTCCTGCCGGTCGATCGCCTCGGAAGGCGGCTCGGTCAAATCAAATGGCTCGCCCGGCTTAGCCGTTTTGAGCCAGGCTTCCATTGCCATGACACAGGCGCTCGCGTTATGAGCGATGCACGTTAGGCGGGCCATGTCGGCAAACGTATCCTTGTCCTTTTCATCCGCCATGGCTTCCGGCACGAGCATCAGCGGGCCGTGGTCGCCAATCAGAAACAAGGCGGGGCTCATGGTGCCCGAATTGCGCAGGCAGAATTCGGCATAATGGTTGGCTTGAGCCAGCAAGTCGTCGAGGGTCTTGAGTTGAGCAGGTGCTTTCATAATCACCTTTGTGTTTGGCATGGATCTGCCCGCCGCTTCGCCAGTTGTTTCACAACAAAGACAGCTGTTGCTCCGTTGGTTCCCGCAAACTGCTGACGCCCAGACCGAGCAGACGCAATGGGCGTGACACCAACTTCTCCCGGCTCAGAAGAAAACAGCCAAGCCGGTAGATTGCTCTCGCTTCGGTCAATGGTTCCTCCACCGTGATCTGCCGCGTCAACGTCGTGAAATCGCCGTAACGCACTTTCACCTGCACCGTATGCGCGCCCAGTTGCTTGCGTTTCAGCCGCCTTGCGATGTCTTCCGCCTGTTCCATCAGACAGCGGCGTAAAATCATCCGATCCTCGGTGTCTTGCAAAAAAGTTTCCTCACCGCTGATGCTTTTGATTTCATCGCCCAGCTCCAGCGGTCGGTCGTCCTCCCCGAACGCAAACGATTTCAATTGGCCGGCAAATGAACCCACTATTGCCCGCAGGTCGCCCCGATAATTCTGCAAGTCGCCGATCGTTTTAATTCCCGCCCCGTTCAGCACTTGCTCCGTAACTTTGCCCACACCGTAGAGCGCCCGCACCGGCAAGGGCCGCAGAAACTGCACCTTGTCTTTTTCGGCGATCAAGGTCAGGCCGTCTGGTTTTTGGTGGTCGCTGGCCAGCTTAGCCAGCAGCTTGTTGGCGGCGATACCGATGGTCGCGGTCAAAGACCGTTCCGCCTTGATGCGCCGTTTTAACTCCAGTGCGATGGGCAGCGCTTTCTGCAAAGAAGCATCCGCGTCTTCGGCCTGGCAAAACGCCGACAGATCCACATACGCCTCGTCCACGGACATCTGTTCCACGATGGCTCCGGTGCCGGCGATGATTTCCATGATGCGGCGCGATTCCTCGCGATAGGCGTCCATGCGTGGCCGGACGAAAACGCCCTTGGGACACAGACGGCCGGCGGTGATGCTGGCCATCGCCGACCGGACACCAAACTTTCGCGCCTCGTAGCTGGCGGCACAAACGACCCCACGTTGCGTCGGCGGCGCGCCGACAATCACCGGCTTGCCGCACAAGGCCGGATTGTCGCGCTGCTCCACGGACGCGTAGAACGCATCCATATCCAGATGAAAAATCACACGAAATGACATTCCGGTGGAAATGGTAGCACGCTCGCTGGCTGGCTTGAAGTTTTGCATGACGGGTCACAGCTCGAACGGATCAAATTCTTTCGGCGTCAACGGTGCTGCCGGATGCGTCGCTTTTTTCCGCCGTCCTAGCAAAGTGATTTTTCGGGCCAGCGCCATGGCCGCCGCCCGCACAGAAAGATCCACATAGTCGTAGTCCGTGCAGTCATCCGGATCCAGTCCGGCCAGCACGCACAACACCTGAACGCCTTGGTTCAAGTTGTGTCCTGAGCCGGCCTCAACGATGTCACCCAGCTTCACCTCGGGCCGCAGGATGCCCATTTTTTTAGCCGCCTTAAGATCGCGGAGACGATCCCGGATTTCGTTTTTGGTGACGACGGCAAAGAAGCAGGTGGGCACCGGACCTTGGCCACCTACAGTGACACAGGTCAAAGCGACACCAATGTCATGGTCATACTCGCTGACGTGGATGGTCGCCGGGATGCCGGCCAGTTCAAAGTCGTGGGTGGTTCGGGTATCTTTTCTGGATTTGTTGATTTTCATGGTTTTGTGTTTGGCGATTGTCGGGTCATTGTCGAACTCCTCATTAATTTAGGCGTTAGCCTCTTAAAAAATGGGATAGGGATTTGGAGCGGATGGTTAATTCTTGATATGTGCGGCGTCAGGATTAGGCTGGAGCCACTATGAGTAACTTGTTTGATTTGAGTCCCGCCCAACTGAAACGCGCCGCCGCGATCAAGGAAAAGATCAGCGTCTTGGAAAAGAAACTGGTTTCCATTCTGGGTTCGCCGGCACCTGTTGCGAAACCTGTCGTGCCGGCCAAGAAAAAAGGCATCCTGAGCGCCGCTGGTCTTGCCCGTATCAAGGCCGCACAAAAAGCACGTTGGGCGAAGATCAAAAAGAGTGCGCCGGTGAAGGTCGCTGCAAATGCTCCGGCCTCGGTCGCGAAAAAGAAATTCAAGATGAGCGCGGCGGCCAAGGCGAAAATCTCGGCGGCAGCCAAGGCGCGGTGGGCCAAGATCAAGGGTCAGAAAAATGCCTGAAGAGCGGTGTAGCAAATTAGTTTTGCGACGGATTTTTTGGCCGCAACACCGTCATTATTTCTTCAGGTAAAACCAGCCTGCGGGCGGCGTATTGCTACCAGACTGCGATGTTTCCAAAAAATTTGAAGGAGACAAAACTTCCGAGGGAGTTGCGCCTGTTAAGTGAATCTGAATTTCATTATATTATATTTTCATTAGTCTCATAACCTGAAGGTCGTTGGTTCAAATCCAGCCTCCGCAACCGCTTGAAAACATTAAACCCATTGTGAATACAAGGGTTTTTCGTTTTACATCAAACCTTTCAAAATCAGGCTGAGCACCCATGGAACCTCATAAAAACCAATAAACCAGGGTGTCTTTCTGCCACAAAACCTGCTACAGATTTGCGGATTTCCCTTATTTCTTGAGGTTTTAAAAACTGGCAAAGTCAAAATTATCCCAATATTGAATCTGAAAACCGGCTGTAAATTTCAAGTATTTCAAGTGTTGAAAGGACTGCACTT
>Ga0075014_100000404_pt1 | contig 11719 bp, 16 predicted proteins | sample AleBraG_ABR_2014_FD_71472 | JGI IMG/M metagenome (GOLD analysis project Ga0075014, IMG submission 71472) | Freshwater sediment microbial communities in response to fracking from Pennsylvania, USA - Alex Branch Run_MetaG_ABR_2014 | ecosystem: Environmental > Aquatic > Freshwater > Creek >... | reverse complement strand
CAGCAATATTACGACCTGGTCCGACCGCGGTCCGTGCAAGGCGATCTCCGGTCCGAGCAATTTACAGCAAAACCCGATTGGAGCCGGACTCTAGCGGACTCTAAAATACTGCTCGCCGACTCCATGCGATTGGTCCGTTAGAATCTTTAGCTTTTTTTTTGCACCGCGGGATGCCGTAAATTGCTCGACGCGAGCGCACCGTCCGAAGCCATCGAGCGCCGTCGGGAGCAATTTACGGCAAAAACTGATTCGAGCTGCCTTCCTGCGGACTGATCTGGACGGCTCGCGGACGCCGACGGACTGCAGCGTTGCAATCTTTAGGTTTTTTTTTGCACCGCGGGATCCCGTAAATTGCAACCGCCGACGCGACGGACTGCTCGCGGGACTGCTCGCGCGCGACTATTTCTCCGCGCTTGCGGGTTGCAATCGCCCGCGTGGCCCGGTTTCCGGCGGACCGGGTAGGATGGGGAGGCACACCAAGGCATCCCGGGACCGCCCGAACAGACGGTACCGTCCGAGCGACAGCGACGAGGAGATGCTTTACGGCACCTCGTACGAGTCGCGAGAGAACTGCGGTCGTGTCCGTGCGGTCCGTGCGGTCCGGGCGGTCCCGGGGTCGCCTTCCATCAGCCCCCCTCGAACGGTCGGTTTCGCGGTCGCGCCGCCGCCTCCGCCTCAGCGCAGGCCGGTCATCACCGCGCGCAACCCCAACCAGGCCAAGCTGCTCGAGATGCTCAACAGGGACGCGCTCCCGATCGTCCTAGCAGTCGGGAGCGCGGGCAGCGGCAAGAGCTGCCTGTGCGCGTCCGTCGCCGCGCAGAAGCTGTTCGACGGAGACGTCTCCAAGATCGTGATCACGCGGCCCGCCGTTCCGGTGGAAGAGGAGCACGGCTTCCTGCCGGGCACGCTCGACGAGAAGATGTCGCCGTGGATCCAGCCGATCGTGGACACGCTGCGCATGTACTTCACGCCCAACCAGATCAAGGAGATGATCGAGGACAAGGTCATCGAGCTGGCGCCGATCGCGTTCTGCCGCGGGCGGACGTTCAACGACGCCATCATCATCCTCGACGAGGGCCAGTCGTCCACCGTGAACCAGATGCTGATGATGACCACGCGCATCGGCAACAACAGCAAGCTCGTCATCACCGGCGACCTGGCGCAGTCCGACATCAAGGGGACGAACGGGCTGCAGGACCTCATCGAGCGCATCGGCGACGGCGTGCCCGGCGAGATCGAGATGGTGCGCTTCGACGACCGCGACGTCGTGCGGAACCCCGTCATCAAGACGATCCTCCGACTGTACAAGGACTGACCTCAGGCGATGCTGAATGCTGCGCAGCCGGCGCACCCGCCTCCCACCATCGCGATCCCGACCAGGATGGCCATGATGTATCCGAAGCCCGCCCAGAAGCGCCCGTCGGCCTCGTAGCGCAGGCACTCCTCCATCGCGTCGGCGTACAGGATGTCCAGGATCGCGCAGTCCGCCACGGTGCTGATCGCTGTGTGCGCCGTGTACTTCGCCTCGCCCATCTCGCACGGCGAGTACAGCATGTGCGTCTCGCAGCCCGACAGCGGCGCGCCGGCGCCGGACGAGCCCTTGAGCCGCTCCGCGACCTGGCCCGCCATGTTCTCGAAGCACGTGTGACTGATCTTGGACGTCACCGCGAGGCACATGCCGAAGCTGAACACCGACGCCGTCACGAACACGTTCTTGAACTCGACGCGCGAGTCGAACACGCACTCGCCGTTCTCGTACAGCGAAGTCTGCCAGCCGTCGGCGCAGATCGCGGTGCCGTTCACGGCGGCTTCGCACTGAACGCACGCGCCGCGCGCGACGCCGGCGACACTGAGGAAGACCAGGAGCAGAGAGGCGATCATCGTTCTTCGAGTGATACCTCTGTGGCGCAAGGGCCCTTTACGCCGGGTCAGGACGCGAAGAAGCTGGCGGCGACGATGACCGTCGCGAGCGCCAGCTGCGCGGGCCACAGGACTCGCGAGCGCCCGCCGCCGGAAGGGACGGCGACGCCCCCGAGCCGATCCGCGTCCTTCAGAGAGTCGATCGCTTCATCGCGTGGCCTGTATTGATCATCGACGTACAATGCCAATTTGTAAAAATCTGAGCACTTCTCGATGAGAGGCATGCAGGAGGCCGTCGCCTCCGTGAGGAAGTCGCGATAACCCGCGCGCCTCACGAAGTATGGCACCACGGAGTCGAGAGTCTTTCGGCTGAAGTAAATGTGCAGTGCTAGCTCGACCAATTCGCGGGGGTTCGAGCACAGGGGGTACAGCACGGCGTCCGCTTCAAACAGTTTGTCGCGAACGTAAGTCTTCGTCTTCCATCCGTTCAGATCCTTGATTTGGACCGCGCGCTTGTTGACCAGAAAGTGTTTTTTCGTCATCGCCTTGATGCGATCCTTGATCGCGACCACGCTGTTCCAGAAGTCGGCGCTGTTGGTAGCGACGTTAGTAGCCACGCTCTTCTCGACCAGTACCGCGATCGGCGTGAACTGGGCGCCGGCTACACGTATGCTATTCGTCTCGCTCTTGATTACATCGTAGCCGAAAAGCTCGGTGATAGCGGAGCGGTTTGTCGTCCGGGCGGACAGGGGGACCAGTCGCACTAGAGCGACATTCCATCCGTAAGTGAAGAAGGTTGATATCGCCGCGATCGCCGTCGCCCTTGGAAGTGGGCTCTCTAGGGACATTGCGAATTTCTCGAACAGCTCCACGAATATGTCGAAGAACTGGTCGAAGTACCTGTCCATCGCCTCGAGATTTTGTGTATCGTTCACCGGCTGCGGCTCCCAGATAGGTGGCGGCGTTAGATCCGGTGGCACAGGGACTGGCTCCGGCATCGGCGCGGGCGCGGGGAGCAGCATCATCGGCTCTGCTTCTGGAATCGGTTCGGGCGGCGGTGTCGGTTCAGGCGGTACCGGGGCCGGCTCGGGGACTTCGGGCGCCGCCGGCATCGGCTCGGGGACCTCAGGCGCCGGCGGCTCTGACTCTGCAACGAACTGGATCGCCAACGTATTAATGGAGTCCAGCAATGCCGCTCGGTCCTTTGCGGAGAACTTTGAGGGACACGCCGCGGTCACCATCTCGGTGTACCCACCGGGGTACGTCCGGTTGGCTTTGAGCAGCGCGAGAGTCGCGAACATGTGAAACGCGTGCTGGCAGTGGTTGTAGATGGGGACGTCCGCGTCGATGCCCCGAACGAAGAAGTTCGACGCGATGTGCTGGACGTACAGCGTGAACATCGAGGGGTCCAAAGGACCTGGCGCGACGACCTCGCCGGCGGCGATCAGCGTCAAGAAGTCTGTCTTCACATTGTCTGCGATTTTGATGTAGTCACATGTCTTGTGGAAGAACGATGTAGTCTGCCTGTTTAACAGCTGCACAGTCGGGTTCATTCCGGAGGTTGACTTCAGGATCAAGTCTCTCCCCCCAGCATCATCTGGGCGCGACAGATAGTGCTGGATGATCGCGCTCATGACCGTAGTCGGATCGTGTTTTGTATCGAATCCCGATGGGACGATCCGCAGCCCCATTACTCTCGCGACCATGACCGTCAGCGAAAATATCCAGTACAGGCATTCGCTGGTGTAGTGCAACGGCACGCCGACCTTGTCCCCCTCTTTGCCGCAGATGTGGTCGAGCTTTGCCTTGAACGTGTCCAGGGCGACCTCCACGAACGTCCTCACGAACTCTGCGCCGCCGCTCTCGGCCGCGCCGTGGTCTGAGCTGCTGACGAGCTCGTCCGCCGCGTTCCTCGTCTTTTCGTGGGGCACGTCGGCGCCCACGCCCTGACGGGGCTGGCTGCCCAGGTTGCTGTGCATGCTTACAGATCGGCTCGAATTTACGGCTCGCTGTCGTCGCGCGTCTGAGTCTCGGCGTCCGTGTGCCTGGGGGCAGCCGTCCGGAAGAACAGGCGGTGGACCAGCACGTGGTACGCCGCGCTCATGACGGCGCTCGACGCCGTCCGCAGCAGGGCCGGCGTCGTCAGGACCACCGACGCGCCGAGGACCAGCCCAGTCACCAGGCTCATTTGTCCACGGCCGCCGATCTTTCTTCCCGAAAAGAAGCCGGCGCGTGTGTAATACGGGAATGCGATGCTTCGCGTCCTGGCGTGGGCTTCGCTTCTGACGACGCACGCCATGGCCGTCGCAGAGAGTCCCACGTGCACGTGCACGAGCGTCGGCGAGGTATTCTACAGTGCTCCCCCCAGACCGCAGCCGCCGCCGCCTGCCGTTCCGGGGCTGTACGGGACGCCGATACCGCCCACGTACGGCGTCGAGCCTTCCCGCGTCGTCGGAAACGGGTCGTCCTTCATCCTGACGACCACGTCCTCCACGGCCGCGTTCGCGTACGAGATCTACCCCATGCTGATGGGCACCTTCGCGTGCTATTGCGCCGTCAACCCGTCCAATTCGCTCAACACGCGGTATCTGTTGTACGCGAATCAGACGGACGCCGCCCTCGGCGTCGCCAGCGAGTGCCTGACGGTGGAAGTGGTGGACTACGTCTGCGCCGGCATGCGGGACATCGGCCTTCTGGAGTGCGTCACCACGTGGAGCGGCGGCGCGTCCGCGCTGTCTTCCAAGACGCTGTATGAGAACGGCGTCCTCTCGGGCGTCATGCAGAAGATGTGCGCCAAGCACGGCCCCGCGTGCGCGTCTTCGATAGACTTCATCGTCGTCGTGGATTCCATCGACGTCGTGTCAAGTTAAGGTTCGTCGTCTTCGTCGTCCAGGACCAGACGGCGACGCTTGGGCGTCTGCTCAGAGCCGTCGCTCTCTGATTCGGTTTCGTACTCCGCGTCGGCGCGCAGCGCTTCGTCCAGGTCGTCTTCCAGGTCGGCGACGTCCTCGTGCAGGTCCTCGATGCGCTCCTCCAGCGTCGCGACGTCAGAGCGGAGCTCGCGGTTGTCGCGCCGCAGCTTCTGATTGCTGGCCTTCAGCTCGCGGATCTGGGCGCGCGCGGCGCTGAGCTGCGACGACGTTCTGTCGAGCTCGTGGTCCGCCATCTCCAGGTCGTCCTCGACCTCGGCGAGCTTGGCCTTCAGGGTTTCGATGCTGTCGGGTGCCGTCGTAGTCGTCATTGTTCGAGATACAAACACAGGCAGATGCCCCACCCTTTTATGCCGAGTCCTGGGCGCGCAGGTCTAGTCCCGCAAGTCCAGGTCTGGTCCCGCAGGTCCAGGTCCGGTTCTCACTTGCCGTATCCGCCGTAGGTCCCGTACGTCCCGTACACTCCGTAGACTGGCACCTGAGCGAACGTTCTGGGCGTCTGCGGCACGTTCCATGTCAGCACATCTTCCGCGGCGAATCTCCGCATCGCGGCCGTCACTGACGCAGAGTCGGTCGCCAGGCCCGAAGCGATGAGCTGCGCTGCCGCCCCTGCCACAGCGGCCGCCGCGTCCGCCGTCCCCGTGAACACCGACGACATCCCCGGCAAGGCGGACGCCGCGGACACGTTGACGCCCGCCGCCCACAGCCCGACGCAGGAGCCGTAGTTGGTGGTCTCGCTCGGAGCGCCCGCGGACAGAGTGCTCATGTTGGCGCCCGCAGCGGTCAGGACGCCCGGGACGCCGGAGGGCGAGTACAGGCACGCCACGTCGGAGGTGTCGCCCGCAGCGGCAACGACCACCACGCCCGCGTCGAGCAGCTGCTGCGTCATCAGCGTGACCACCTCGCCCGCGCCGCCCGCGATCGCCTGCGGCGAGATGGTGACTACCGAGGGCGCGCCGTCCAGCGTCGACAGGATCCAGTCCAGACCCGCGACCAGTTCGGACGCCCTGCTGTCCGCTCCGCAGCCCGCGTTAACGGCCACCGACACGATGGCAGCCGTCTTGCACACGCCGTGCTCGTTGCCCGCGACGATGGACGCGACGTGCGTGCCGTGCTCCGTCGCGCACGCGGTGCCCGTCGTCTCGTTCGCGGACAGCGACCACCACGACGCCCGGACCCGCGACCCGCCCTTGACGCGGTCGGAGAACTCCGGATGCGACGGCGCGATCTCCGTGTCGACAACGTACACGGTCACGTTCCGCACCGCGGGCGCGGCGTAGTAGTACCGCCCTCCGTGGAAGAGCGGGTTCAGGTACCGCAGCACCGACGGCGCGTCAGACTGGTACTCGTCCAGCACGCGCAGCCGTCGGTGCGGGAAGGACGCGGTCGCGTTCCATGACGCGGCGCGACCCAGGTACGTGCCCACCGGCGACAGCTGGTACTGGTCCTTGACCTGCGTGAACGTCGCGTTCGCCGCGCGCACCGACGGCTGCGCGTTGACCGCCGCGACCAGCTCGTCGTCGGACTCGATCGCGACGTGGCGCTTGCCGGCGGCGCCGTCGCGCCAGGTGAAGTGGCAGTGGAACACGCCCGCCGCGTCGAGGTCCGCGCACAGTGCGTCCATCGACACGCCGGCGTTTCCCGACACGCGCCGGATCATGAAGTGGCCGTACAGCGCTTCGGGGGGCGCGCCCCGTGCGACCGCCGCGCACAGGAGCGTCCAGAACAGCGTTATCACTCGCATGTTACCCCATTTTTCGAGAAAGACTCACACGAAGCCCGGTGAAACGTTGTCCGTGATCCAGTTGACCAGGTCGTCCACGTCGCGGTTGCCGCCGTACGTCGCCACGGTCTCGCCGGCCCGGATCGCTCGGATGTCGGGGAAGCCCTGGATGCCGTACAGCCGCACCGCCGCCTTGCCCTCGTCCGACGCCTCGTCCAGGTCCACGAACTTGATGCTGCTCATGCGCGCGGTCACCGTGTCCCACGTGCCGCCCTGCTCCATCAGCCGCTTGCAGTGCCCGCACCAGCTCGCGTACACCAGCAGCACGGTGTCGCCCTTGCCCTGGCCGCCCGACGACTTGGTGGCCATCCAGCCGGTGCCGTCGTCGGCGAACGTCTCGCGACGCGCTGGCGCGTTCAGGATGCAGAACGCCGCGACGGCCGCGGCGCTGATCAGGATGAGCGCGATCAGGATCGCGGACAGGTGGCAGCGTTGCATCGCGAGTGTGTTACACCAGCTCCCGGAAATGTGTTAGCCGTGAGCTGCTTTGTTTCGTCACTCTGAGACCCGGAAAGACGTCAGCACCAGGATGGCGCCCGCCTGCTCGTCGTACTCGCACAGGTCGATGATGCAGGAGCCGATCAGGCCGTACAGCGCCTCCGGAGAGCCCTCGAAGATGCCCGCCAGGTGGTCGGCTTCCGGCCGGGCGACCTTGAACATCAGCTCATCGCCGACGACGTAGCGCAGGTCCTTCCGGTTCAGCGTGCGTTCGACGGCCCGGAACGCGTGCAGCGGGGTCTTGAAGCTCGGTATCCTCGGCGGCCCCGGCGGAGACACCGCGCGCATGAAGCTGAACTCGTTACCGGTCAGGCCGCCGGTGGGCGGCGGTCGAGTGATCGGGAAGTACAGCGGCGCCATCTTTGCCCTTACGTACGTCGTCGTCAAATTTTACGTCGAACAGCACGGTCATGCTGGGCTCTGGCGCCGACGGGAAGCCCGCGAACGAGCGCGTCGACATGTCCGAGCCCGAGCCCGAGCCCGAGCCCGATCCCGAGCCGGACCCGGACCCGGACCCGGACACGCTGGACCCGTTGGACCCGGACACGCTGGCGGCGTACATGCCCGTGAAATACCACGACGCGGCCCTGAACGCGCTCATCTGCTCGTTCGCGTGCGCCAGAAATCGCCGCGCACGCTCCGCCTCCGCCGCCTCCCGCACCCTGCGCAGCCTTATCTCCCGCATCGCCCGGCGATAATCTTCAATGGTATACTGCCGCCGAGGCATCCCCTTGCACGATGTCGCAGCAGTTTTTATGCGCCGGCGAGCGCGCCCGATGGTGTGATATCCATCGCCGTCCGGTTTATTGTTCCATGCGGAGACGCAAATTATACTGGATCGTCTCTTCGAACGCCTTCAGAGTGCGTTCGGACACGGTGTACTCGTTCGAGAAGTGGCAACCCGCCGACAGCACCGAGTACACGTGGTGCAGGTACTGGTTCAGCTCCTGCGGCATCTCCATGCGGTTGATGCACATCCGAAAGTTCTCGTCTTTCCGCACTTTCACCGCCTGCTCCAGCTGGTACCGCAACTCCCAGCACCGTCTGCTGTACGCCAGTCCAGGGGGCAGCGGGTCGCCGACCGGGCTGTTCAGGTTGCATCTGGCGGGCAGCCTCGGCGCCCTCCTCCTGATCCGCTCCTTCGCGTACACGCCGACGACGTTGTCGAACAGCGCGGTCATGGTCGCGTGGCACGCCTCGAACTCGTGCGCCGAATCTTCGGGCACCGGGTCCGGGAACGCGTCGATCGCGTTCATGGACGCTTGCAGGAGCTCGGACAGCCGCGGGTTGATCCTCGCGAGAGGATTGGCGCGTGCATGCCTCGTCAGCTCGGACCTGTAGGAAAGCGTACGGGAGGGTTGCTGCTGCATCGTGTCGCGGGAACGCACGGGGGCCGTCAAATTTTACGACGCCTTCGCGCTCGCGTTCTTCAGGCTCGTCGCGAGCTCGTGCAGCGCCGCTGCCGCCGCGGCGCGGCCGCCCTCCAACATGCTGCACAGCTGCGCGACCGCCACGACGCGCTGGATGCCGGCCATGGCCGCGACCAGGTCGCGCGGCAGGGGCTCGTCGAAGTGCAGCGTCCAGTACTGCGCGATCTCCTCGGGCCCTAGCAGGTCGAACAGCGCCAGCTCCAGTCGGCCCGGCCGCACCAGCGCGGGGTCGAACTTGTCTACGTGGTTGGTCGTGAAGATCGCGACGAAGCCGTCCTTCTCGTCGATGCCGTCGAACGCGGTCAGCAGCTCCGCCAGGGCCAGACGCCGCTCCGCAAGCCGGTCCTCCGCGCTCTTGAATTTGAGCGGCGTCGCCGCGCGCGCGTCGGGGTCGTCGTCGTCGACGTCGCATCTCTTCCGGTCCGCGAACTCGAAGCAGTCGAACTCCTCGATCACGAACATGCAGCTCGAGTAACGCACCGAGTTGCGCGACGGGTAGCGGTGGAGGTACTCGACCATGTCGTGCACCGTGATGAACGCGCCCGGCTCGACGACGACGACGTTGCGGCGGCAGTGGTTCGCCAGCGCCTTGATCGCAGACGTCTTGCCGGTGCCCGGCGGTCCGTGGAACATGCGCTTCCAGCTGTACGGCTTCCCGCGGCGCGCGTAGTCGTCGCGGCCGTTCAGGAACGCGTCAAACGACGCGACCAGCGCGCCCTTGCCGGGCCAGAACGTGTTGGCGAGCGTCTTGGTGCTGCAGAAGCGCTTGGGAACGGAGTTCGGGTTCGGTCGCGCGACGCACAGCGTCTGACACCCGCACGACGTCTGCGACTCCAGGTGGTCTTCGAACTCGAGCTCGCAGCGACGGATGTAGGAGTCGATGTTGGCGAACGTGTCGCTCGTCAGCTTGATGGTCCACCTGTCGACGCTGGTGGTCTGCGACCTCTTCGAGCCGAACCGGAGGTCCCTGTGCTGTTCTTCCGGCTCGACTTCCTTCATGGAGGACGAGATCTCGACGCGCACGCCGCCCGCGTCCATCCAGCCGTCGGAGAAGACCCTGCAGACGATGTTGCGCTTCAGCAGTCTGAGCTCCTTGACGCCGCGGAAGTGGCGCCAGACGGGGGACGAGCCGGGCGACGCTCCGAGCGTCGCATGTACGTTCCACGCCACCGCCATGAAGGCCGTCGACATGCACGACCCGTCCTCGTCGGAGCCGGACACCACGGTGCCCCTCAGCGAGAACGCCAGGCGCCTCGATGTCCAGAGCTCGAGCAGGCGGCCGTGCAGCAGGTCCAGCGCGGCTGCGTCGAAGTACTTGGCGAACAGCATGATCGCGATGGGCAGCAGGATCGTCAGCAGCGGGCCCGCCTCGGCCTTGCCCATCAGCAGCATCGGCAGCATGGAGATCGGATCCATCGTCGGCCGGGTTTTCCAGACGCGGCCTTTACGTCGGGGGTCAGTGGTGGCGGTACTCCTGCAGCAGACGCCTGTCCAGGTCTGTGCTGACCGACTTGTACAGGTCGTCCGTGCACGAGCCGAAGCAGAAGCGCGCCAGCCGGATGTCCCAGGTCGGGTACCACGGGCTGGTGGTCTCCTTGCCACGGCGGAAGCAGCGCATGACGACGCTGGGGAAGCGCGAGGACTGCGTCAGCGCCGCGCGCTCCAGCACGCCCTGCGCGTCCAGCAGCTTCGGCCACGCCAGGTTGCGGTGTTCCGCGGAGCTGGGCGCCGTGAACTTCTCGCGCGCCGCAGACATGAACAGGACGGCGACGAACAGCACTGCGACGCACAGCACGGCGACCTCCATCCTTACCTCCGCGTCTGGAAAATGGTCACACGCGCTCCAGCTCGACGGCGACGGGCGCGTTAGCGGTGCCCGGCCTGTGGAACGCGTGCACCGCGCAGCACGCAGCCGCCGTGGCGCCCAGGATGCTCAGGCTCACCGTCACGAACACCAGCATCTCCTATGTAAAGTCAGGGGGTTGCTGAACATCGTCCCCGCGCGCCGCTGCAGCCGGGTGGGCAGGAACACGGGGTCGTCCTGCAGGCAGTGCGTGCTCGTCAGCACGGGCGTCTGTCTGAAGTGGTCGCGCCGAAGCAGCGCGTTGATCCGCTGCAGCAGCGAGAAGACGTCGCCGAACAGCGCGGGCTCGGCCTGCAGCGTCTGCACCATGCACGTCGTCAGGGCGCCGGTGAACTCGTAGCGCTCGTCGATGCCCGCCGCGTCTTCGGACGTCTGATCCTTCGTGCACCCCGACAGGAAGGTGATCTTGCGGCCGCGCCGAGGGCGCAGCTCCAGGTCGTTCCCGGAGTAGCAGCAGTCGAACACCACGACGAGGCGCGTGCGCTGGTGGCACGTCAGCGTCCAGCCCGACAGCCAGTCGTCGATGATGACGCCGTCGTCGCCGGGGTAGTCCTCGAAGTCGGACGGCAGGATGCACCGGCGCCGACCGAGCCGGTCGCCGTGGCCGGAGTAGTGTATGTAGACCAGCTCGACGTCCTCCGCCTGCGTGCGCAGCGCGATGTCCGTCAGCGCGCTGATCATGCCCAGCCTGGTCGTCGCCGGGTCCGACTCGCTCGAGTCCGCCGAGTCCGCGTCGAGGTGTCGCCGGACCTCGTGCTCTCGAAACATGCCCGCCCGCACCAGCTCCGACGCCATATTGCGCACGTCGTTGTGGCATCCTCTCAGCTCGTTCTCTGGGTACCTCTTGTAGTTGTTTCCGAACAGGGCTGCGATCCTTTTGCCCATTCTGACCCGTCCGCGTCCAAAGAATCGATGCGTCGCGAAATCATGTGAGGGCCCCCCTTACGCCGGGGGGAATCAGTTCGGCACGGACCCCTGACCAGATTTCGGCGTCCGCAGTCTGAGGGTGCTGGAGCTGCCCTACATCCCCGTGTGCGAGCTGGCCGTCCTTCTGGGCATCCGCTTCTTCAGGTACACCGAAGTCGGGCTCAAGCTCAGGATATGCGAGCGCGTCGACGAGCCGGGGTTCGAGGCCAAGCTCGCAGAGGTCGAGACCTGGGTGGTGGACGACGATTCGGGCATCGGCGATTCGGATTCGGATTCGGAATCGGACTGCAGTGCTTGCACGGAGGCCTATAGCACTTTGCACTGAATTGTGGGACATCAGATGTGTTCCACTTGCAAGGCCATACGGAGTTGTCCCCAGGAAGGGTCTCCATAGCACGGATTCTCCCCAGAGGGGTCGGTGCCATCA
>Ga0075014_100000399_pt1 | contig 11822 bp, 13 predicted proteins | sample AleBraG_ABR_2014_FD_71472 | JGI IMG/M metagenome (GOLD analysis project Ga0075014, IMG submission 71472) | Freshwater sediment microbial communities in response to fracking from Pennsylvania, USA - Alex Branch Run_MetaG_ABR_2014 | ecosystem: Environmental > Aquatic > Freshwater > Creek >... | reverse complement strand
TGGTAAGTGAAGGCTCTGGTTGACCGGAGTTTCGCCAATGGCCACTGCCTCGCTTGCTCGTGTTGTGGGCGTCGGCTCTGCGGATCCGCTGTTCGCGCGCATTCGCGAAGAAGCCGACGAAGCCGCGCGGCGCGAACCTGCGCTCGCCGCGTTCCTGATGACCAATGTTTTGGGCCATGAGTCCTTTGAGGCCGCTGTCGTGCATCGCGTCGCCTCGCGTCTCGACCACGCCTCGGTTTCCTCGGACTTGATCGCGCAAACCTTTGCCGAATGCCTCGTGCGCGACGGCGGCATCGCCGATGCATTTCGCGCCGACCTCCTGGCGGTGGCCGATCGCGATCCCGCATGCTCCCGGGTGATCGAGCCGCTGCTTTACTTCAAGGGCTTTCACGCGCTGCAAACCTATCGTCTTGCCCACGCGATGCTAAAGGCGGGCAGGCGCGACTTCGCGCTCTATCTGCAGAGCCGCGCCTCCTCGGTGTTTCAGGTCGACATCAATCCCGCGGCGCGCATTGGCAAGGGCATTTTCATCGACCACGCGAGCGGCGTGGTGATCGGCGAAACCTGCGTCATCGACGACGATGTGTCCATCCTGCAAGGCGTCACGCTCGGCGGCACGGGCAAGGAGACGGGCGATCGCCATCCCAAGATTCGTCACGGCGTGCTTATCGGCGCGGGCGCGAAAATTCTCGGCAATATCGAGATCGGCCACTGCGCGCGCGTTGCGGCGGGTTCGGTGGTGCTGTCGTCGGTGCCGAACAACAAGACGGTTGCCGGCGTTCCCGCGCGCATCGTCGGGGAGGCTGGTTGTGCCGAGCCAGGGCGCACTATGAACCAGATCATCGCGGAAAAGCTGATCGACCAATAGCCCTACTGGCAGCCTTGCGGCGCGCCGGCCTTCGTGGCAAAGGCAGCGCCGTGGAAGTGCGGAGCAAAGGCTGCGGGCATGGACAAGAACGAAATATTGAAACTTCAGGCCCATCTGCGACGCTGTTTTGGCGCACCGGCGCTGAAGGTGGCGCCGAGTTCCAGATCGGCGGAGAGTGCCGATGTCCATCTTGGCGAGCGCAAGATCGGTACGATCGAAGTCGACGATGAGGACGGGGACCGCTCATTCTCCTTCGAGATGCCGGTCCCGGTCGAGCGCGCGATCCTGCAGGACTACCTGCGCAAACTCTTCGACAACGCGAATCTGACCATCTCCGGACGGTTAAAAAAGACGGATTCGGTCGAACTTAACAACGGCGCGGATTTCCTCGGCATCGTTTCGGCCGACGACCCAAGCGGCAAGTCCTATACGCTGCAGATGGCGATCCTCGATTTCGACCTCGAGGATCTCTGACCCATCAGCGCCGCGCCGCCGCGATCAAGCCGCGCGCGCCGGAGTCCAGCGCCTCCCATTCCGACAGCAGCGCGGCCGAGAAGCGCAGCTCGACGTCCAGGCCATTGAGTCGAAAATCGTAGGCGCAAGTGTTGGGTGTCTTTCGAGTCTGGTCAGGTTTCTGGCAGCGTGCAGCGAAGGCGCGCCCCTCGGGCGCAGCGAAATACAGCTCCTCGTTCTCGAACGGGCTTCCCTTCTGGAAGGCGCGCGCCACCAGCCCGCCGGGATGGCTCCACTCGTCCGGTTCCAGGAATCGCGCGTAAAGTTTGGTCAGGCGTTCCGCCGGATCGAGACTGGAATCGGAGGGACGGATCGTGACGAAGATGGTGCGCTGAAAGCGCTCGCCCAGATCGGTCTGCTTGGTGACGTCGCTCGGCTCGCCCGCTGGTGTGAAGTCCGGATAAAATGCGGCCAGATCAAGCTGGTCGGTCCGTTCCCCCGAGCGCGACGAGGGTCGAAAATATCCCGCCTTCAGCGCGAAAGCGCTCGAGCCGACCGCGACCTGGCGCAGGCCGGGATCGACGGGCGGCCGCCGATAGCCGCTAACGAGCCAGAAGCCGCCCGCGCCAACCACCGCCAGCGCCGCGAAAACCCAAAGCGCGATCGCCCATCCGCGAGGCAAGAATTCGATCTCCGATGCAGGTCTGGCCGAATCGCCGCTCGGCCGCGCAATGGTGCCTTACTTGTGCGCCGCGCGCGAGCGATCGGTCAGGGACCGGTTGAACGCGCTTTGCTTCGGCGCGTGAAATCCCTCGCGACATTGGAGGGAGCGCTGTAAAACGCCTTGCCGCCGCCTGACGTCTCCGGCGCTGCGAGGCCACGGGGAACAAAATATGTCTCTTTTCGCGCTCGACGGATGCGCTCCTACCCTGCCGCCCCGCGGGCGCTACTGGATTGCGCCCAACGCCCAGGTGATCGGTCGCGTCGTCCTTGGCGAGGATTGCGGGATTTGGTTCGGCGCGGTGCTGCGCGGCGACAATGAGCAGATCATAGTGGGAGCGCGAACCAATATTCAGGAAAATTGTACGCTGCACACGGATATTGGCTTCCCCTCGGACATCGGCGAGGATTGCACGATCGGCCATTGCGCGATCCTGCATGGCTGCGCCATCGGCAATGGCTCGCTCGTTGGCATGGGGGCGATCATTCTCAACGGCGCGCGCATCGGCGCCTCCTGTCTGGTCGGCGCGGGCGCGCTGGTGACGGAAGGCAAAAGTTTTCCCGATCGCAGCCTTATCGTCGGTTCGCCCGCGAGGGTCATGCGCACACTGGATGAGGCGACGGTGGAGCGACTGAAGCAATCGGCCGCGCATTATGTCGCGAACTGGCGGCGCTTCGCCGCCGGGCTGCAAGGCATCGACGATTAAGGCGCAAAAAAAAGTGGCCGGCCCTTGGGGGAGGGCCGGCCTTATGCGCAGGGGATTGGGGGTCGGGGGGGACGATCCGGCTGCGCAATTCGTCAAGACTTCAAAAACGTGCGGTGCTTGGCGCCTCCTGGGGCTGGCCGAGCTGGACCCAGACATTCGGATCTTCCTGGCTCTGTCGCTTGACGAAGCGGTAGCCAGTCATCGTCCAGGGTTTCATGTCGTCATTGAGATTATCCAGCACGAATTCGCCCTTGCTGGTTTTCAACGTCAAAATCGCATGGCCTTCCTGGTGCTCGTCCTTGACAACGGTCATCAGCAGCGCCTGCCGCGGGAAGCCGATCTCAATCAGCAGCTTGCGCTTCAGCAGCGCATAATCCTCGCAGTCGCCGCGCCCATCGAACGGGTAGTCCCAACGGTCCGCCATGTTCCAGTGATCAGCGTCGCTGACCGGTTCGACATGCGCATTCACCCACTTGTTGATCCGGGCGATCTCGCCGATGGCTTTGGCGGAGAGATTGATGTCGAGCGCGCTCAACCGCTCGCCATCGCATTCGCCCTGGTAGCGCTCGCAAAAATCCACCCAGCCCCAGGGAACGCTGGTATCCGCGCCGACCGCTGCGTAAGTCGCCGCGGCGACCGAGTTGGCCTGGGTAGGCAGTTGGAATGCGAGGAGCGCCGAAACAATCGCCGCCGTCGCGAGCCCTGCCTTTGCCACTCCAGAAAACATCGTCTTCCCCTGTCATTCCCCGGGGATGACGATAGGGAGAGCGTTTTTCGAACCCTCGAAATTAAATGCGAGAATTTTATCGATCGCGATTCATCGAAATGACCGCGTGAGTAACAATAACGGCATCCTAAACCGTGTGGTGAAGAAGGCTTGAATCGCAGAAAATCCGGAGCAATTCAGGGGGTTTCCGATCGCCCCAGGCTGATTGCCGGCGATCCCTTCAGTTTGTGGCAACCATGCTGCAGGCCGCCCACGTTAATTCGGCATCGAAATGGCCGGAATCGCCGAGTAAATGGGCATGCTGAAGTTGTGCGATGGTTAGCGGAAGGTTCCGGGATGGGATCCCTTGCGACAGTAGGCGGCAATCGAATCACGTTGATTTCTTTCTCCCCTTCTGATTTTCTGCGCGCATGCGAAATCGGCTTGAGACCCTCTCCGTCTGCCTGCGACTTAGCCGCCCGGCGCTTTGAACGCCGGGGACTGCTGTCTGCCCTTCGCATATCGTGGCTTGCCTGAGCGCCCTTGCCGGGCGTCGCGCCCGCCGAATTTCTTCCGGGGTCTCCATGTCAACAATGCCTGTTTCCAAGTATCGCGCCTACCGGCCCGTCGATTTGCCAGACCGGCGCTGGCCATCCGCCGTCATCACGAAAGCGCCGATCTGGTGCTCTGTCGATCTGCGTGATGGCAATCAGGCGCTCATCGAGCCGATGGGCGTCGATCGCAAGATGCGGATGTTTCACCTCCTGTTGCAAATGGGTTTTAAGGAGATCGAGGTGGCGTTTCCCGCCGCCTCGCAAACCGATTTCGATTTCGTCCGCACGATCATTGATGGCGGCGCAATCCCTGAGGGCGTGGCCATTCAGGTGCTGACCCAATGCCGCAACGAACTGATTGATCGCACGTTCGAGGCGGTCAAGGGCGCGCGCAAGGTGATTCTGCATTTTTACAATTCAACTTCGACGCTGCAGCGCGAGGTCGTGTTCCGCACCGATCGCCAGGGCGTCAAGGACATTGCGGTCAATGCGGCGAGGCGCGTCAGGGACCTTGCCGATCGCACGCCCGAGACGGAATTCATCTTCGAATATTCGCCTGAGAGTTTCACCGGCACCGAACTCGATTTCTCGCTGGAGATCTGCGAGGCGGTTAAGGACATTATCAAGCCAACACCGCAGAAACGGTTGATCCTCAATCTTCCGTCCACCGTCGAGATGGCGACGCCGAATGTTTATGCCGACCAGTTCGAATGGTTCGGGCGGCATATCTCGAACCGCGACAGCGTCATCCTCTCCGTGCATCCGCATAACGATCGCGGTACGGCGGTGGCAGCCTCAGAACTCGCGTTGATGGCGGGCGCCGACCGCGTCGAGGGCACTTTGTTCGGCAACGGCGAGCGCACCGGCAACGTCGATATCGTGACGATGGCGTTGAACCTGTTCACCCAGGGGATCGATCCCGAACTCGACATTCATGACATCAATGCGATCAAGGATGTCGCGGAGTTCTGCACACAATTGCCGGTCCACCAACGCCATCCGTACGTGGGCGAGCTCGTCTACACCGCCTTCTCCGGTTCGCATCAGGATGCGATCAAGAAAGGCTTTGAAGCGCAGGCAAAGCGCAACGATCCGCTGTTTCAGGTGCCCTATCTGCCGATCGATCCAAGAGATGTCGGGCGCGACTATGAGGCGGTTATCCGCATCAACAGCCAGTCGGGGAAGGGTGGGCTCGCGTATATCCTGCGTGCGGATCACGGCCTCGATCTACCGCGCTCGCTGCAGATCGAGTTCTCCAAGATCGCTCAGGCAAAGATGGATCAGGACGGCAAGGAGCTGCTGAGCGCCGACGTCTGGGCGCTGTTCGCCAGGACCTATCTTCTTACCGACGCGCCGATGACCTTGGTCAAACAGCAGATGCTGCCGACGAGCCCGGAAAGCCGCGAACTCGTCGCCACGCTGCGCAAGCCTGACGGCTCGACGCTGACGATCGAGGGGCAGGGCAACGGCCCCATCGATGCGTTTGTCGATGCGCTGAAGCGCGCGTTCTCCGTCGAGTTTTCCTTCATCGACTATCACGAGCACGCCGTCGGGCGCGGCGCCCATGCGACGGCGGCCTGTTATGTTGAATTGCAGGACCGCGACGGCGCGGCGATCCACGGCGTCGGCATGGATCCCAATATCGTCATGGCGTCGCTGAAGGCAGTGTTGAGCGCGGTCATGCGGCTGATGGCGCGCGAGGGGAAGGGCTAGGTGTTTGATCCCAGGCTTTGATGGTGCATTCTCGTCGCACGAATCGCGGGAGGCGCTATGGGCCAGGTTCTACACGGGAGCGCCCGCACGACTGAGGCAATCCGTCGAGCGATACAACATAGTCAAGCGAGCCTGAGGGCTCTGGCCAAGCGCCACGGGATCAATCAGAAGACGGTCGCCAAGTGGAAGAGGCGAACATCGGTCGCCGACATGCCGACCGGGCCGAAGACCGCGTCCTCGACGGTGCTGACAACCGAGGAGGAGGCGGTGATTGTCGCCTTCCGAAAGCACACCTTGCTGCCGCTCGACGACTGCCTGTACGCGTTGCAACCCTCGATTCCGAGGTTGACGCGCTCATCCCTCCACCGTTGCCTGCAGCGTCATGGCGTCAGCCGTCTGCCCGAAGTGGAAGGCGAAAAGACAGCGAGGACCAAATTCAAGAGCTATCCTATCGGCTTCTTCCATATCGACATCGCCGAAGTGCAAACCGCCGGAGGCAAGCTCTACTTGTTCGTCGCCATCGATCGCACGAGCAAATTCGCCTATGTCGAACTTCATCGCCAAGCCAAGCGGCAGACGGCCGGCGACTTCTTGCGCCATCTCGTCGAAGCCGTTCCGTACTGCATCAACATCGTTCTGACCGACAACGGAAACCACTTCACAACGCCAGGCGCGGGGGGATCGGCTGTCCCCTTGATCGTTGAAGCGCTCGCCAAAGGCGAGGCCATTTGGGCCCATAGTTTTGAATATGCCTGCGCCCAACTCGGCATCGAGCACCGGTTGACCAAACCCAAGCATCCCTGGACCAACGGTCAGGTCGAGAGAATGAACCGGACGATCAAGGAAGCGACTGTCCAGCGCTATCACTATGACCGCACGGCCAACTCGAACGCCATCTCGCCGACTTCGTCTCAGCTTACACCTACGGACGACGGCTAAAGACCTTGGCCGGCCTCACTCCATATGAGTTCATCTGCAAACGATGGACAATCGAGCCAGAGAAGTTCAGGCTCAATCCGATCCATCAAATGCCGGGACTAAACAGCTAGACGGCGGGTTCCTTCGCCGGCTCGCTCAGAGCCACCGCAAGCCCCTCGAGCCGATGGCTCGCCTCATTCAGCGCCAGCGCACAGGCGGTCGCTTGCAATTCGGCGTCGCGCCGGACGATGGCGTCCGCCTGGGCGCTTTCCGCGACTTTCGCTTCCAGCGCGACAATCGCTCGCTTCGCTTCGGACAATTGATCGGCGATGGTCAGCGCCGCCATCACGACGAGTCGCTGGTCGCCGATTTCGCCAAAAGCGCCGCGCATTTCGGTGATCTTGGAGTCGACCTGGGCCGCCAGCGCGGCCAGATGCGGCTCCTCGCCCTCGTTGCATGAGAGGCGGTAGGCGCGCCCGCCAATGGTCACGGAAACATGCGGCATTACCCAATCTTTCCTTGGCCCAATCTTTCCTTGCGCGACGCTCCCCGTCAGTTCGGTTGCGCCGGCTCTCCCTCATGAGATCGCTCGAGCACCGAGCGTATTGCCTTGCCGGCCTGGGCCAGTCGCTGCGCCGCCTCCTGATTGGCGGCAAGCAGCGTCCGGTTGCGGTCCAGCGCGCCATCGAGCTCGACCGCGAGCCGGGCGCGGTCGTCCTGCATCAGCGCCAGTTCCTCTTGTGTGTCGCCGCGCGCCTCGTCAAGACGCGTGCGCCGCTCGACCGCCGCTTCGATGAGATCGATAGCGCCGCGCAGTCGTTTCAGCGCCGGCTCTAGTGGATCAGCTCCCATTGTGATTCCATGCGTTGCGTCGCCGAGTTTACGCGACGGTTGAAGCATGCGTCAACGCATCTGGCGCAGCGAATTGACAGCGGCGGCCATGGCGCCTATCAAGCCGCTCTTTCTCACAAGCCTCATTGCGTTGAGCAAGCGCAACCTAGGGAATGCGCCATGGCCGTCGATGTGACCCATGATCTGATGGCGAACGCCATTCGGGCTCTATCGATGGACGCGGTCGAGAAAGCCAAGAGCGGCCATCCCGGATTGCCGATGGGCGCCGCCGACATGGCGACCGTGCTGTTCCGCGATTGCCTTAAATTCGATGCCGCCGACCCGCATTGGCCGGATCGGGACCGATTTGTCCTGTCCGCCGGTCATGGCTCGATGCTGCTGTATTCGCTCATCTATCTCACCGGAATCGGCGGCGACAAGGGCCTGGGGATCGAGGATCTGAAGAGTTTTCGCCAGGTTGGCTCAAGGACGCCTGGCCATCCCGAATATCACCACACGGTCGGAGTCGAGACGACGACGGGACCGCTCGGGCAGGGGCTTGCCACCGCTGTCGGAATGGCGCTGGCCGAGCGCATGCTGGGCGCGGAATTCGGCGACATCGTCGACCATCATACATATGTCCTGGCCTCCGATGGCGACCTAATGGAAGGCGTCAGCCAGGAGGCGATCGCGATCGCCGGCCATCTGAAACTGAAGAGGCTGATCGTCCTCTATGACGACAATGGAATCTCCATCGATGGCAAAACCTCGCTCGCTGATTCGGTCGATCAGATCGCGCGATTCAAGTCGGCGGGCTGGAAAGCGACGCTGATCGATGGTCACGATCCGGTCGCTATTTTGCGCGCCTTGCGCGCCGCAAAGCGTGCGGACCGTCCATCGTTGATCGCCTGCAAGACAACCATCGGCTTTGGGGCGCCAACGCGCGCGGGAACCAACAAGGCGCATGGCGAGGCGCTCGGCGCCTCGGAAATCGCGGGCGCGCGCGTCGCGCTGCACTGGCCTTACGAGCCGTTCGTCATCCCTGAGAAAGTTCTGGCGGCTTGGCGGTCGGTTGGCGCCAAAGGCAAGGGCGCGCGCAGCAAGTGGCAGAGGTTGTTCAAAGCCAGACCTCTCGAGCAGCGCGCCGAGTTCGATCGGCGCATTCGCGGCGACTTGCCAAAGTCGCTCAACGAAACGATCAACGCCTACAAGGAGAAGCTCGCCTCGGAGGCGCCCGAGATCGCCACAAGAAAAGCCGGCGAAGCGGCTCTGAAAATCATCGCGCCGCTCGTACCCGAACTCGTCACCGGATCGGCCGATCTCACCGGCTCGAACAACACCAAAGTTGAGGCGACGCGCGACATCACTCCGGACGATATGTCCGGCCGCTACATTCACTGGGGCATTCGCGAACATGGCATGGCCGCAGCCTGCAACGGCATGGCGCTGCATGGCGGCTTCATCCCGTCGGGCGCGAGCTTTCTCGCTTTTACCGACTATTGCCGTCCGTCGCTGAGGCTGGCGGCTCTGATGGGCATCCGCGTTGCGCATGTGTTTTCGCACGACTCGATCGGGTTGGGCGAAGACGGGCCGACACACCAGCCTGTCGAGCATCTCGCCGCGCTGCGCGCCATTCCCAACCTCCTCGTGTTCCGCCCGGCCGATTCGGTCGAAACGGTCGAATGTTGGCAGGCGGCGCTGGAGGCCCGGAGTTCGCCGTCGATTCTCGTGCTGACCCGGCAAAATCTGCCCGCATTGCGTCGCGCCCATGTCTCCGAAAATCTCTGCGCTTTGGGCGCCTATGAAATTTCGCCGGCGATCGGCAGCGCCGTCGTTTCGTTATTTGCGTCGGGATCGGAGGTCTCTCTCGCCGTCGAAGCGCAGAAGATCCTCGCCGACAAGGGTGTCTCGGCGCGGGTCGTCTCCGTGCCTTGCATGGATCGCTTTCTCGATCAGGAAGAGAGCTATCGACGCTCGGTGATTGGCGCCGCAAGGGTCCGCGTCGGCGTCGAAGCGGCGGTTCGCCAAGGGTGGGACGCGTTGATCGGCGATGGCCCGTTCGTCGGCATGACCGGCTTCGGCGCCAGCGGACCCTACAAGGCGCTGTACGAACACTTCGGCATTACCGCACGCGCGGTCGCAGAAGCGGCGCTTCGCCAACTTGAAGGTTAGGCCCGGCGGCCGTCAGACGCCAGGCAACGCGAAAATATTGAATTGCCCGGTCGCGGATTTTGCCGTTCGACCCGGCCAGCGGCGACAATCCGCAAATGGAGGACGATCAGATGCCGGTAAGAGTAGCGATCAATGGCTTCGGCCGCATTGGGCGCAACATTTTGCGCGCCATCCTCGAGTCGGGCCGCACCGATATTCATGTCGTCGCGGTCAACGATCTCGGACCTGTCGAGACGAATGCTCACTTGTTGCGTTTTGACAGCGTCCACGGACGCTTCCCGCACGGGGTCTCGGTTGAGGGCGATACGATCAGCGTCGGCGAGGGCAAGATCAAGGTCACCGCGATCAAGGACCCCTCGCAACTCCCTTACAAGGAGCTTGGCATCGACATCGCACTCGAATGCACGGGCATTTTCACGGCGCGCGACAAGGCCGCCGCGCTGCTCACCGCGGGCGCCAAGCGCGTGATCGTGTCGGCGCCTTCCGACGGCGCCGACCTGACCGTCGTTTACGGCGTAAACCATCACAAGCTGACCAAGGAGCATCTCGTCATTTCGAATGCCTCCTGCACGACCAATTGTCTCGCGCCGGTCGCCAAGGTGCTCAACGACGCCATCGGGATTGATCATGGCTTCATGACCACGATCCACTCCTACACCGGCGATCAGCCGACGCTGGATACGATGCACAAGGACCTCTATCGCGCCCGCGCGGCGGCGCTGTCGATGATCCCGACGACGACCGGGGCGGCCAAGGCAGTCGGCCTCGTCCTGCCAGAGCTCAAGGGCAAGCTCGATGGTTCGGCGATCCGCGTTCCCACGCCCAACGTATCGGTGGTGGACTTCAAGTTCGTCGCAAAGCGCGCGACGACAGTCGAAGAGATCAACAACGCCATCAAGGCTGCCGCGGCGGACGGTCCGCTGAAGGGGATTCTCGGCTTTACCAATCAGCCCAACGTCTCCACCGACTTCAACCACGATCCGCATTCGAGCGTCTTCCACCTCGATCAGACCAAGGTCATCGATGGCACGTTCGTGCGCATTCTCTCCTGGTATGACAACGAATGGGGCTTCTCCAACCGCATGGCGGACACAGCCGCGGCGATGGGCAAGCTGATTTGAGGGGCCTTGGATAATATGAGCGATATCGCTCCGGAAGACTGGCAACGGGAAATGGAAAGGGCTCGCGCCGCCTTGGGCAAGCGCTTTCCAAACATGCGCTGTCTGCGGTGCGGCCAGGACAACTTTTTGCTACGCATGTGGCCAGACCCGTCGCTTGTTCCAGGGCTCGCTTCGAGCGCTGACAACCGCGTGATCGAACTGATATGTGAAAACTGTGGTTTTCAGGAAAAGCATGTCGTCAAGATGCTGGCCGCTGAAGCGACGAACTAGGTGCGGACGTGTCAGTAAAGCTGGTGTCCTCAAATCCGAATATTGGCGCCGGCGGCCCGGAAGGCCCGGAGGGTCCCATGATGGAAGAGCGCGTCGCCCGGCTCGAACAAAAAGCTGATCGAATTGAGCATATTCTTGAACAGCTCGCGCCTAAAATCACAGAGATCTTGCTGGCCGGAGCCAAGCAGGCGGACCTTCATAGGATGCAAGTCGAACTTGCCGAGGTCAAAGGCAAGGTCTCGATGCTGCCGACCTGGTGGATGCTGGCGGTCACGTTAATCGCCACCTGGAGCGCAGGCGCCGGAATCGTTTTCGCACTCGTCAAGGCCTCGCACCAATGACCAAGCCCTTCCGCACCCTCGATGACGCCTCCGTCTCCGGCAAGCGCGTCCTTGTCCGCGTCGATCTCAATGTGCCGATGGAAAATGGCAAGGTGAGCGACGCGACGCGTATCGACCGCGTGCTGCCGACCATCCGCGAAATCGCTGGCAAGGGCGGCAAGGTCGTTCTGCTCGCGCATTTCGGGCGGCCGAAAGGTGGCCCGGATGCGGCCAACTCGCTGCGCCCGGTCGCGGCGGCGCTCGCCGAGCGGCTAGGCCGCCCCGTCGCGTTCGCCGAGGATTGCCTTGGGCCTGTCGCTGCAGCCGCAGTCTCGGCGTTACACGATGGCGATGTGCTGTTGTTGGAAAACACTCGCTTCCATAAGGGCGAGGAGAAGAACGATCCCGCTTTCGTCGCGGAACTGGCGAAACTCGGCGATCTCTACGTCAACGATGCATTCTCCGCCGC
>Ga0075014_100000398_pt1 | contig 11837 bp, 8 predicted proteins | sample AleBraG_ABR_2014_FD_71472 | JGI IMG/M metagenome (GOLD analysis project Ga0075014, IMG submission 71472) | Freshwater sediment microbial communities in response to fracking from Pennsylvania, USA - Alex Branch Run_MetaG_ABR_2014 | ecosystem: Environmental > Aquatic > Freshwater > Creek >... | reverse complement strand
TCGACAAATTGCCGCCATGCCGACCGTGAGAACGGGAACGATTCTCGCCTTGGTCAACAGGACGTTCTTGACGAAGCTCGCCTCGGGCGTCGTGTTTGGGTGGACTTTGGGAAGCTTCGCCTCGAAGCGCGAGCACAGCCATTCCTTCGCAGCCTCGATGGCGCCGGCCACGAGCACCGCATACGAGACAGTGCGTCGTTCCTTGCTTTGAGCCTGGATGTGCTTGTTCACGAACTGGAAGTCGGTGAGGAACGCCTCAAGGCCGTCCGGACGCAGGTATTGCGCCTGGTCGACGGCGCCGCTACGCGCGAGCACGACCTTCAGCCACGCTTGCGACGACCCCATTCCATGCTGAGATGTGTGCGCGGCGCAGCCTTATGCCGACTCTTCGTCCTTTTTCGCTTCGGCAGCGCGCCGTCTTTGCCATTCCAGCTCCCTGGCCGCTGCGAAGTTCTCCAGGGTTCGCTTCCTCGCGATAGGCCCCCCTCTCCCAGTCGTGAGGTCGGCGATGAGCAGGCCGAATGCATCGAGTATCGGGTCGAATATCGCGGACGGACGCTTGGGCGACGCGTTCGCGACGACGACGGCCCGCGGCCGGACAGCGCTTCCCTTCATCTGGAGGACTGGTCGCGCCATGTTGCTGTCCTTTCGCACTGCGCACCTTTATGCCGGCGAATTTCTTGCTGACAATGGTTGAAGAGTTATTTCTTGTGGTGTATCTCTTTCGGCGGTCGTGATCGCGTGCGCCTTGATGTGAAAAATCAGAGTATTTTACATTTTACGGCATGAAGCATTTGGAAAATCGCGTCGGGGAAATCATGAAGAGCTCACAGATGCCAGAACACCGCACGCGACGATGACCAGGGCGAGCGCAACATTCGTGACAACACCTGTTGCCCCTCCAGCCTGCTTGCTGTGTGCATCTGAACTCCTGTACATGCAGAACGAGTACTGCACATACTTTGACGAAACGTCCTTGTCCACAGTGTCGCCGTGCTTGATGAGTAGCACCGGCACATCTCTGTACGCAGCATACAGTGCAGAGAGCCGATCTGCGGTGACAAATATTATGTCGTTCTGCTTACAGTGCTCTATCTGTCCCCAGTCTCCTGCCCTCTTCATGGCCGCAGGTACGGCGCTGTGCTTTCCGCTGTGTTTGAAGAGACCGATCAGATTCGCCATCGTGGTCTTGCCGTGATCTGGCTCTATGTCTTTCCGGTTGCTCGGGTACTCGGTGTAAATCCCTTTGGTGACCTCGCGATGCCGATCTTGCAATGCGTCGTCGTTGATGTCGATGGGGTTGTATTGCGGTCTGGCCGTGTGGACCTTGTAGCCGTAATCACAATGTCGGTCGTCTTTCACGAATTGAAACTGGACCTCCGAATCTCCATGGAATACGTCGCCGGTGGCTTCAGGGCTCAGCTCGAAGCCTTTGGTCCGACCGCCGTCGTACAACGTCGCGTCGCAGTACTTGAACTTTATCGTCGCGGGCCTGTGGTCTTGTTGCAGTCTCGCCAGAAACATGTCTCGCGTGATCTTCTGTCCGTTGCCCGTGTACTCAAAGTACTTGCCGGTGAGCTCCGTGATCATGTTGAACCCAGTCATCCATGCGACCAGATGGCAGTGCGCTCTCGGCCGATACGGGTGCATGTCCTGGTCCATCATCACCTTCAATGTCGATGCTTCCTTCAGCGGCCTACTGTGCTTCAGGCCGACAAAAAACTTGTCCATCGTCTTTCTGAGCTCCACCATGTCGTCCAGCGTGTCGAATAGACTTTTGTTCTTGTTCCGTCTGAAAGCGATGTCGACATTATGCAGATTCGGTGACATGGACACCGAGTGTCGGCGGGCACTCGTCGTAGCCGTGTACCGCTTGATGCCCGCCTCCAGGTTCCTGTTCCACGCCCCGTTTTTGACGATAATCGGTCTGCCGTCGGGGCCGATGAACTTCAGCTCTCGCATCTTCGTGATCTTGGGAATAAACACGTTTTTCTCCAAGTCGCCGTCGCTGACCTCAAAACCTATCGGTAACTTGGCGCCGATCGAATCGAGCAGATGGTCCCGCATGCCGCGGTCGTCCGCGAAGTCGTGAATCGAATCAACCAGCTCGAAGAGTCTCGCGACCAAGGGCTCAGCAGAAGCTCCTCCGCTTGCTGGCAATGCCTGGTACTGCCGTCTGTAGGGCGGTCCGATGTTGGCCGGAGGTGGTCGAATTCGTACAGGGCCCTCCGACCCCGTGCTCCGGACCACAATACGGTTTACTACGGTCAGAGCTGTCAACGCAGGAATCGCAGGATAGCCGATCGCCGAAATGCGAAGGCGCTCGAAATCCATATCGCTCGCTTCCTTCAGAGCCGTCAGGATGAACTCGGCGGCGTCCACTTCCGTCGTGACGTTGAGGACTTCCACGAAATGGCTCAATAGGTACGTGTCGGGATAACCTTCGTCGTCGTACACGCTGTCGCCATCGTTGTACGCAGAATCGTCATCGTCGCACAGTCCTATCACGTCGGGTTCGGAATAGTCTGACATGCTGTATTTGCATATAGAGAGACTTCTTTATGCCGCTGTCCCGGAAGGTGTCAAATTTTAACTTGATGAAGGGTATAGATCAACTCGATGCCGACCTGGGATGTCGTCCTGGCGCGCCTGAACGCCAAGGAGTCGGAGATCGCGGACTACTTCTCGCGCATGGAGCGCGGCGTCTTCAGGCCGGGCGACAGAGATCTGCAGGCAGGCGTGCAAGAGATAGGCCGCGCAGTTGCCGCACTGCCACTGTCGAACGCCCGCCGGCTGCTCGCGGTCCGTACTGCGGCGGACGTCGCCGTGCTCGCCCGCGACGTTCCTCCGGAGATACGGTCAGCGCTTTCCGGCGCGGAGGCTATGAACGCGGCGTTCACAAACCTGAGCGACGGTGACAGGCGGCGGCTCAAACCGATAGTCATCGAGTACGGCAACGAGAACCGGCATCTGCCTCTGGGGACCTTCGCCGTCGAGCCCGAATGGGAGCCGTCTGCGACATCCGCCGAGGACGAGGACGTCGCGATCGCGCTCATCCGGCAGTACGAGCTCGAGCTGCGGGCGTCGTGGCAAGACCTGACCCTCTTGCCAGACAGGGCGGAAGAGACCGAGAGCAGGCTTCTCGATAGGAAGATCTCTGTCGTCGGCGCGATTAAGGGCATCGCAGACGAGGCGGTCCGAGATCGACTGCTGGTCCGCGCCGACGCATTCGATCCGCGCTTCTGCCGTATGCTCGGGTCGATGTGCGACAGCTCAGACGCCGTGGAGTGCGACCCTCTGTTTGCACTGTCGTTGTGGACGGCCGGCAGGTTGACGTCGACCTTCACTGCGGAAGAGCGCGAGCTCGACCCCACAGGCACGCAGACTGTGCTGAAGTCTCTGGAGAAGGTGCACTGCTTCGCCGCAAAGAACAGCGTCGTTTGCGGTCTCTCTCTGAGGGCGTTGGTGACGGAACTCCGTATGAAAGACACAGGCCCGTTGGGGAGGTTCAGGGTCGTCCAAGACGACGACGAAGACGAAGACGAAGACGAAGACGACGACGACCAGATAGAGCAGGCTGCCGCCGAACATTGGAACGCCCTCAAGAAAAAGCGGGCTCAGGACATCGTAGAGCGCGGGGTGACCGGGTGGAAAGCGAAAGCCGCGGACTCCAAGGCAGCCGCGGACGCGAAAACCGCTGAGGACGCGAAGGCCGCCGCGGACGCGAAAGCCGCCGCGGACGCGAAAGCCGCTGAGGACGCGAAGGCCGCCGCTGACGCGAAAACCGCTGAGGACGCGAAGGCCGCCGCGGACGCGAAAACCTCTGAGGACGCGAAGGCCGCCGCGGACGCCGATGACGCGAAAGCCGCCGCGGACGCCGATGACGCGAATGCCGCTGAGGACGCGAAAGCCGCCGCGGACGCGAAAGCCGCCGACGAACACTGGGCCGCTCTGAAGTTGGAGCGAGCGCGTCGCGCGGCCAAGGGCTGGAAAGAATCCGCCGCGGCGGCCGCCCTAGCCTCCGCGATGAAGGCCGCGGAGGACGAGCGTAGAGCCGTCGAGGCGCGGCAGAAGCGGCTCGAAGACGCCGTCGAAAAGATGATCGGTCGCTGGGGGGAGAAGCAGTCCAAGAAGCTCGTCGTCAACCGGAAGGCGGCCGCGGAAGCCCTCGCGGCGAGGGACGAGGAGCTCGACGTCACTCGCTCGGCGGCAGACGTCTCGGCCCGGTTCTGGGGAGAGGCGAAGGAGTCCGCCCGGATCATGGCGCAGGAGCGGACCGACGCTGTCCTAGAGGCGTGCGAGGCCAAGGCGCGCGTCGTAGCGCTCAAGGCCGCGATCGCCAAGATCGACGACGACTGTCGCAAGGTCCAGACCGTCGACATCAAGGGCGCGACTTCGCCCTTCGCGCCCCTTGTCGTTCCCGACTACTCGCCGGATGCCGCAGACGTGTCGTCCTGTTCCGACCAGAAGGCCGCGGTGGTCGCCAAGCGTGTCAAGCTCCTGGAGGAGGTCAACGCGCTCGCGGAGACGTTCTCGACGTGGTACTCAACTGTGGTCGCCCATCTGAGCGCGATGTCGTTCCGAAACATCGCCGACGTGATGAACGCGAAGGAGACGGTCGCCAGGATGGCCCGGGATCGGGGCGCGTGGGACCCCGCCATCAAGCGGAACGAAATCAGCGCCCTCGTCAACGCGTGCCTCGACGAGGAGCGCAACTTCCAGGCCGCGACGCAGTCCCTCCAGGCGGACCAGAAGGACCTCGAGACGCTGTTCGAGCAGTGGAAGGCGTACGCCGCTAACGTCTACGCCGACATGAACGAGAAATTGACAGCCGCTCGGGAAGCAGCGGAGCGCGCGGAACGCGAAGCCAGGGAGGCGGCAGAACGCGCCGAGCGTGAGCGCGTCGAACGCGAGGCGAAGGAAGCGGCAGAGCACGCAGCCAAGGAGGCGGCCGAGCGCGCGCAGCGCGATGCGAATGAAGCGGCGGAACGCGAGGCAGAAGCGCACCGGGCGAAGGAGGCCGCCGAGCGCGCTGAGCACGCAGCCCGTAACGCGGCCGCCGCGGAACGCGAGGCGGCTGCGCGCGCGACCGAGGAAGCCGCCGAACGCGAGGCCGCCGCCCATGAATCGAGGGAGCGGGCAGAGCGCGAAGCCAAGGAGGCGGCCGATAGAGAAGCCGCCGCGGAAGACGCATTAATGGCGGCTCTCGATAAGTACAGGCGCGAGAAGGCCGAAGAAGCCGCCGAGCTGGAGCGCCAAGACAGAGAGATCGAGCGCAGGCGGCGAGAACGCCTGGAGCGTGATGCTGAGGTAGACCGCAGGGCGGAAGAGAACGAGAAGGCGATGCGGGCGCTCGCGGAGCGGATGCGACAGCAGGAGCAGGCTCGTAGGGACCGCGAGGCCCTCGAGCGGGAGCTGGAGCGCAAGGAACGCGACGCGGTCCGGGCGCGAGAAGCGGCCGAAGCGAAAGACGCCGCCGAACGCGAAAGCCGTGCCAGAGAAGCAAGGGCCCGCGAAGCGAAAGACGCCGCCACAGAACACGAGGCCCCGCGTTTCCAAGACGAACATGCGAAGTTGATCAGGGAGCAGGCCGCCCGCCAGTTCGCCGAGCTTCCGGCCGACTTCTCGAACTTCCCGCGCGTCGTCCTGTCCGCCGCAGGGGGCGACATGAAGCTCAAGATGCAGCCGACGCCCTACAATCACCGGGCCAGGTGGGAGGCGCAGTGCTCGCAGATGGCCAACCTGATCAAGGCGGGCGACGAGCCGGACGTCCCCATCGTCATGCCCGCGAGCTGCGCAGCCGCGATGAAGACGCTGGACGCGCAGTACTTCGGCGACTCTTTCGACGACGCCGGCAAACGAGCGGCGACCGTCGCCGCGTCTGCGGGCATCCAGAGCTGCGGCGACAACTTCTTCAAGCTCGTGCTGCGGCCCGGCGAATCGTACTACCGGGAGGACCCCAGCGTGACGTACAGCACGCTCATCTTTCTGAAGGAAATCTCCGCGTCGAAGGCCGCGTTCCAGAGGCTCGTGCGCTACTACGAGCTCGTGAAAGAGAGCCCGCGCAATATGATCAAGTTCCGGGCGGCGGCGCTGTGCCTGCAGGCGCCCGCCGCGCCCCTCGCGCCCTACAACTACTGCCTGGACCTCTGCCTCAACGAGGTCATCGATAAGCACCGCGCCACCAGGATGCCGTCCGTGCCGGACGCGGTCCTGCGTTCTCCGGGGGCGTCTCCGCGTAGCAGGGCGCCGGCCTTCAAGATGACGTACGAACTGGAAGCGCCCGTCAAGTCGGTCAAGCCTAAGGCGAAAGCGCCTCCGACGGAGGATACTTTCACCGGAGTCACGCACGACGGCATGTCTCTGGAGGAGATGATCGCGAAGATGGGCGGCGTCTGACGCCGTCGTATTTTTTGTCCTACGGGTAACGCATCCCGATGTCAGGAGATAAGATGCCAGAGGGCATCCAGGTCGTCCGGGCGCCCGGCGCCGATGCCGCGATCGTCATCAAGACCGGCGAGGAGTTCGTCCTGGATCCGCCGTATGCCGAACGCGGCGCGCACATGATGCCCATCCAGGCGACGGGCACGTGCTACCTGCACGCGGCGCTCAACATCATCGTCAACTGCCCGCAGCTGCTGGACGCGGTCCTGCTCGCGCTCAAGGCCCGGATCGAGGCCAACAAGTTCGCGTCCAAGCCGGGCGAGTCGCTGGAGGCGTCGCGCGCGAGGCGCGGCTTCAAGACCGAGCTGGCCCTGACCAACCGGCGCATGCAGGCGCCCGCCGACCTGGCCAACGACACCGGCCGGAAGAACTCCGAGCGCCTGGACGCAGTCAAGTCCGTCAAGGAGTACCTGGACGCGATCAGGGAGCCCCGTACGGACGACACGTCCGCCAAGAAACAGCTCGTGCAGTGGGTCGCGGACACCGTGCTGCACACGAGCCTGCGAAGGGCCGCTACGAAGCCCATGAGCGCCAACGCATTCAAGCGCACGTTCTTTGACCAGCTGCCCTACAGCGCCGCGACGGACGCCAGCATGGCGCCCGTGATGGCCAAGTACGACGAGATCACGGCGTCGGAGGCTGTCGTGAACAATACCCGCGCGTCGCACACGCAGATCCAGAAGGACTCGGTGTACGCGTACTCATCGATGCTGTCGGGCGGCGACACCGACCGGGCGTTCAAGCATCTTCTGGAGAACGTCGGAGCGAAGGTCGAGCGGCTGAGCGTGTACGCGAACGTCGCGACGCTGCCCGGCGGGCTGCGAGTCGTGACGGTCCGTCAGCTGCTGAGGGACGAAGGGGACGCCGCGATCAGGGATCAGATGGACGCGTGCGACCGGCTGGACCTGTGGGGGCACTTCTCGGTGGGAGGCGGGGTATGCCGCGGCGAAGACGCGTCCGGCCACGAATCTGGGCACGCGATCATGTACCGCCGCCTCGACGACGGCTCGGTGCAGATCATCGACTCCAACACGCACGAGCCCCAGACGTACAAAAGCTTCCGCGAGAGCCTGAACGACCGCACGTACCTGTGCGGCTCCAGGTACATGACGGCCACGCGCGTGTTCGTGTCGTCGCCCGCGGACGGCCAGCGCGGCGGCGGGGACGACGACGACGACGACGAACCCGTCCCGTCGCCCGACATCGAGGAGGCGGTGACGGCGGCGCAGGCGATCGCCGTGCTCACGACCCCGTCGCAGGACGAGCCCGCGTCCGGAGAGACGGACCAGGAGACTGCGGACTACGAGGAGGCGATGGCCATGCTGCGCGTCGCGGCAATTCCGACGGAGTAGGGTATACACGCGATGCGCGGCCTGCTCATCGCCATCATCCTGGGCGTGGCCGTCATGACGTGGCTGCTGCTGTACAGGCCTGGCGGCCGCAGCCAGGAGGACTTCGTGCGGGAGCGGTTCGACGCTCGGACGGCGCCCGCGACACCGTCCGCGCCCGCGACTCCGCCTCCGACGTCCGCGGTCCTCCCTCCCGCGACCGCGCTCCAGGCACCGGCAGCGCCGACCGCGACAGCGCCGTCGAGCGACGGCGCGACTGCGGCATTCGTCATGGGAGCGTACAACGATCTGTTCGGCAGCTATCCGCCGACCGCGGTGCTCATGCACTACGTCGGGCTGTCCGCGTCGCTGACCAACCCCGAGATCAAGGCGCGCATGGCGGCCGACGGCCAGGCAGGACCGCCGGGCCTGACGACGCCGAGTCCGCAGGCGGAGGCGCAGATCGCGTCCATGGGCGCGACCAGCTCGTCGCCGCAGCCGATCCTGCCCGCGTCGCTCAACGGCTCCGCGGCCACCGCCGCGCTGCCCACGCGCGTCATGAACATCGCGATGCAGCTGTCTCAGCTGTCGCAAGAGCTGGGCGCGGCGCAGTCGTTGGCACCGACCACCCCGGCGACGCCGACTGCTGTCGTGCCCGCGCCCCCGACCCCCATGCTGCCGTCCGCGGGCGGGCCTAAAGCGTACGAGAGCTTCATGTCGTTCCGTTGAACATTGTCGGCGGACCTGTCAGGGCGATGCACGACGTGATAGTGATCGGCGATGTCCACGGCGACGGCGACCGGCTGATCCACGTGCTCGGTCGCCTCCGTCTCGCGACGCGCGACGCCATCTGGACTGGCGGCACCGTCGCGCTCGTCGTCATGGGCGACGTCCTCGACGGCAAGCAGCGCGACCCGGACTTCGCGGGCTACGTGTCCGCGGTGCCCGACGTCGCGATCGTGCGATACCTCGAGGCGCTCCGCGTGTCGGCCGCGCATTCCGGCGGCTCGGTCACCTGCCTCAAGGGCAACCACGAGATCATGAACCTGATGGGCGAGTTCAGCTACGTGCATCCCGCAGATATGGATCGCTGCGGCGGGCCGCAGCAGCGGCGCGAGATCTTCGGGCCGCGCGGCGAGGTCGGCCGGCTGGTCGCGCGCTGGAAGCGCATCCACATCGACAACGGCGTGCTCTTCTGCCACGCCGGCCTGCACACCGACTACGCCAACGACATCCTGGGCCCGGGCGACATCGCCAAGGGCGCCAAAGCGGTGCCCAACCACCACCTGCTGGAGCACCGGCAGTACGCCGTCGACTCCTACAGCCACGACCAGCTGGTCAAGCTGCGCGCGATGCTGCGGCGGTGCGGTTGCAGGCTGATGATGATCGGGCACAACACGGTGCAGCGGCCGCAGGCGGTGTGGTCGGGAACGGTGGTGCAGACGGATGCGGGGCTGTCGCGCGCGTACGGTGACTCGGGCAAGGTGTTCGTCCTGTGCGTGCGCCCGGACTCGTCGTGGGAGACGATCGAGATCGCGCTCTGAGCGCCTTTGTCCGATGGTCTGTGTATGATGACGAAGCTCCGGACATTGGATCTGTTCAGCGGGATCGGAGGGATCTCTTACTCCATGAGCTCCGTGCTGAAGACGGTGGCTTACTGCGACATCGACACAGACTGCGTGCAAGTAATCAGAAGCAACATCTCAAAAGGGTTGCTCGACAGAGCGCCCGTGCTCGGTCCCGTCCAGTCAGTGACACGTGATATGCTGCCTGTCGGCATTCAGGTCATCACAGCTGGATTCCCTTGTCAGGATTTATCCACAGCTGGGAACAAAGCGGGCATATACGGCGAACGGACAGGCCTGTTCATGCACATCATGCAGCTACTGGAATCGCTGAACACCGTCAAATACGTGTTCCTCGAGAACGTTCCGGCGATCATGAACGGACATGTCGACGTGGTGACCGACCACCTCTGCAAGCTTGGCTTCACATGTGCTTATGGGCTGTTCCAAGCCAACGAGGAGCCGTGTGCTCGTCCGCACACACGAAAACGGTGGTTTCTCCTCGGACTCCGGGATATCGCGAACACGCCTCCGCCGCGACAAGCATCGCATGTCACCTGTCCCGTCCGACCGCCTGTCCGTTTGATCGCGAAAGGCCCTCGCTCCAGTCATGACAGAGTTCGGTATCGCATGCTGGGAAACAGCGTGGTGCCTCAGACAGTAGTTCGAGCTTGGAACACTCTGTCGACGGCCTTGTCCGGGAGGGAGCGAGAAGTAACCGCGTCTCTGTCGGCGTTACGCAGCGTGAAGATCGTCGGCCCCGGCTGGGATTCGACTATCCGTCGAGAGTTAACGCTGAAGTATCTCTCGGTTCCACTGACGCTGCCCGGCGGCATAATAAAACGGGTGTGGGCGACGCCTACAGCGCAATACAATCACGCGTTCACCGTGTTCAACACAAATCGCGGTTTTGATAATCTCTTCAATCAGATTTACTACGATCGGCGGACTGCGCCAGGCGTCCCGCGGCCGAAGTTACTGGAGACGATGACGGTCAATCCGGCCTTCGTAGAATGGCTGATGGGATACCCCAGGAACTACACGGCAAAGGAGTAGGTGCCGTTCTCCGACGCGATCACCAAGTTTTCCGCGATCAAGGAGTCCAGGCAGTCCTTGCGGAAAATATCGGCGCGTCCGATCAGCGCAGCCATCTGACGTCGGCTTCCGACGAAGGTCAAGCCTCGCGCGCGGTACTCGATGATCTTCGCCCGAAGCAACTCCCGCGCTCCAAGTCTCATTGTGGGTGGACAGGCCGACGATGACGTCGACGCCGCTGCGGGATCGTAGTTGGGGTCCGACGTGTCGGACTCTGTCGCGATGACTCGCGGCGCTGGATCCGCGAACCGAATCCTCTTGTTGGAGAACTTGAGCGCCTTGCGCATCAGAGGCCGCTTCTCGCCGAAGACCGGACGGTGATCGTGCGCGTACTCGGCCGTCGCCATACCCGGAACATTCGCCGCCGCGGTTGCCGTCATCGAGTCCAGCTGCTTGACGATCGCGGCGTCGTGACGGAAGGTGAGGTGCGAGATGCCGAGGTAGCCGTGACGACGGCGTATCTCGATCGTCTTGCCGCCGCCGCGCCCGGCGTTCTGGTAGAAAGCCGAGGAATTCATCCCGGAAGTCAGCGCGCTCACCTGGTGCGTAACCACCCGGAGATCGCTGCGCACCGACGACCCGCGCAGCGCGAACGACACCGCGACGATCTTGGTCCGCGGGCCGGCGGGCTGCAGGTCCACGCGGTTGACGATGTCGCAGAACGCGCCGAGCAGAAGTTGTCCGTGGCCGACCTCGGATGTGAAATGGCGGACACCTTCGGCAGCCTTGGTGACGATGAACCAGTGCGGGAAGTGGCCGGCGAGCGTCCTGGCGACGTCGTAGCATCCAGAGTCCGCGCCGACGCGAGACGAGAGGGTGACGAGCATGAACGGGTACGGCCTGGTCTCCATGTCGAACTCGCGCGCGTACTCCTCGAACTCGGGGGAGTCGATGCAGTACAAGTCGCTCTTGTTGTGGCAGCTTGGGTCGAGGAACTTTCGCCATGGGATCAGCTCGTCAGGGCCTGCGTAGCCGCGAGCGCGCAGCTTCTCCTCGGACGCGATGATCAGGTTGGGCCGGACGCCGAGTACCTCGCTGAGCCAGACATTGGTGGACTGGGTGGCCGTCACGGCGACGACCTTCCGTGTCATCTGGCCCTGGCCCATGAAGTCGCCGGTCATGCCGAGGATCGTCCTGAGCTCGCGCTCGCGCGCCGTCGCCGTCGTTGAATCTGGGTGGTTCGTCCAGACGTCGTCGATCTCGTCGAGATACATCGTCACGTCGCGCGCGCCGATATCGCGATAGAACTGGTATACCCTTCTCCGTCCAGAATGGGACAGCTCCTAAACCTGACCTTGGGGTATATTGCCCTGATTTCAGCGCGCAAGCGCGTTTCGTCAAGGGCTGAAGGAGGATAACGCCGAGCTCCACAAAGGCTTCGCCTTGTCGACGGAGCCTGTTCGGC
>Ga0075014_100000396_pt1 | contig 11866 bp, 10 predicted proteins | sample AleBraG_ABR_2014_FD_71472 | JGI IMG/M metagenome (GOLD analysis project Ga0075014, IMG submission 71472) | Freshwater sediment microbial communities in response to fracking from Pennsylvania, USA - Alex Branch Run_MetaG_ABR_2014 | ecosystem: Environmental > Aquatic > Freshwater > Creek >... | reverse complement strand
CGCGCTGCCGGTTAAACCCAGCGATAAACAGCTTACCGACTTCCCCGACATAGCACTGGAAGACGACGATCGACTCACCATTCCCCACCCGCCTTCCACCGTTTCGGTCGTGGGCAACGTCTACAATCCCGGGTCGTTCATTTTCGACTCCCACATTAACAGTGGGGCCTACCTCGAAATGGCGGGCAAGGGAAAGCCTCAGTCCGACTTCCGCCACGCTTTTGTGCTGCGCGCGAATGGGATCGTGGTTGCCGCCAATAATGTCAATGGGCCTTTCACAGGCGCAAAATTCAGCCGCTTACGCCTGTACCCCGGCGATGAGATCGTCGTGCCCTACAAGCTTCCGACCGGCGCTTTCGTACGCGGACTGCGCGACTGGAGCACGATTGCGTCGGCCCTGGCCCTGACCGCTGCCGCACTGGCCGTGGTGGCGCCGTAGCCGATGAATTCCGGCGCACGGAAGGGCTCCAACGCCATGCTAGACCGGGTTGTCTGCCATGATCTACGCTGATCAGCGATGGATCGCCAATCACGGCATTGGCCGTTTTGCCCGGCACGTCCTTGCCGGACTCGACTATTGTCCGGTTCCATTGAAGTCGAATCCTGCCGCGCCTCTGGATAGCTGGTCCCTTGCGCGGGCCCTCCGAGGACTGACGCGCAACGATCTTTTCTTCTCTCCAGGCTATAACACGCCGCTCTTTTGTCCGTGCCCCTATGTCTTCACTATCCACGACCTCAGCCACATTTACTTCCCAGAAAATGGACGCCCCCTCGTTCGGCTCTACTATGCAACGGTCATGAAGCGGGCGTGTCGTCGCGCCGCCCTGATCCTCACTGTTTCTGAGTTTAGCCGCGGCCAGATAGTCCAATGGTCTGGGGTACCGGCCGAAAAAGTCCGCAACGTTGGGTGCGGTGTTGACCCTGCATATCAGCCCGAAGGTGATTTATACGGATTGCCCTTTCCCTACCTCCTATGCGTAAGCAACCGCAGGCCGCACAAAAACGAGTTTCGGGTCTTGGAGGCCTTTGAGAAAGCCGGCCTTGATCCACGAATACACCTGGTATTCACCGGCGAGCCTACTGGCGATCTTAAGCGTTTCCTACTTGCCCACGGCATGAGCCCACGTGTGGATTTCGTGGGCGTGGTCCCGGAAGCAAAATTGCCGTCCCTGTACCGTGGCTCCGAGGCCTTGGTCTTTCCTTCCCTCTTCGAAGGCTTCGGCCTTCCCGTGCTTGAGGCGATGGCTTGCGGCACTCCTGTCGTAACCGCAAACGCTACTGCCCTGCCGGAGGTCGCGGGAGATGCGGCCTTGCTCGTGGACCCGACCTCGGTGGAGCAGATCGCAGGGGCAATCGAGCAAGTTGTAAACGATACGTCATTACGCCAGCAACTTCGGGAAAGAGGCCTCGCGCGCGCCGCCCAGTTTTCATGGGTAGACTCAGTTGCCAGGGTGCGCAAATTGCTCGCTGGGAGCGCGGTTCAGACCCTCGGCAATGGCAACGAATGCAGTTATTCGTGAGCGGCGAGTACTAAAAACCTCTTGACAATGACGTGAGTAGTCTGAAAAATGCTATCCCTTGACGTTTTTCCCTGGACTGGAGGTTCGCGTGAGGCTCTCACGGGGAGCACTGTTCTCCCTAGCCGTCATTCTGTTCACTCTCGCATCGATTGGCTGTGGGTCAGGCAATTTTACGCCGCCCCTCACGGCGATTTCTCCTACTTCGCACCCGCTGGTTGCCCAATACATCATCCGCCATTTTCATTCGGGACTGACCGCGTGGGTTGAGTTCGGCACTGATACCAACTACGGTCGCCAGACTTCTGTCTTGACTGATGCGGATTCTGTGACCGGTTCTGGCGGCGATGTGCTCAATATTCTGGTCGCCGGCATGAAACAACAGACCCTGTACCATATGCGCGCGCACGTCGAATGGTCAGGCGGTTCCTGGGTCGATCAGGACCGGACGTTCACCACCGGCGCGATACTTAATCCTGAAGAAGACCTCCCCCAAATGAGTGCCTCTCGCCCGAGTTCGACTTTTGCGTCCGCTTCATCGTCGGGAGGCGTGGAATTGCTCAGCCTCGTCAATACCACCTCACCGCAAGGTGTCCTTTCTACCAGTCCCTTGCAGGGTGTCGTTACTGATCTTCAGGGCAACGTTATCTGGTACTGCCCCGGCGAGGCGATTCCATTCAAACCCATGCAAAACGGCCACTACATCTTCATGCGCGGCAAAGGGTTGGAGGAGGTTGACTTGGCATGCAACACGATTCGATACGTCAGCCTCACGCAAATCAATCAATCGCTTCCAACTCACGGCTACTTTTTCCCTCCCGTCACCAGTTTGCACCACGATATGCTGGTCCTTCCCAACGGACACTGGATCGCCCTCGGCCAGATCACAAAGAGCGTGACCGCGGACGGTTATGGAACCCTGGACGTACAGGGAGATGTTCTGATGGACATCGATCCTGACGGAAACGTCGTATGGGCGTGGTCGGCTTTCGATCATCTCGACATCAATCGCCATCTCTTCGGACTGCCGGATTGGACTCACAGTAATGCCCTGGTGTACACAGAGGACGGCAACCTCCTGCTTTCAATGCGTAACCAGAGCTGGATTTTGAAGATTGACTACGCCAACGGAGCCGGCACGGGCAATATCATCTGGAAGTTGGGAGAAGGTGGAGACTTCACTCTGGCAGGTGGGGATCCCAGCCAGTGGTTCTATGCACAACATTTTCCTTACATAATGTCTGTTAACGGTTCCCAGACGACCATGGCCATCTACGACGATGGCGACCTTCGGATCGACTCCAGTGGGCAACCCTGCGAGCCACCCATACCACCAGTGACAACTTGCTACACGCGCGCCACGATCTTCCAGATCGATGAAAGCACGAATAACGCCAGCTTGCTCTGGGAAGATAGTCCTGGCTTCTTCTCTTTTTGGGGAGGCAGTATCGAGGTGTTGCCCAACGGCAACGTCGAATTCGACAGCAGCGCGCAGTTCGGGTATACGGTCGCCTCACAGGTGAACGAAGTCACTCAGACTGACAGTCCCCAGACGGTGTGGCAATTGACGATTACGGGTGCGAATGCCTATCGTGGCTACCGCATTCCCAGCCTTTATCCGGGAGTGACGTGGCAGCAGTAAGACTAGCGAGCCGCACAATTCCCATCGAGGCACGGCCGGAATCGGATAAATGGGATCTCCGGCTGCGGTAGAATAGCGCTGGCCAAGCGATGGGTGAACTCGGCATCGGACACGAGGTAATTCGGAGTTTAAACTTCCCGAGCGGCGCGGTGCACTCACATACATGGCAACACTGAATGCTGCAGTACCCTCCCTACGGACTGACGGAATACACGCGGCTACGCTAATTTGCTACGAGCATGGAATTCGTAAGCGTCAAGGCTTCGCCGACGCTTTGAAAGACGCACCGGCAGCATCAAGGTTTTTCAGTCCTCTGTATCCCATACTGCTACCATGGCGGAGGTCCGCAGCAAGAACCACCAGACAATGAGGGATATCCCGACCGGCATTTCCCGATTGTTTGCAGCCAATTCCGCTGGAATAGCGGTGCTGCTGATTGCTCGTCGTTCCTGGAATGGCCTCACCAGCTCTATCGTGGCCTTCCTGCTGAGGGCTCCTGGCCTGCGCCTCGGGCCCGGCTGCCGGGTCATCGGCGGACGCCACATTTCCTTTGGAAAGGGCGTATACGCCGAGCGCAATCTCTGGCTGGAGGCCGTCACGTCCTATCAGGCGCAGGATTTCCATCCCCAGATAACGATTGGCGACCACGTCTGCTTCTCGGATGGAGTCCACATCTCCTCGATCGCGAATATCACAATTGGCTGTCATTGTCTTTTCGGCAGCAGAATATACGTTTCCGACCACAATCATGGAATATACAAGGGAGAACGACAGAGCAACCCGGAGCAACCCCCGGCACATCGCCTGTTAGGAGGCGGGGGGCCCGTTGTTATCGGCGAGAATGTGTGGATCGGAGACAATGCAGTCATTGTAGGTCCGGCTACAATCGGCAGAGGTGCCATTATCGGAGCAAATTCCGTGGTCCGTGGCGTGGTTCCTGCGAATACCATCGTGGCTGGCGCTCCGGCAAAGCCCATCAAAGCTTTTAATTCGCAAACAGGCACATGGGATAAGGCGTGACCCAGACTCGTAAGCTTTTCTCCGTCTGTATACCGGCCTACAACCGGGCCCATTATCTCATCCCCCTCCTGGACTCGATTCTCACGCAGAATTTTCGCGACTTTGAAGTCGTCATCTGTGAAGACATGTCCCGCGAACGCCGGCAGATCGCGGACATTGTGCGTGACTTCCAGTCGCGCTATCCGGGAATGCTCCGATATTTCGAAAATGATGAGAACCTTGGCTACGATGGCAATATTCGCAACCTGGTTGAAAAAGCATCGGGCCGCTTTTGCTTTTTCATGGGAAATGACGACCTCATGTGCGAGGGGGCGCTGGAGAATACGGCCAGCGTAATCCAGCGCTACCCGAATGTTGGCCTCGTGTTGAAAAGCTACGCGTGGTTCGATGAGACGCCGGACAGGCTGAACCAGGAGATCCGCTGGTTCAATGAAGAAAAAGAATTCCCCGCTGGCATCCCTTCAATTCGTTTTGCCTTTCGCCGATCCGGCGTCATAGCGGGATACATCGTACATCGCGATAGCGCCTATGCCGCTGCCACCACCAAGTTTGACGGCACCCTGTACTATCAGTTGCACCTTACCGCCAGCGTTCTGGTCGCGAAGACGGCAGTCTGCACTCCCAAACTGCTCGTACTCTGCCGGGCGGGCAAACCCGAGTTCGGAAACAGCGCAAAAGAAAAGGGGAAGTATGTCCCTGGAAGTTATACCGCGCAGGCTCGCCTCAACATGATCAGTGGGGCGTTGTCAATCATTCGAGATCTCAGGGAAACACGTCACATCGACGTGGTCGAAGACGTAATCCACGATTACGCCAACTACTTCTACCCCTACATCAGAGATCAATTGACCTTGCCCCTAGGGGAGTTTTACTGGTTGTACCGCGAATACGGCCGAATGGGGTTTGCCAGGTATCCTCTATTCCATGTGTATTTTTTCTTGGCCTATCTTCTCGGCGAAAAACGATTTGACGCCATGACCGCCATCATTCGAAGGCGCCTCGGCCATACCCCGCAGCTAGGGAGACTAGCCTGATTCGCAAGTTCCTTCGGAAGATCACCTTGACGCCATCCCAGATGCCTCTTGTATTCTAGTGCCCTTCTGGCTGTCCGCGGTCCGCGTACTTCATGTTAATGAGCAATCGTCTTTTCATAGGATCCAAGGAATGGCATCGGCCGTTGCATCCGAAAGGCGCCAGTAGCTTCGTGCCTGGCCGGAGGCGGTCATGCTGAAGCCTCGAACTGTCTCGTTTGGGCGGGCAATGCGTGCGTCCCTTCGCCTGGCTGCTCTATTGTTAGCAACTGACTTTGTGGCTAGCACGGCAGCTCAATCGATCGGATCTCGGTCGCAACCGATTACCGATCAGCAACCCCAGGCTTGGCAAGAGATCGTACCGGCCGATCGCTGGCTACAAAACGCCGCTCCGCAAAGCCTCCTTGCGACGAGCATTCAAGGCTCACGATCCGCAAACCAGTTTCCCGCCGAGATTGAGCCGTTACAACCCTCCACTGTTCTCGCGGAGTTGTGCGCGTCACCGACTCGCTGTAGCGCTTGGTTCTCCGCCCCAGCACGCTTGGCCCAGTCCGAGTGCCCTCAATCAGATAGACCGACTCAAGACGACGATGACAAAAAGGCAGGAGGGGCTTCAACCCCACACGCCAAGACTGTTCGGCCCTCTAAACCCATCTACACCAATCAAAGCGTCTATCACAGGAATAGTCTCGAGTTTTCCTTTGAAACCGGATGGCATCCAATCAACATTCCCTTCATCTACGACTTTGCCGTTGGCGGTGGCTACAATATGACACCGCTGAAATACACCCTGGTGCCCCTGATGGCTTCCCTGCGCTGGCACGTGAACGACGTCGGGGGCCTCTGGATTTTCCGCGGCAACTTCGACTTCACCTTTAGCGGGTCCGTCACCCTCATTCCAAGAGGGCCCGAAACTCACTATTTCGCTTTCATCTTCGGGATCCGCCGGAATTTTGTCCACCGCAACTGGAAGTTCGTGCCCTATTTCGACGAACGAGGCGGCATCGGGTACATTAACGCGAAGGAACCCCTGGGTGTGGCGTATGCCCAGGGACAAAACCTCACGTTCACTTACAACATTGGAACCGGCGTGCGTTATCACTTCGATTCCCGGTATTCGATATCAGCGGGTATGAACTACATGCACATTTCCAACGGTTATTTGTCCGAGCCGAAATTCATCAACTACGGCATCAACGTTTACGGTCCCATGGTGGGGATGGATATCCGCTTGGGCAAGCCCCGCCACGACGCCTCACAATAGAGGCTAAGCCGCAAGGTCTGTGATTATTTCCCCGTCGGATGGTCATGCTGTCGGCCGCTATAGCGGGCAAATTGAGGATAAATTGTCCAACGCAAATGAAAGTTGTGTGCCCGTCGATGCGAGACGTTCAGGTAAATCTGCCCGTCGTGGACCACGCAGGGTAGTGACCGCGCTGCGGCTATGGGCGTTGAGCCCAGCTATGGCAGGATTAATGACGCTCGGCTGCGGCACTCTCGCGACGCTCAACATCACCGCTCCCTCCAGCGCAATCGCAGGTTCACCTTTCACCATTACGGTTACCGCAGTGGTCGGCCAGAGCCGGGACACGGTGATCAACAGCGCCATCGTATTCACTAGTTCCGATAGCAAAGCCATCCTTCCACCACGCTACTCTTTCACGCCGAATGATGCCGGTTCCCACACGTTTACCGACGGCGTCACTCTGATGACTCCCGGCAGCCAAAGCATAACGGCAACCGTCAGCGGGGCCCCAGGCATAAACGGCACCGCGAACGTCAAAGTGTCTACCGCCACCACGCAGCCTTGATGACGGTGTCGCGCTGGAAGTGCGCGCGAATCAGGGTTGCTGATAAGGCTGGACCACACCATTAATCTTGATCGAAGGCAAACCCGTACTCGCCGAGATGTACGGCACCCCGTCTGCCATCACCGCATCGGGAAACTCCCAGCCCGTTGCCAGCACTCCTGCCCCGGAAACGGACCCCACGCTGGCGAATCCGCCCTCTGACACCGGCGCAACGACGTTGTTGCTGTTCACAGATCCGAAAACCAGTTGCCCAATTGATCCCTGCCCGATGTCGAGCAGTTCTGGCACCGGCGGGTAAACTCCCGCATCCTGCAGCTCAAATCCGTTGAACGCCAGATATTCGATCCTCGAGTTGTTCGCGAGGATCGTGGCGGGAGACCCGATATTCCCAGTTCGGACGATGCTGCAATTGTCGAAAGTGAGACTCGATCCGACGCTAGTGATATTGCCATACAGTGGGGACGGTCGCACAAAACCGCATGCGCTATTGAATTGGGGCGAGACCCATTGGACTCCTGCTTGGGACGGAATAAAGGCAACGTTCTTGAGCACGATCGTTCCGAAATTTTCCGCGACACCCAGTATCGTCGGGGCCGACAGCCTGCAATCCGAGATGGTCAAAGAGGCGATCGAATTCGGAAGGCTTCCATTGACCGTGCCGATCAGAAAAGCTGCTTCCGCGAGGGTGCCGGTGCAATTCGTGACACTCACCGTATCGATGCTGTATTTGAATGGATTCCCGAACGTCGTATACAGCCGCATCAGCGACCAACTGTTGAAGATGCAGTTGCTAACTGCGACTCGCGAGATGTTTCCGGAGTACCCTTCCGGGCAGTTCAGCGCGATTGAGTCGTCGTCCGTCGTGAAGTTGCAATTCGAAATCGTAAGGTCGTTCGCCGGCCCATCGAAATGCAATCCGTCCGTACCCAAACCGTGGCTCTTCACCACGCATCCAGATACGACTACATGGCCAACGTTCGAAAGTCGCATGTGGAATGCGGGACTATTCACGATAACCACTTTTTCAATCGTAATGTTGTCCAGGTTCATCAGGTTGATGCCGCAGTACCAGGCTACTGCACTACCCAATCGCATTCCGCTTGTCGAATCTCCATCAAAACCGTTCCCTTGGTTGCCGTTCACCGTGAAGTTGCTGAGTGAGACGTTCATCCCTCGCGCGGGAGCCGGCGGTCCCGGATTCCACGGCACGGTCGCATTGGGAGGTCCGTTGTGTATGGCGTCGCTGTTGGCGCCCGTCTTTATAAAGAATCCCGTGCCGCAACCCAGTCCTGCTATGCTCCAGTGCCCTCCGGCCGGGAGGAACAAGCCCGAGATCAGCGCACTTCCGTCGATGATCAGCGTCATCGGATTGTCCGCGCTCGCTCCCGCCATCGCTGCGTTGATACGCGGCGCATCGTCCGTGGCAGGGCCGCCAGTGTGCTTGTTGCGCCCGTTTCTCAGGTCGCAATCGAGAGCACACCCGATCTCCGACGCCCGCACATAAGTCATTCCCGGCACCGGCACCGGCGGTGGTGCCGGCCCCAGGCAGGGTATTTCGGGCTCGGAATTGCAGCCGATCAGGGAACCCCCAAAGGCCGATCCGGCAGCCAACAGCCCCGCCTTCTGAATGAAGCGACGCCTGTTCATCAAACCGGCGCCCGTTTTTGGATCTCTCTTCACAGTGTTCTCGCTCCGAATCAAAGGCCCTCTTTGCCCTTACTTACGCGGTTCGAACTTGGCCCTGCGTTAGCGATTTGCCGGCAGTCAGAATAGCCATTCACTTAGCAAACCGCAACAAGGCTACCGCCGGGCTTCTCAGGCTCTGTAGCAGGCATACATCTCACCGCTTAAAGTCCGAACTGGCGGCGTCCAACCGTCATTTCTACGCCTTGTAGAGATACTCGTACTCATCCGATTCCGGGTTTATTCCCAGGGTCCATCCGGCAAGCTCCCGGTTCTCCAACCTAAAGCCGCGCTCCTCGACACCGAATCTGTCTGCACTCAGCGCCGCATTCGTATTGTGATTGACATGTAGAAAGTACCGGCGCGTGATCCGCGTGATCTGGTCAATGTAAACGAGGATTGTCGCAGGCGACATCTCCGCAAGGCTGTAGGAATTGAACGATACCGCAACGGACTTTGACGGCATCTTCGTGATCTCGAAACTCGGCATCATGACAATACCGGGCGTTGCAAGAACCTCCGCCGTCAGGTCCACCTCCCCATAGAGGTGAATCGGCGCGTTTGGCAACGACCGCATTAGATAATAAGACGCGAGAGCCGTAGCCTCAGGAAGATCGAAATCAACATAAGTCACCGGTGGATTATCGCGGACCAAGTAGTAAGCAAGTCCTCCGAAACCTCCGCCAATCTCTACCACCGTCTGCGCCTGGCTAGAACCCATCAATTCAGCGATGGCGTGAGCATAGTAGTGTTGATAATCCCCGCCTGCCCTGATAAACACTCCGTCCATCGTGTAACCATAAGGATTTCCCACGATCGGCGCCGACAAAGTTGCGGCGGTGTATTTGTTTCCTGTGCGCCTCTTCCACAGATCGTACCGATGCAACACATCACACAGGATGTACTCCCTGAATTCTTGTTTGATCGCTCCTCCTGAAAGAAGATTGGGAATGTCGGCCGGGAGTCCTGCTAGGCCTGTGCTGCATGGATCTCTGAAAAAATTTTGATACATCCGCCGCAGGTCAGCAACGTTCTCGGAGAGCAGAGCACTCATCACCGGTCCAAGGTTCCGCTCATAAATTGAAAGCCACTCGTTGCTGACATTGAACGCCTCGCCAGCGCTTTTCTGGCTGACCTTGGCTTTCTTGTAGGCTGCAATGATTCGCTTCAGTACATCCACATCGTCCTGGCCATCGACTAGATGCGGAAGGAAATAACCCGGAACAAGATCTGGGCGGAAGTTCGGATCGTTCCCGAATCTCCGCTTGCCTTTGTTCACAGCTTGAATCATCCTGCGGCGTGCGACGACCCTGCGTCTTATTGCTGCGTAGAATTTCCGTGGGCTCAAAAGCACCGAGTAGTTCATATGATGTCTCTGTCAAGGAAGGCCAGAGCCGCAGTCTTCCCGAATTCAGGGCTCGTAACCTCCTTCGCTCTAACCGGTTTAGCATTCGGGAGTTATGCCCTTCAGATGAACAGGCAGAATAATCTCTTGCGGGACAAACCGCAATACGAAGCAAGAGAGAGCTGCAACGAAAGCGATGCGACACGACAAAGAGCAATTGGAAAGCGGCTGCCGTGGGATGAAAAGTTAAGGCGCAAGAAACAAAAGCAACTGGAATTCGAGGATACTGACCGACCTTTCCAACGGCCGATCAGTTTCCACCTGCATCATCGCGACAGTTAAGCATCAGAAATCCGGTGGCTTTGTCGATACGGTTTAGAACCCGGCCGGCGAAGACCCAGGCAGCAGCCAGTGTAGATGGCAGTACGATAACCGGAAAAGCGAAGGCCCAATACCGAACATTATCCCCGAAGACCGGAGTCAACACGGTCTGGGGTGAGGCCTCTTGAGCGAAGTCTTTGGCGCACTTCTTATACCTGAGCAACATCAGAGGCCAGAATCGCTGGGCCGTTCCGTTCATGACAATCCCACGCAGGCTTGCCGACCTCAGCCAGTTCTTCGTAATCGTCGCCAAGGTTGGCCCGAAAACCTGGAAGAGCTTGTAGCCTCCGGTATTGTTCTCCCGGACCACAATCAGCTTTTCTCGGATGTAAAGTCCCCGCACAAATCCGTTCAAAGCCGTATAGGTCCAGCCAAGTTGGATGAGACTCGTCCCGATCAAAGACGAAAATGCCGGCGGCTTTGCTGCTAACACCCGGTCCTTATTGATGATGTTGCCGGAGATGAATGTAAAAAAAACGTGCACCCGCTTGGCATAGGCCCCCGCATCTGAGATTGTGACCGCATCATCGCCCGCCTCAACCGCGCGAGGGCTGTGGAACTCTCTGAGGGGGTAGGCGCTCACCCAAATAAGATCGTATTCCGCCTCCTCGCAATGAGAGAGAATCTTGGGCACCGCGCCAGGGATGATTATGTCGTCATCGCTGAACAGCCAGACGTACTTCCCACGGGCCTGCTCAAAGCATTGGAGGAAGTTCGCATCGGCCCCTATATTCTCGGTATTCCGCAGGTAGCGAACGCGATGCCCCTGAGCCACAAACTCCTGTACCAGTGACGCCGTCTCGTCCGGAGAAGCGTTGTCAGAGATAATCAACTCAACCCGGGGCTCGTCTTTAACCTGACCCGCCAGCGCGGAAAGAAGTTCTTTCAGGCACCCTGCACGGTTGTAGGTCGGGATCGCAATCGTCAGTAAAGGCCTGCTTCGATCCTGCTCTGTTTCCTTACTCATCAGCGTCTATGTTCCTCGTTGCCAGAGGACATCTCCATCAAACTGTCCCGATCTCGTTGCGCGGAGGCGAGTTTGAAGGTCCAAGCCATGTCCGCACATTGACTTTGATCGGAAGGCGCACTGCGTCTCCTAAAAATGAGCCGCGGAATGAAGGGTTTACAGACAAGTTTACCGCGGAACACGGTACAACTCCACTCTGGTCGCGAAAAAAAGGCGGACCGCTTTGCGGTCCGCCTGAAATCAGCCCAGGGACACAAGCCAAACAGTCTACCCGTTACGGGTTTACGACCTGCTTCACGACGGCAGAAGTGCTGCCGTTGAAGCTTCCGTTTCCACCGTAAACTGCGGTGATGGAATGGGTCGCCACCGACAAGGTCGTCGTTTTGAAGGTGGCCTTTTTGGTGGTGGTATTCACCGTGCCCGTGCCCAGCGTAGTGGCCCCGTCCTTGAAGGTCACAGTGCCGCCCGG
>Ga0075014_100000395_pt1 | contig 11869 bp, 13 predicted proteins | sample AleBraG_ABR_2014_FD_71472 | JGI IMG/M metagenome (GOLD analysis project Ga0075014, IMG submission 71472) | Freshwater sediment microbial communities in response to fracking from Pennsylvania, USA - Alex Branch Run_MetaG_ABR_2014 | ecosystem: Environmental > Aquatic > Freshwater > Creek >... | reverse complement strand
AGCCGTCGGAGAGCACCTCCACGACCCCTTCACCGATAATATCGGTTTCCTGAATCGCGAGCTGTTTGAGAATGGCAAACATCAGCTCCTGCTTGCGCATCGTGCTGGCGTTTTCGACCCCTTTTTCCTCCGCAAACGAGACGAGCTCGGCTGGAGTCTGGGCCTTGAGGTCTTGAAGTTTTATTTCCCGCATTGGGATGGTCCTGTGGAGTAACTGGGGGAGGGGCTGCAAGGTGGCTTCGTAGAAAATGCGGACGAAAAATCTGGAAGGTCCGCAGGTCTGAGCAAGGAAAGCGCCGGAGAGGCTTCAAACCTGATGCGACGGCCGGTCCAATGGAGAAACCGGAACGCGACCACATCCGCCTGCGTAGGGTGGGATGTTTACAATATAGAAAATCAGCCCGTCTCCCGCAAGATGTGACGGGTCGTGGCGACGACCACTAATCTCCTCAAAATGGCTTGATCACCACGAGGATCACGATCCCGATCATCAGTAAAGTTGGTACCTCATTGATAATGCGGTAAAATCTCTGGCTTCGCACATTGCGATCGGCGCCGAAATCCTTCACGCAGCGGGAAAAAAAGCCGTGGACACCCGACAAGACAAGCACCAGCAACAGCTTTGCGTGAAGCCAGCCAGCCGACAGCCAATGCCCGGCCCAGGCGAGATAAAGTCCGGCCACCCAGGTTACGATCATCGCCGGGTTGATGATGGCTTTCAGTAACCGCCGTTCCATCACCTTGAACGTCTCGGATTGCTTTGAGCCCGGCTCCGCGTCGCAATGATAAACAAAGAGACGCGGCAAATACAGCATTCCTGCCATCCAGGCGATCACCGCAACAATATGCAGCGCCTTGATCCATTCGTACATCGCGCCTCGTTTGTGCTTGGGCAGGTTCACCAGAAAACAATTCCGGCAAAGTCAGCGTCACCGGACAGGGTTCTCTTTCCAATAGCCGAGACATATCCGCAAGCAACCCTTATCTAAAATCAAAATTATAGAATCTTAGGTTTGAGTCTGCTTGGCGGTGGATTGCATCTGCGCAAATTTGTCCGGCCACTCCCCAACGCTTCCTCACATCCATCTACAATCAAGCCGTTGAGTCCAGTGATTGCGGTTAAATCATCCAGCTCAAGGAGTTGAGCGGCCGGATCGCCAGCTTATAAAGAGACAAATCCACAAAACCTCACTATCGTCCCCCCAGCCGAAAGGACTTATCCTGGTTTCGGGGCCTGTGGAGAAAAAACCGGGTTATCCCTGGTCAGCCGACGTGCTTGCGTTTCTCTGGGGTAAGCTCCACAGCGATTCACAGATTAGACAGGGTTTTGGGTGCCTACCACCAGCAACTATTTCCACCTTCATCTGGTCTCCGATTCGACCGGCGAAACGCTGATCACGGTGGCGCGCGCAGTGGCTGCGCAGTATGCCAACGTGACGCCGGTAGAACACGTCTATCCGCTGGTGCGCAGTCAGAAGCAGCTCGACCGCGTGTTGAGCGAGATCGAGGAAGCGCCTGGGATTGTCCTTTTTACACTGCTGGAAAAAGATCTCGTTGGCCGGCTGGAAGCCAAGTGCCAGGAGATCAATGTACCGAGTCTCTCGATCATCGGACCGGTCATCCAACTGTTTCACGCCTATCTCGGTGCGCCGACGACAGGGCGGGTGGGCGCTCAACACACACTGAACGCGGAATATTTCAAGCGGATCGATGCCCTGAACTACACGATGATGCATGACGACGGCCAGCATGTCGAAGGATTGGAGGAGGCTGACGTCGTTCTGGTTGGTGTTTCCCGCACATCGAAAACGCCAACCTCGATCTATCTCGCCAACCGCGGTATCCGCACCGCCAATGTTCCACTCGTGCCGGGCATTCCGATCCCGCATCAGCTGGAATCTCTGAAAAAGCCGCTGGTCGTCAGCCTGCACGCGACGCCCGAGCGCTTGATCCAGGTGCGCCAGAACCGGCTCTTGAGCATGGGCGACAGGGACAACGATACCTACATCGACAGGCAGGCCGTCACCGACGAGGTTGCCTTCGCGCGGCGGTTGAGCGCCAAATTCAATTGGGCGCAACTCGATGTTACGCGACGATCGATTGAAGAAACCGCGGCAGCCGTGTTGAAGCTTTTCACCGACCGGCAGCGGCACCGGCTTTCCGAATGACGCTTTGGCACGGAGAACTTCCGTTGATTCTGGCCTCGCAGAGCAGGGCACGGCAAATGCTGCTCGCCAACGCGGGCATAGGTTTCGAAAGCATCGCGGCCGCGATTGATGAAAGGGCGATCGCGCAAGCCTCTGGACTCTCCTCACCGCGCGAGATTGCGGCGCTTCTGGCTCGGCAAAAATCGCTGTTTGTTTCGGCCCGGCGACCAGCCCACTATGTCGTCGGCGCAGATCAGACTTTGGCACTCGGCACCAGGCTTTTCAGCAAGCCGGCCAGCCGCCAGATGGCCGCAGAGCAATTGCGCGAGCTCGCCGGCGCCAGCCATGAGCTCCATTCTGCCGTTGCGGTGGCGCGTGACGGCAAGATAATGTTCGAAGAGGTCATGATTGCGCGCATGACGATGCGGCGGTTGAGCGAGACCGAAATCGAAGCCTACCTCCATGAAGCAGGCGAGGCGGTCACATCCAGCGTTGGCGCCTATCAGCTCGAAGGGCTTGGCGTTCACCTGTTCGAGCGAATCCAGGGCGATCACTTCACCATCCTCGGACTGCCGCTCCTGCCGTTGCTCGATTTTCTTCGCAGCGAGGGGCTGCTCGCCATCTGAAAGCGAATTGGACAGCGCGATGGGTATAGGTTGATGGCGGGACTTGGATGATAGTTCTTGGTCTGACCGGTTCGATCGGCATGGGGAAATCGACTACCGCGGGACTGTTCGCGGAAGCCGGAGTTCCCGTCTACGATGCCGATGCGGCCGTGCACTTGTTGTATGAGGGCGAAGCTGTGCCGCCGATCGAGGCCGCATTTCCCGGCACCACAGCAAATGGCAAGGTCGATCGCAACAAGCTTTCGGCTCGCGTAGTACACGATCCCTCCGCCATGCGAAGGCTTGAGCAAATAGTTCACCCCATGCTTGGGGCTTCTCGTCAAAAATTCCTCGCTGAGGCCGAACGATCCGGGGCGCCGGTTGCCGTGGTCGACGTGCCGTTGTTGTTCGAGACCGGGGGAGAAGGGCGGGTCGATGCGGTCGTGGTGGTCACCACAACTCCGGAAATCCAGCGCGAACGCATTCTTGCTCGGCCCAACATGACCGACGAGAAGCTCGAGGCGATCCTTGCGCGGCAAATACCGGACGCCGAAAAGCGCAGACGCGCGAATTTCGTGGTGGATACGTCGCACGGCCTCGATCCCGTTCGAATGCGGATCCGGGACATTCTGGAAGTGGCTGCTAAAATGACGCCGCAACGAGCCTGATTCGATTCTTGGCAGCCCACTCATGCGTGAAATCGTTCTCGATACCGAAACAACCGGCCTCGACCCGCTGCGCGGCGACCGACTGGTTGAAATTGGCTGCGTCGAGATTTTCAACCGGATGGCGACCGGCCAGACCTTTCATCGGCATATCAATCCCGAACGCGCGATGTCGGAGGAGGCTTTCGCCGTGCACGGCCTTTCCACGGAGTTCCTCGCCGACAAACCACTGTTTGCCGAGGTCGTCGATGAGTTCCTGGAATTCATCGGTGACGCGCCGCTGGTGATCCATAATGCGTCGTTCGACATCGCCTTCATCAACTCCGAACTCGACCGTCTGCAGCGGACGGCGATTCCCCGGGAGCGGCTTGTCGACACGCTGTTGCTTGCACGCCGCAAGCATCCCGGTGTGTCCAACAAGCTCGATGACCTCTGCTCGCGCTATTCGATCGACAACTCACGCCGCACCAAGCATGGCGCCCTGCTCGACGCCGAGCTTCTGGCCGAAGTCTACATCGACCTGATCGGAGCGCGGCAATCGCAGCTGATCCTCGCAGCCGAATCCCGTGACACCCGCTCGGCAGTTCATGGTGAAATGCCGCGGCGGCAACGCGAAGTACCGCTTGCACCCCGCGTGAGCGAGGCTGATCGGGCCGCGCACCGCGAATTTATCCTGACGCTGGGGGACAGGGTAATCTGGAACGATTTCTTGGCGGTGCCGCTCAGCTCGGTTTGACCTGAGCGGCCACCTGAGCAGCCTGACGTTCCATGTTCTGGCGATAAAGGCCGACAAAATCGACCGGGTCGAGCATCAGCGGGGGGAACCCGCCATCGCGTACCGCAGTGGCAATGATCTCACGCGCAAACGGGAACAAAAGCCTGGGGCACTCGATCATGACCAGGGGATGGAGATTCTCCTTGGGCACATTGAGGATCCGGAACACGCCGGCATAGGCGAGGTCGAAGCTGAACATAAGCTTGCCGCCGCCTTCCGCCTTGCCCTCGACCGAGAGGGTCACTTCGAATTCATTCTCGGCAATGTTGTTGGCGCTGACGTTGATCTGGATATTGATCGCCGGCTGTTGCTGTTGCGGCGCCAGCGAGCCTGGTGCATTCGGATTTTCGAACGAAAGGTCCTTGGTGTATTGTGCCAGCACGTTCAACTGGGGAGGAGGGGCCGCCTCCGGGGGCGAGCCGTTGCCGTTGGTCATCAGAACTCTCCTGGAGGATTTTGAGCGAGCGGGCCGGTTTAGTCCGAATTCGCCTTAAGGTACAAAAATGCCTGATCGGGGCGAGTGGCTATCATAGCCTCACCACGTTCCACAAGGACGACGATTGCGATGGGATGCCGTGAGGCCGATCCGAGCATCGCAGGCGGCGGAGGCGGTGCCGATCAGGGCCAGCGGGATACCCGGCGTGTATTCTAAATAATTGATTACGCGCAATTTCTGGCCATCATCGGGGTTTCCCCCCGCGGTGAAAACGCGCTACAATTGAAAATGGGTGAGTGCAGCGGATGGCCTCTTTCCAACGGCGTGGCACATGAAATCGGTATGCGCCATTGGCCAGCCCAGGTTTCGTGCCTACATGCTCTTGAACCCATCCATGATGTAGTCTCTACCGGCCCTCAAGGGGAGCGCTCTACCGCCGGATTCACTGCCGGCGTGAGAATCAGAAAGCGAACGCGACGTGGATATCTACACCATCATTTTCCTGGCGCTGGCCGTCTTTATATTCCTGCGGCTGCGCAATGTCCTTGGACAGCGTACCGGGAACGAGCGGCCGCCATATGATCGCGCGGCCCGCAACGTCGTGCAGGGTGCGCAGGACAACAAGGTTGTTCCGATGCCCGGAACGGTGATCGACCAGGCACCGCTGGCGCCGTCGGCCGATGCGACGCCGCCCATCGATCGGTGGAAGGGCATCGCCGAATCGGGAACCCCCCTGGCGCATGGTCTCGATGGGATTGCCGCCCAGGATTCCTCGTTCGATCCGCGCCATTTCCTGAGCGGCGCCCGCAGCGCCTATGAAATGATCGTGTTGGCCTTCGCCAACGGTGATCGCCGCGCGCTGAAAGATCTCTTGTCATCAGAGGTCTATGAGAGCTTCGAGGCAGCGATCAAGGAGCGTGAAAGGCAAGAACAAAAGACCGAGACACGTTTTGTCTCGATCGACAAGGCCGAAATCGTCGGCGCTGAAACCCGTGACCGGGCAGCCCAACTCACCGTTCGTTTTGTGTCGCAGATGATCTCGGTCACCCGCGACAAGGCCGGTACCATTGTCGACGGCAATCCGGACAAGGTCGCCGATATCACCGATGTTTGGACATTTGCCCGCGACACGACATCACGCGACCCGAACTGGAAGCTGGTTGGCACCGGTAGCGCGCACTAGCGGCCCGTTTCGAAGATTCGGATTGCCAGTCTGCGGCAGGGACGGTTGCGAATATCGAACTTACCCCAGTTGCACATGCCGCTCGCGGCGATGGGTAGCCGCGCTCTGCACGTTCGCGATGGCATGCTCATCTGGGCCTCCGGCGGAGGCCGCGCAAAAAGCGCAAATTCCGCCCGCACTGTCGCATCGTGCAAGACCGCGTCCGGTTCGCGCCATCCCTTATCCACCACTTGAGTGGCCGCTCGAGATCAGCGGCGGCCAATATCAGCCGGTTGTCTGGAAGGATATTGCCGGCTGGAGCGCGGACGATCATTTGCAGGCCTACAAGGCCTTCCGCTTCAGCTGCAAGTCGATTTCGCAACAGCAGTCGTCTTCCGCCGACGGCAGGGCGCTCGGCACGTCGCTGCGCGAGCCCTGCCGGGCTGCCAAGGCCCTCGATATCACCGACGGTGCGAGGGCGCGGGCGTTTTTCGAGGAACATTTTCTGCCGTTGCGAATCTCGCGACTTGGGGAAGAAGCGGGCTTCGTCACGGGTTACTATGAGCCGGTCATCGACGGGTCGCAGACCCAGACCGACGTCTATAACGTCCCCGTCTATCGCCGCCCCTCGAACTTGTTCGTGCGCGGATTCAATCAGGCTGCAGTTGGCCTGCCCAACAAAGGGCAGGTGTTTCGCAAGATCGGGCGACGCAAGCTCGTGCCCTATTACGATCGGGCCGAGATCGAGGACGGCGCGATCGCAGGCCGCGGCCTCGAGATTTGCTGGCTCAAGGATCAGACCGATCTTCTGTTCGCGCAAATCCAGGGCTCGGCGCGGGTTCGTCTGCAGGACGGCTCGACCATCCGCATTAATTACGACGCCCACAACGGCTATCCCTACACCCCCGTTGGCCGGATCCTTATTGACCGCGGCATCATCCCGAAGGATCAGATGTCGATGCAGAAGATCAGGGAATGGATGGATCAGAATCCCGATGGCGCCCAGGAGTTGCGGCGCCAGAACAGGTCCTACGTATTCTTCCGCGAGGTAGCGCTTTCGGATAAGGATGAGCCGGTAGGCGCACAGGGTGTGCCGCTGACGCCGGGCCGGTCGATTGCAGTCGATCGGTCGCTGCATGTTTACGGCACGCCGTTTTTCATCGAAGGTGAACTGCCCATCGAATCCGAGCAATCAAGGACGCCGTTCCACCGCCTGATGGTGGCACAGGACACGGGGTCGGCAATTACGGGACCGGCGCGCGCCGATATCTACTATGGCACAGGCTCCGATGCCGGCCGGGTGTCCGGCCGCTTTCGCCACAACATGCACTTCGTGATGCTCGTGCCCAAGAGCCTCGATCCCGTTGCCCGCGGGCGCAAAATGCCTGTGCCGGACCCGCGGCCATCGGAAAAGATTGCAAAGCTGTTTCCGCAGGTCGATCCCTTGAAGGATCGGTCCAAAGACCTGACAAGTGGCGCAAAACCCACGGAAGGTTCTGCGGTGTCCACCCCGAAACCGCCGGCCGGCGCCGTTGAATCTGCACGCAACCTTGCGCCGTCCGTAAACGACAAGGTGCCGTTGCCGGAGGCGCGACCCGATGTCAAGCCGGCCCGTGGCAGCCGTCGAGGCGGCCGCTTCCATCCCCACCAACACGAACCATGAAACGACCGCCCCGACTTCTGATCCCGGAATTGCGGGCGTCGCAACGCGATAGCCGCGCTTTGTCCGAAGAAGAGCGCGTCTTGTGGGAAAGCGTCGCCAAACAGATAAAACCACTCAAAAAGAAGTCTCGTGTCAAAACGCCGGAAACCGCGTCGCCCGGTCATGAGGCGGTTGGTGCCGCGAAATCCCCGGCTTCGAAGAAGGTCGCTGTACCCAGAGCTGCAAGGCCCGCACCACCGCCTCTTATGCCGCTTGGCCGCCGCGAACGTTCGAAACTCCTGCGCGGACGCAACGATATCGAAGCAAGGCTCGATCTGCACGGGATGACGCAGGCGCACGCGCACCGCGCACTCTCCGTTTTCCTGCAGCGCGCGCATCTCGATGGCCTCACCTTTGTCCTCGTCATCACCGGCAAGGGCAAGATGGGCTCGGGGACCGAGCGAGGCGTACTGCGCCGCCAAGTGCCGCAATGGCTCGGCCAACCGGAATTCCGCGCGCTGGTGGTCGGATTTGAGGAAGCGCATATCGGCCATGGTGGGGAAGGCGCGCTTTACGTTCGCATTCGGCGAGCGAGGTTTTAGAGCATGATCCGGACAAGCGGAAACCGGTCCAGGCTTTCAAAAAGGCCGGACGATGCCGACGCGGGGGATCAACGTTACGATCCAGCCGAGAATAACCGTCTTTCGATCGTTGCCCGAGGGCGGCGGCACTTCTTGCGAGGCCGGGAGCGCCTTGACTGCATGCAGTATCAGAAACAGGCACACCGCCCAATTCGAAACCCATCGTGAATAGTCGAATACGATCACAAACATGAGCAGATAGGCCGCGCTCACGGCCGCGATTGCTCCGACGACGATACGCCGATGCGAATCGTCGGCAAGCGAACGGATCAGGTCGGCGAAATATCGCCAAAGCGGCGAATGCAGCCAGGCCAGAAACACGAACACGGGCACCCCGAGAATGTTCGACGGCATGCGTTGCCAGGTATCGGAGATTTCCTTGGCAAGCGGCTGATACCAGATGTAACTGAATCTCAGAAGGTCGGTGCGGCTGGGATCGGCCATTCGGCCTTCGAGATAGCGGACCAATTCCGGCTCGGACACTGCCATCGTTCCGAGAAACTGGGCTGCGAAAAACAGGAGGCCGACACAAAGCAGGGCAGAGACGCCGAGCGTCACATTTTGCCGGTCAAAACCGCGCGCCAGGTAGTGACGCAACAAGACGATAACGGCGATGGTCGGCACATACATCAGAAGATGAATGTGATGAATCAGAATGAGGATCATCGACGCGGCCGCTGCCAGCAGCACGAAAAAAATCGAGCCTGCCGGCAGCATCAGCAAACCAATCGCGAAGGCGCAGCCGTAAATATCGAAATGCCCCAGCGTATGCATGAAGTTTTTCAGAAAGAACGGCGAGCCGGCCATGAATACGAACAGCGGCATGTGCGCCTTGCCGAACCCGAAGGTCCGGCGGAACAATCTTGCGAACAGCAGGGCGGTGACGAGCCAGACCGCGCCGCTTAGCGCAAACACCAACCACACCGGAACCGGGTGCGAAAAAAGTGCGACAGCGGCACCGATCAGCGCGCGCTTGGTGAAGCCGAAATGATAGTCGACCAGAAGGTGGATATAGGGGACGTAAGGCGGAAGCGTTATTTTATGGAGCAGCACCCCGGTCAGCACGGCGGCGTTAACGACGAGCATCCACCGCCAGGGGTCTTCCCGCACATGCAGATTCATCCGGTCCCCTGAACCAGCAGCCAATTCAGATGCCAACTATCATGACGGGCGCTGAGCGCGCAACGTGCCGGAGTATCAGCCGATCGCGCTTGCGGGGCCGTTTGTCCCATCTGAGCCAGGATGGCGGGGCTACAAGATAAACCGGCTGAGATCGGCATTCCTGGCGAGATCGCCGACGTGTTTCTGCACATAATCCGCGTCGATCCGGATGGTCTCGCCGTTGCGGTCGGGAGCGGCAAAGGAAATCTCGTCGAGCACGCGCTCCATTACCGTCTGAAGCCGTCGCGCGCCGATATTCTCGACCGTGGAATTGACTGCGACCGCAATGTCGGCAAGCGCATCGATGGCGCTGTCGGTGACATCGAGCGTGACACCCTCGGTTTGCATCAGCGCGACATATTGCTTGATCAGCGATGCCTCGGGCTCTGTCAAGATGCGCCGCATGTCGTCGCGGGTAAGTGCTGCCAGCTCGACGCGGATCGGCAGGCGCCCCTGCAGCTCAGGCAACAGGTCCGATGGTTTGGCGATGTGGAACGCGCCGGATGCAATGAACAGGATATGATCGGTTTTGACGGCACCGTGCTTGGTCGATACCGTCGTACCCTCGATCAACGGCAACAGGTCGCGCTGCACACCCTCGCGCGAGACGTCGCCGCCGACCCGGCCGTCGCGAACGCAGATTTTGTCGATCTCGTCGAGAAAGACGATGCCGTTGTTCTCGACCGCCGCGATCGCTTCCTGTACGAGTTGCTCATTGTCCAGAAGCTTGTCGGATTCTTCGTTGACGAGAATCTCGTGCGAACTCGCAACGGTCAGCCGGCGGGTCTTGGTGCGGCCGCCGAGCTTGCCGAATATATCGCCAATCGAGATCGCGCCCATCTGCGCGCCGGGCATTCCCGGAATTTCGAACATCGGCATTCCGCCCGAGGATTGGGTCTCGATCTCGATCTCTTTGTCGTTCAATTCGCCGGCGCGCAGTTTCCTGCGAAACGAATCACGCGTTGCAGCGCTGGAATTGGCCCCCACCAGCGCATCGAGCACGCGCTCTTCAGCGGCCAATTGCGCGCGAGCCTGCACATCCTTGCGCTTTCTCTCACGGGTTTGAGCGATCGCGACTTCGACAAGGTCGCGCACGATCTGCTCGACATCGCGGCCGACGTAGCCGACCTCGGTGAATTTGGTGGCTTCGACCTTGATGAACGGCGCGCCCGCGAGTTTGGCCAATCGCCGCGCGATCTCGGTCTTGCCGACACCGGTCGGTCCGATCATCAGGATATTCTTCGGCAGCACTTCCTCGCGCAAGGTGCCGGTGAGTTGCTGACGCCGCCAACGGTTGCGCAAGGCAATCGACACCGCGCGCTTGGCGTCGGCCTGGCCGACGATGAAGCGGTCAAGTTCGGATACGATTTCACGGGGAGAAAAGTCAGTCATGACGCCCTAGGTAGGTTGAAAAAACCGCGGGAACAAGCCGTATCTCATTAAGAACCGGTAATCGGTCAAATGTTGCGTCACCGATCGCGAATCATCAGCAGCGCCAAACCATCCGGTGTGTCGACGATGCGGTCGCGGAAAAATCCTGCCTTCTCATAGGCCCGGATCGCCCGTGTGTTGGCAGGCTCGGGATCCATGACGACGCGCGGCGTACCGCAGGTGAGTAGCCGGTCAGTGAAAACCCGGATGAAGGCTGAGCCGTGGCCGCGATCGAGCATGTCGACTTCGCCGATGAAGTGGTCAAGTCCGCGCGCGCCTTCGGGCTGGGCGCCGAAGCCGGTATGCCAGGCGCTAAGGTTATAGCACTGCAAATAAGCGAACTCCCGTTTATCTGCGGCGACGATGAATTGCGCCATGTCCGGATGCTCGAGGTCGCCACTCACGAGCTCGAATTGTTCGCAAGGGTCATGCCACCATCGGCGAACATGCGGTGCTGCAAGCCAGCGTTTGATCGTTGGCAGGTCGGCTGCTGTCATCGGACGAAACGTGTGGGCCGTCATGTTCAGCCGCCCAGCGTCTCGATCGTGACATTGCGGTTGGTGTAGACGCAGATGTCGGCGGCGATATCCAGCGCGCGACGTACGATCGTCTCGGCGTCCTTGTCGGTGTCGACCAATGCGCGAGCAGCTGCCAGGGCGTAGTTTCCGCCGGATCCGATCGCCATCACGCCGGCTTCCGGTTCCAGTACGTCGCCCGTGCCGGTCAAAACCAGCGAAACGTCCTTGTCGGCGACGATCATCATCGCTTCCAGTCGCCTCAAATAGCGATCGGTACGCCAATCCTTGGCAAGCTCGACCGCGGCGCGCGTGAGTTGGCCGGGATATTGCTCGAGCTTGCTCTCAAGCCGCTCGAACAGCGTGAAGGCGTCCGCGGTCGCACCGGCAAAGCCGCCGATGACGTCGCCCTTGCCGAGCTTGCGGACCTTTTTGGCATTGGATTTGATGACGGTCTGGCCGATCGAAACCTGTCCGTCGCCGCCGATCACCACCTTGCCGCCCTTGCGGACCGTCAAAATGGTGGTGCCGTGCCAGACCGACGTCGCATTGGGTGATGCTTGCATGGTGTACCTCGTTTCCGGCCAGATTTAGGAACTGGCAGGCAGGGTTACAACACGGCCGCTTTTGGGCGTGCCGTCTGCGGGAACGGATTTCAGTCACCATGAGCCGAAGTCCGTTCGCCAGGT
>Ga0075014_100000394_pt1 | contig 11871 bp, 9 predicted proteins | sample AleBraG_ABR_2014_FD_71472 | JGI IMG/M metagenome (GOLD analysis project Ga0075014, IMG submission 71472) | Freshwater sediment microbial communities in response to fracking from Pennsylvania, USA - Alex Branch Run_MetaG_ABR_2014 | ecosystem: Environmental > Aquatic > Freshwater > Creek >... | reverse complement strand
TTAGCACTGGCGTGCTTTGGAAGCATCAGTTTATTTTCGGCAGTATTTCTTACCAGTAAATCAGTAAACTTTGCCGTATTTGGCTTGCTGAGTCCGCAGGAGCAAGATCATTTTCAGTGGGTTACTTGGTGTTGGTCGGCACTCGTGGCGGGCGGAGTATTATTGGCGATAAATGTCTTAACTGCATTATTTTGGTTTCGCAATCGAGAATTACCTCAGTTGCCTAAAGAGCGTGTCGCAGAGCAATTGAAATTATTGGGCGAGATAAAAAATCGTGAATGGGCTGCCATTATAGGATCCGCCTTTTTAATTATTGGTTTGGTCACCAGTAGTATTCATAAAGTACAACCACCCTGGCTAGGATTTGCCGTTTTTTTTGGTCTGCTCTTATGCGGAACACTGAACAAAAAAGAATTAAAAGAAAAAGTAGATTGGGTTTTCTTACTCTATTTGAGTGGCATAACCGGTATGGTGGCCGCGTTTGATTTTTTAGGGTTGGATAAGGATTTAGGTAATGCATTGCCCAGTTTAGGGGAATACATGCATACTAATTTTACGATGTTTGTGCTGTTACTTTTTTTAGTGGCAAATCTCATTCGTATCGCAGCACCCATTAATGCCACCATTGTTATTCTTGCGAGTATTTTAATGCCAGTTGCAGAAGTAAATGGTATTAATGCTTGGGTTGTGGGTTTTATCATTTTGGTATTTTCTGAGTGTTGGTTTTTACCTTATCAGTGCTCTTACTATTTACCCTTGCAGGAGTTGAATCAAAAAGGGCGCTACTACAATGAAAAGTCTTTTTTATATTTTAATGCTTTCATGAATTTTGCTCGCCTTGCTGCTGTGTATGCCTCACTGCCTTTTTGGAAAATGCTGGGGATATTATGATGCTATTTAACAAACAATGGTCATTTGAGCGCTTGATGGCCGCCCTATTTATGTTGATTACCTTGACATTATTTGGTTGGTACAACATGAGTAAGCCGCGGATATTGATATTGCATTCTTATGATCAGGATTACGCATGGGTAAGAGATATTAATATTGGATTAATGCGCGGGCTAAAAAGTAAATATCTCTACCAAGTGAATTGGTATTATATGGATACCAAGCGCCATCCCAGCGCTGAATTTAAAAATAGTGCGGGGATAGCAGCACGCAATGTTATTAAAAGCACTCAGCCTGATGTGGTGATTGCGATTGATGACGATGCACAAAAATATGCAGTCCAGTACTTTAAAAATGATCCTCACATAAAAATTGTTTTTGCGGGTATCAATAATGAGTTAGAAGATTATGGTTATGAAAAAGCCAATAATGTCACGGGAATTTTAGAGCGCTTGCCATTGGTTGCTATGCGTGAAACACTTTTAAGTGTCAGTAATTTTAAACAATTAGATCACCCCATACGCATTGCGTTTTTAGGTGATCAGTCCGCAACTGTGACGGGTGATGCAAAACAAGTAGGAAACTTTAATTGGTCACCTCATCAATTGATAGCGGTTACGCAAGTTAATACTTTTGATCAATGGCAGGCAGCAATTAAACATCTTGAGCATCAGGCAGATATTATTTTGGTTACCGGCTATCGTGGTTTGAGCCGTACGGATACTGACTTAAAATTAGTGCCGCCGAGAGAAGTCGTTGAGTGGACTGAACAGCATTCTGTAGTGCCGGTATTTTCCGGAAATGGTTTTTATACCGAAGACGGTGGAATGCTCGCTATTGGTACATCTCCCTACGAGCAGGGTGAAATTGCAGCAGAGAAAACCTTGGCGATTATTTTAGATCGAAAACTGCCAAGTGCACTTCCCATAATGGTATCCCAACAGTTTATCGTGACTATGAGTGGCTCTAAAATGGCAGCACGGCATTTTGAATTGCCGCATGTTTACGAGGCAGCAGCGCGAACGGGCGATAAATATTATCCATAATCTTTGCCGGTTCACTGGGATTTAATCGCAGAGTATCGTTATTCACCGAGAACTTTCCGGCATTCGCCGAATATTTCGCTTAAGTGTGATGCTTCCAGCTTAAAGTAGCTAAACCTAGAATTCACTAGGAAATACTCTCGGAATTTACCTAGGTAAGCACCACTTAAAAAGTACACTTTGCACAATGCTATGAGTATCTGCGTTGCAATGATTGCCTTTAGCGCTATGGACTTTATGGCAATATTATCGCTTGAAGGTTTGTGCCGTTATCAAAATAAATATCAGCAGAGTAAAAAATCTAAAGGTACTGATAATGAGACATTCACAGTCGCAACTGTTTATTGGGATATTACTATTGACCATCGGTATTTCAGCACTTCAGTGTTCATATCTGGAGTGTACCCGTAACATTGATTCAGGAGCCCCCTTATGCAAGCCCCACTTAAAAAGCACAAATCGCGCGAACACATTGGCACCGGCCTAATATTGATTGCAATAGGTATCGTTTTTTTATGCAATAAATTTAATATTTTTAGCTTCGTGCTTCATTGGTATCTTTTCCCTACGCTAGTCTTTAGTATTTTGGGTTTAATTGAAATATTTTCATTTCAAGGTCTTCATAAAGTATGCGAGGGGCTTTCTAAAATTGCGTTAGCGGCGTGGTTTTATATTAGCTTTTCGGGGTTATGGGGCCTGTCACCTGCTAACACCTGGCCTTTGATACTCATCATCATCGGAATAGGTTTGGTTTTAAAATCACTACTAAAACCCGTTTGCAAAAATAAAATCCCACAAGACCAAGACATTCAATAGGTATAGATGATGAAAAACGATAATTCGCAATCGCAGCTGTTTATTGGTCTATTAATAGTAGTCATAGGTATTTTTGCACTGGTAGATAATCTAAGCATTTTTAATATTCATAATATGTTTCAATTTTGGCCAACGATTTTTATCGCTTTTGGTTTAATTAAATTATCAAAATCATCAACACCAAAACAACGCTTTTGGGGCGGTGTATTCATTGTCATCGGTGTCGTGATGACATTAAACGGCATGGGTATTATTCATATTAATGTACGTGATTGGTGGCCACTTATTTTAATTGTAATAGGTATAAAAATTTTATTAAAAGATAAACGTGAGAAAAATTTTATTGATGCTAATTTTAGCTCTAGCAGTGCATCAACCAGTTCACATGTCGATATAGTTGCCGTATTCGGTGGAAGTGACACTAGCGTAACGACGCAGGATTTTCGCGGTGGTAGTATTACCGCCATATTAGGCGGCGTCGAATTGGATTTGCGTCAGGCGGTTATCCAAGATTATGCTGTTTTGGACGTGGTCGCAGTAACCGGTGGGGTAGTGCTTAAAATTCCACGGGATTGGGTGGTGGAAAATCAAGTCGCTGCGGTATTGGGCGGTATGCAAGATAAAACAGTACCTATTTTAGGATCACAAAAACGTTTAATCCTCACTGGCTCAGCCGTAATGGGCGGGATAGAAATTAAAAATTAATTTATGAATCCATTTTTGCGGACGCCATACCAACTGTTAACAACCTATTCATTATGGTTGTTGGCAGCTTGCGCGCTCGCTTATGTTTTGTGGGTAATGGGATTTGCCAATGCTGGCGGCGCGGTGGCTTATGCATTACCAACGATGCTGGCATTAGGAGTTATATGCGCATCTGCCTATTACGTGAGTAATAGTTTTCCCATTGCACAGCGATCACTTGTTAGAACACTATTATTACTCAGTAGTAGTTCTGTGGCAGCAGCCAGTCTTTGGTTGTTACTTTGCAATAGCATTGAAGGTGTCATTCATTTTATAGACGATGCTAGATTACATATTGCGCTGCCTCGTTATGGGTATATAACCTTGGCAGTTATCGCCATATTTTTTTACGCCATGTCGTTATTGATTTATGATGCATTGCTAGCGTTAAATACCATTCACGGAATAGAGCGGCGTGAAGCCGCAAAAGAATTATGGGCGCGCGACGCGGAATTAAAAGCATTGCGCGCACAAATTAATCCGCATTTTTTATTTAACAGCTTAAATTCCATTAGCGCGCTAACCACGATTGATGCAAAAAAAGCACGAGAAATGACGATTCAACTGGCGCAATTTTTTAGAGAGTCTTTGTCTCTCTCTGAAATGCCGCTGATCTCTCTCCGAAAAGAATTGGATATTTGTACGCACTTTGTCGCTATAGAGACTCTAAGGTATGGCGATCGTCTTAAGCTGCGTTACTCACTTGATGAAAACTTATTGGAGGTGAAAGTTCCTCCCTTATGTTTACAGCCCCTCATTGAAAATGCCATTAAACATGGCGTCAGTCAGTTAATGGATACATCAATCATTCATATTGAAATTCAACAGCAGAGTCAGCGAATTTATATCATTATCTCAAACCCACTAGCACCTATGAATTCACGAATAGGGACACCCGAGGGCACAAGTACGGGGTTAAAAAATTTGCAAGCGAGACTAGGCCTGCTTTACGGCGATCAAGCACTCTGTCAGTGGCGTGAGCATGAACAAATATTTTATGTAGAATTGGTTTTGCCTATTCGATTAGCCGCAGAGGAGCCACAATAAAATGACCAATAAATTGCGCTGTGTCATTGTGGATGATGAGTATTTGGCGCGTGGCATAATTAAAGAATATTTAACCAACCATCCCGATATTGAGATCATTGGGGAATGTGATAATGGTGTGGATGCGATTGATTTTATTAATCAACACAATCCTGATTTGATTTTTCTCGATATTCAAATGCCTATGATGAATGGCTTGGAAGTGTTGCTACACACAAATTGCCAACAAAGCGTAATTTTTTCCACAGCTTACGATCAGTTTGCCATTGATGCATTTAATAACAATGCAGTAGATTATTTATTAAAGTCGTATTCGCAGGCACGCTTTGATCAGGCCTTAATAAAGGCTAAGCAACAAGTAAACAGCCAGCAGTTAATTTCAAATTTGCTGGCCAATAATTTGCCGTATTTGGCGCGGCTTATGGTTAAGGATCGCGGCAAAACCCATATTATTCCTGTTGATACAATTGATTATATAGAGGCCGAAGATGATTACGTTGCTATTCACGTCGGTGAAATTACACTCTTAAAAACGCAGCGTTTAAGTGATCTGGAACAGCAATTAGACCCCAGCCGTTTTATGCGTATTCATCGTTCCATCATTGTTCGAATAGCTGCTATCAATTCATTTGAGCGCAGCACTAAAGATACGCACACAATAAAGCTTCACTCAAATATTTCTTTACCTGTCAGCCGTACGGGTTATGAACGTTTAAAGCAGATATTTACACAATAAGTGCCATCGTCATTTCTTAGGGCGTAGGTAGATTGTGTATAACCGAGGCTAGGCTTGCGATTTTTGATCTGGGTAACTTCTGGGTTATTCATATTGTGGGGTGAATTTAACTCGCGTAGAATGCGCGGCTTCTTTCTTTGCAGGAGATCCCTTAGTGGACAGTTCCAGTAGTCGATTATTTATCGGTACGACACTGGCAAGGTAATCTCGGCGTCATATCTCGCCGCTACCTTGCCTAATGGCGGGTAGTGGTATTCACTGTCAGTTCTTGGCAGGTGTTCTTTACTTCCCTTTTTATCTTGATTAAAGCCACGCTGTGGTTTGTATTTATTGGGCATTATCATGGTGCGCAATCGGGGGAATTTATGCAGATTAATCAGTTTATGAATATCAAGTTTATGCGTATCTGTGTTTGGGTATTGTTTATTACTCAATGCGCATCGCTTGTATTTGCCGATGAACCGAATACTGAAGAGTGGAATGCTAAATTTCAATCAACCTATATCTGGCAGGAAAAACCGGCCTTTAATGCACAGTACTCCGGCCATAACAGTCTCTCAGCGGATAAAGAATACAGCTATTCCTTTACCGCAACGGCCGCACTGGGCGTGCGGCTGTGGGATGGTGCAGAACTTTATCTTGATCCTGAACTAGCGCAAGGTGTGCCCTTTTCCAATCTAACCGGATTGGGTGGTTATCCCAATGGTGAAATGGCGCGTACGTCTGGTCCAGAATTAACGGCTTATCGCGCGCGGTTGTTCTTACGGCAAACGTGGAATCAAGGTGGAGAGCAAGAAGCTGTAGATTCCGCGGCGAATCAACTCGCGGGTAATGTTGATACTCATCGGTGGGTATTAACACTCGGGAATTTATCCGTCACGGATATTTTTGATAACAATAGTTATAACCACGATCCGCGTACACAATTTTTAAATTGGTCACTCATGACCTATGGCGCCTATGATTTTGCGGCCGATGCGCGAGGTTATACGCGCGGTGTTGCGCTTGAGTGGTACAACGGTAATTGGGTTGCCCGTGTAGGCCGTTTTCTCGAACCATTGCAACCTAATCAGCAGTTATTGGATTCCGATTTTTTGCATCACTATGGTGACCAAATTGAATTGGAAAATAGTTTTACGTTGAACGATGAGCCCGGAAAATTTCGCGTGCTGGCTTTTCGAAATAAAATGAAAATGTCGCTGTACCAAGATGCGCTTGCACTTGCAGAAGAAACGCAAGCACTTCCCGATATTAATTTGGTTCGTCATGGCGATCAGATTAAATGCGGTGTGGGAATAAATTTAGAGCAAGCTATCACCCATGACGTAGGCCTTTTTGGGCGAGTTACTTGGGCTGATGGTGCCACAGAAACCTATGCATTTACCGAAATTGATCGCTCGCTTTCAGTGGGGGTACTGCTGCAGGGCACAGCGTGGAACCGTGAAAACGATCATATTGGTTTGGCGTTGGTGACCAATAATTTATCTAAACTGCATAAACAATATTTGGAAAATGGTGGACTTGGTTTCTTTATTGGCGACGGACAACTGGATTATCGTCCTGAAAATATCGCTGAAGGTTTTTACAGTCTTTCTCTATTTTCGCAATCGTCCCTGAGTTTGGATTATCAATATATAGCGAATCCTGCGTATAACGCCGCACGCGGCCCAGCAATGGTTTATTCGGTGCGCATGCACACCGAATTTTAATGTTTGTAATAGCCTTTACTTTATGGGCGGCAACTAGCGGCCTAAAGGAGGATTCATGTATTTCACGATGCTAAAAGAATTTTTTGCGGGATTTTTGCGCTCGCGTCATATCGCGCGCCATTTTCGCCGATTGGCTTTATTTGAATCCCTGCACCACACCAGTGTTAGTCGTGAAGTGCCTGTTACTTTAGCGCAGACGCTTATTGATGCAGCAAAAAATGATCAAGCGGTATTATTAGCATCGCTCAATAGTCACAGCGATGGTTTAACTGAAACGGTCGCCGATGAAATACGCAAACGAGTTGGCTTTAATGAAGTAGAGCACGAAAAGCCATTGCCTTGGTGGGTTCATGTATGGCACTGCTATAGCAATCCCTTTAATATTTTGTTAACGCTATTATCCATCGTGTCTTACGTCACCGATGACATTAAAGCGGCCACTGTGATTTTTACTATGGTTGTGTTGTCGACTTTATTGCGTTTTTGGCAGGAAGCAAAATCCAATAAAGCCGCAGATGCTCTCAAGGCAATGGTGAGTAATACCGCAACCGTTATTCGCCGCGATATTTCTGAAGATGCGGCCATTGTTTTTGAGCAATTTTACGGTTCGCATATACACGCAAAACCGGCGCGTCGAATAGAGCTTCCAATTAAACAATTGGTCCCAGGTGATCTAGTGGTTTTATCGGCAGGCGATATGATTCCTGCCGATTGTTGCGTGTTGTCTGCAAAAGATTTATTTATCAGTCAAGCTGCTATGACGGGCGAATCTATGCCCGTTGAAAAATTTGCACATTTGCGTGATCAACAAATTGCTAATCCGTTAGAGCTGGATAACATTTTGTTTATGGGTACTAATGTTGTATCGGGTTCAGCAACTGCAGTGGTTTTAACAACCGGTAATCACACCTATTTTGGTGCTTTGGCTCAGCGTGTTACCGCTACAGACAGAGCCCCCACGTCCTTTCAATCCGGTGTTAATAACGTTAGCTGGTTATTAATTCGGTTCATGTTTGTTATGGCACCTATGGTGTTATTTATTAATGGATTTACCAAAGGTGATTGGATGCAAGCATTATTGTTTGCGCTGTCAGTTGCCGTTGGTTTAACGCCTGAAATGTTGCCCATGATAGTGACCTCAACACTCGCAAAAGGCGCCGTATTTTTATCGCGTAAAAAAGTAATTGTTAAACGCTTGGATGCGATTCAAAATTTTGGCGCAATGAATGTGCTGTGTACCGATAAAACTGGCACCTTAACCCAAGATAAAATTTTTTTGGCGCGCCATGTTGATGTCTGGGGTGAAGACTCCGACGACGTATTGGAAATGGCATATCTCAACAGTTATTACCAAACAGGACTAAAAAATTTATTAGATGTGGCGGTATTAGAGCATGTTGAAATTCACAGTGTGCTTGAAGTTGCAACGGCATTTCGTAAAGTTGATGAAATTCCTTTTGATTTTACCCGTCGTCGTATGTCCGTGGTGGTAGCTGAACACGATGAAAAACATCTGCTAATTTGCAAAGGTGCCGTTGAAGAAATTTTGGCCATTTGCACGCGCGTACGTCACGGCGATGCTGTCGAGGATTTGAATCCCGAGCTATTAAATCGCATTAAACAAGTGACTGCGGATCTTAACGAAGAAGGTTTGCGTGTAGTTGCAGTTGCTGCGAGTCATTTGCCGCCTACGCAGGATGTTTATAGCTTGGCCGATGAGCGAGATCTTACTTTAATTGGTTATGTCGCATTTCTTGATCCGCCCAAAGAAAGTACTGCACCCGCATTAAAAGCCTTGGCAGAACATGGCATCACTGTAAAAGTACTTACGGGTGATAACGAATTAGTGACGGCAAAAATTTGTCGTGAAGTTGGTCTGGTTCAACGTGGCGTGCTATTAGGCACCGATATTGAAAGCATGCAAGATGCAGAACTGGCACTTGCCGTAGAAAAAACCAATGTGTTTGCAAAACTAACCCCTTCACATAAAGAGCGCATTGTACGCTTGTTAAAAGCCAATGGTCATGTTGTGGGCTTCATGGGAGACGGCATTAACGATGCTCCTGCGCTGCGCACCGCAGATATTGGAATTTCAGTCGATACTGCGGTTGATATTGCCAAAGAAGCGGCTGATATTATTTTGCTCGAAAAAAGTTTAATGGTATTGGAGCAGGGTGTGCTTGAAGGTCGTCGTACATTTGCCAATATGTTGAAGTATATAAAAATGACGGCAAGTTCTAATTTTGGCAACGTATTTTCTGTGTTAGTCGCCAGTGCATTTATTCCGTTCTTACCTATGTTGCCTATGCATTTACTGGTACAAAATTTGTTATACGATGTTTCACAAACGGCTATTCCATTTGACAATGTGGACGAAGAACTTTTGCGTCAACCACAACGTTGGCAACCAGGGGATATTGGCCGCTTTATGGTATTTTTTGGCCCAATTAGTTCGATTTTTGACATAATTACTTTTTGTATGATGTGGTTCGTATTTGGTGCAAATAGCGTTGAAAATCAAACCTTGTTTCAATCGGGTTGGTTTGTGGTAGGCCTGTTAACACAAACCTTAATTGTGCACATGATTCGCACGCGGAAAATTCCTTTTTTGCAGAGTCGTGCGGCAGCACCGTTAATGATAATGACGGGCATTATTATGGTCATTGGTATTTTCTTACCTATGGGGCCATTGGCGAATTATTTTAAACTGCAGGCTTTGCCTCCACTATATTTTGTTCTCTTGCCTTTTATTTTGTTGGCCTATATGGGTCTTACTCAAGCGATCAAAGGATTTTATACCCGTCGTTATGGATGGCAGTAGTCTACACAAGAATAGTGCTGAGCAGTCAGCACTATTCTTGTGGGTAGCACTTACGCAGAAAAATAAAATTACACCACCACTCTAAATAACCGCGTTACATTACCAGCTTGCACTCCATCTTCACGTTGCGATAAATAATGCGCGTTTAGATACTCGCAACCAATATCATCCACTTTGCTAAAACCTATATCGTTGAGTTTTTTGGCCAGCATTGTCGGGTTGAAAAAGCTTTTCAATGGCTCTCCGGTTGTTGCTAAGGTGGCAGACAGAATGTCCAGCGCCATACGCTCTATATCGCTCAAGCAGAGTGGGTCGACAATATAATCAAACACTAACTGAGAGCCAGGTGCGCATTGAGTAATAAATGATAATGTTTTTTCGATAGCGGCTAGGTTCAAATAGGGTGTTACACCTAGCCACGAAAAAAAGGCAGGTTGATTTTTATTAAAACCCGCTACCACTAAATCACGGCAAAGATTATTTTCTTCAAAATCGCATGCCACATAAGTAACTGACGTTGTTGGGCGTAGTCTAGCTTGATTTAATAAAGCTAATTTGGTGGTCTGTGTGCTGGGTAAGTCAACTTCGAATACGTGTTCTTGAGTATTTGTACTACGATAGGCATAAGTATCCAAACCCGCCCCTAAGATTACGTATTGTGTGATGCCTAACGTCCACGCTTTCGCGCGTTCATCTTCTGCAAACTGACTACGTAACGCCACGGAAATTCGAATAGCAGTACTGAGTGGATTTTTATGTAATTCTAGCTTTTCCTCCATGTCTGTTTGTGTGTTACCTAAAAGACACAGTGCGAGTGGATCTTTAAAAATCAGAGGGTGTTCAAGTCGTTGATGCACGGCGCGCATGACCGCTACTGCTAATGTGCTGGGTTTAGCAATGGATATTTGGGGGCTAGTACAGAATTGCGTCTGTAACGTATTGGCTATTGTCTCTTGCATGATTTACGTCCTTAAAATTAAAAAGTAACAAACACAATCGCAGGATTGTGGTGTCACTTTAAAACCTCACGCTACGTAAGGATCAAGAGAATATTGCCAATGATCTATGGCTTGGCGAATAAAAGTAAACAGTGCCTGATCCAGCCCTGTGCCTTGAGAAAGTAAGGGTTCCTGTTGATAGGCGATGCGTAGACGTGCGGTAATTTCCACATCGCCACCAGATACAGAGTCTTCAAACAGTTGTTGCCATTGAGCAGCGAGTGGTTGTACTTCATTACTTTCGGGGCTGCTGCCGAGCTGCATTTGCTGTCGAACTGCCGCAATTAACGGCGGCCATTGCGCAATATTTTTTTGGCGATTTTTATTCAGCAAGAGCATTTGTTCTGCGGTTAGATATTTAGCATAAATATCGTGATGTACAGCTCCCATAGCTTCACCAAGATATTCAATCATGGCGGGGCTTATGCCTCGGTGTATTTGCATGTCAATTTCATTGTGTGACATTGAATGCAATTTGATGAGTAAATTTGGGTTGTTGCCGGTTAAGCGTTCGAACATTTCGGTCCAGCGAATTACAAAATTTTTGGACTCAGCTGAGTGTGCGGGTGTTTTCTGTTGCACAAAAGATTGCAACTGGTTAACCATTGCAGGCCATTCATGTTCGATTTCATATTTCACTTGATGTGCATACATCTCAAGCTGGAAAATTTCATCAGCTGTGAAATATTTTTCATAGCTATTCATTAGAATCAGCGTGTCTAACCAATGGCTAGTCGTGGGTTCATCGCCTTGGCGAAAATATTGTTGTAGTTTAAGTAGTTTAGTTTTTAACTGTTCTGCCTGTTCTATTTCATGATTGAGGTTAACAATCTGCTGAGTAATAATGTCTGGTAAGCTCTGCGTATTTTCTTGAATTAATTGTGCGACTTGTTGCAGTGATAATCCCAGTTGTTTGAGCGCTTGAATACGGTATAAAACAGCGATATCTTTGGTGTTGTATAGCCTATGCCCTGCTGGAGTGCGCACCGAAGGTGACAACAAACCTATTTCATCGTAATGATGAAGTGTGCGAACACTTAAATGGGTTTGCTTGGCTAATTGGCCG
>Ga0075014_100000393_pt1 | contig 11888 bp, 7 predicted proteins | sample AleBraG_ABR_2014_FD_71472 | JGI IMG/M metagenome (GOLD analysis project Ga0075014, IMG submission 71472) | Freshwater sediment microbial communities in response to fracking from Pennsylvania, USA - Alex Branch Run_MetaG_ABR_2014 | ecosystem: Environmental > Aquatic > Freshwater > Creek >... | reverse complement strand
CACGTCGGCGCCGGCCATATCCCGTGGTCGTTCCAAAATTTCGCAATCCCGACGAGCCCTCGCAAACCTGGGCGGGCCGCGGGAAACCACCACGCTGGTTGACAGCGCAGCTTAAGCTCGGAAAGCGGATTGATGATTTCCGGATCGACTCCGTGGCCGCCTAACCTCCCTCGGTCGACGGGTCTTTAAATCCGCGCCGGTATCCCCATATCCAGTTCATGACGCAATGGCAGAAACCCACGCGGGAACCCCCAAAGACCAAGTCGGAGCTACGCGAGATGCTGGCCGAGGCCGTCCGGAACACCCAACCCGAGCCCAAAAAGCCGGCGAAGTCCAAAAAAGACCGCGGATAGGATTTTCTCTCCCGGTCGCGAATTGATCGGCTTTTTTCGATCCAGGCCGTTGAGTTGCGTGCCTTTGCTGCGACCGCATCGGCTTGCGAGGAAGGGGGTTGCGCGTTCCCTGCAACTTGACCTTTGGCGGGTCGCGCAGTAAATAGCCGCGACCTGCAGCCGGCCCGTATCAAGCGGATATCCGGCGCGGCTTTGAAATCCCCCGAACAATCGAGCCCGCTTGCCGGCTCATCCTTCGAGAGAGGGCTGGGCGAAAGATGGCTGTTCGGTTTCCTTACCATTCTCAATTCGTCTGACGACGGACGCGGACCTTCAAAACGATGGCTTTCAGCCCGTTCAAATTCCTGCAGGAAGTGCGCTCGGAGACCGCCAAGGTCACCTGGCCAACCCGCCGCGAGACCACGATCACTACCATCATGGTGTTCGTGATGGTTGCGATGGCTTCGGTGTTCTTCTTCGCCGCCGATCAGATCATCCGCTATTTGGTTACCTTGATATTGGGCATCCACTGATGGCAACGACCGCAACGCAAATGATTGATAAGCGCTGGTACATCGTCCACGCTTACTCCAACTTCGAAAAGAAGGTGGCGGAATCGATCCGCGAGCAGGCGAAGCAGCGCGGCCTCGACGAACTGTTCGAGCAGGTGCTGGTGCCGGTCGAAAAAGTCACCGAAGTGCGCCGCGGTCGCAAGATCGACGCCGAACGCAAGTTTTTCCCGGGCTACGTGCTGGTCAAGATGAAACTGACCGACGAGGCCTTTCATCTGATCAAGAACACCCCGAAGGTGACGGGCTTCCTTGGCGCTGAAAACAAACCGATGCCGATCTCGGAGGCCGAGGCCATGCGCATCCTGCACCAGGTGCAGGAAGGTGTGGAACGTCCGAAAGCGTCGGTCTCGTTCGAGATCGGCGAGAATGTGCGGGTGGCCGATGGGCCGTTCGCATCGTTCTCCGGCGTTATCGAGGAGATCGACGAGGCGCGTTCGCGCGTGAAGGTCGCGGTGTCGATCTTCGGGCGCGCCACGCCCGTCGAACTGGAATTCGCTCAGGTCGAGAAGGTCTGACCGCAACCGGCGTGAAGCAGGTATTCACGTCAAATGAGGTCGTGGGAGGAGAGGGCGGTCGCCAGCCGTCTTTATACCGAACCACGAAACCTGAAACCGCCGGTTGATAAGCCGGCACAACAGGAGTGACACATGGCAAAGAAAGTGACCGGATACCTGAAATTGCAGGTGCCGGCGGGCGCTGCGAATCCGTCGCCCCCGATCGGACCCGCGCTTGGTCAGCGCGGCCTCAACATCATGGAATTCTGCAAGGCATTCAACGCCCAGACGCAGAAGGAAGAAAAGAATACCCCGATTCCCGTGGTGATCACGATCTATGGCGATCGTTCGTTCACCTTCGAGATGAAGACACCCCCGACGTCTTACTTTCTGAAGCAGGCGGCGAAAATCCAGTCCGGGTCGAAGGCTCCGGGCCGCGACAAGGCCGGCAAGGTGACCCGCGCGCAGGTGCGCGAGATCGCCCAGAAGAAGATGAAGGATCTCAATTGCGACACCGTCGAGTCGGCCATGAAAATGGTCGAGGGCTCCGCCCGCTCGATGGGTCTTGAAGTTGCGGGGTGATAGGTCATGACAATCGGAAAACGTCTGAAGATAGCCCGCGAGGGCGTGAGCCGCGAGAAGCTTTATCCGCTCGCGGAAGCCATCAAGATGGTCAAGGAGCGAGCCAAGGCGAAGTTCGACGAAACCGTCGAGATCGCGATCAACCTTGGCGTCGATCCACGACATGCCGATCAGATGGTCCGCGGCGTGGTGACGCTGCCCAACGGCACGGGCCGCACCTTGCGAGTCGGCGTGTTTGCGCGCGGCGCCAAGGCCGAGGAGGCCAAGGCGGCGGGCGCTGACGTCGTTGGCGCCGAGGATTTGGTGGAGAAAGTGCAGGCCGGCCAGATCGACTTCGATCGTTGCATCGCCACCCCCGACATGATGCCGCTGGTCGGCCGCCTCGGCAAGGTGCTCGGCCCGCGCGGCATGATGCCAAACCCCAAGATCGGAACGGTGACGATGGACGTCACCACTGCCGTGAAGGGTGCCAAGGGCGGCTCGGTTGAGTTCCGCGTCGAGAAGGCCGGCATCGTGCAGGCCGGTATCGGCAAGGCTTCGTTCTCGGAAGAGAAGCTTGTGCAAAACGTCAAGGCGCTCGCCGACGCGGTGGCCAAGGCAAAGCCTGCCGGATCGAAGGGAACTTATATCCAACGCGTGGCGGTTTCCTCCACCATGGGACCCGGTGTGAAGGTTGAGCCGGGAAGTCTGCTCGGCTGAAGCCTCAAAAGAGCTGATCGGGAAAATTCAGGAGCGGGATCGGGTAGCCGATTCCGCTTTTCGTTTTCGGTGTTATCCAAGGGGCAACAATCTGCCACCAGCGAGGAGGGGACAGTATGCCCGAGAAGGTGTTGATTTATTCGCGCTTTCCAAAGGCGCTGATGGCGCGGATCGGTCAGCACTTCGAACTGTTGGATACTGCTGGAAAGCCGCCATCCGAAGTCTTCGCCGCACAGCAGCTTTCCGCCGTCAAAGCGTTGATCACGGCCGGCGGCACCCCGCTTGGAGCCGCTGCACTCGACGCGCTGCCTTCACTGCGCGCGATCATCTGCTACGGCACCGGCTATGACGGCCTCGACCTCGCAGCCGTGGCCAAAAGGAACATCGCCGTCGGCCACAGCCCGGCGGCCAATGCCGCCGCGGTGGCCGACCTCGCCGTGACGCTCATGCTGGCGGTGACGCGGCGCCTCATTCCGGCCGATGAATTTGTCCGTAACGGCAGCTGGGCCGCCGCAAAACCTTCGCCGCTGCTGCGGCCTCAGCATGGAAATCCCGGTCGCCGCATCGGGGTTTACGGTATGGGCGAGATCGGCCGCAAGATCGCGGTACGGATGGCAGCGTTTGAAACGGAGGTCGGCTATTTCAGCCGCAGCAGGCGCGACGTGCCTTACCAATATTTCTCGAGCCTCGAGGCCCTGGCGGAATGGTGCGGCGTTCTGATGATCGCGGTCCGCGCGAGTGTACAGACCCATCACGCCGTCAATGCCGCCGTGCTGCAAAAGCTCGGCAAGGACGGCTACGTCATCAACATCGCTCGTGGTTCTGTCATCGACCAGGCGGCACTCGTTGCAGCCCTTGCCGACAACACGATCGCAGGCGCGGGTCTGGACGTGTTCGAGCGGGAGCCGCATGCGCCGGACGCATTGACCGCATTTCCAAACGTGGTGCTGACCCCGCACGTCGGCGGCCATACCATCGAGTCGCATGTCGCCATGCAGGATTGCGTCATCGCCAATCTGAAGGCGTTTTTTGCCGGAAGGTCGCTGGTCTATCCCGTCAAATGATGGGTTCCCGCTCCCTCCCAGAGACGAATCTCGCCCATTTTCGAATGCCGCAAATTAGCGCTTGGCAAGGCGGGAAAGACCCGTTAAACACCCGCCTCCGGGCGTGCTGGCCTGTCGCTGGCATGTTCGTGCTCGCACTCCGAAAACCCGACACGTTAGGAGACCATTCCTTTCAGGACGTCCATGCGGATTGCTCGAAAGGAAGGGGAACCATCGTTTTTGGGAAGGATGCGGGAAGGGGTAGGCCGGTTCGCCGGCGCGCCTCGATCCTGTCCAAGACTGCAGGTGCCTGCGACTAAACGTCAAGTTTATTCAATGGCTTAATTTATTGGCCTGCACAGACGGGTGAAGACCGGATCCCGCTCGCCGCCGCGCCAGCCGCGACGCGCAGCAGATATGGTTCGAACCTCGACACCCCGCGGCCCACAAGGTTCGGGAGGGCAGGCTTTTAATTGTCGTTCTGCCCGGCGTGTCCAAAAGGACCAAAGTGTCCAGAGGTCAGGTTTAGGGCGGAATGACGGGAGCAACCCGGCGGTCCGCCCTTGGGGATCAAAGACCGCCAACCGGAGAGAGCTTGCTGTGGAAAGAGCGGCAAAAAAGGACGCGGTCGAAGAGCTGAATGGTCTGTTCAAGACCACCAGTGTCGCGGTCGTGGCCCATTATTCCGGCCTCACCGTGGCCCAGATGCAGAAGCTGCGAATGCAGATGAAGCAGGCGGGCGCGTCGGTAAAGGTCTCGAAAAACCGTCTCGCCAAAATTGCTCTTGAGGGCACCGACGTCGTTGCCATCGGCTCCCTGCTGAGGGGGCCGACCGTGATCGCGACTTCCAAAGATCCGGTGGCGGCGCCAAAGGTTGCCATCGAATTCGCCAGGGCCAACGAACGGTTCGTGATCCTGGGCGGATCGATGGGAAAAACCGTCCTGAATGTCGACGGCGTAAAGGCACTTGCAGCCCTGCCGTCGCTTGATGAGCTGCGCGGAAAGATCGTCGGCCTTCTCATGGCGCCGGCGACCAAGCTTGCTCAGCTTTCGAACGCGCCCGCCGCCAAGCTCGCGCGCGTCATTCAGGCCCATGCCTCAAAGGGCGAAGCGGCCTGACGCCCTTCGCAAACATGAAACCTGGTTCGAACCGATACGCTTAAGGAAACAGATCAATGGCTGACTTACAGAAGATTGTCGACGACCTCTCGAGCCTCACGGTGCTCGAGGCTGCCGAGCTCGCAAAGCTCCTTGAAGAGAAGTGGGGCGTCTCCGCCGCTGCCGCCGTTGCGGTCGCAGGTCCCGCCGCTGGCGGCGCTGCCGCGGCTCCGGCTGAAGAAAAGACCGAATTTACGGTCGTCCTTGCCGCCGCCGGCGAGAAGAAGATCGAAGTCATCAAAGAGGTCCGCGCCATCACCGGTCTTGGCCTCAAGGAAGCCAAGGACCTCGTGGAAGGCGCGCCCAAGCCGGTCAAGGAAGGCGTCAACAAGGACGAGGCGGACAAGATCAAGGCCCAGCTCGAAAAGGCTGGTGCCAAGGTGGAATTGAAGTAAGCGGAGCTTGCTTCAATTCCATCCCCGGACAAGCGAGGCCCTGGCCGAGCGCAATCCGGGGATCTGGCAACCAAAGACGTGGATGGCCGGGTCAAGCCCGGCCATGACGAGATAGGGTGGACGAAAACGACGTGGCCAAGGAGTTCCCCTGGAATCGCGTCGTACACAAGAATGTGTGGGGATTTCTGGGTTTACCCCTCGAATCTCCACGATTGCCACTCCATATGGGGTCGGCAGCACGAAAACACGGTAGGCCTAGGGAACCGCGAGGTTTCCGCGCAAGCCGTTGGGAGATAGGCGATTTCGGGCTTTTTCAGTCCGTGAGCGAGGCAGGTTTGGACGGGCGGGTGCGGTCGAGCGCCCGCGCGTCGTTTTGCGTTCTCTAGGTCTGATACTTCGATTCAGGATTTAAATCCTGATGGGGGCACCCGGAATTAGGAACGAATCAAAATTCAACCCGGGGGCAACGGCAATTGCGCTCCGGAAGGTTCGCCCCCGAAGGGCGACGAAATGAGAGGCCACGATGGCGCAGCAGACGTTCACCGGTCGCAAACGCGTTCGCAAGTTTTTCGGGCATATCAAGGAAGTCGCGGAGATGCCGAACCTCATCGAGGTTCAGAAGGCGTCCTACGACCAGTTCCTGATGGTCAACGAGCCCCCGGGCGGACGGCTCGACGAGGGCTTGCAAACCGTGTTCCGCTCGGTGTTTCCGATCTCGGATTTCTCGGGCACCTCGATGCTGGAATTCGTCCGCTACGAATTCGAGCCGCCGAAATATGACGTCGACGAATGCCGTCAGCGCGGAATGACCTATGCGGCGCCGCTCAAGGTGACGCTGCGCCTGATCGTATTTGATATCGACGAGGAAACCGGTGCGAAATCGGTCAAGGACATCAAGGAGCAGGATGTCTACATGGGCGACATTCCGCTCATGACCATGAACGGCACCTTCGTCGTCAACGGCACCGAGCGCGTCATCGTTTCCCAGATGCATCGTTCGCCCGGCGTGTTCTTCGATCACGACAAGGGCAAGACCCATTCGTCGGGCAAACTGTTGTTTGCTGCGCGCGTGATCCCCTATCGCGGCTCCTGGCTCGATATCGAATTCGACGCCAAGGACATCGTGTTCGCCCGCATCGACCGCCGCCGCAAGATCCCGGTGACCTCGCTGATGTTCGCGCTCGGGCTCGACGGCGAGACCATCCTGTCGACGTTCTACAAGAAGATCAACTACAAGCGGGCCAAGGATGGCTGGCGCGTGCCGTTCGACGCCACCCGCTTCCGCGGCTATTCGACCATCAACGACCTCGTCGATGCAGACACCGGCAAGGTGGTGCTCGAGGCCGGCAAGAAGCTTACCGTGCGCGCCGCGCGCCAGCTCCAGGAAAAGGGGCTCAAGGCGTTGCGCATGTCGGATGAGGAACTGGTCGGCAATTACGTTGCCGAGGACCTCGTCAATCCGAAGACCGGCGAAATCTATGCCGAGGCCGGCGAGGAAATCACCGACAAGCTCCTGAAGGCGCTCAACGAGCAGGGTTACAAGGAGCTGCCGCTGCTCGACATCGACCACGTCAATGTCGGCGCCTATATCCGCAACACGCTGCACGCCGACAAGAACATGACGCGCGAAGACGCGCTGTTCGATATCTATCGCGTGATGCGTCCGGGCGAACCGCCGACGCTGGACTCGGCGCAGGCCATGTTCCAGTCGCTGTTCTTCGACCCCGAGCGCTACGACCTCTCCGCGGTCGGCCGCGTGAAGATGAACATGCGTCTCGAACTCGATGCGCCCGACACCCATCGCACGCTGCGCAAGGAAGACATCCTGGCCGTCATCAAGACGCTGGTTGATCTGCGCGACGGCAAGGGCGAAATCGACGACATCGACCACCTTGGCAACCGCCGTGTGCGCTCGGTCGGCGAATTGATGGAAAACCAGTACCGCATCGGTCTGCTCCGCATGGAGCGCGCGATCAAGGAACGCATGTCCAGTGTCGATATCGACACTGTGATGCCGCAGGACCTGATCAACGCGAAGCCTGCGGCTGCCGCCGTGCGCGAGTTCTTCGGCTCCTCGCAGCTGTCGCAGTTCATGGACCAGACCAATCCGCTGTCGGAAATCACCCACAAGCGCCGCCTCTCCGCGCTTGGCCCGGGCGGCCTGACCCGCGAGCGTGCCGGCTTCGAGGTGCGCGACGTGCACCCGACGCATTACGGTCGCATCTGCCCGATCGAGACGCCGGAAGGACCGAATATCGGTCTGATCAATTCGCTCGCGACATTTGCGCGCGTCAACAAATACGGCTTCGTCGAGACGCCCTATCGCAAGGTCAAGGACGGCCGCGTCACCGACGATGTGATCTATCTCTCGGCGATGGAAGAGGGCCGCTATCACGTGGCGCAAGCGAACGTGGCGCTCGACAACCGTGGCCGCTTCACCGACGACCTCGTGGTGTGCCGCCACGCCGGCGACGTCGTGATGGTCACGCCGGACAAGGTCGACTACATGGACGTGTCGCCCAAGCAGCTGGTGTCGGTTGCCGCGGCGCTGATCCCGTTCCTGGAGAACGACGACGCCAACCGCGCCCTGATGGGTTCGAACATGCAGCGTCAGGCCGTGCCGCTGGTGCGCGCCGAGGCGCCGTTCGTCGGAACCGGCATGGAAGGCATCGTCGCGCGCGACTCTGGCGCTGCGATCGCGGCGCGGCGCACCGGCGTGATCGACCAGATCGACGCCACCCGTATCGTTATCCGCGCCACCGAAGATCTCGACCCGACCAAGTCGGGCGTCGATATCTACCGGCTGATGAAATACCAGCGCTCCAACCAGTCGACCTGTATCAACCAGCGGCCTCTGGTGAAGGTGGGCGACGTCGTCAAGAAGGGCGACATCATCGCTGACGGTCCCTCGACCGATCTCGGCGAGCTTGCGCTTGGCCGCAACGTGCTGGTCGCGTTCATGCCGTGGAACGGCTACAACTTCGAAGACTCGATCCTGCTCTCGGAGCGGATCGTGAAGGACGACGTCTTCACCTCGATCCACATCGAGGAATTCGAGGTGATGGCGCGCGATACCAAGCTGGGGCCTGAGGAAATCACCCGCGACATTCCGAACGTTTCGGAAGAAGCGCTGAAGAACCTCGACGAGGCCGGCATCGTCTATATCGGCGCGGAGGTGCGCGCCGGCGACATCCTGGTCGGCAAGATCACGCCGAAGGGTGAAAGCCCGATGACGCCGGAAGAGAAGCTTCTGCGCGCCATCTTCGGCGAAAAGGCCTCCGACGTCCGCGACACCTCGCTGCGCGTGCCTCCGGGTGTGCAGGGCACCATCGTCGAGGTTCGTGTCTTCAACCGGCACGGCGTCGACAAGGATGAGCGTGCGCTTGCGATCGAACGGGAAGAGATCGAACGTCTGGCCAAGGACCGGGACGACGAGCAGGCTATCCTGGACCGCAACGTCTACAGCCGCCTTGCCGAGCTTCTGGAAAATCGCCAGGGCATCGCTGGTCCGAAGGGTTTCAAGAAGGACACCAAGATCACGCGCGCGGTGCTTGACGAGCATCCGCGTTCGCAATGGTGGATGTTTGCATCTCCCAACGACAAGCTGATGGCTGAAATCGAGGCGATGCGGAAGCAGTATGACGAATCGAAGAAGGGCCTCGAGCAGCGCTTCCTCGACAAGGTCGAAAAGCTGCAGCGTGGCGATGAATTGCCGCCCGGCGTGATGAAGATGGTCAAGGTCTTCGTCGCGGTGAAGCGCAAGATTCAGCCCGGCGACAAGATGGCCGGCCGCCATGGCAACAAGGGCGTGGTTTCCAAGATCGTTCCGGTCGAGGACATGCCGTTCCTCGAGGACGGCACCCATGCCGATATCGTGCTCAATCCGCTCGGCGTGCCGAGCCGCATGAACGTCGGACAGATTCTGGAGACGCATCTTGGCTGGGCCTGCGCAGGCCTCGGCAAGCGCATCGCTCAGACCATCGACGCTTACTACGGCAAGCAGGACGTCAAGCCGCTGAAGGAAACCTTGAAGAAAATCTACGGCGACGAAGAAACCATCAAATCGCTCAATGACAGCGAGCTGATCGAGCTCGGCCGCAACCTGAGCCACGGCGTGCCGATTGCGACGCCCGTGTTCGATGGTGCCAAGGAAACCGACATCGAGGAGATGCTCAAGCTTGCGGGCCTCGATGCATCCGGCCAATCGACCGTCTATGACGGGCGAACCGGCGATCCGTTCGACCGCAAGGTGACGGTCGGTTACATCTATATGCTCAAGCTGCACCATCTCGTCGACGACAAGATCCACGCTCGTTCGATCGGACCGTACTCGCTCGTGACCCAGCAGCCGCTGGGCGGCAAGGCGCAGTTCGGCGGCCAGCGTTTCGGCGAAATGGAAGTGTGGGCGCTCGAGGCCTATGGCGCGGCGTACACGCTGCAGGAAATGCTCACGGTGAAGTCGGACGACGTCGCCGGCCGCACCAAGGTGTACGAGGCGATCGTCCGCGGCGACGACACGTTCGAGGCCGGCATCCCGGAATCCTTCAACGTGCTGGTCAAGGAAATGCGTTCGCTGGGCCTCAACGTCGACCTTCACAATTCGAAGGTCGGCGGCACACCGACATCCGAGGCCGCCGAGTAACGGCAGGTGGTCGAACTCCGGCGCGGTTCGCGCCGGTATTCGCGCTGCGTTCGGAAGTCGAGCGTGGGGCGTCGCTGAAAGAGAATTTCGAATTTGCTGCCGGCAACGGCCGGCATGCGAGGAGAAGAACATGAACCAAGAGATTATGAATCTGTTCAATCCGACGACTCCGGCCCAGGTCTTCGACCAGATCCGGATTTCGATCGCGTCTCCTGAAAAGATTCTGTCGTGGTCCTACGGCGAAATTAAGAAGCCGGAGACAATTAATTACCGAACCTTCAAGCCGGAGCGCGATGGGCTGTTCTGCGCCCGCATCTTCGGTCCGATCAAGGACTACGAGTGCCTGTGCGGCAAATACAAGCGGATGAAGTACAAGGGCATCATCTGCGAAAAGTGCTCGGTCGAAGTCACGCTGTCGCGCGTTCGGCGCGAGCGCATGGGCCACATCGAACTGGCCGCTCCGGTCGCGCACATCTGGTTCCTGAAGTCGCTGCCGTCCCGGATCGGACTTCTGCTCGACATGACGCTGAAGGACCTCGAGCGGATTCTGTATTTCGAATATTACGTCGTCCTCGAGCCCGGCCTCACCGCGCTCAAGGGCCGCCAGCTCCTGTCTGAAGACGAATATCTGAAGGCGCAGGACGAATACGGCCAGGACTCCTTTACCGCCATGATCGGCGCGGAGGCGATCCGCGAAATGCTCAAGGGGCTCGATCTCGAAAAGCTCGAAGCGTCCTTGCGCGCCGAGATGCAGGAGACCGAATCCGACATCAAGCACAAGAAGCTCGCCAAGCGTCTGAAGATTGTCGAGGCTTTCCGCTATTCCGGCAACAAGCCGGAATGGATGATCCTGACCGTGGTGCCCGTGATCCCGCCGGACCTGCGGCCGCTGGTGCCGCTTGACGGCGGCCGCTTTGCGACCTCCGACCTCAATGACCTCTACCGTCGCGTCATCAACCGCAACAACCGTCTGAAGCGGCTGATGGAGCTGCGCGCCCCCGACATCATCATACGCAACGAAAAGCGCATGCTGCAGGAGGCCGTCGACGCGCTGTTCGACAACGGCCGCCGCGGCCGCGTCATCACCGGCGCCAACAAGCGTCCCTTGAAGTCGCTGGCCGACATGCTCAAGGGCAAGCAGGGTCGCTTCCGCCAGAACCTGCTCGGCAAGCGGGTCGACTATTCCGGCCGTTCGGTGATCGTCGTCGGTCCCGAGCTGCGGCTGCATCAGTGCGGGCTGCCGAAGAAGATGGCGCTCGAACTGTTCAAGCCGTTCATCTACTCGCGGCTCGATGCCAAGGGCCTCTCCACCACCGTGAAGCAGGCCAAGAAGCTCGTCGAAAAGGAGCGACCCGAAGTCTGGGATATCCTCGACGAGGTGATCCGCGAACATCCCGTGCTGTTGAACCGCGCTCCGACGCTGCATCGCCTCGGCATTCAGGCATTCGAGCCGGTCCTGATCGAGGGCAAGGCGATCCAGCTGCATCCTTTGGTGTGCGCGGCATTCAATGCCGACTTCGATGGCGACCAGATGGCCGTGCACGTCCCCCTCTCGCTGGAAGCCCAGCTCGAGGCGCGGGTGCTGATGATGTCGACCAACAACATCCTGCACCCGGCGAACGGTCAGCCGATCATCGTGCCGTCGCAGGATATCGTGCTCGGTCTCTATTATCTCTCGATCATGCGCGAAGGCCTGCCCGGCGAGGGCAAGGTCTATGGCGACATGGCCGAGATCGAGCATGCCTTGCATTCGAAGGTCATCCACCTCCACACCAAGATCAAGTATCGGTGGGAGGGCGCCGACGAGAGCGGAAAGACGGTCAAGCGCTGGATCGAGACCACGGCGGGCCGCGTGATGCTCGGCAATGTCCTGCCGAGATCGCCAAAGATTCCGTTCGACATCATCAACAAGCTGATGACCAAGCGCGAAATCTCCGGCGTGATCGACCAGGTCTATCGCCACTGCGGCCA
>Ga0075014_100000389_pt1 | contig 11968 bp, 10 predicted proteins | sample AleBraG_ABR_2014_FD_71472 | JGI IMG/M metagenome (GOLD analysis project Ga0075014, IMG submission 71472) | Freshwater sediment microbial communities in response to fracking from Pennsylvania, USA - Alex Branch Run_MetaG_ABR_2014 | ecosystem: Environmental > Aquatic > Freshwater > Creek >... | reverse complement strand
CAGCAAACGGCTGTTCTTCATCGGCACCAACAATTATGGCGCTGGGGTGACCGGCGGCAAAAGAGTGGCCGAGGAACTTCATGGCAAGGGCAACGTGGTCGTGTTCTCCTACGGACAGGCTAACCTGGAGGAGCGGCTACGCGGCTACCGCGACGCCTTCGTGGACCATCCGCAAATCAAGATCACGCGTGTAGTCGACATCAAGGGCGACCCCCGCGTGGCCTTCGACACCGCGACCGAAATCGTCGGCAAAGAGAAAGACAAGGTCGACGCATTCGTGTGCGTTGAGGCGCAGGCCGGCAAGGAAGTGGCAACCGTGCTCAACTCTGAAGGAATCAAGGGCAAGGTGCTGGTTGCCATGGACACGGATCCCGACACGCTGGATTGGATTCAGAAAGGCGTGATCGCTGCCACCATCTCGCAAAAGCCTTACACCATGGCCTATTTGGGCTTGCAGATGCTGGATGATCTGCATCACAACAAGCTAGCGAACATGGACCGCGACTGGGCAACGGACAGTTTCGCGCCGATCCCGGCCTTTGTTGACACCGGGTCGTCTCTGATTGACAAGGGGAACGTGCAGGCATTCATTCAGTCAAAACAGTCGGCGACGGGAAGCGCGCGCTAAGCGCAGAGTTCGCTCACAATCACACGAAGAGGGCCGGAATTCCCGGCCCCTTCTTTTGCTCGTGGGTTACAATCTTGCGCCATGCGGAAATTCCTTCTTGCACTGTGCCTGCTATCGTCTTCCTTCGCTTTTGGTCTCGAACGTCAATCCAACGCAGACTATCGCGCCCGCCGGGAGGCGCTGGCCAAGAAGCTCGATGGCGGCGTGGCGCTGATTCTTGCTGCGGTTGAGGCGGATGGTCCCAATGCAATCTACGGCTTCCGGCAGAGCGACAACTTTTATTACCTGACAGGGGTCACTGAGCCGGGCGCCGCAGTTCTCATCGCGGCGGCGGCCGAAGCTAAGGACGACACCCCAGCGCGCTCTTACCGCGAGATTCTCTTCCTGCCCAATCGCGACCTCGTGCAGGAGAAATGGACGGGACCGAAGCTTGGCGCCGACACCAGCGGTGTGCAGCAATCCACCGGCTTTAGCGAAGTTTCAGCTCTTTCAAAACTGGATGAAGAGCTGCCGCATTTTCTGGCACGGGGCATCAAGGTCTATACCGAGCTTCCCGATGCAAGCAACGGCACGTCGCCGACGGCTCTCGAATGGCTGCGACGCACAAACGCGCTGCCCGGCCGCATCGCGGTGGAGGACGCCAGACGGCTGCTCGCTTCCCTGCGCACGTTCAAAGACGCCGGCGAAGTCGCGCTGATTCGCAAAGCGACCGACGCCTCTGCCGCAGCACACCGCGCAGCGATTGGTGCCATGAAAGCTGGCATGAACGAGCGCGAGATCTCCGCCGTCCTGCAGTACGAATGGGACAGGCGCGGCTGCGAGCGTCCCGCTTATTCGCCGATCGTCGGATCGGGCTTTAATTCAACCGTGCTGCATTATTCGGCAGATTCCGCCACCATCCAGGCGGGCGATGTTGTGGTAATCGACGCTGCCGGCGAATATTCAATGTACGCCAGCGACATCACCCGCACCTTGCCGGCTTCGGGCAAGTTCACGCCGCGCCAGCGTGAAATTTACGACATCGTGCTGGGCGCGCAGCAGGCGGCGATCGACGCTTTCCAGGTAGGCAAGTCCATGATCGGACCGGAAAGGGGCGAGAACTCGCTCTACAAGGCGGCTAAGGACTACATCAACACCCACGGCAAAGACCTACACGGCAAACCGCTCGGGGATTACTTCATTCATGGACTCTCGCACTGGGTCGGCCTCAACGTGCACGATGAGGGAGACTACGCTCTGCCGTTGAGTCCGGGAATGGTGTTTACGATCGAGCCTGGAATCTACATTCCGGAAGAAAAGTTGGGCGTCCGCATCGAAGATATGTTTTACGTGGATGCGAATGGAAAACTGGTTCGCCTATCAGAAGGCCTACCGCGCACGGCGGACGAGGTGGAAAAGGCGATGGCAGCAAAGTAGTCGCTTTACTTTTCCGCCAGTCGTTGTTTCATCCATTCCAGAATCGCGGGCAGGAGAGGATCATAAAATTTCCCGCCGACCGTGAAGAGATGATCCATGCCATCGACAATGTAGTTGCTGGCTCTGCCAGGGTGCGCGCGGTTCACCGTTTCAGAAATGGCATCGCTGTCGGCGCGGCTCATGATGGTGTCGCCAGTGCCATAAACAACCAGCACCGGAGCATCCACGTTCTGCCACAACTGGCCGAGGTTCAAAGCCTGTAGCTGCTGGTAAAAGGCAGCCGGTCGCCCATACTGCCCGTCAGGCGCGTCGTACCACAGACTCTTCCATTCTGGATGCTTCTCCAGAACCTCGCCGGGCGTCATTCCCTGGATAAGGTACAAGTCATAAAATTGCGTGAACACCTTTACCGCGTCGTTGACTTCTGCCGGTGTCTTGCCTGCTGTTGGCTTCTGCCGGTGTCTTGCCTGCTGCGGTAAGCCGCCGCCGTTCGTTCTCGAGCATATGCTCGTACCAGGTGCGTCCCCAGGTACTCGACGGAATGTAACCACGTACCCGGCTGCCCTGCACCACGAGCGGTGAAAAACCACCTCCGTTACTCATCCCGAGAACGAAAACGCGGCCGGCATCGATGAATTCATATTTGCTGAGCGACGCAAAGGCCGCACGCCATCCTTCAAGCTCACTTTTGAAGTCAGCCTTACCGCAAGTGCCTTGGCTCTCGCCGACACCGGGTTTATCCATGCGCACGGTCACATAGCCAGACTGGTCGATCAGCCGCCGAAGAAGCGCTCCGAAACCATCGCTTTCGCCATCGGGATACTCCATGCTGTCGCAGCTCAGCCAGCCAACAAAGAAAATTGCCGGTACTCTACCGGCGGCGTTCTTGGGGCGAGTAATGAAGGTACGCAGCTTCTCGCCCCGGCTGTTCGTGACCCAGTCGTAGAGGACATCTGCGTTCTGAAACTGTTCGCGCTTGGGCGCGCTCTGGGCAACAGCTGTAAGCGTGAGGGCAAAGGCAACCACACAGCGCAACAGAGTCATAAGAACCATCCCCTTGGCAGATGGCGGTATAGACGGAGCAGGCCGATGAAGGTCACCTGTCCGGGAAAGGCGGAACCGCCGACCGGGCATCTTCCACAGTCAGCTTTTGGTATGCTACTCAGTCATGCGGATGTTGTGGCTGTTTGGGGTCCTGGGAGTCAGTCTCGTAGTGGCAGCGCTCGCGCTCCTGGCCATGTATTTGCGGGTGCGCAAGCACATGCGTTCGGCCCCCGCTCTTGAGGACGGCAAAACCGAGCAGCCAAATCTGCTTCAACAGGAGAAATAGATCACTATGGCGAGGGCAGCCGTTTCCGGTTTTGAGAACGTACCAAGCAGACCCCTGGCGTGGCCGGCCCAGCTTGGGATTGTCATTGGCGCCAGCCTGTTCGTCGCGCTCTGCGCCCGCGTCACAGTGCCCCTGCCCTTCACTCCGGTCCCGCTGACGTTGCAGAATCTGGGAGTGCTGCTGGTAGGCATGATGCTCGGCAGCCGTCGCGGCGCAGCGGCGCTCGCGCTTTACCTGGCGGAAGGCGCCATAGGCCTGCCGGTCTTCAACCCGGCTGGACCGGGCGGCATCGCCCAGATCCTGGGCCCGACGGGCGGATATCTGATCGCCTATCCTCTGGTGGCGTTCGTGGCTGGCTGGATCACGGAACGCGGCACTCGGACATTTCTGCGCGCTGTCCTTGCCGGTATCACGTCAGAAGCAGTTCTGTTTGCCGGCGGACTCAGCTGGTTGGCGATTCTGACGCACTCGATTTCTACGGCTGTACGCTTCGGCTTGTACTGGTTCATTTTTGCGGAAGTGATCAAGGTTTTGCTGGCCGCCGGCATCAGCACGCAGCTGCGCCGTGGCGTCCGCGTTGTGTAGTAATCGGAGTATGCAACCTGCGTTGTTTCCCACATCCTGGCTGACCAGAAAACCGACCATCCCCGGCGATTGACGATTCTCCATGTTTCCAGAAAGAAGCGAATGACTGACAGCGCCACCTCTCAAACTCGCGAAATCACAATCGCGCACAGCCCCGACTCCGACGACGCCTTCATGTTTTATGGTCTGGCCACCAACAAGGTTCGCGTCCCGGGCTTGCGCTTCACGCACACGCTGAGTGACATCGAAACCCTCAATCGCAAGGCGATGGAGGGCGTCTATGATGTGACGGCGATTTCCTTCCACGCCTATCCCTACATTCAGGACAAGTACGCCCTGCTGGCCAGCGGAGGCAGCGTGGGCGAAGGTTATGGCCCCATGATCGTGTCGCGCCATGCTTTCAGCATGGACGACATCAAGACTAAGAAAATTGCGGTGCCGGGGAAAATGACTACTGCCTATCTCGCCTTGCAACTGTTCGCGCCCGGCATCGAGACAGAGGTTGTGCCCTTTGACCAGATCATTCCGCGAATCACCGAAGGACAATTCGAAGCTGGCCTGATCATTCACGAGGGCCAGCTCACCTACGATCGCTCTGGCCTGCAGCGCATTGTGGACCTGGGCCGCTGGTGGCAGCAGGTAACTGGATTGCCCCTGCCCCTGGGCGGCAACGCCATCCGTCGCGCACTCGGCCCAGCGCTGATGAGTAGCGTCGGGAATGCGTTGAAAGAAAGCATTCAATATGCTCTCGACCACCGCGAAGAGGCCCTGTCTTACGCCATGCAGTTTGCGCGAGACCTGGATTCATCGCTGGCTGACAAGTTTGTCGGAATGTATGTGAATGAACGAACCATCGACTACGGCCCCGACGGCCGCGAAGCGGTACGCCGCCTGCTCGCCATGGGACATAGTGCAGGCATCATTCCGCAGCAGGCGCAGGTGGATTTCGTGGATTAGTTCGTCGCTGCGTGCTGATGAAGGCTCCGTTTTGCCGGAAGGCCATTGCCCGACCAAACTCGCCCCTTAACGCACACCCTCTTTGAACGAAAACACCGGGTCGATGTCCACCGGGATGTCAGCCGTCTTCTGCAGCGATTCCTTCAATTCCTCGGGCATGGCATCGTACTTGGCAAACCATTTTTCGGCGCGCGCCCGATCGCCCGTGGCTTCTGTCTCCAGCAACTCCTTGGCTAGGGCGGCAATCGCGTCGGGCATTTTGTCCAGATTCAAGGCGTAACGCCCCGCGGCATCTCTAGCAACGGCGCCGCACTCACTTAGAAAGTTGAACTCCATCATTTCTGCGCGTCCGTGCGCTTCGCCGACGCCAAAGCGCACGGTACGAAAGATATCGGCGATGTACGACGCGTAGTACTCCTCCATTTTCTCTTTTGGGAGGACATCGTGATCCACCAGCCACTTCAGGGCATACATGCCAACCGCATCCGCCTTGGCTTCTTCGAGTCCGCTGAAAGCAGGTCCGATCGCTTCCCGAATGTCCTTCTTTCCTTCTGCCGTCCGCGCAAAGGCGGGACCAAGGCCGTGGCAGATTTCATGCATGATGGTCCCAACGAGATAGCCTTCCGCGGATGCTTTCGCCGCCTGATCCTCGCGCATCACTCTGCGGGCCAACGGAATAATCACGTATTTCACGCGGGCCTCCATGAAGTTGCGGAAGAAGATCTTCTTGCTTCCTTTCTGCTCGTGAATGCGGGGATCGTTCGGCAGATTGTCGGCCACGGCCTGGTAGCCGTGACGCAGGTCGCCCGAGCGATAAGGCGCGTCCATCACCTCCATGGGCGTCTCGAGCCCTCGCTTGGAGGGCCGATCGGCGGCATCGAGCGGCAGCGCATCCTGAATGTCAGGAACGTATTTCTGGAACAGCGCCAGCTTCTTGCTCTCCTTGTCGTTGCGGATGAGGACTGCCCCGCCGAACGAACCCTTCACACCCAGGAGACCGTCAATGTAGGTTTCATAGGGTGCGAAAATAATGTCGAACTTCGGATCCTTCAGGTCCATCCAAGCCAAGTCGCTCGCGAAATAGTCGTCACTGAGCAGCGCGTCGGCACGCAGGCGCAGGAACTTGGCGAAAGCCTTGTCATCGCTCAAACGCGCCGCGGCGCGCAGAGACTTGGCAGCCGACTCAAGGAACGGGCGGTAGGCAAGGTGGTACGGCACCGCCTCCAGAGCATTCCCCTTCCAGCGGACAACGGTCGTGGGACTGTAAATGGCGGCCTTCTGCTCGGGATGATCCTGGAGATAAGCATCGAGTTTCGCCTGCGTCAGGTCCGGCGGATAGAATCCCCGCCCCGGCGGCATGGGCTCGGCGCCGACAAAAGGCCGGTTCTCGTCGAGCAAGTCGAAGCGAGAGGCGTTGATCCACAGGTAGTGCCGCAACTGCCGGTCCTCCGGATGCACGCTACCTTCGAGTGAAAGGTACAGCGCCAAACCCTCCGGATCGCTCTGCCGCCAATAAATATTTTCCAGTGCCCGGTTCGCTTCCACCAGCTTCAGGACGAGTTGTTTCTCGCGCGCTGTCAACGTGGCCGCGTTGAACGGCATCTGCACGCGGCGGAACTTGGCCAGGCGCTGGACAAGATCGGGAACGACTCTCACATTCATCGTCGTCGCTCCGCGGGCGGATGTGCCAATCATTTTGCGCAGGTCGCGCGCGTGAACCGAGGGAAATACAGCAAAAAGTAAGAACGGAAGAAGTATCAGAAGCCGAGGGCGCATAGCGACTTCGATTCTAAAACACGCGACGCCATCGCAGAACTGCTGCCGCCATGTGTCGATTATGATGGTGACAATGTCCGCCCCGCCCAGCAATGGCGCCCAGACGCTGCTCATCGACGCCGATGACACGCTCTGGGAAAACAACATCTACTTTGAACGAGCCATCGCCAACTTCATTTCTTTCCTCAACCATCACGAGTACACGCCACAAGAAGTGCGCACCGTATTAAATCAGGTCGAGCGTGAATCCATCCTGAGCCACGGTTACGGCCTTCACAGCTTCACCCACTCCCTGGTCGACTGCTTCGAGCGGCTGGCGGTCGAGCCATTAACACCGGCTATCCGCGAGACCATTCATGGGTTCTCCCGCACCATCGCTGAGCATCCGGTGGAGATGCTGCCGGAAGTGCCGGAAACCCTGGGCTACCTGGCCGAGCGCCACCACCTCATTCTGATGACCAAGGGCGCGATCGCTGAACAGACCGGCAAGATCGAGCGCTCGGGACTGAAGGAGTACTTTGCTGCGATCGAGATCGTCGCGGAGAAAGACGTTCCCACCTATCGTTCAGTCATCGCCAAGTACGAACTCACCCCCGAAATCACATGGATGGTGGGCAACAGCCCGAAGTCGGATATCAACCCCTCTCTCGGGGCCGGGCTCAACGCCATCTTCGTTCCCCACGGCAATACATGGATTCTCGAGCACGACGATCTGGCACCCGTACCCAATAACCAGAAGCTGCTCGTCGTGGAGAAGTTCTCCGAACTGCGTCGGCATTTCTAAGGCACCAAACTAACCAATACGGCCAACTCCCGATGCTCCAGACTGCATGCTACTCTCGACATGCGCGCTGTTCGTTTGCACGCAAACTTGCGTGAGTGTGGGCCGACCCAACCTGAGAAGTGTACTGCGCACGGTCGAGGCGCTTTCTGACCTCGGACCGCAGCTGACGGCCGAGCGCGAATTCCCTGAAATCGCGCTGTCGATGCTCTCTGCCGCCATGGAAGCCGCCGGGGCCGCCGAGGGGGTCCTTTTCACCTTCAACGACCGCCCTTCTCTGCTCACCTCTTTCTGCTCGCGCGGATTCGCCATGCTGCCCGAGCCAGCGGTCATTCCGCTGCTTCCCAAACACGTGCATGCGCTGACTGCGGCGGCGGCGCCGCTGCTCCTCCATCCCGACACTTACGACAACTATCTCAGCGCCAATGGCAACGTGGCGCCCGAGCTGTTCCGTTGCCTGGCCCCACTCAGGGTCGGCCGACGCCTGGTCGGAACCGTCGTTCTTGGGCGGCATGCCGGCGATGCGCTCTACGAAGCTCAGGATCTCGAAGCTCTGGGCATGCTCGCGAACTACATCGCGCTGGCGGTTCACAACCGGAATCTGACGGAGACACTGTCTCAGCGGGTTTCTGAAAATCTGCGCACGCTGGGGTCCATTCACGGCTTTTACGACAACGCGCTCGAAGCCTTTGCCGCCGCCATCGACGTGAAGCATGTGAACATCCACGGCCACTCCCTGCGCGTCGGCCGTTACGCGGCAGCTATGGGCGAGTCGATGGGACTTGAACCGGGAGAAATCACCGCCCTCCGCTCAGCGGGATACTTGCACGACATCGGGAAAGTCGCGGTCGACAAGTACCTCTTCGGCAAAACCACGCCGCTCGATCCCGAAGAATTTCGTGCAATGGCAGATCACACCGTGGTCGGCCACCAGATCGTCAGCAACGTGCACTTCCCCTGGCCGCGCATCCCTGAAATTGTTCGCTGGCATCATGAGCGCGGTGATGGCAGCGGCTACCCCGATGGCCTGCACATGGACGAAATATCTCTGCCCGTGCGCATAGTCGGACTCGCAGATACGTTCGACGCGATGACCAGCGCGCGCCCCTACCGCGAGCCGCTTTCGGTGGGCAGCGCTTTGCGCGAGATTGTGCACTTTGCTCCAGCCAAGTTCGATCCGGCCGTGGTGCAGGCTTTGCTGGTGCAGGTACGCCGCGACGCGGTCGGCAGCAACCGCATTCCTTTCCTCGTGGAAAGCCTTACCGGCAACATTGCCGCTAATGACGTGGACATGCTGGCCGCCACCCTGCAACACAAGGTCAGCAACGGGAAACTGTATCTCACGTAAATTCAGTCTCTTAGCCCCTTCCACTTCGTTAGTGCTGGCCGCAACTTTTTTCCTGGGCCCGGGTTCATAATCGGGTACGACTATCGCTTAGCGAGGGCATTATGTCCCATTCCCCGAGGCGCATCCTCATTCTTGTGGTCCTTCTCGTTCTTGGTGCGGGGACCGCTCTCTATGCCAAAAAGAAGTCCACGCCCGCGACGGTAGACGAACCGAAGCGCGCTCTGCATGCCTTGAACCGGCTCACGTTTGGTCCGCGCCCCAGCGAAGTCGACCGTGTGGTCGCAATGGGAGTGGACCAGTGGATCGAGCAACAGTTGCGTCCCGACAAAATTGATGACGCGGCAGTGGAAGCCAGACTCGCGCCGCTTCGAACGCTTCGCATGGACCCTCGCGAGCTGGCCGAGAATTTTCCCAACCAGCAGGTGATCAAGGCCGTCGCCGAAGGCAAGGCGCGGATGCCACGCGACCCCGAGAAACGCGCCGTCTACCAGGCGCAGCTGGAGCGTTACGACGAGAACCTGGAGAAGAAACAGCAGGCTGCGGAGAACCCGCCTGCCACGAATGACGATGCGATGAAAAATGGCAAGGCCAACGACGATGAAGAGGCCCGGCGCCGCGAAGCCAGGATGTATGCCGAGTTGAAATCGCAGGATCTCCTCGACTTGCCACCGGAGCAGCGTGTGGAGCAGATCCTGAAGATGCCACCCGATGAACAGCGCGCCATGGTGGAACAGAAAGATGAAAACCGCGAGCAGTTGATGGAGGGCATGTCGCCCAAGCAGAAGGAAACGCTGATGGCGCTGAACGCGCCGCAGCGCGTGGTCCTCTCTGAATTGATGCAAGCCAAGCTGCTGCGTGCCATCTATAGCGAGCGCCAGCTCGACGAGGTGATGGCCGACTTCTGGTTCAATCACTTCAATATTTTCATCAACAAGGGCGCTGATCGCTATCTCGTAACTTCGTACGAACGTGAGGTAATTCGGCCGCATGCGTTGGGGAAGTTCGAGGACCTGCTGGTGGCGACCGCCAAGAGCCCTGCCATGCTGTTCTATCTCGACAACTGGCTGAGCGTGGGACCGGATTCAGATTCGGCTCGCGGCGTTGTCCAGCACAACATCAATCGTCGCCCGTATGGAGGGTGGCGCCGTTTCCCACCTCCTCCACCGCGCCCGGCGCGGCCACAAGCCAACAAAAGCAAACGTTCCGGATTGAACGAGAACTATGCCCGCGAACTGATGGAACTGCACACACTGGGCGTGAACGGCGGCTACACCCAGCGCGACGTGACCGAAGTAGCACGCGTCTTCACGGGCTGGACCATCAAGCAACCCCGTTTCGGCGCCGAATTCTCCTTTGAAGAGAAATTGCATGAGCCCGGCACGAAAACCGTGCTCGGCCAGAAGATCAAAGACCACGGCGAGAAGGAAGGCCGCGAGGTACTGCACCTGCTGGCGCACCATCCCAGCACGGCCAAGTTCATTTGCACGAAGCTGGCCACGCGCTTCGTCTCCGACACCCCGCCGCCCGCGCTGGTTGACCGCATGGCGCAAACCTTCCTGAAGAAGGACGGCGACATCCGTGAAGTGCTGCGCACCATGTTCCAGTCCCCGGAATTCTGGGCGCCGGAAGCCTACCGCGCCAAGGTCAAGACTCCTCTAGAATTCGTAGCCTCAGCCGTGCGCGCCACCGGCGCCGACGTCACCGATGCGACGCCGCTCATCCGCACGCTGCAAAGCCTGGGTATGCCGCTTTACGGCATGCAACCGCCCACTGGCTATTCGATGAAAGCGGAAACCTGGGTCAACTCTTCCGCCCTGCTCAGCCGCATGAATTTCGCCCTCGCCCTCGGCAACGGCAAGTTGCATGGCATTCAAGTCGACCTGCAGCGTTTCGCCGGCGACAATGCCACACTGGCTGATGGCCCGCAAGTGCTGGCCGCCATCGAGAAAGCGTTTCTCGCAGGCGATATTTCGGAACAAACGCACGACACGATCATCAAGCAACTGGAAGACCAGCAAATCAGCGGCCGCAAACTGGACGACACCAAGCGCCCTCCGAATGTGGGCGCCATTGCTGGCCTGATTCTGGGCTCACCGGAGTTCCAGCGAAGATAAGGGTTCAAGCTAAAGGCTAAGAGCTAAAAGCCTAGGAGCTGTTTTTATGTCCATCACACGCCGCGTTTTTTTACGCAACGGAGCTTTGACTCTCGTCGGCACTTCAGCCCTGCCCGTCTTTCTCACCCGGGCAGCCATGGCCGCTCCAACCGGCGGCAAAAACAAGCGCCTGGTCGTGATCTTCCAGCGCGGCGCAGCAGACGGCCTGAACATCGTCGTCCCGCACGGCGAGTCCGCCTACTACTCGATGCGTCCGTCTATCAACATCCCGCGCAATGCCGTGCTCGATCTCGACGGTCTCTTCGGCCTCCATCCCTCGATGTCAGCACTGCAGCCGCTCTGGGATCAGCGTCATCTCGCCATCGTGCACGCTGCCGGTTCTCCCGACAACACACGTTCGCACTTCGACGCGCAGGACTACATGGAGTCCGGCACTCCCGGAGTGAAGGCAACTGAAGACGGCTGGCTGAATCGCGCCGTACAAGCAACTCCCGCGGGCGAAGCGAAATCGGCGTTCCGCGCCATCGCCATGGGACCATCCCTGCCACGCATTCTTTCCGGCAGTGAGCCCGCCGTCGCCGTCAACAACATCAACGACTTCGGCGTCGGAGGTCGCAATCCTAACGCCACGCCCATCGCCAATACCTTCGAGGCCATGTACGCGCATTCGGTCGATAGTGTCCTGCACGGCACCGGGCAGGAAACGTTCGACGCCGTCAAGATGCTCAAGTCCGCCGATCCCGCTAAGTACAAACCCGCGACCGGCGCCGATTATCCCAAAGGCCGATTCGGCGACAGTGTCCGTCAACTGGCGCAACTCATCAAAGCGGACCTAGGCGTGCAAGTAGCGTTCGCCGACATCGGCGGATGGGATCACCACGTGAACGAAGGCAACACGCAAGGCCAGCTCGCCAACATCCTGCGCGAATTCTCCGGCAGCCTCGCCGCCTTCTGGACCGACCTCGGCGATCTGGCCGAAGACACGGTCGTCATCACCATGTCGGAGTTCGGCCGCACCGCCCGCGAGAACGGC
>Ga0075014_100000388_pt1 | contig 11969 bp, 9 predicted proteins | sample AleBraG_ABR_2014_FD_71472 | JGI IMG/M metagenome (GOLD analysis project Ga0075014, IMG submission 71472) | Freshwater sediment microbial communities in response to fracking from Pennsylvania, USA - Alex Branch Run_MetaG_ABR_2014 | ecosystem: Environmental > Aquatic > Freshwater > Creek >... | reverse complement strand
TGTTTCCAGTTGGCAGAGGGAGCGCTTCGGACAGGTCTCGCATTTCGGCAGCCGACATGGCGCTCAGCTTCTCGAATACAGCGTCCACCAGAATGTTGCCACGATAAAACAGCACCCGCTCGTTCAACGACGAGCCCTGGTCGGGGATCGACTCCTTGAGCATCTGCGGCATCTTGTAATAGGTGAATGCGCCATAGGCTCCGCTGGCATCCGCGAACCGGATAGCCTTGAGGGAGACTTTGCGTCCGTCATCGCGGGTGTAGGTGCCGGATTCAAAGTCGGTCAGACCGTATTCCTTGAGCAGTGTGGCGTTCACAGAATCGGCCACGGCCGGGTCCTTGCTGGTCTTTGTCGAGCCTGAAATATGCCACCCGGCGAACTGCGGAGGAAGAAGTGAAGGCGGTGTCGCCGCAGGCGACTCGCCCGCGAAGGCAGCGCCCAAGCCCAACACCAACAGAATCAGAACGGATATGAATTTGGTAACCATTAAGACAACCGGGCCAGGAGCGAAAAAAGCCCTACTACTTAGACTACAGACGAGAGCGGAAAGTTTCCATCCGGCAGGGAATTCGGGGAAGCCTGATTCGAGGGGTTTCTTTGCGCACTTTGCGGACGTCTTAGCGCCCTTTGCGGTTAAGGGGTTGATCTTGCCGTAAGCGAAAACAGAATCTTAAACCGCAAAGAACGCACAGGAAGCCGCGAAGGACGCAAAGACTGCCTAAATGGTAGATGAGTGAAATTCTCTCTGAGCAGAGCTGCAGAGGAACCTGAACTACTGGCTCTCGCCTTTATCAATCTTGCTGGCGACTTTGACCCCGCTCAAGCCGCTCACATACTTCGATATTCCACGGTAGAGCGATTCCGCGATGCGCTGGCGATAGTCGGAAGTTTCCAATCTGCGCTCGTCGCCCGGATTGCTGACGAAGGAAATCTCGGCCAGAATCGACGGCATGTTGGCCCCGATGAGCACGATAAAAGGCGCTTTCTTGACCCCGCGGTCGCGGATTCCCGGGCTCTTGGCTGCCAGTCCGCTATGCAGTGCGCGCTGCACGTTGGAGGCAAACTCGCGCGATTCCTCAATCTTTTCTTTCAGCGCGATCTTTTTCACCAAGTCCTGCAGTTCATAGACGGATTTATCCGAGGCCGCATTTTCCCGCGCTGCCACGTCCAGCGCTTCGGCGGACGAGGTGAAGTTCAGGTAGTAGGTCTCGACGCCCCGCGCATCTGGATCGCGACTGGAGTTGGCGTGGATCGAAACGAACAGATCGGCCTGCTCCTGGTTGGCGATCGACGTGCGAGTCTCGAGTGGAATGAAGGTATCATCCTTGCGGGTGTAAACCACGTCGGCGCCCAGCCGCGCCTGCAGCAGCTTACCCAGCCGCCGGCCCACGTCGAGCACCAGATCTTTCTCCTCCAGGCCCTTGGGGCCGATGGTGCCGGTATCGTGTCCGCCGTGGCCGGGATCGATGACGATCTTGCCGATCTTCAATCCCAGGGCGCGGATGAGCGAGCGCTCGCCGCTAGCGGTCGGCGAGGCTTCGCGTGCATCCGGAAAAGTCGCTGCTGGCTGGCGCCTACTCCGGCTGGAGCTTCTCGAAAGGGTCGGCAAGGTCAGCGCAGGCGGGGGCAGCGTGATCGACGCCTTGGCCGCGGGCTTGATCTCCGGAGGATCGAGTTTGGCTACGCTAACAGCACTGTCGTCGTGATCGTCCGCCTCCACCACCGTTTTCCTGAGGCCATTGTTGCTCACCACCAGCGTCGGCTGTGCCGGTTTATTGACCGTGCCCTTGAGCTGTGCCTTGGCTTCCCCAGCCGCAGGCGGCTTGGACGTGGAGGCTTTGGCTGTATCCGATGTTGCTGCAGTCTGGGCTAGTGCCGCGGGTTCTTTCACGGGCATTTCCCGCGCCGCTTTCTTGTCCTGAATATCTTTGCCGTGCACGTCAATGATCAGCCGCGGCGGATCGGCGAGCAGAGAGGTGGTGTAGTCGGAATGGTCTGCTACCTCCAGCACAATCCGCGCTCTGCCAGGCCGGAACTGCGCCACCCGGATCTTTTTCAGCAGACCGTCATCCACGTCGAAGGTTTTGCCCAGTAGCGACGAAGTCAGGTTGGTATCGGGCAGATCGAAGAAGACTCGCTCGGGATGCTCGATGCGCTGCGACTCGAACTTTACGTTCTTTTCCAGCCCGATGGCGATCCTGGTGTATTCCGGGGTGGACCAGTGGCGGACACTGGTGACGTGCGACGGCTTCCGGCTCTCGGTCGCGTCCTCCGCGTCCGGGGTTTCGGCGGCGGAGGACTTCGGACTCTTGCTGGAAGCTTCCTTTCCAGCGCGTCCTTTGGGAGCGCTGGAATCGTCATCCGAGTCGTTCTCTTCTTTTGATCTTAACCCAGCTTGCTGCACCGGTTCGTTAAGCGCCTTGCGGACCTCGTCGGCCAGGTGGTTGTGAGGATAGCGGTGGAGGAACTCCTCGAATGCCAGCTTGGCTTGGGCCGGATCTTTGAGATCATCCTGGTAAATCTGGCCGATGGTGAACAGCGCGTCGAAGCGGTCGCGGCTGCCGGGATATTCCCGGCGCAGAAACTTATATTGGCCGATGGCCGCATGCAGGATCTTGTCATCATTAAAGCGCCGGCCCATCTCCGCCAGCAGTCCAGCCACGGCCACCACACTGGGATCCGCTTTGGAAGAAGCCGGCGAACCGTAATACACGCGGCGGTAGGCGGTGATCACGCGATGGTATTCACTGCGGGTTTGCTGCGCGGGGGGAAGGCTGTTCAGAGTCTCCCGCAGGCGCTGTGCGGTGGAGTACTGGGTCGCGGCCCAAGCCTCCGACTTAGCCCGTGCCTGCAGGGGCAGCACCGGGAGCAACATCAGAAGCAGAGCCGCACCCAGACGCTTTGCGCATTGGCCTCGATCGGAGTTCTTCAATTTTCTAGCCTGTAGTCGTCTAGCCAGTAATCGCGTAGCTCGCCGCGAGCTATATTCGGTTGCTTACTCTGTTAAAGATGCCGATCTCTCAATCGGTGTTGCTGAACGACAAAACGCCCCGCTCATCCCGCTTCACCCGTACCGGCTCGTGTACCGGACTGCTCAGGATGCGATAACCCGAAGCCGTGTCGCCGTAGTACAATTGCGTGATCCGCTTCACGTAGTTGCGGGTCTCGCGGAAATGCGGTACTCCGGCGCTTCTCGCAACCGCGCCAGCGCCGGCGTTGTAGGCGGCTAGGGTCAGTCTGACGTCGCCACCATAGCTTTCCATCAACTTCTTTAGATGGCGGACGCCCGCATCCACGTTCTGCTGCGGATCGAACGGGTTGACGACGTTCAGTTGCCGTGCCGTCTGTGGCATCAGCTGCATCAGCCCCATCGCCCCGGTCCGGGAAACTGCGTTGGGGTTGAAGTTCGACTCCACCTGGATGACCGCGCGCACCAGACTGGGGTCCACGTTATGCCGGGACGCCGCCTGGTCGATGGCGGCATCAATCTCCTGCTGCGTGAATGGCTTCCCACTCACGAAGCTGGAAACCTGCTGCGATGTGCTGACTTCAGCCGCGGCCGAACGCGCCGCCCGGATGTTGGCCGATGGAACCGATTTCCAGGCGTGTGCGGTGGGGCTCCAATACATCAGCCCACTGCTTTGGGTGGCAGGAGTTGTCGAGCGCCGTGGCGTTACCGGCATCTCGTCGTTGACGTAGACTTTGCGTCCGGAGCTGTCAATGCTGCTGGTGATGCTTGCGGAACCGGCTTGCGCCCGCAGATAGGGCGTTGTGAGAGAAAGGAAGGTCGCGAGTACGGGACTAGCCATCAGGGCGATTTGCAGGCGTTTTCGCATAGCCGGGTTTAGTGCGTGCACGCGGACAGACAAATACCCCGCGCCTACCTACCCGGAACCTGACGGAGAAAATCTACCAGAGTGAAGTAATTATAGGCTGGCGATGATCCTGTAGCAATTGCTCTAAAGACCAATAGAACCACCGAAGTAATACAGCAATTCATTGAAAATATAGATAGTTACCGTGCCGGTTGGTTACCTGGCGAGACCCGCGTCAGTGCGGCTTCGGGAGGAGTAATGCCAGCGCGGCTTTTACGTCTGTGTCCGCTGTAGTAGGCTGCCTCCGTCACCCATGAACGACATCTTCCGGCCGCAACGCGAAGCTCCGGACTCCCTGATGCTGTACGGCTTCTGGTATCGCGCCCTGCCCGGCCAGCAGGTGGGCGGTAGCCAATTGCAAAAGGCCATGCTGCTCGAGACCCCGCTGGCCATCGGACGCAATCGTCAGGGCCGCCCATTTGCGCTGCATGACGCCTGTCCGCACCGCGGAATGCCTCTCTCCCACGGCCACTTTGACGGCCAGCAGGTGGAATGCAGCTATCACGGCTGGCGGTTCGATGGACACACTGGCCAGTGCCAGCTCATTCCATCCCTCGCCGCGGACCAGAGGCTGAAGATCGACCGCATCTATGCCGGCAGCTATCCCTGCGAAGAGCATGATGACTTTATCTGGGTCTTCATGCCCGCGCCGGCCGTGCCGGGTGCTGGATTCACCAAGGCTGATGACGCGCCCATGACCGCCCCTCGAGTCCCCAGGTTCAGCGACATGTACAAGCTCGCCTACCTGACCGCCGATCTGCCCTGCAGCGTCGATCAGGGAATCATCGGGCTGATGGATCCCGCGCACGGTCCGTTCGTTCATCAGGCCTGGTGGTGGCGTAGCCGCAGCAGCATCCACGAGAAGCAGAAAAATTTCGAGCCCATTCCCAACGGCTTTCGGATGAGCGCGCACACGCCCAGCTCGAACAGCGCGCCCTACCAGCTGCTGCGGCTCTATGCCGACGCGGAATCCATCACCACCACCATTGATTTTGTTCTGCCCAACCTGCGGCTGGAGACCATTCGCGCCGGCAAATACTGGTTCTCTTCATTGACTACGGTGACGCCGATCACTCGCAGCCATTGCCGCATCGACGTGGTGGCAGCGTGGAACATTTTTCGCTGGCTGCCGCTGGGCTCGCAGCTGCTCAAGTTTGTGTTTGCGAAGTTTGTAGAACAAGACCGGCAGACGATGGAACAACAGTCGGAAGGACTGAAACACAACCCACACCTGATGCTGATCGACGACGCTGACCGTCCTGCCAAATGGTATTTCGGATTGAAGGCGGCCCTTCTGGAATCGCGGAAGACGGGCGCTGAGATGAAACATCCGCTGGCCGGTCCGGTCAAGTTGAAGTGGAGAAGTTGAAGTTAGTAGCGCTGGTGTCCCTTCGACTTCGCTCAGGGCAGGCCCGCCGGTTGTCCGGAGGGCGTCTCGCCCTCGCTGCGCTCAGTCCGCTACCAGCCAGTCCAAAGCTTCCTCGCGGGTCTTGAACGTCGGCAATTCCCGCTGCGAAAAAGTCTTCAGGTGCTCGTAGAATATTTTGGGCAAGCCCTCCGTTCCCACCCACGCGGAGCGCTTCAGATATGGCCGGTCGAAAACCAGCGACGGTTTAAGGCGCTCAAGGCTCTTCTTGTCGAACTCTGCGCCGGTGAAATCCGCCAGAAGCAGCACCGATCCCTTCGGCTCAGCGGTAACTCGGGCAGGAACAAGCGTGGCGAGGTCTTCCAGTCGCTCAGCCGAGCAACCGGAACCATCCACCAGAAGGATTTTCTTGCGCTTGTGGCTGATGAAACGGATGCGATTCTTCATTCGCCCTCCCCGTGCCCGCGGAGTGTAGCCAACAGCAAAATCGCGTGCGAACTTTTGTCCCGCGTCTAAGAGCCGGGGACTGAGAATCTGACCACCGAAGTTAACTTCCCAACAGAGCGTCCACCACGCCGTACACCTCGCCCAGCGCGGCATCCAGTGCCTCCGGGTCCTTGCCGCCGGCTTCGGCGAGATCAGGTCTGCCGCCGCCCTTCCCGCCAACTTTCTGCGCTACCGGCCCAATGACCTTGCCCGCCTGGATTTTACCCGTAAGGTCTTTGGTCACGCCCACGATGAGCGCGACGCTGCCGTTGGTGGCCGAGCCCAGGACCACAACGCCCGATCCCAGCTTGTCGCGCAGTTGGTCCACCAAAGTACGCATCTGCGCGCGCTCGAGATTATCCACCCGGTGCGCCAATACCTTTACGCCGCGAACGTCCTTGATCTGGTCCGTCACCGAGGCCACGGTGGACGATGCCGACTTCATCCGCGCCTGATCGAGCTCGCGGGCCAGCCTTTTGATTTCTGCGTCTTTCTTTTCCAGCTCCAGTTTCAACCCTTCGGCGGGCGACATCGCGGCCTCTCCGGTTGTGGGTGCCCCGTCCTTTCGCGTTTTCTGCGAAAGGGTGGGTCCGACAAAGCTCGCCACCACACCCTCCAGTTGATGATCTTTCTGGAAGTGATGCAGCGAGCCTTCCCCGGTAACGGCCTCGATGCGACGCACGCCAGAAGACACGCTGCCTTCCTTCAAAACTTTAATCAGCCCGATCTCGCCCGTGGCGCTCGTGTGGGTGCCGCCGCAAAGTTCAGTGGAGAAGTCGCCGATCTTGATCACGCGAACTTTGTCGCCATACTTCTCGCCAAACAGCGCCATGGCCTTGTATTCGTTGATGGCCACATCAATCGGAACGTTTTCGATGACTTCGATCTTCTGATTGCGCAGCACTTCTTTGTTAATCAGGCCTTCGACGTCCTGCAGTTCTTCGTCCGCAACAGCGGTGAAGTGCGAAAAGTCAAAGCGCAGATGATTGGGCGCCACCAGCGATCCTGCCTGCTTCACATGCTTGCCCAGAACCTCACGCAGCCCGGCCTGCAGCAGGTGCGTAGCGGTGTGATTACGCATGGTCGCTTGGCGGATTTCGGTGTCGACCACGGCATCGACTTTCTGCCCCAAACGGAGGGTGCCCCACTCTTCCGCGCCTTTTGCGGAGGGTGGGGATTTCATGATGACTTGATGGGCCCGCACGCCCTGAATCGGGTAGTAGCAGCCTTTCACGTCGGCGACGACAGTGTTGTGATCGTCGCTGTAGAGCCATCCACGGTCGCCGACCTGACCGCCAGATTCGGCGTAGAACGGAGTGTGATCGAGGATGATCTCGCCTTCTTCTCCCGGCTTGAGCTCTTGCGCACCCTGGCCTTGGTGAATGATGGCGAGGACTTCACAGCCGTAGGAGCGAGTTTGGCGGTAGCCATCGAAGTCTGACTTCGGGAGTTGCTGGTAGGCCGGATTGGCGGTCTGTTTGGCTGCGCCTTTCCAGGAGGCGCGGGCGCGTTCGCGCTGCTCCTGCATGGCGCGATCGAAGCCTTCAGCATCGAATAAGATGCCCTGGTCTCGTGCAGCATCCGATATAAAATCCCACGGGAGACCAAATGTGTCGTAAAGCTTGAAGGCCTTGTCCCCGAGATAGGTGACCGGGTAGCCCGAATCCTTTTTTATCTGCAGAAGCGGAGCGAAATCTTCTTCGAGTTTTTCTAGGCCGATCTCCATCGTGTGGTGGAATCTACGCTCTTCCTCATTCACTACTCGAATCACCTGTCCACTCGCGACCAATTCCGGATAGACATCGGACATCATCTTTTGAACCTGCCGAACCATCTCATACAAAATGACGGGTTTCTTCTGTCCCAGCAGCCATGCGTGGCGCATCGCGCGGCGCATAATCTTGCGCAAGACGTATCCCCGACCCTCATTCGAAGGCAACACACCATCAGCAATGAGGAAAGCTGTGGCGCGGGAGTGATCAGCGATCACGCGCAGCGAAGCCGCTGACTTCGCGTGCGCTTCCTTCTGCAGTTCCCTTTCCAGCGATGTCCCCGTCAGTTCGGCCGCCCGCGCGATCAGCGCCGTGAACAAGTCCGTGTCGTAATTCGAAATCACGTCCTGCAGCACCGCCGCCACGCGCTCCAGGCCCATCCCGGTATCGATCGACGGCTTGGGCAACGGATTCAGCTTTCCGCCTGCGTCACGGTCGAACTGCATGAAGACGAGATTCCAGAGCTCGACGTAGCGGCCGCAGTCGCAGCCGAATTTGCAGTCGGTGTGACCCTGATCAGAGGCCGCCATGCCCATGTCGTAGTGAATCTCGCTGCAGGGGCCGCAGGGGCCGGTGTCGCCCATCTGCCAGAAATTGTCTTTGAGGCCGAACTCGAAGATGCGATTTTTGGGCACACCCTGACCGAGCCAAAGGTCATAAGCTTCGGCATCACGCGACATTCCGCCCTCGCCGTTGAAGATGGTCACGTAGAGCTTGTCGTTCTTGATGGCAAACCATGAGGGCGATGTGATCAGCTCCCAGGTGTAGGCGATTGCGTCTTTCTTGAAGTAGTCGCCGAAAGAAAAATTTCCCAGCATCTCGAAAAACGTGTGATGACGGTTGGTGAAGCCGACGTTTTCGAGGTCATTGTGCTTGCCGCCCGCGCGCACGCATTTCTGTGAGGTCGTTGCCTTGTTGTAGTCACGTTTTTCCAGGCCGAGGAAGATGTCCTTGAACTGGTTCATGCCCGCATTGGTAAACAGCAGGGTGGGGTCGTTCTGCGGGACGAGTGACGAGGAATGCACCTCGCGGTGTCCCTTCTGAACGAAAAAGTCAAGGAATCTACGTCGAATGTCGGAGCCGGTCAGCATGGGATGGTTGGGAAACTCGTTGATTTCCAGCTTGATTCTAGCATCGGCGAAAGCGGGTCGCACGAATGGCGCCGATGTTCATCCGTCACAGACGTGGGGCTTTCGCGGATAGGCTTTCGATTCCGGGCGGCGCGCTCGTTTGATGCGAGCGAGCCCGGCCCTGAAAGGCCGGGCTGCTTCTCAGAAGTTTCAATCCCGCCAAACTATTTTGCGTACTATTTCACTGCGTCGCCTGTTTTCTCCGCGCCTTCTTTAACGTCGTGGCCGACGTCCTTCACGCCCTTTCTGATCCCGTGCCCGGTCTTCTTTGCCACGTGTCCCGTGTCTTTGGCCGCGTCCTTGGTCACATCGGCAGTCTTGTCGGCGGCCTTGTCGACGCCGTGCTCGGTTTTCTTGGCCACCTTCTTGGTGCCATGCTCCGTGTCCTTGGCTGCGTCCTTGGTTGCATCGGCGGTCTGGTCGACGGCCTTGTCAGTGGCATGCGCGGTTTTCTTGACTACCTTTTTGGTCGCGTGAGCCGTGTCTTTGGCCGCGTCCTTGGTGGCGTCCGCAGTCTTGTCGGCCGCCTTGTCAACGTCGGATTTGACGTCTTGCGAATAGGCGAACGATGCCAGGCCGAGTAACATCGCCGCGACCATCATTGTCCATCTTGCTTTCATACTTCCTCCTGTTAGGTGAGACCGGTGACAGGGAGTATCCAGCATTTGCGGCACAAACGCAACGCCGCGGCCCACGGCCGCATGGCTCGTCCGGGTACGATGCTCACTCCAGCTCTCCCTCCAGTGCGGTCAAAATTTCGTCATCCACATCCCATTTCTTCAGGATGGCGAAAATAGTCTTGGCACCGAAACCTGCGCGCATCAACTGGCGGAAGATGCGGGCGACGTCCTTCTGGTTCTTTGCCTTCTGCAAGCGCTTGCGGTGCAGATAATCGCGGGCCTGCTTCTCTTCGTTGACTTCGTCGTAGACCGAGTCCACTGCCTTGTCGATCACTTCGCCGTGGACTCCCTTGGCCTTCAGGTCGTTGATCACGCGCCGGCGTCCGAACTTTTCATTGTCGCGACGGAATGACGAGAACGCGGCCGCGTATTTGGAGTCGTTCAGATAACCTTGATCCTTCAGCCGGCGAATGACCAATTCCATCAAAGTCTTGCCATATTCGGTATCAGCTTCGACCCGCGGCCGCAGCAGGCGTTTGAGTTCAGCAACCGAACGCATGCGGCGAGCCAGCGCACCCACCGCATATTCATAGAGCACATCTTCGGAATCGGTCTTTCTGGGGCGGGGAAATGACATACCGGCAACTTTAGTCAGTTATGTAAATTGTTTGTAAAAATTAAAGATCACGGGCTTACTCGAGCCCGAGCACGGAACTCCTGTACTGCCAACTACGTATACACCAGAGAAGGCTGAAATTCACGAATGAGCAGGGTGACCGGCTGGTGACTTTCTTCCAATCGTGTCGTCTACTTAGGAACAGAAGATCAGGGAGTCAGTCATGCTTACCATAGATGTGGAAAACAACAGCGAAGTGGCGGTGGTGCACTGCAGCGGACGATTGGTGCGCGGCGTGGAGGTGGGCACGCTGAGGAATGCGGTGGTTTCGCAGAAGACCACGCGCATCGTGGTGCTCGACCTCTCGCAAGTGGAATTCATGGACGCGGGCGGGTTGAACGCACTGGTGTCGTTGCATCACTGGACGTGTAACCGCGGCATCCAGCTCAAACTGGTGAACCCGTCGCGGCTGGTGCGCGAGATGCTCTCCCGTACTCACTTGAACCGGGTGTTCGATATTTCGTCGCTGCATAGTGTCTTGACGATCCTGAGTGGCGTTGATTGCCATCACGCGAAGTACAGCGCGGGATATTTAAGCCAGGCACAAACATTGGCGGCAAAATAGCGATGGAGCGCCTTGGGGCGCGTTTCGGGAGTCAGCTGCGAAAAAGGAGGCGCGCTTAAAGCGCGCCCTCGGCGTTTGAGAAAGGAAACTTCACCGCCCGCCGAAGCCGGTCTGCTGCATGGCGTTGCGGGAAATGTCGCTGGTGGAAGAAACACCCTGCATCCGCAACTTGAAGTCGTCGGCGTTCGATGCATTTTCCAGAGCGGTTTCGTAGTTGATCAGTCCGGCCTGGAACAGATCCCATAGCGACTGATCGAAGGTCTGCATGCCGTACTGCGAAGTTCCGGCAGAGATGGCGTCGCGGACGGCGCGCGTCTTTTCCGGGACCAGAATGCACTCCCGGATGTATGCGGTGTTGATCATTACTTCCACCGCGGGCACACGGCCGTCGCCATCGCAGCGTCGCACCAGCCGTTGGCTGATGACGGCGCGCAGCACTGCAGCCAGCTGCAAGCGAATCTGCTTCTGCTCCGGCGGCGGGAAAATCGCGATAATACGGTTGATGGTTTCGACCGCGTCCAGAGTGTGCAACGTTGAGAACACCATGTGGCCGGTTTCCGCGGCGTGCAGCGCCGTGCCGATGGTTTCGAGGTCGCGCATTTCGCCGACCAGGATGACGTCGGGATCCTGACGGAGGGAAGCGCGCAACGCCGCACCAAATGACGGTGTGTCCACTTCCACCTCGCGCTGGTTGACGTAGCCCTTCTTGTCGCGGTGCAGAAATTCGATAGGGTCTTCGATCGTAATGATGTGCTCGGCGCGGGTGGAGTTGATGCGATCCACCATGGCGGCCAGAGTGGTTGACTTGCCGGACCCGGTGACGCCGGTGACTAGAATCAGGCCGCGCGGCATTTCGCAAACCTGTTCCACGATTTTGGGCAGATAGAGTTCGTCGAGCGCGCGAATTTTGGTGGGAATGACGCGCAGTACGAGTCCCACGTTTCCGCGTTGCTGGAAGACATTCACACGGAAGCGGCCCAGTCCGGCGACGCCGTAGGCCATATCAATTTCCGTGGTCTCTTTGAATTTTTGTTTCTGGCGCGCAGACATCATGCTGAACGCCATGGTCAGCATGTCCTCGGCGCTGACGCGCGGCTGGTCAGTCAGCGGAGTCAGGTCGCCATCGATACGCAGATGGGGATAGTTGCCTACCTTCAAATGCAAGTCGGAGGCCCGGCGCTCCATGGCGATGCGCAGCAAGTCATCAATATTCATTCGACACTTCCCCCAAATAACCTCCCGTATGATGAACCGAAAAGTCACTGGGCCCAAGATGACCTAAGTAACGACGCGGGACGCCACAGGGACCAGCCTTTGGACTAGGGGACCATTTGGGGCGGGGTGTCCTCACCCGTCAAGCGGAGAGTGTCGGCCCGTCGGAGAGAATTGGGGCGGCTGGTCGGGAGATTCTTGCCAGTGCGGAAGAGGAGATTTATTTCTCCGCCGCCAGTTCATGGGAAATCGCAATCAAGGCTAAAC
>Ga0075014_100000387_pt1 | contig 11984 bp, 9 predicted proteins | sample AleBraG_ABR_2014_FD_71472 | JGI IMG/M metagenome (GOLD analysis project Ga0075014, IMG submission 71472) | Freshwater sediment microbial communities in response to fracking from Pennsylvania, USA - Alex Branch Run_MetaG_ABR_2014 | ecosystem: Environmental > Aquatic > Freshwater > Creek >... | reverse complement strand
TGGCCGCCGACACCGGCGGCCAATGACCCAACTCTCGAAACTGCCCATGCCTTGGCTTCAATTAAAAATCATCACTCCTCGCCGCTTCGTTGAATCGCTCGAAGACTCATTGCTCGCCTGCGGCGCTGCCTCTGTGACACTGGAAGATAATGCCGATCAACCGATTTTGGAACCTGCACTAGGCGAAACCCCACTCTGGGACAATGTAAAAGTGACTGGTTTATTCGATGCAGAAATCGACACCACCAAGACCATCGCCATTGCCGAAAAACGCTTTGGAAATCCACTTCCGGAACACCGATGGGAACAGCTCGAAGACAAAGATTGGGAACGCGAATGGATGAAAAATTATCACGCCATTCGCTGCGGCGAACGCTTGTGGATTTGCCCTAGCTGGCAAGAACCACCCGAACCAGACAAAATTAATTTGATGCTCGACCCCGGCCTAGCCTTCGGCACCGGCACCCACCCCACCACATTTATGTGCTTGCAGTGGATTGACCAGCAAAACTTTACAGGCTTAGACATAGTAGACTACGGCTGCGGCTCTGGTATTTTGGGCATAGCCACGCTCCTAATGGGCGCCAAACAAGTGATTGGCGTGGACATAGACCCACAAGCGTTACTCGCCACCACTGAAAATGCCAAACGCAATCAATTATCAGACGATGCAATGCCGGTTTACCTCCCCAACCGCTGCCCGCCCTTGCAAACGGATGTTATGCTCGCGAATATTCTTGCCGGCCCACTTGCAGAATTGGCTCCCACACTAAGCAATATGACCAAAGTTGGCGGCAAACTGTGCCTTTCCGGCATTTTGTCTGTGCAAGCCGAAACCGTAAAAGCAGCTTACACCCAATGGTTTGACTTTGATCCTATAGTCACCCATGAGGAATGGGTTCGCCTAACGGCGGTCAAAATCCGCGAATAAATTTATTTCGCACGATAATTCCCCGTATTTGAGCTACAAATGCGGGGAATTTAACACTCCTTAAGCAGAACAATTTACCGCGCCAGAGCGACAGGATACACTCGCAAATTGGACTTATAAGGAACCTCCGCTGCTATGACTCAAATGGTTACCCGCTGCCCCAAATGCGCCACAGCATTTCGCATCACCAGCACCCAACTTGAATCGGCCAAGGGCGCCGTGCGCTGCGGCTCCTGTTTGCATATTTTTAAAGCACAAGATCATCTAGTGAAAACGGTAACCGCAACAACCGCTGGAACAGTTAAGGCTGAAGTAAAAACACCAGAACAACCCAACAATATTTCGCGCATCACTCAACCTGAAGTACCACCAGCAAAACCCGTACCGCAAAAAACCACACCATCTACCACCAAATCAGAGGCCTCTGCGGCTTCAAAGCCCATTATTGATAAAGCCAAAGTATTGGAAGATGAGGAAGATGTCCTTATTAGTGATGATATGGATAAAACCACCGAAAAGTCATCTACCTATGAGTTCGACGGTTTTATAGACATTAATTTGCACCCTAAGCAAACCGTATCACTGTTTGAACGCGAAATTCGCTACGAAGAGGACAAAGAGGAAACCGAGGTTGCCGATGAATCTTGGGCTGAAGAATTACTGGATGACGACAAAGAAACACTTACGCAATTAAAAAAACCAATTTCACACAAAACACCGATAACGGTTGCTGACTCACCCAGCCAAGACCCCCATACACCTGAAGATCAAACAAAAACAACTGAATCCCAAAAGCCTGAGGAGCATTACTCAGGTCCAGTATTTAGCTTAATCAGTGACGCTCCAGAAGTTGACGCACACATGTTCAGCGAGGAGTTTCTTAACGCCACCCGCCCAATGAACACCACAACATCACAAAAGACTACTGAGTCATCAGGCTATGCAGCAGCGCTCTTTGAAGAAGATAACGACGAGACAGACGAAGAAGAGAAAACCACCAGCAAACGCCCAATAAAATCAGCTACTAAAATGCGCGCATTCGACACCTCGCGTGCTGCTTTGCTCATGAATATCATGCCAGCACCCGTTGAATTTACCGCTAAGCGTATGCGTCGCTGGTATCAGAAAAAACTCTGGTCAAGCCTTGCACTGGTTATGATCCTAGCGCTCTTTTTTCAACTCGCCTATTTTAAATTTGATTATTTCAGCCGCGTAGAACCCTACCGTACGTTTTACGTACTCAGCTGTCCGCTGCTGGGCTGCAAGATTCCCACACTCATTGATACCACCCAAATCGCCACCACGAATCTGATTGTGCGCAAACACCCTGACGCAGAAAATGCACTCATCGTGGATGTCATACTAATCAACCATGCGCCCTTCGAACAGCCTTTTCCTGATTTAGTATTATCCTTCAGCAAGATGGATGACACACCAGTTGCCTCGCGCCGCTTTACCCCCAAAGAATATTTGGGCGGCGAATTAGCCGGTATGGAGCACATTCCCATGAGCCAACCCGTCCATGTAGCGCTGGAGCTGGCCGACCCAGGACCTGACGCAGTCAATTACCATCTCAGTATCCCGTAAGCCACAAGGATAAAAACCAGGGGCACGCATTTAGCGCTTCAAAATGCAACCCCTGAATGTAAATTTTTAGCTCAAAAAAACGCCAAATAGTGGCGTTTTTTCGTTTCCAATCTGCCGCTGAAGGGTTATCATGGCGCCCCTTTTACGCAGGTGCATATTTCATATAGCACAGGCTGCAATGACGTTGGCGCATGCCCACACCAGGAGCATTTGATGTTCCGTATTGGACCCTATCATATTGAAAGTAAAGTTATTCTTGCGCCTATGGCAGGAGTAACCGATCGCCCTTTTCGACAGCTTTGCCGACGCTTAGGGGCAGGTTTGGTAGTGTCTGAGATGGTAACATCCAACACAGAATTGTGGGGCAGCCGCAAAAGCAGTCTGCGCTTGGATCACACCGGCGAAGCCGAACCCATTGCGGTTCAAATTGCCGGTGGCGATCCGCAAATGATGGCAGAAGCAGCACGTTTAAATGTTGCCAACGGCGCCCAGATTATTGATATCAATATGGGATGCCCCGCCAAAAAAGTATGTAAAAAAGCCGCTGGTTCAGCCTTGTTAAAGGATGAGCAGCTGGTAGCTGATATTCTGCAGTCCGTAGTAGCTGCAGTCGACGTACCGGTAACCCTAAAGTTCCGTACCGGCTGGAGCACCGAAGAACGCAATGCCTTGCGCATCGCACGAATTGCAGAAGATGCCGGCATAAGTGCCCTCGCCTTGCATGGCCGAACCCGCGCATGCGGTTTCACCGGTGAGGCGGAATACGACACGGTTGCTGCAGTTGTGCAGTCAGTGAGTATCCCTGTGTTTTGCAACGGCGATATTGACTCCGCACGCAAAGCCAAGGCCGTGCTAGATCATACTCAGGCAGCGGCGGTAATGATTGGTCGAGCAGCACAGGGGCGACCATGGATATTTCGCGAAATTGAACACTACCTGCGTACAGGAAAAGAATTACCCGAACCGTCTCTCCATGAAGTGAGAGAAATTTTAAGCACCCATCTACGTGAACTTAACTGTTTTTATGGTGAATTCATGGGGCCGCGAATCGCACGCAAACACGTGAGTTGGTATTTGCATACAGTCCCTGGCAGCGAAACTTTTCGCAAAGAATTCAACCAATTGGAAACAGCGCAAGCACAAGATGCCAGTGTGCAACGTTTTTTTGAGCAGCTCATAAAGAAAGAGGAAAAAGCCGCATGAACACTGCAACTTTTATTACCCAACCCACCAATACCCATGCTAATAGCGGCAACGCGCAAAACCAAACAGCGCAACAGCAATCGTTAAGAGCTTGCGTTGAACAAGCCATGGAAAATTATTTCAAACACCTCGACGGCCAATCCGTTAGCGATGTTTACGAAATGGTAATGGCAGAGGTTGAAGCACCTATGCTCGAAATCGTTTTAAAATACACTCGTCACAATCAAACCCGCGCCGCACAGGTTTTGGGACTAAACCGTGGCACTTTACGTAAAAAATTAAAACAATACGGTTTATTGTAATTATCCTTGGCGACACTTTTCGCCACGTATAGAAAAGGGGTGGCAATTCGTTTCCACCCCTTTTTGTTTTTTAAATCTCTATCGTTAAAAATAATACCTTTTACAACTTTTCATGAAACGTAAGCATGCAACGTTGCAAAAAGTATTATTTTTCATTTTCATTCAGGAGACTTCGCATGAGTAATGCAACTGATCTGGTAGCGGTAAAACGCGCATTGATTAGCGTTTCAGATAAAACCGGTATAGTCGAATTCGCACAAGCGCTACACGCACAAGGTGTTGAAATTTTATCCACTGGCGGCACGTTTAAATTACTCACTGAAAATAAAATTCCTGCGATTGAAGTTTCTGACTACACCGGCTTTCCAGAAATGATGGATGGCCGCGTAAAAACACTACACCCCAAAATTCACGGTGGCATTCTTGCGCGCCGCGGTATTGATAATGTGGTGATGGCAGAACACGGTATCCATAATATCGATATGGTAGTGGTAAACCTCTACCCTTTCGAAAAAACTGTTGCAAACAAAGACTGCTCTTTAGAGGATGCGATTGAAAATATCGACATCGGCGGCCCAACCATGGTGCGCGCAGCGGCTAAAAATCACGCACATGTCAACATCGTTGTAAATGCGTCTGATTATGCAAAAATTTTAGCGGAATTAAGCGCAAATAATGGCTGCACATCGTACAAAACTCGCTTTGATTTAGCGATTAAAGCCTACGAACACACAGCCGCTTACGATGGTGCCATCGCCAATTATTTTGGTCGTATGGTAGAAGGCGGCAGCGCCGATTTCCCGCGCACCTTCAATACCCAATTTATCAAAGCACAAGAAATGCGTTACGGTGAAAACCCTCACCAAAAAGCGGCTTTCTATGTTGAAAAAAACCCACAAGAAATAGGCATCGCCTCGGCCAAACAATTACAAGGTAAAGAGCTTTCTTACAACAACGTTGCCGATACTGACGCCGCATTAGAAACCGTTAAATCATTTAGCGAACCGGCTTGCGTGATTGTTAAACACGCCAACCCTTGTGGCGTTGCCGTGGCAGGAAATATTAAAGATGCTTACGATTTAGCTTATGCAACTGATACAGAGTCAGCGTTCGGTGGCATTATTGCCTTCAACCGCGAGCTAGATGCGATTACCGCAAAAGCCATTGTTGATCGTCAATTTGTTGAAGTAATTATTGCTCCCAGTATTTCCGCAGAAGCCGTTGAAGTAGTGAAGGCAAAACAAAATGTTCGCTTACTCGCTACTGGCGAATGGACAAGTGTGCGCGTGAAAGGTTTGGATTACAAACGTGTCAATGGCGGCCTATTAGTGCAAGAACGCGACGATGGCATTATCACCGCGAGTGATTTAACAATTGTGACCAAACGCGCGCCAACTGAACAAGAAATTCAAGATTTATTGTTCGCCTGGAAAGTTGCAAAATTTGTAAAATCTAACGCAATTATTTACGCAAAAGACAACCGTACTATCGGTGTAGGTGCAGGCCAAATGAGCCGCGTAAATTCAGCGCGCATTGCAGCTATCAAAGCAGAACACGCAGGTTTACAGGTCGCCGGTTCCGTCATGGCATCCGATGCATTCTTCCCCTTCCGCGATGGCATTGATAACGCCGCGAAAGTGGGCATTGCCGCTGTTATCCAACCGGGTGGATCTATGCGCGATGAAGAAGTCATTGCTGCAGCCGATGAACACGGCATGACAATGGTGTTTACCAGCATGCGTCACTTTAGACACTAAGAGTAAAGATGATTTATATCGGCAAGACCAAGATGTCTTGCCGATATATGATTCCAGCATGCGATTTAATACAGAATGGATTTTTTAGTGAGCAAACATATTTTTTTAGTATTGCTTTTTGCCCTGTTGATCTGCCCGCAAAGTTATGCTGATCAACAAAAATGCATGCCAATAATCGCTACCTATTCCAGCTGGAATCACCAACAATTACCTATAGAAAATATCCCTTGGAATCGATTCACACATCTGGCATTAATTTTTGCTCTTCCTATGCCAGATGGGAGCTTATCGACAAAGGACATTGATCCATTAGTCGATCTTTTAAGCAAAGCAGCCCATGAAAAAGGAAAAAAGTTATTTATTTCCATTGGAGGCGCTGCTGGATATGGAAATACTTTTCAGCAGATTTCGCAATCACCAGAAAAGTTAAAACAATTTACCCAATCTGTTGCTAATTACGTACAACAACACCAATTGGATGGGATTGATATTGATTGGGAGTACTGGACGAAACAAGTGGTTTACCAGCAAGGCGGAAACGACCCTATTGAAAGCAAGCTACTGATCACATTGCTTGCAGAACTACGCAAGCAATTACCTGAAAAAGTAGCACTAACGACTTCAGTTTTTGCAGGGTACTGGTCTGGCGAAGAATATTTGAGTGAAATACAAAATTATGTCGATTATGTTGTTTTGATGTCTTACGACTTTACTGGCAGCTGGCCAGCATCTCCCATCAAACACCATGCGGATTTTGATACGTTTAAAAAAAGCATCACATTTTTAACTGACAGAGGTTTTGTACGCGAAAAAATTGTTGTTGGAATACCATTTTATGGCAAGGAATTTGTAAACGGAAAAAATAAAAAGGTTATCGATAAAAGCTATCGCGAAGTGGTGCCGCTTGTACATTCGAAAAAGCAGTCAATAGATAGCGGGAAACTTGATAATCTATATTATGAAACTCCCAAATTGGTAACGCAAAAGTCACACTACATTTTGGACAATAGCTTAGCAGGCGTTTTGTTTTTCGAACTAACGCAAGATTTAATCGATTCACCCGACAGTTTAAGTCTGGCAAGTAATCGCGTAATCTCTGCTGATTTTTGCGAATCCAAACAGTAACTAACTCCATACATACCGAAATGGAAATGATTATGAACGTATTAATTATTGGCAGCGGTGGCCGCGAACACGCCCTCGCCTGGAAAGCTGCACAAAGTCATCAAGTTGAAAAAGTATTTGTTGCACCTGGCAACGCAGGCACAGCATTAGAAAGCAATATTGAAAATATCGCGATAGATATTTTGGATTTTCCAACGCTTGCAGAATTTGCAAAAAATAATAATGTTGGCTTAACCATTGTCGGCCCAGAAGTTCCATTGGTTGCAGGCATTGTTGATTATTTTAGGGCGCAAAATTTACCCTGTTTCGGCCCCACTAAAGGTGCGGCGCAATTGGAAGGCTCAAAAGCCTTTACCAAAGATTTTCTGGCGCGCCATAAAATCCCCACTGCTGATTATCAAAATTTTACCGAAGTGGAGCCAGCACTCGCCTATTTAAATGAAAAAGGCGCGCCTATTGTTATTAAGGCCGATGGATTGGCGGCGGGTAAAGGTGTGATTGTCGCCGAAACCTTACAACAAGCGGAAGCTGCAGTGCGCGATATGCTTTCTGGCAATGCATTTGGCGATGCCGGTTGCCGCGTGGTAATTGAAGAATTTTTAGCAGGTGAAGAAGCCAGCTTTATTGTGATGGTTGATGGTAAAAATGTGCTGCCAATGGCGACCAGTCAAGACCACAAACGCGTTGGTGATGGTGATACCGGCCCCAATACTGGTGGCATGGGTGCTTACTCTCCCGCACCTGTTGTAACGCAAACAGTTCACGAACAAGTGATGCGCAACATCATTTACCCAACGGTCAATGGTATGGCCGCAGAAGGAAATGTATACACTGGATTTTTATACGCAGGCTTGATGATTGATGCTGCAGGCAACCCCAAAGTGATTGAATACAACTGCCGCTTTGGCGACCCAGAAACACAACCTATTATGTTGCGTTTGCAATCGGACTTGGTTGAACTCTGCTTAGCTGCACTCCACGGTGATTTAGATAAAATCACTGCCGAATGGGATTCGCGCGCGTCTATTGGTGTTGTTCTCGCCGCTGGTGGCTATCCTGATGCGTACAATAAGGGCGATACAATTAATGGCCTACCGACTATTGATGTAGCCGGCGAAAAAGTTTTTCATGCGGGTACAGCGTCTAAAGATGGTAAGACGGTAACTAACGGTGGCCGCGTACTGTGCGCAACTGCATTGGGCAGCACAGTGTTAGAAGCACAACAAAAAGCTTATGCACTTGCGAAAAAAATTAGTTGGAATGGTATGTTTTATCGTAATGATATCGCCTATCGTGCAATCAATAGAGAATGAACTAAAAACTCAGCAAGGTACGTATAAGAATTAAAAAAGCCAGCGAAATGCTGGCTTTTTTAATGTGGAGAAAACTAAAGAACCGGAATTTTTATCCCCTCGAACAACTCATCTAACTCAGCGCGAGAATGTCGATTAAAAGCCTCATTAACGATATCTTTAGTGAGGTGTGGTGCAAATTTTTCAATAAAGTCGTACATAAAGCCACGTAAGAACGTACCGCGACGGAAACCAATTTTAGTCACACTCGACTCAAACAAATGACTTGCATCCAGTGCCACTAAATCGGTATCGATAGCCGCATCATAAGCCATGTGAGCAATGATACCGATACCCAATCCAAGCCGAACATAGGTTTTGATAACATCCGCATCAGCCGCAGTGAATACAACGCGAGGAGCCAAACCACGATTAATAAAGGCTTCATCTAACTTAGAGCGGCCTGTAAAACCAAACACGTAGGTAACAATCGGATACTTGGCAACGTCTTCGAGTGTCAATCGTGAAACCTGCGCCAACGGATGGTTTTTAGGCACCACAATACAACGATTCCAGCTATAGCAAGGCATCATTATCAAATCGCTGAAAAGCTCCATAGCTTCAGTGGCAATAGCAAAGTCTACCGTGCCATCAGCAGCCATTTCAGAAATTTGCATAGGTGTGCCCTGATGCATATGTAACGCAACTTCTGGGTATTGCTTGATAAACTGACCAATGACCGGTGGCAAGGCATAGCGTGCCTGAGTATGGGTGGTAGCAATGGTGAGCGTACCTTTGCGCTCATTACTAAACTCCTGTGCGACCTGTTTAATACTCTCAACTTTGCGTAAAATTTCGCCCGCTTTCTTTAAAATAGCTTCACCCGCAGGGGTTATGCGCGTTAAGTGCTTACCACTACGGGAAAATATTTCTACACCCAGTTCATCTTCCAATAAGCGAATTTGCTTACTGATACCCGGCTGAGAGGTATACAAACTCTGTGCAGTCGCCGACACGTTTAAATCGTGATGGGCAACTTCCCAGATATAACGCAATTGTTGCAGCTTCATAAGCCCTCCAAATGGCTCATTGAACTGGAGGATTCTCGCCAACGGTTGTTACAGTTAGCAGTTATAAGAACATATAATATTTATACTTTTCAAGAATAGATGTCTATTTAACTTAATTCCAATTTATTTGCATATATCCCAAAAAGCATGTTTCTTACAACTTTAGACCATATCTGGAATTTTTATAGTTTTTCTGTTGAATTTTTTTATTCCAACTTACTGGAATGCTCTAATACTTGATTAGCAATGCCATGCGGCACATGCCCTGTTGCAACATGTTCGCTGGCAGAGTCACAGTGTATGCGCTGATCATCAAAAAACACGTCAGCTCCATAAGCCTTTAAAAAGGCACCCTTTGATAGCCCGCCAAGGAACAAGGATTCATCAATACGAATACCCCAAGCCCTAAGTGTACGAATGACCCGCTCATGAGCAGGTGCTGAACGCGCGGTGACTAATGCAGTCCTTATGGGGCAATCGTGCTCACCAAACTCACGCTGCAAACCTTGTAAAGCAGCTAAAAACTGCTTAAAAGGCCCACCTGACAAGGGTTCTTTAGCAGCAGCTTTTTCGCTTTCCGTAAATGCACTCAGCCCTTCCAATTTGTAAACACGCTCTGCCTCATCGGAAAACAGTACCGCATCACCATCAAACGCAAAACGAATTTGGTTCTGATTATCCACCTTAGATTTCGATGCCATTAAGGTCGCTGCAGCAATTCCATGATCAAGCGCATGCTTAACATCTTCGGCATTGGTCGAAAGAAAAAGATGGCAACCAAATGCTGTCGCATAACCATAGGGAGATGTTCCACTGCAAAAAGCAGCTCGCGTAATTTTCAAGCCATAGTGTTCAATGGAGTTAAAAACGCGCAAGCCGGTATCCGCGCTGTTGCGTGATAGCAAAATCACCTCCACTCGCGGCTCATCTCCCAAACGCTCGTTCAAACTGAGCAATTTTTTTACTAAGGGAAATGCATCACCGGGCGCTAAAATTTCATCTTCGTGGTCAATTTGATAACGTGCATAGGCATCAAGCCCCTCATTAATATAAACCTGATGGCTATCATCCAAATTAAATAGAGCTCGGGAAGAAATAGCGATAACAAGCTTTGTACCAAAACCACTGGGCATAATCGCATCCTTAGTGAAATAAGATATGTCACTAAACTAACACCAAAAGCAATTGGATGGGAATATTTGTAATTTCTGAAGGTGGCTCGGTTTAAACACTGAGTTGTTTTGATTTCTAGTGCAATGCCAATACACTGGCAAAGAGTTGAACTCAAAGCCTGCTTTATTTAGGTATATGATGCAGTAATAATAGTTGACTATAGGCTTTTCTATTTTCTATTGTCACCACCCTGCTCTTTATCAGACTTGTCATTATCTTTTGAACGCTCATCTCGATTTCGAGAAGGCTCTTTTGACACATTAGTTTTATTTTGCTGCACAGCCTCGTGCTGCTGAATTTGTTCTTGCTGTTTAGCTTGCTGAGGTTGCTCCTGTTGCTGCCTGTCTTGTTGATGCGGTTGATTTTGTTTTGATTGCTCTTGAGCTCTATTAACAGACTCCTGTATCCGCTGCTGTCTGATCTGCTCTTGTTGTTTGGCCTGTTGGTCTGCTGGTTGTCGTGCCTGCTGCGAACGCTGTTCATTCTGTTGCACTGGTTGCTGCTGTTGGCTCTTTATATGAGCCTGATCACTTTGTTCACGCTCATTTTTATAATATTGAACCACGGCTGCGCTCTGCGGTTCATAGCGATAATTTTGTTGTTGCATATCGCGCTGATGAACCGCATCTGGATAGCGATTGCCTGAATATTGCCGCTGATAGGATGGCAAGGGAGATGCACTGGAAATACGTTGATGATCCCAACTATCCCAGCCGCGATGCTGCTCTTGCCAATTCACACCCCAATGTTCGCCCCAGTGGGGTGCATCATTGGCAGACCAAAAATGAAAAAATACGGGTGGCTGACGGTAATAACGAACAGGAATACGTAAAACATATTCCGGTACAGCATTTGAGTCTACATAACTCCAAGGACCGTTATACCAAGAACTTGCATACCAGTTATCGTTGTCATAGACCCAATAAAGGCCATCATAGAAAAAGTAATTGGATTCCATGTGCGGGGCGTAATACACCGGATAGCCTGGAATGGCGACTAAATCAGGGTAATCAGATAGATTCACTCCAATCCGTAAATTAGGTGAACCGATGCTAACGCTCAACTGAGCCGCACTGGTATTTATTGCTCCCAAGAACAGAACACTAATAATGAGTAGATTGCGCAAGTAGTTTCCTCATTGACCACAGAACCTAGTCTCGCGTTTGCCATTGGCGGTTAAAAAATTGCCAATCAAACAAACTCGATCCATACATAGCAGCATGATGTCTTCAAGTCTTAGGATTCTCTGTGCGATGGCATACCAATCAAAAAATGGGCGGGCGACTTTTAGATTGATCTAGGTTGCTGTCACTGACGTGAGCTATTTACGGTATCGCATAAACCCCTGCGTTTATTTATGTCCCCCTTAATGCCCCCACCAATGGATAGGCTGAAGTAGCATCTGTCTGATAGGAGAGTGCAGGAACAAAAACCATAAAAAAACCCGCAATTACGCGGGTTTTCGGATGTTACTTGATGTCAGCAAATCTATGTATGGTGCCGAGGCCGCACTGGAATAACGCCTCGCACGCCCTTATTTCATT
>Ga0075014_100000386_pt1 | contig 11998 bp, 19 predicted proteins | sample AleBraG_ABR_2014_FD_71472 | JGI IMG/M metagenome (GOLD analysis project Ga0075014, IMG submission 71472) | Freshwater sediment microbial communities in response to fracking from Pennsylvania, USA - Alex Branch Run_MetaG_ABR_2014 | ecosystem: Environmental > Aquatic > Freshwater > Creek >... | reverse complement strand
GTGTAGTGGGTATGGTAGGCCGCGATCAGGGGCGTTCCGAAGCCCGGCTGCGTCGGAGAAGACGTCAGGGCCGTGATATTTACGGTGACAAGATCAGCCAGCGACATGACTCCAGTGTGCGGGAATCAGTCCTGACAGGCGCTAACCTGGGTGGATGTAGGGAAATCTCCGTTCCAAACATCGTGGTCGACCACCGGCCCAATGCCTGGGACATGCAGTCCGTTGTTACCGGACCACTGCCAGCACTGCCAGGTCTTCCACGGGGCTGGGACAGTGGGATTGGTCGTCTCGGTAGGAGCTACGGTCTCGGTGTGATAAACGGCCAACCAGAGGCCGTAGCCCGCCAATGCGTCTGCTCCTATCAGGGAGTTCAGGTACCAGGGGTAGCTGTAGATCATCGGGACCAGCCCGGTCAGCGCAGTTACCTTTTGGCAGAACTTCAAGCAATTGGCGATGAGATCGGCGCCCCCGTGAACGGCCCACGCGCTCGGGCTAGGGGTTTCCATGTCCACGACAGGGGGGAGATTGAGGGATTGGTTCTTGATCGTCCCGACGAACAGAGATGCTTGAGCCTCGGGGTCTGTCTGGGAGTACAGAAAGTGGTAAGCCCCTACTTTGAGCCCAGACGCCAAAGCCCCGGAAGCATTGGCCCCGAACGCGGGGTCCACGTACTTGCCGCCTTCAGAGGCTTTCACATAGGCGAACTCGATACCCGAGGCTGCAACCTGAGACCAGTCGATTCTGCCCTGAACCGTCGAAACGTCGATACCGTTGTGACGCGTCATGCCCTCAGTGTCTGAGGTAGAACTTTGCGAACACTGCCGCGTTGGCCTTTTTGATGCTCTTCGTCTTGTGAAAAACCGCAGCAAAACAGCGGCGTTGCGCTCGATTGACGAGCGGGATGAGCTTCTCCGCTTCGGGGTCGCTCACGTGTCCGCCGTAGCGCGCACGTAGTTCGTGCCGTCGAAGTAGATGCACGCGCGCTTGCCGGTAGCGACCGTGATGCCGGTCCCGGTAGCCGCCGCCAGCGTGATGCTCTGGGCGCCCGTCGTCCCGTTGTGGACGGTATACTCCAACCCCGCCGTGCCGGGAAGAGTCAACGTACGCGTAGCTGTCAACGACACTCCCGAGGTAATCTCGAGAATGCACGCCGAAGCATTCGCAACAGGGAGAGTGGCGTTCGCATCCGTGGGGATGCTGTAGGTCGCCAGGCCGCCCTGAAGAAGACCGACCGGCCCAGTCACCCCGCCCGGAGCGGAAACCGCACCTGTGAGAGTTGCTGTGCCCTTGACTGCAAGATTTCCGCTGGCCTTGAGCGACCCATCGGCAATGACGTCTTCGTTGATTTCCATTGTCTTCCTATTGGTTTCGAGTCGCTAGTTCAACTGCAAACATGAGAACTGTTCCGACAACCGCCCCTACGCAAAAAGCCTTGAGGCGGTCGTACCAGAGGTCCATTAGCCGTTCGGAAACTCCGAAGCCATCTCGGCATCCGCCGCTGCAACCGCAGCCTTGGTGCCAAGCGCAACGATGGCCGCCTCAGCTTCCGCCGAGGAGATGCCGCCCTTGATGGCGTTGACAAGTGCGACAACCGCACTCGAGTTGGAGGCGAGAAACGCCAGAAGCTCTTCAACCGTAATCAGCATCAGTGCAACCCTGCTTCCTTCATGCAATCGTCGTACGCCGCAATGTGGCCGCCGTCCGGCGCTTCTCGGCCCGCTTGTTCACAACCTTGAATCACCGAATCTGCCGACTGGACCTGAGCCGCAGCCGAAGAGAACAGCGAACATGCCGTCGATGTCGACGCCACGAACATCAGAGCCGCTGCGCCACCTGCAACTGCCTTCAGGGCAGCGCTGGGGCCGGGGCTGGGCGAACCACTGTCGCCTGAACCGGAGCCGCTGTCCGAGCCGGAACTGCCGATGAGCGAAGGCAAAAGAGCGTGAATGACCGTCGAAGCCAGTCCGGCAACGAGAGCCAACTCGGGATTGGCAAAACGGTACGTCAGCACGATGGCCGCCAAACATCCAAGGAAAAGAACAACCTGTGCAATCTTCTGAGTCATTTCAATACTCCGCGATGATCTTCGTTGCAGTGTCGCCGGAAAGTCCGACAGACACGAAAAAGCCTTCAAGGTACGCACCTGCCGGGAGTGTGTACTGTACTGCCGTGGCGTCTCCTTGACGCTTGACGGTGAGTGTACCCGCTCCGCCTACGAAGATGCGACGCGCGCCTGGGGCGTTGTTGGCAAATACTGCGGTGAGATCCACTGCTGCCGATGGGGCAGATCCGCTGTTGATGAGTACGGTCTGAGTTGTAAACCTCCGTACCTGATCATCTACTGTGAATTGAAGAGCCGCCATCACGCCACCTTGGATTTCAAGACGGCAATCTCTTCGCCGTGCTTCTGGACTGTTTTCGCCATTCGCTTATCGTCTTCCACGTGTTTACCGAAGTGTTCGAGTACGTCCGTGATTTGCTGCTTCATTGTGGCAAGAGTGCCGGAGAGATACCAAACCAGGCCGCCGCCTGTCACAATCGGAGAGAGTACGGCCAAGCACTCGACAAGAGACATGACTACATTGTAGTCTTACTTTTCGACAGGTGTGAGAACTGCCGAAATGTACGACATGTAGCTGTACATCGCAGGTCCGTAGCCCCCCTTAGGGGACTCCACTACAGCCGTCAATCGGCGGTACTGATCGTCCGAAAGTTCAATGACTGCTCCGACTTGAGCCCCGTCGAATAGGGCGCAGATTTCCACGCCGGCTTTTAGCGCACGAGCGCCCTCGAGAAAGGTGGGGTCGTAGACGACTTGCTTTCCGATGAAGTCTGCAAACGTGAACTCCGGCAACGGGGTGCCTTCAGGGTTCTTAGCCTGGGCTGTTTCAGGGACTTGAATTTTAGGCATGAGAGAATGATAGCAACAATCGTGCCAGCGTCAAGGAGACGCAAGAAGAATCTTGTAGCTGGTGCCGTCAATCGTGACAGGAAGTCCTTTTAGCGTCGAAGGGACTGCGAAACCTCCTGCCACGGCGCTGGCAGTTGTCGCTAGGGTGCCGGCATTCGTGATCATCAGTTGACCGTTTGCCGTTGTGCCTGTACCCATCTTGAGTTCGACGTTACCGCCCGTGCTGCCTCCGTTCGAGTTGCTCTGCGCGGCGATTGTGAAGTTGGCTGCTGTCGTTCCGCTCGCAACCGTGTTGATCGAAAAGACGGCGCTTGTGAGCGTACTTGCGAACGCGAGTGTTGTAGCCGCTGCTGGCGTAAACGTCGCATACGTGCTGCCTGACCCGTTTTGCCAGAGCTGGGTACCGCCAATAATAGTGTTTGTGTCGTTGAGCTGGAGAAACTGATTCCCGTTGTGCGACTCGATATAGATGTTTTGAGAGGCTTGGCCCCCGGCAATGATGATGTTGTTCGAGCCAGCGTTCGGTGTGAACGTAAGCATGTTCGTAAACGCACCGCCTGCTATCGTCTCCTCCGCAATGACGAACGCGCCGTGCGACGTGTTGCTCTTACCAATAATCGCGCGCAGCGACCCGGCCGTGCCGGACGTCTGAGACGAAGACGAGCGCCAGTAGAAGTCTTGACCTGAACCGCTTGCGGCTTGAAGTTGTTGGATAGTGGGCGTGGTGGTTGCGGCTGCGAATTGCAACGCCGTTGCCGTAACTGAAACAGTGCTGGGGCTTGAACCCCCGCTAATCCCCACTACGTACTGGTGCGTGGACGAGGACCCGCTAAGGTCATTGGCCCACGTGACCGAACCACCTGCCGCCGTCCAAGACACGTTCGCGGAGGCGCCGCCCGACTGAAGGACTTGACCTGCCGTGCCTACGGGTAGAACAACCCATGCCGTCCCGTTGTAGTAGCAGATCGTCCCTTGTGCTTGAGAAGTGAGATTGAGGTTCGTTGCAGCCGGTACGTTTACCCATGAAGGATTGGCTGCCGCACCGCCAGTCTGAAGGAGCTGTCCTGCCGTGCCGACTGCCAGGGTGACCCATGCGGACCCGCTGTAGTAGCAAAGCGTGCCTTGTGCTTGAGACGAGAGGTTGAGGTTCAACGCAGCAGCCGGAGCTGCCGGTCCCCAGGAACCTCCGCTGTAGGTGAGAATCTGATTGGTGGTCGGCGTCGTAGGCGCAACTGTCTGACCCTGGATGGCAACCACAGTTGCCACGAGAGTTCCTCCGCTGGAGCCGGTAAAACCTACATCCCCGCTAACGCCCGCATACCCAGAAACGCCACCCGTGGTGGCATACAGTTGCCCGTTACTGCCTGGGGAGATGCTCCCTCCCGAGGTCCCTTTGAAACCTGAGGGTGAAACAAGAGACCCGCTCGAGATTGCCGTAGTTGCAGAAGCGCTGCCTGAATACCCGAGATTGGTAAGAATGCAGGTAGTCGTGTTCGTGATCGAAGCGACCTGGTACCAACCGGCCGTGGCAATATACACACACCCGCCAACCGCCATCCAGTTGGTGTTGCCAACGCTGACGCTGACGTTCGAGCTGACGGACGGTTGCGTGTAGCCTGTGGTGACCGTCGTGTATGCCGGCGCGCCTTGAGGCCCCGCAATACCGGCCGGTCCTTGCGGTCCTGTCGGACCTCCTGAAGGTCCAGTGGGTCCCGTAGGCCCCTGAGGTCCGATAGGCCCTGCCGGTCCTTGGATAAGCTGCGTGCGACGCGTACTGGTGATTGCCACTGGTTACCTCACGTAAGCGGAGTAAGGACGAGAAGAATCCCATTGCCGAATGGCACGGGGTCCCCTGTCACGAAGGGAGCAGGCGGGTTTGCCCCGAAGGTGGCCGAAATGCGGTACTCGTACGCGCCTGGCAAAAGAGGGGACGTCACGCTGGACACCATATGGAATGAGTACGTACTCACCACGTCACTCAACCCAGAGTTTATAACCGTGACGGTGCCCGTAAGCGTCAGACTGAGATCGGGGCACGTCAGCGTGAGCGTGCATCCGGTCAAATCGACCTGAGCTTCTGCGACCTGATACGCCCATGCCTGCCCTGGATAGGCGGTTAGGTCGACGTACTGGTCAAAGGGAAATTCAACGGTCGTCACTTACGCAGTGTATAGGTGCGATAGTGTGTGCTAATTGAAGCTGCTCTCGTCGACGAGATCGGGGTACATCTTCCGCAATTTGTCAACAACGGCGTCGCAACGTTCATCCGAAATCTCGGCCACGACATCACGGAGGTTTTTGGCCAGCGCAGTCGCTTTTGCCGCGTCTTCTTCCAAAGTGTCGGTAAAAGCTAGAATGTACCTACGCCCTGAGAGTTTCATCGCGGCCACTCGCACCAGTTCATGTGGTGCCAATCCCAGCGTCGGGTGAATGCCAGTGCGACGACCGTGGACTTGTCGATGCACGGCGAGTCGTAGGGGTATGCCGGAAACATCAGCGTGCCGCTGACGGTGATATGCATGAGCCCAAGCGCGTGTCCAAGCTCATGCAGGAGGATGATTCTCAGGTTTCGCGTGCCGATACGATCCTCGATGAGATTCACCACCTGGGCTGGCGCACTGGGCGTGAACCCCAAAACACCATCCGGCATCTGTTGGATGTCCGCATCTTCCGATTTTCTCGAAAGAATGACAATTCCCTGCATCGAGTCAAAGATGTGCTTGAGCACGTCCGGCTCCATATCGAACTTCTCGGTCACGATCTCGAACTGCTCGTAGCCGTTCATCGCGATGTTCCACTGCGCCAAGGCTTCTCGGATGTCCTTCAAGTGAGGATACGAGAAGTCCTTGTCCACGTAGATGGGGACTACGTGCGTGTCCATCACAACGGGTCTTGGATTGTCCGTGTACTCGTTGTGGTACGAAGAGGGGGCTTTGCAATTACAGGCCGTGGCCGCGAGCAAAACCGCGAGAGTTGAGAGCAGAAGACACAGTTTACGAAAAATACCGCCCATATAAGCAGTGTGGCGGTTCTGCCTCACTCCGCCGTCAGAAAGAGGCCCTTACGAAGGTTTCAGCCTCGGTCAGTGTCCCATCCACCAGTGCGCTGTTATACATGAGCACGCGGCCGATATTGCCTACCCAGTAGGCGTGACTCGAGAACACCGCCGCCAAACGGTCTGAGATGTCGCCCAACGTAAGTTGTGTCCAATTGGTCAACGTGTCTGTGCCGGACGAGGACTTGAGCATTACCGCGCCGTCCAATCGGAGTGTCACGCTACTCCCATCGTACATGATGGTTAGCACGTGAGGGTTCAGGTCGGGATTCAGATACTGCTTGCCGTATGAAGTTCCCTGGTCAGAAACAACGCTTTGCGAAAAATCGGCGGGTGCCGTAGAGCTGTAAAGGTAGTGCGCTCTCACGTAGGGGCTTGTGCCGCCGCTGATAGCCGTAGTGTCAAAAGTAAATGCGTACGCCACGCCTACAGGCGCTGTGAAGTTCGTTAGTTGAACGGCAACCATGAGCGTGAACGGCCCCTTGGGATTGCCTGCGAGGGAGATGCCGTTAGCTACTAGCCGTTGCGCCCCAGCAAAAGCCAGGGAGAGCTTCCCTGATGGGAACGTACCGAGGGTGGGCTGCGCCGCTGCCGTGGCCTGCACCGCTGCAAGTCCGTTCGACACGGATGCCAAGTTCAACGCCTGGCTGACCTTCCCGCCCTGCAATACGACCGATGTGGGGTCGTAGTAGATGATTGGCAGTACGGAGCCGTTCAACGGGTCAAAGGGTCCTGGGATGATGGGAGACTGACTCCCGTTCACCGTCTGGATGTACCCGCCGACTTCCGGCATATCCGTAGAGTCGCTAATCCCCTGTGCCAGTTTGATGTCCAGCGTCGACACGTAAACATCGCGATTGTCGAAGATGGTCCCACTGTTCGCCATAGGGATGACGTCCACAAGTGCCAGGTTGAGTGCCCAGAGCTGATCCCTGTACACGCTTCGACGAATGCGCGTACGGAGTAGTTCGAGGATGTCATACGACGTTTGGTTGTCATCATAGCTCTCGACCTTGAGAGACAAGGTGACCACTCGATTGCCGCAGTCCTCTTCCTGCAACGCATCGTTGACGGCGTTGTATGTCATGCGGGCATCGTCCACGCCATTCGTCTTGATGGCTAAGATGTTGATACGCCCGATCTTCCCCATCGCCCCGCCAACTCGAGACACGTTCGGCTCAGGGTCCCCGTCCCAAATCCAGGGGATTCCGGTAATGCCCGCGATCAATGCCAGGACTTGCTTCTTCGGAAACGCTTTCCAGGGGGTGTTACTCATGTACCGGGCCTTTGACCTTCCTACCATCAATGTCGGTGCGGTACGTAATCGAAGACCTCAACACGCCGCCATCGATAAGGGGGACGTCGGAGCCCTTGAGCTGGATGGTCCGGGGACGGTTGGCCGGGTCGATGCGGTCAGAGATGCGCTCTTGGATTTGACCGACCCACTTTTGGGCGATGCGTTGGAGCGACTTCTCAAAATCCCTGGGCGTGGCTCTCGCGTTGGAGGCGTACTCTACCATAGCTGCACGTACATCCTCCACCATTTCAGGATAATGTAGGTCATACCATGCCCGGATGTACGAGCGCGACGGGATGTGTCCGTCATTGGACCCGAACTCGTTCACGATGGCGACGTCGATAAGTCGGATGGCTTCGTGAAAAGTCCGGCCAGGCGGGGTCGGGTGCTCCTTCGCCCCCTCCTCCGCAAAGATGCCCACGTCAATCTTGGCCCGGTTCAGCCCCAAGGCCTTCATCTTTCGGACGAGGCTCCGGTACCCGTTGTCGACGTCGCGAACTTTGTTGTCGGTGATGGCCATCAACGTGTCTCCAAGAGTCGGATATGTAGGATGACGTCATCCATATCCGCAGCGTGTAGGGGACACAGCCTCAGCCAGAAGCCGCCACGGACGTGGGCGACATACCTGGACGGACAGGGGCAGCGCCCGTGCATGACGTCCAGGTGTTCACACAGGCCCGTACCCAGGGCTGCTAGCTTAGACGACCCGGCCGCCACTGGAGACTTGCCTTTGCAAGCGCTTGTAGTGGGTGTTGTACGTCGTCGTCCCATCCTTGGCGGCCATCCTGACGTTCTGGCCGAAGGGGCTCAGGGTGAGCGTGTGGGCGGCAAGGTACCCCTGAGCGACGGCCAGCTTCGGCCCCCAGATGCTTGAGTCGATCTCGAGAAGCGCATCCGCCAGGTGGGCGAGCACAAGCGTCCGGTCCGTGTTCTGGAACTCGGGAAACTTCGCGATGAACTGTTCGTAGGTCAGGGGGAGCATCGGTTACTTCTGCTTGGGCTTGTTCACGGGCTTGACGCCATCCGGCATGGGGAGGGGTTCCGGCACCGGCTCCTTGGGCGCGGGGACGTTCGCCAGCACGCGGTCCTGCAAGGACTTGTTTGCGGGGTTGGGGATGAGTTTCATCGGAGTGACATTGCCTTCCAGTACGCGTCTTCAAAGGTTGAGCCCGTTACCGGCTCTTTGAGCCAGGGGGCGACGATAGACCAACTTCCGTCATCGAGACGGTCCACGTCCATCAGGAGCGAGAACACATATCCAGTGTGCCTCCCGAAATGTATAAACCTACATGGTGGGAGAAAATTACAGTGTCATCAACGGGGATACCTCGTTTTCAGAGGTATCCCCGGACTTAGGTACCTGGAATGATTGAGGAATCTGGAGATTTTTGACAAAACGGGGATACCTACCCCCCAAACTCTAAGACCCCCTGTGGAGTACCCCCCTTAGACCCCCCTTCTGCCAGGGTTGTTTTTTACCATAAAGGTATCCCCGTCTCTAAAAGGGGGGTTATATAGTAATAGTTACAGCTACTTAGGTCCGGGGATACCTCGAAAAAGAGGTATCCCCGTGGTATCCCCGTCCGTGTAGTCTACAACTATCTGTTCATAGCTTTTCGGTTATCGACACTGGGTGCATGGCATATCGTTTTGATGATCTCGGCCGGCTCGACGGCGTGGCAGAGACCCCGCAGGGTGGAATTGAAGCGCCCGCTTTTCTTACGCGCGCCGGCATTTTTATTTACCGCGCCGACAACGGGACGGAGCGCCGGGAATTGCGACCAGCCTCTGAGGTCTTCGACGCCAACTCCCTGGCCACCCTCCGTGGCGCTCCTCTTGTGGTAGGTCACCCCGGAATGGTCACGGCTGAGAACTGGAAAGAATATTCGGTCGGCCATGTGGGGGATGAGGTCAAGGAGGATGGCGGCTTTGTTCGCGCTCGCGTTCGTGTCCAAGACAGCACTGTCAAGGAGCGCGTCAAGCGCAAGGACCTCAGCGAATTGTCGTGTGGGTATACCTGCGACATGGACGAGACGCCGGGAGTCTACCAGGGGCAGAAGTACGATGCCGTCCAGAAAAATATTCGCTACAACCACGTCGGGCTCGGACCCCCTGGTTGGGGCCGCGCGGGTGGCGAAGTCCGTTTGAGGATGGACGGGGTTGACCACACGGTAGTCGTAGGTCGTCCCTTGGAGCCTTCCACGCATACTGTAGGTATGTCGGAATCCGGTAAAGAAGCCGTTGTGGAAACGCCGGTCGCACCCGCGACGGTGACGGTCCACGTGGACGGCGCAGAAGTTGAGCGTCTTCGCGGCGAGAACGATGCTTTGAAGGCGGAAGTTGCAGCTCTCAAGGCTCAGGTCTCCCCCGAGCGCATTGACGGTCTCGTGAACTCGCGTATCGAACTTCAGAACAAGGCGCGCAAGCTCCTGGGTGCTGAGGCGAAGTTCGACGGGCTCTCGGACACCGAGGTCATGGCGAAGGCCATCGGTGCTTCGGACAAAAGCTTTCGTATGGACGGAAAGAGCGCTGAGTACGTGCTTGGACGCTTTGAGGCCGTGGTTGCGCTCGAAGCAAGCGCTTCTGACGCTACCTCGAAAGTTCGCACTGACGCGGTGAATGCGCCCAGCGAGAAAAAGAATGAACTCGAGGACGCCCGTGCTCGTAACGAGGCGCGCTCGAAAGACGCTTGGAAACAACCCCTGACTGTGACGCGAGGCAACTGAGATGGCTGGTCAAACTTCCTACGCCCAGAACCCCGTAATTGGGGAGCCGGGACAGCTCTTCGGCACCGAGTACCACGACATCGTGTCGTACGTTGCCAGCGGCACCATTCCGTTCGGCTCCGTCGTGGAGCTTAGCGGTGGCAAGGTGCGCGTTCCTCAGGCGACTGGCTCTACTCTCACGATGAAGGGCGTTGCGCTCCAAATCGTGGCGAAGGAGCAGGCTCTTGGTGCTGCGGCCAGCTCGATCGCCACTACGTGGGTTGCCGGCGACGTTGTGCCGGTGCTCCGCAAGGGTCGTTGCTTCGCGCTCTGGAACGGGACCACGCAGTCGGATGGTCTCGCTCCGAACGTCACGCACTCGTCTACCACGGGCTCGCAAGGGTACTTCACCGACGCGGCCACGAGCACCACGGCCGGCTCTGAAATCGCTGCGGCTCCGGCTGGCGTTGTTCTCGGGCCGGTGACTGGCCAGTCCACTTTCTGCCTTGTTGAACTCAACCTGCCGTGAACGTGAGGCAATCTCGATGAGTTTCTCGTACTTCAATCCGCTGACTGGGAAGCAAGAGCGCTTCGACCTCAAGGAGTGCATTACTCCTGAGGACCTCCGCCGCATGACGGGGATGCGCTTCGACGCCAATGACACGGCGTTCTTCGCACGTCAACTCGAAGAGATTTACACCCAGACGTACGACATTGAGTACCCGGAACTCAAGGGGCGCAAGCTCATCCCGGTGGATACTCGCGTCAACCCCGGTGCGAACAGCTTCACGTATCGTCAGTTCGACAAGAAGGGGCAGGCGAACATCGTTCACAACTACGCGGACGACTTCCCGAATGCGGAAGTGGTTGGCGTCGAGTGGACCCAGAACGTCGTGTCTCTTGGCAACAGCTACCAGTACAGCATCCAAGACATGCGTGCTGCGGCCATGGCTGGTATCCAGCTTGAGGCGATGAAGGCCAACGCGGCTCGTGAGCTTATGGAGCGCAAGCTCGATACTCTCTCGGCCATCGGTGACTCGGCCACGGGTCTCGTCGGTCTCACCAACGCGCCGAACATCAGCTCGGTCACTGTTTCGACTGGCGCCAGCTCGGGTCAGACGGCTTGGTGTTCGACGGCCGGTGTCGGTACGGGCAAGACGGTTGCCGAGATTCTTCTCGACATCAACAACATGCAGGCGAAGATTTTCAACGCCACGTTGGGTATCCATACGCCTGACACCTTGGTCCTTCCGACCTCGTGTTACGGCTTCTTGGCTACGACTGCACGCAGCACGACGTTCACCGAAGATTCGATGCTTCAGTACATCCTGAAGCAGAGCCCCTGGATCAAGAACATCGAGTTCTGGACTCAGCTCAACACGGCGGGCGCTTCGTCCAAGGGTCGTGTCATGCTGTACAAGCGTGACCCGAAGATTCTCCAGCTCATCATCCCCCAAGAGTTTGAGCAACTCCCGCCCCAGCCGCGTAACATGGCTTGGGTTATCCCCTGCCACATGCGCACCGGAGCGGTCGAGGTTCGTTACCCGCTCGCAGTTGCGTACATGGACGGCTGCGACCAGTAAGAGTCCTTTCCGCGCAAGGTTGTTGGACAACACTACCCCTGGGTCTTCGGACCTGGGGGTTTTGTGCTTTTGGGGGCCTTTTCCAGTTTTTGGTAGTACCGACACCTCGCGGCTGAGTGAACTACGCACCTGCCGCAATAGCGACAAGGCTTAGCTTTCTTCAGGGTCGCGGTAGCCATCCGAGCCCAAAGCCTTTCGGGTAAAAGTAGATCGTGCCGTTGATGGTCAACCATAACGCGGTGTAGGTGAACCTGCGCGGCTTGCGCCCGGTCCTGCGTTTATGCCCTTGGCACCCGGCTCTGTAGGTCATTCTTGCAGGTTTGGCGGGGTTGCGGGTGGTCGTTTAGCCTCTGAGATGACCTCTCGCTTGAAGAGAAAACCAAGCCCTGGGTTCTCTGTTACGTGGCAAAGCTCCCAGCCGGCTTCTCCTCGCTCCTTCAAAAGGAT
>Ga0075014_100000385_pt1 | contig 12004 bp, 15 predicted proteins | sample AleBraG_ABR_2014_FD_71472 | JGI IMG/M metagenome (GOLD analysis project Ga0075014, IMG submission 71472) | Freshwater sediment microbial communities in response to fracking from Pennsylvania, USA - Alex Branch Run_MetaG_ABR_2014 | ecosystem: Environmental > Aquatic > Freshwater > Creek >... | reverse complement strand
CGATTCCTTGGTGGGGCTGGGCCGGTGGGGCTGCGGCTCTCTTGTTTGCCTTTGGAGGGAAACGCTGATGGCGGATGCAACCAAAGTCTTGTTGCTCGGCGGGGCTGGTGTTGCGGCCTGGTACTTCTTCTGGGGGCCTGGTGCCACAACCACGACAGCGCCGACGGCAAGCACCACGACTCCCGCGGCTCCGGCGGTGACCGGCGCGAATACACTGGACGCGATCTACGGGCGCATGGTCACCGCGGCGGCGGCTCCGGCAGCAGGCCTTGGGGTGGACGACTGGGGATATTTCCTGAATGCCCAGTTATCGCCGCTCGGTAAGGTAGCACCTGATCCGATGCCGATCTTCACAGCGGCCATACCGGGCTTTGCCCGCGCGCAACTGATGACCGCTGCGCAGTATTGGTCCGTGATGGCTCCGGCGCTCAAGAGCCAGTTGGGACTGAGCGGGGTAGGTCTGTACGGACTCGGCGTCATTGGCGGTTTGGGGTACTGGCGGGGGCAGAAACGCTGATGTACGCTATGCACGCATCACGAGGCCTTGGGTTGAACTGTCCGGGGGATCCGGGATGTCCGGGGTACGTTGCGCCGGGTTCGACCGATTACACCACGTCCCTGTTGCAAGAGATCCTCGCCAATCAACAGGCCTCGGGTGTCACGGCTATGGTACCCGCAACGGGGGCAACGGTCTGTCCTGATGGTACGGCGGTTCCCGCGTCGGGGGTCTGCGGCCAGACGTTTACGCAATGGCTCAACGCGAATTCCACGGCCGCGCTGATCGGCGCTGGAGTGATCGTGTTTCTGTTGATGGGCATGAGGCGATGACTACCGAAACGTCCAACAAGCCGGTTCGATTCTTCGTCATCACGGCGACGTGTGGCAATGGCCATTCGCAAAGGCTCAACGTGGATGCGGCCCTTGGGCGTCAGTGGGCCGAAGGACTCGCAGGCTTGCTGGATGGCACATCGCCGATGTACCTGTACTCGCCGATTGGCACAGATAGCGTGATCGGCAAATGCGGTATTTGTCTGGCGCAAATCAACTGCACGATTGCGGAATCGGAAGGACCGGCGACATGAGCGCGCAAACCAAACCCGTACCCGTGGTGCAGGACGATCCGGCAGGCCTCGATAAGTTGCTGCTGGCAGCGGGCAAGGGCGTAGCGCGGTTTCTGGAAAGTGCGTTGGAACGCAAGACGGGAACGAAGGTCAACCTGTGGGACGGGCAGGACGGCTTAGGCATGATCCTCGAAGAACAGTTGCAGCAAGCCGGGGTCCCGAATAAGCGCTTGCCCGAATTGCTCACCCCGCGGTCAGTGTTGCAACAGACCGGCGTCCTCGGCAAAAAGCGCACGGTGCGGAGGGTCAAGCGGACGTGATGTACACGGTTCGCCCCAATTCGGGATTGGGAACGTCGCCTCCGGGGGTCTATGACTGCTCGGGTGCGGTGTCCTGGCTGCTGAGTTCGTCCTGCTGGTCGCAAACGCGGGATCAGTGGGCGGCTCAGTACGCCGCGCAACTCTCGCCGATTGCGCCTCCCGGTGCGCCCACGGGGTCTGTACTGACCGTGCCGCCTGCCTCTGGCGCGGATGCGCAAGCCACGGTGGATGAGTTGCTGAATCAGCAGTTGGCGGATCAGCAGGCGAAGAACGCGGCGGGCGTTACGTCCTCCTGGTGGGATACCCTGCTCGGCGCGCCAGCAGCGGCGGGCAGTGCGGTAGCCAGCGCGTTCACGATGCCTACGTGGGCCTGGATCGGACTCGCAGGCATTGCGGCGTTTGCGTTGGTCAGTGCCGGTGGGGGAAGTCCTCGGAGGTACGGACGGTGATGGAGTTTTTCATGTTCATCGGACGCACGGCGGGCCGCATCCAGCGGCTCTTCAGGAGGGTCGGCCTGTGTATCTGATGGGCAAAGGGCATGAACACGAAGGACCGGGAACCTCGATGGTGCAACGCATCCACTGGGGCGAAGCGCAAGAAACGCAATTGAGCGATACGTTTCAACCGGACGTGACGGGGCGGGGCCTGGGCAGTTGTGGCTGCAAGGGTTGCGCCAAGGGCCTCGGCTTGTTTGAAACGGGCTTCGACGTGAGCGGCTGGACCTGGGCGGAATGGGGCATCGTCCTGTTGGGCGCGTATGCGGCCTACTCCATGCTGTTCACCACGCGCACGGCGGCCTCGGCGGTAAGTTCTGGCGTGCGGCGCACGCGCAAGCGCTTGGCGCGAAGGGTGGCCGGGTCATGATGCTTCTTCAAGACGGCGGCGCTTCCTTGGTCCAACTGGGCACGGGCGGGGTGCTAGTGCTCAATACGGCGCTGCTGCTCAAGATGGCCTACTCGGCCGGCGAGTGGACGCAGCGCTTGAAGAACCTGGAAGCGCAAGTGGCGCGGTTACAAGAGACCGAGTGTCCTTATGGGGAGTGTCCGATCAAGGCCGCGCGAGTCGAACTGGACGCGCACAAGGGGCATACCACGTGATGGCGCGGCGGAACGTGACTGACCGGGCACACCGATACCGGGCGCGGAATCTGGCGCCTGCCGGTGCCAAGGTCTGCGCGCTCTGCGGGTCGCGGTCCAATCTGACGGTAGACCATAAAGACGGGCATCCCGATCACACCACGCGGGGCAATCTCCAGTGGTTGTGCAAGTCCTGCAACACGGCGAAAGGGTTTTGGTACAAGTCCATCGGCAAAGGACGGCTCACGCATCAGTACAACCCGGCAGAAGGCGTCCCCACTTACGAACAGTACGCATGGGCCGTGGCGCAACACACGCGCGGGGCGCATGACGAGGGCGGCGTCATCATCCATGCCACGCCGTTGAAACTGCGGAGCGAATACGCGCGGCGGATCGCATCGACCAAACGGGCGCGCGGGCGCATGGCGGATGACGAGCGCTGGAACGCGGCGCGCCGGGAGAACATCTGGCCCTTCCGCGACAAGCGGCTCTCGGCAAAACAAACCACGCCAGCGCATGGCGGGGCTGCGTACCATTCGGCAAAGCGGGCCGGAGCGAAGCCTGCGGCGGCGAAAGGCGCGGCATCCGGTCTGACGGCAGAGGTTGCCGCGGCTCTGGTGGGCCTCGGAGCCTCGAAGTCGGAAGCGAAGGCGGCGGCAGCCTCGGCAGCACGGGCCGGGGGCGACTTCGATGCCGTGTTCCGGCGCGCCCTTGGCTCTTTGGCAAAGGCGAATCCGGCCAAGTTTGATCGTTGCGTCAAAGCGGTGCAAGCGAAAGGCGGGGCAGGAAATGCCTATGCGGTTTGCACGGCAGCGGGAACGCGAAACCCCAATGCGACCACTGTCAAAAACGAGCGAGATATCCGCAAGTACATTGATGCGAAGGTCGCGGCGGGATGGTCAGCAGATCAACTCTCGCGCGCAATCTGGCGGCGTTGGGGATACCTGACTGAAGTAAAAGACGGTCGGTTGCGGGTGAAGTTCTCCAGCGGAATCGACACGTTCTCTTTCAATCCGTCGCGTAAGAACCCGGCGACTGCGGCTGCGGACGCCTACGAAGAGTTCCACGGGCATCCCTCGAAAGAAATCGTCACCGTGACCAAACAAGTTCACGTGCATGAGCATCTGGCCTCAGCGGGGGAACTGCGGGGGATGACGATCAAGGGCATTGACGGGCGGCTCCATGAGGTCAAGGGCTTCAAGAAAGCGCTACTGGCTTTCAACGAATCGAAGAACCAACTCTTCGTGGAAGGCGGGGATCAATCGCTGAATCTTGCGGACTTCGGCATCCGCAAGCCGCATGAACTGGAGACCCTGGGCAAGCTCGTGGCGCTGGACTACTTCACCACAAAAGACCACCTGGGGGATGAAGGCGGCACGGCGGTCTATTCGCACAAACTGCGCACGACGAATCAGAACGGCCAGCATGTGGTGGTGACGATTGCGCGGTACCCGGATGTGATCTACCGGACCTTGGACGAACAGTTTGAATTCTCAGGCGGATCGTACGTGATCCGCGCGGAGGGCATCGACAAATGAGGCGCACCAAAACGCAGAAGCGCGCGCACGCGGCGAAGCGGGCCAAGCAATCCCGCCTGGCGAAAGCGGTGAAGGGGTTGCTGAAGCAGACCAATCCGACGGCGAAGATCACGGGGGCGCGGGTGGCCCGGTTGAAGGGCGGCGGGTTGACCATAAGGCCGATCAAGGCGAATCCGGGTGGTCTGAAACGAGTTCTGAGCGAATACGGTCACCAGCGGCGAGGCGGCACTCCTCGTTTCGCAGCAATCAAGCGGGCCGTCAGATCGACCCGCAGGAATCCTCGGAGGAAGCGCTAAAGCGATGTCCCAACGGCCTCTCTTTTCGATTCTGCATACCTCGGCGCGTCCCGACGCGTGGCGGAAGGTGTACGACGACTGGATGGAAAAAGCGGAGTATCTGGAGTACGTTGAATACGTCCTCTGTGTGGACCCGCGTTGGGGATTCGAGCCGGTCGGCAGGGTCAAGTACGAAGACCGGGGCGCGTTGAATGTGGTTGTGCAGAATCACGGGCGGCGTTGCTACGTCGATGGTGTCAACACGGCGGCGAAAGCTTCGCATGGGCACATCTTGATCGTGAACGCAGACGATCAGTTTGCCTGTGAGAACTGGGACACCAAGTTGACGGAAGCCATCGCGGAGGCGGGGTTCGGCTCTTTCACTTCTGAAACCAAACCCTTTGTGATCGAGGTCTCGACGGGCACGCCTACCGAGCATGAACGGGGCATCCTGGTGATGCCGATCCTCTCGCGGGCCCGGTACGAACAGCAGGGCTCGGAGGTCTTCTACCATGGCTACGAATCGATGTGGGCGGATGCGGACTTCTGTCAACATGCAAGGGCCGATGCGGTTGTGATCGACGCGCGGCATCTGCCGGTCTTTCCGCATCGGCATGAAATGTTCGATGCCTTCGGCGGGTGGTCGAAGAAGAACTACAAGAACTTGGACGCGGCCTATCAAGCGCAGATGCGGCCGGAAGCCTATCGCTTGGGCGAAACGATTCTGAAGTGGCGGCAGCGGGTCGGCTACGGCAAAGAACTGGCCCATGCGGAAACCATCGAAGGCTGGATGTTTCCCGAGGAGTTGGAATGCCTTTCCTTGTGGGCTTCTCAAATGGATACGATTGTGGAGATTGGCTCCTGGAAGGGCCGGTCCACGTATGCGATTTGCAAGGGCACAGCGGGCCACGTAACGGCGGTGGACACGTTCAAAGGGTCGATCGATGAACCGGACCATCAGGCGCGGGTCGCGGCGGCTGGCGGGTCCACGTTGGGCGAATTCGACGCAAATACGAAGGACTGTACAAACCTATCCACGTTGGAAATGGATTCCCTCGAAGCTGCGGCGCTGTGCGAAAACGCCGATATGGTCTTCATTGACGGCGGGCACTCCTACGAGCAAGTCCTAGCGGATCTGAAGGCCTGGGCGCCCAAAGCGAAAAAGTTGTTGTGCGGGCATGACGCGGACCATCCGCCCGTCGCGCAAGCGCTGCGCGAAGTCCTGGGGGAAGTGGAACGCGGCGACGGCGGGCTTTGGTTCAAACCGGCGAACGCGGCCGGCCAGGTCGTGGCGAAGCGGAATATCGCGCTGTGCCTCTCGGGGGAACAGTTCCAGGGGGCCTGGGTCGATTCGCTCTTGACCTTGTACTCCCATTTGATCGAGTTGGACTTCGGCGTGGCGCGGATGCGGGCCTACACCAGCAATGTGTACCTGACGCGAGAGGAATGCCGCCAGGCCGTGATGTCGGCAGATCCCAAGCCGGATCTGGTGCTGTGGCTGGATGACGATAACCTGGTAACGCCCGAGCAATTCGACCGGCTCTTGGCCGATCTCGATTCCCGTCCCGAGGTCGACGGGGTAACGGCCTGGTCCTGGATTCACGATCAGAACAAGCAAGGCTTCATCGTCTCCTGTGGGGAATGGGCACCGGATCGGTTGCACTGGAAACCCTTCCCAGGCAGGACGTTTCCCAAAGAAACCGCCTTGCGGCCTATCGAAGTTTCGGGCTTTCCTTGCTTCCTGATGCGGTACTCGGCACTCGAGAAGGCAGGGCCGCGATGTTTCCGGCCCATCTTGGATGATGCGCTGGAACACGGGATGACCGGCGAAGACATCAGCTTCTGTAGGGCGGCGGAAGACGGCGGGGCGAAATTCCTGGTCGATCCGCAAGTCCGCGTGCCCCATCTGAAATACGTGGAAGCGAACCCGGTGTATGAGGACGAGGGCGCGCCGGAGCCGGTTCGTGTGGCCTGCATGATGCGCGTCAAGAATGAGGGCCGATGGCTCGGCCGCGTGATCGATTCGGTAAAGCCTCTCTGCGGGGAAAACATCTTCGTGATGGAGGATGGCTCCTCGGATGACACGGTAGAAGTGATTGATAACGCGGGTGCGCAGCTGCTGCCGTCTCCCTTTGTCGGCCAAGGTCTGGATGAAGGGCGGGATAAGAACTGGCTCCTGCAACAGGTGATCGAGCGCTGTCATCCCGATTGGATTCTCATGCCGGATGGAGACGAAGAACTCGAACCGGGAGGCGGCGAGAAGATCCGGCGCGTCCTGGAACACAATCCTCCGGTGGATTGCTTCCTGCTGCGCTTCCTGTACCTGTGGGACTCGCTAGACACGGCGCGCTTCGATGGGGTGTACGGCAAGGGCGCACGCCAATCCCTGTTCCGCTGTGTGCCCAACATGGGTTTTAAGTCCATGTATTCGTCCAATGCGGACAATCCGAACCACGTTGGATTGCACGTTTCGAATTCGCCCTATGGCCTTCGACAGTCGCCCCTCAACGTGTTCCTGCTGCACTACGGTTACCTATTCAAAGAGGATCGGATTCGCAAGTACGAGTGGATCACGAAACTGGATCCGCACAACGAAGAAGAGGACCACTATCGCCACATGGTGCAAGGCGACATTCCCGAAGTGCCTGCGGACCTTGTGTTGAAGCACGCGGGGCCGCTGAAACTCCAGAAGATTCCCGAACGGATGGTCCCCAAGTTCGACCATGAGATTGGGCCGTTCGGCGTCCGGCCGCATACTGGAACACACCCGCTTACTGAGACGACGTTCGGCGTCCGGCCGCATACTGGAACACACCCGCTTACTGAGACGACGTGCGATGACGGTAGTTGCTGGTGTCATGTCGCGCACGCTACTCCAAGAAAGGTAGTTTCTGGCGTTTATCGCTGTAGTGAATGTGGCGCCGTGCTGTTCAACGGACTGGCCCGGTGCGAAGAGTGCGCACGTGCGGCGCTCCTGGATCTCGGAGACGCGCCGTGTCCTCCGTTGCCGGTTCCGGTTCCGGTTCCGCGCTATTCGCATCATCCGATTCGTTCCAAACTAAACCTCGGGTGCTGTGATCGGCGCATCCAAGGGTTTGTAGGCGTGGACCTGGCGCCGGGGCCAGCAGTGGATGTCGTCGCCGACCTCTCGAAGCCGTGGCCGTGGGCGGATGGCTCGGTGGAAGAGATCGTGGCGCATGACGTGATTGAGCATCTACCTGACCGGCTGCTGACCATGAATGAGACATGGCGGGTGTTGAAGCCGGGGGGCAAGGTCGATATCGTGGTGCCCACGACAGACGGGCCGGGGGCGTTTCAAGACCCTACGCACGTTTCGTTTTGGCATCGCAACAGTTTCAAGTATTTCGAAGCGGGCAACCCGTACCGGGAACGCTTCGCACAGAGTTATGGAATTCAGGCCCGGTTTCGCGTGGTCGCGGAAAAAGAATCGCGGACGCAGGACGGGCCGAAGTTGAGCATCACCTTGGAAAAGGTGGCATAGAGTTTTAGGGTTTTCGGTTCATCGGGAGTTCTTGCAAGGCTCTCGGTGATGTAGTCCGGATCACAACACGCGGCTTTCTAGAAAGGGCCGCTGGCAGTCAGAAATGGCTGCTGGCGGCCCTTTCCGCGTTTGTGCGCACTGTTTTTGGGAAACGTGGCCTCCGGCCAACGAAAGGAGTAAACGAGCAATGGCAGTATCCGTTTTGTATTCAATTCGCGGCGGGGGCTACGTCATCAACGCGGCCACCACGCCGCCGACTGCGGCACAGGCGCAGTTGGTCTACATGCAGAAAGCGTTTGTGCAGTTCGGCGCCGATACCGACGTGCAAGCGTTCTTCACGCACAACTGGGGTCTGGACATTTCGGCGCCGGGCTTCTACGACCCTGAGGCGTTCATCGTGGCCATTACCATGGGCGCGAACGGCACCTTCATGCCTGCGTTCACGTTCGACTTTGCGAATACGAACGTAACCAAGATCAACAAATTGAGCCAGGCGGTAACGAACGGCAACTACCTGGTCACGCTGCGGCGTCCGCACTCGATGGGCCAGTAGGCGGTGCCGGATGGCGTATAGCACCGTGGTCACGAAGATTGCGAATCCGGCCAGACGGGCCGGGAAAGGGCGAAAGAGAACGAACATGGCACGCCGCAAAATGACAGCGAAACAGATCAAGCATTTGGGTACGAAGCGCCAAAAGGCTGCGTTGCGTGCCAAACGGTCGCGTCCGAAGCACCGGGCGCGCACCAGACCGAATCCGCCGCGCAGGCGCAGGCGCGTGGTGGCGCGGGCAACCAATCCGCCGCGCAAGCACCACAAGAAACGCCGCGTGGCGAAGAAGCATTCGGCGAAACGCCGAAACCCCACTCCCATGATCATTTCGTGGGCTGCGGGCAATCCAGCAAAAAGGAGAACGAAAGGCATGGCAAAACAAAAACGACGTAGAGTTGCCGTGGCGAAGCATAGGAATGCTGGTCGCCCGCGGCGCAAGGCGGTACGGCATCATCGCCGGCGCAATCCGGCCGGGTTGGGCCGTCCGATGGATTGGATTCAGGGCGGCGCGGGGGTCCTCGCGGGCGTGGTCGGCACGCGGGCGATTCCGCAACTGGTCCTCGGGGCCAGCAACACCGGAGCGATGGGCTACGTGGCCAACGCAGTCACGGCCGCGGGCCTCGGTTGGGTCACGTCGATGATGTTCAAGGGAAATCACGTGCTGATCACCAGCGTGATTGCCGGCGGCTTCGCGGCGCTCCTGGCGCGGATCATCAGCGACAAGACTCCGTTCGGCAGTCAGCTTTCCTTGACTGGCTTGGGGGATTACGGATTGGGGCTTTACCAAAAGTCGAACTTCCCGTATCCGCCGCGCGTGGTCAATGGACGGCTGGGCTCTCCCGGATCTTCGAATTTCACCTGGGGCGATGGCTCCCAAGGCATGACTCCCGTTTCGGTGGCTACGGCCGGATCGGATTCGACGGCAGCTTGCTAGGGGCGAAGCGCTCTTAGTCCTGGGGCGGCTCGTTTCCGGGTGCAAGGGGAAGGCAGCGGGCCGCATTTTTGCAACGTGGGGTAAACCGTGGCGAAGGTGGGGGAATCCCCCGGCGTCACACTGGAGATTTTAGACATGGCGTATTTGGGCAGAACCACGACGGGGCAGGGGACACCAATCCCGATGACTCCCTCGGGTAACATCGACATCAACGCACTGGTCGGCCAACTGGTCGACCAACGGAAAGACTACGTGTACGACACGTTGACGCTGGCGCCGGGAGCCACGGTCACGTCGCAGCCGTACCGCATGTTTCAGGTTCCCATCGGGCAACCCGATCCGTACAACGGGTCGGCAACGAAGACGGAACTCGATACCAACATGAGGAGCCAGGGGCAGTTCTCGGCCCCGTATGACTTCATCATGAACAACATCGGCTTCTACTTCCTGGTGGGCACGGATCTTTTTGACATCGCCACCATCTGCAATATGGGGTGGTTCGAGTTCAAGATCTTGCAGAAGCAGATGTTCCTGGGCCACTTCCAGCGGCATCCCGCCGGGATGGGCATCACGGGCCAGACCTCGGCGACGGCGCAGCAAAACTGGATCAACGGAGAAGCCGATCCGAAGAGCGTGTGGTGGTTCGGTGACTGGCGCAAGTACATCCCGCCATTGACCAGCTTTACGCTGAACATCAACTTCTCGGAAACCTACCAGTTGTTCTACAACGCCTCGACCACCACGTCGGCCAACCTGCCGGCGTTCGTCAAGTCCACGTTGTTCGACACGGGCGTCCTGTCTTCGACGGCGACCCTGCCCACGCTGAAGCCGGCCTCCATCGGCGGCAACGGCGTGAAGCTGCTCTGCATCCTCAATGGGATTAGTAATGGTCCTGTGCAGTAGCAGGGGGATGGGGTTATAGTGGTGGTGTGCTAGGGAGCGTTCCGGGGCTGGCCGCTTGGCTTCGCCTCCGGGTGTTCAGGGGCCTCGGACGCTCTCCGGCGTGAGTTTGGAACGGAAAAGGGCAGCATGTACCAGTCTTCCAGTTCGCCGATCTTCCCCAACCGGGCAGCGGATCTTGCTCGTAAGAACGCGGCCTCGGATGCGCGGATCGCGGGCGAGTTGCAACGATCGCGCGAGGGGCGGCTCCGGCTCTTCAATACGCTCATCAGTCCGGAACAGGTGGTACAAACGTTTGGACCGGGGGCCGGCGTGGATGCGGCGCGCTTGCAAAGCGATTCCGAAGTGGCGCGCGCCACGGGCATCCTGTCGAAAGGACTCACGGGACTGGCAGAGAATCCCGAGTCAATGGCGATAGACGTATTCTCGAACGCCCCGGAGGTAGTGCCGCTGAACCGCGTTCCGGCGGCCTGCTTCCGGGATGGCTCGGGACATCTGGTGCGGACTCATTCAGCCGATACCCGAAGGTTGGCTTCGGTCGATTCCCTACCATCCATGCCGCAGATGGCGCCCACGGTCGTCCGAACAGCCGATGGCGGGGAGATGATGTTCCGGGGCGGCCTGCCTACCGATGGGTCTGTACAGGCCGGCCTGACGGGATTCGCGCCCACATGGGGCGATTCCTGGGGAGTCGATCAACCGTTTGATGGATCGGATGGCGGCGGGTTCCTGGGATGGATCACGGATCACCCGTGGCTTTCCTTGGCCGCTGCGGGCCTTGGGGCATGGGCACTGGCACGGAGGGGCCGATGAAAATCCGGCTGTCCTTTCCGACCCATCGCGCCGCGGAGAATGCGTTCCTGTCCTTTCGGGAACTGGTCGGCGGGTTGAATATCCGCGCGGTGGAAGACATCGAATGGGGGCCGGGGCCTGATGATGACTATCGGTTGCTGGTGACTCTGGACGTGCCAGAGGAATTCGACCGTGCGCCGATTCTGGCGATGTTCGCGGGACTGCGGGTGTACTGGAACGATGGGGCCAGTGTGGATAACCTAGTCGCCGAAGCGCAGGGGGCCAAGGGATGAAGTTGGAATACCTCAAGCAGGCCGATGCCATCCTGACCAAGTGTGGGAGACCCATCTTGCCGGGTGGAGTTACGGCGGTGCCGATCTACAAGGGCTTTCTCATGCCCATGGTTTTGGCGGCGGGCGGTGGCACGGCGGGCCAGCGGGCCGTGATGCTGAGTAAGATCATTCAGGGCGATACGCCTTGGGTGTTGCGGGCCATTTCTTCGGATGTTGGTTCCAACAGTCTCATCGGCGTGCGGATTCAGATTCAGTTTCCCAACGGCCGCTACCTGTTCGGGGGCAACGGTATAGACCTCGGGCAGTTCTGTTGGGTGGGGTCGTCGCGGTGGCTGCAAGACCCGGAATTGCGCATTGAACCGGGCGGGCGCATCAACGTAACGTTGGTGGGCAATGCGACCACGAATCAACTGGACCGGCCGGTAAACCTGCTGTTCGAGGGTGCCTATCTGTATTTCATGAAGGGTGGGCAGTTGCTTCCGGCGACTGGCGACTTGAAAAACTTGGTTTCGCAGTGGCCGCGCTACCAGGGCACACCCAATCAAAACATCCTGGCGCCATGCTGGCGCTCCAACGAAGGCATCCGCACACCACCGGGGTTCTCGGATGAGTACTGGATCTACTCCTCTCCTGATCCACAGGACGCGGGCGCACAGGCCACGTGGACGATCAGCGGCGCGGTGATTCAGTCGCCTTATCCGCAGACGATTGAGATTCCGATTGAACCCGGTTCCGATTTCTTCGTGCGGCGCATGTTATTTGA
>Ga0075014_100000383_pt1 | contig 12034 bp, 17 predicted proteins | sample AleBraG_ABR_2014_FD_71472 | JGI IMG/M metagenome (GOLD analysis project Ga0075014, IMG submission 71472) | Freshwater sediment microbial communities in response to fracking from Pennsylvania, USA - Alex Branch Run_MetaG_ABR_2014 | ecosystem: Environmental > Aquatic > Freshwater > Creek >... | reverse complement strand
AATTCAGCCAAATAATACTGATCCGGTATCGGTCCGAGAAAGAATGAGTTCTGACCATAAACAGAGAATATTCCTGGCCGTGACAAAATTTGGTTCCACACGCGCATTCTTGAATTAAACGGTGTCCACGGCAAGTAATCCATCGCAATTCGCTGAGTGCCCCAGATGATCGACACATTCAGAATATCAATGGTGCTTGTTGAAATGATGCTTGGAGTTGCATGGGCATTCACACCACCACCAGAATCAGTGATATTGAGCGTAGGAACGCTTGTGTACCCTGTGCCAGGGTTTGTCATCACAATTCCGGTTACAACGCCGCCAGAGAGCAACACAGAAGCCGTAGCGCCTGTTCCACCACCGCCAGTAATTGCCGCAACCGTATTTGAACTGTAACCAGAACCGCCAGCAGTGACAATGGCGCCGGTCACGCCGGCACCGGTCGCACTCCAACCGTAAGATTCAACACCGTATGAAAGGTATATTTTTTGAAGCAGACGATTAACGCCTGTGTCGCAAACGACCTGATTCCTTCCCTCGTTGATGTAATCAGTTAGCTCGGAAACTGTCCAATATTGCGCTGATCCATCGTGAAGTAACCGCTGTGTCTCTGTGATGTAGTTTTGCAGAGTTGGCATTCATACGCCTTAAGCCGGTTGAAGTCGTTTTAACATGTTGCCCTTTTTGGGTGCAGTTCCCGAAGAAGTCACACCGTCGTCAGCCGGCACTTCTTCTTCGGGTTCTGCTGGTGCAGAGGGGCTTGATCCCTGCTCGATCAGGGCAAATTCTTCATCGTGCTTTTCAACGACACTTTCAAAAGCGAAATTATCCAAAATCGCCATTGCAGTATCGACAGAAGATGATGAACGAAGCCACCCTTGTCTGATCAGATAGGACTTCTTATCAGGGTCACCTAAACCAAAAACATGCGCCGCGACAGTATCAGGGCATCGTACCGTTTTCCCTTTCGGGAATAAATAATCCTGCCCATCAAATCTGTCAATCAAATCAAAATCGTTGTTGTTGGTTACTCGTAACATGATAAGCCCTATCAAAAAAGTTTAAAAAATTAGATCGGAATGACGAAACTCTGATCTGTAACACCGCCTGATGTACCTGAAGCGAAGGTTGTTGCACCCGCAACAGTACCGTTCGATGTGGCAGCAACAACAGCCAAGTTGGAAGAATCAATCTGACTCAAACCACCGTCAATAATTGAAATACCTGCCAAGGTTGCTGAAGTGCTGTATGCCGAATAACCGATACGTGGAGTGAACAGACCTGTTGTATAGGCAGGGTTGGTTGTGGTGTTTGCACCAGCAGTCAAACCAGCACCAAAATAAACCAAAGAACCGTTACCCAAGTTGGTTGCACCGGTTGCAGTTGGTGCTGTTGTAACGGCAAAGCACATGATTGCAGTCACAGCAGGAGAACCGGCCAGACCAGCAATGGTCAGAGCAGGAACTGTGGTGTAAGACTGACCCCAGTTGGCCATAGTCACAGCAACCAGCTTACCGGTATTGGTTACAGTATCCAGAACGGTTGTGGCAGCAGCACCGGAACCGATATCGCCATACGCTGTTGTCAGTGTGATGGTTGGAGCAGAAGTGTAACCTGCGCCTTGGTTGGTAATGGTGATCGAAGTTACCGCGCCCGCTGAGACAGTAGCGTAACCAGTAGCGACCAGACCGCCAGCAGGAGGATTGCTGAATGTGACGATTGGTGGGAACACATAGTTCTGTCCACCGGCTGTAATTGTCGGAGCAGAAGATGAAACCACACCGCCTACAATCGCATTGAATGTGGCCACACCGGAAGCAGGAGTTACAGTCACACCGGTAACGGTTGACGAACCTGCCGGCCAGATACCGTTTTTCGCTGTATTGGCTGTACCGCCGTTGGTTACAACGCCACCTACGATAGTTCCGGTTGGATTGAACAGACGATAGTTGTATCCATCGCTTTGCAGAACGTATGGATTACCGTGTACTGGGCCTTGCATATTCTTCCAAGTCATTGATACTGGATCGTACCATTGAACGAAAGTGTATTTACCAGGCATTACGATATACTGACCGTTTGGCAGAATTTGCCCCATACCGGACTGCAACGTGACCGAGGTAGAAGGGTTGGCCAGACTTTTTAAGCCGTAACCGATTGTATTAATTCCCATTTTATTCTCCTAAATATGTTTCCAAGTGATGCGGTTTATTATCTGATAAACGTTAGACTGACTAACACCAAATTTTACGGCTAAATCCATTGTCGAAAGATCAGATGACCTAATTGACACTACATCTTCTTCTCGAAGTTTAACCGTTGGGCATGATTCCCCTCGTAATCCCTCGATACCTGTTGGCCTTCCTACTCTCTTATCACGTCCTTTTTTCTTCATGTCGAGATTATTATCTCTACGAGTTCCCAAAAATAAGTGATGTGGATTAACGCAAGAAGGAATATCACATCTATGCAATACGCACATTCCTTCAGGTATTTCACCAAAACAAGAACTATATGAAAGCCTATGAACGTAATGATTTTTTTTATCAAATTTCAATACGCCATATCCAAAATGCCCTAACGTACCAGTCCAAATCCAACATCCCGACTCAGGAATTTTTTCTATCTTTTTTTCAATTCTTTGCTGAATATTCATAGCACACCTAAAAAGTTATAGATGTGCGTATTTTACACTATAAAGTAATATTGTTGAAGCCAGATACGCGGCCCATTGCTTTCGGCTTGGTCACAACCAATTCACCGATAGTCAGCAGCGCACCGACATAACCCAACTGCCAGTTCGACAGAGTTGATTCAAATCCAGTGAAGGCGAATGATGCCTGTTCATGGATATACAAACTCATGTAATTTGAATTTGGCAGATACAGCAGACCTTCTGGGCAGTATGGATCAGGATAGATCGGAACACCAGCTACCATCAGAGCAGTAAATGCCGAACGTGGGCCGTTTGCATCTGAACCATCGAACGAACTGCCGGAAGTGATGTTGAACTGTTCCTGACCAACAAAATCTTGTGCCAGCAACGCCCAAGTTCCCATTCCCATTACACCGAAAGTTGGCTTTTCAGCCGCATTCTTGACCACACCCACAATGTACTGCAACACGTTTTGGCGAGTTGGGTTCACTGAGCCGGCCAGATATGTTTTCGACTTCCACCATGTATTCGTTACACGGTTGATGTTGCCGTATGTGGCCATGTTTGTACCGTCATCAATCGCACCAGGCAGACCGATGAATGCTTGCAAGTTGGTTGTATTGTTGTACAACGCTGTTGCCATCATATCGCACGTGACGTTGGTTGCATCGTTCATACGGGCTTCGATCAGAGGAATTACAGCGTAATCCAACTGAACAGCAGCTTCCATACCGAGGAATGGAACCGGAACGATCATGGCCTTCAAGTTGAATTCTGAAAGGTACGAGCCTTGCAGAGTAGAAGGTTGATTGAATGCACCAGAATAATCAGTCCATTGGCCTTGAACATACGAAGCACCTTGAACCGGAACCGAAACCGCGCTCACACCGCCTGAAGCATGTTGAGCATTGGACAGCAGAGCCGCCAGCAATGGTGTCGAGTTGTAGAGTTGAACGACCAGCTTTGGCACGAACGCCCTGCGGGTCACAGCCGTTAATTCTGTTGCAATATTCCCACTAGGAACTATACCTGTACCGATCATTTCGATCTCCTTTTAAAAATTAAATTTTGATTTGGCCTTTGCCGCGCAGTTCATCCAAAGTGGCCTTTGCTGCGTTTCTTGCCCAATCGTTGATGTTGCCGTTAAACGGTTTCAAATCCATCTGTGGGCGAGTTGATTCCTTCAGATTTTTTTGAAGTGTTACATCGGGGGTTGGTTCTGCCGATTTTTGCTGTAAAGCGTAAAACTCTGCTGCCGTTTCGTGATCAGGAATGTGTTTTTCAACCATGATCTTTTCGATAGCTTCAATGTCTTTGCGTGATGCCTTGCCGCCGTTGATCAGAGACTTACGCTTTGATTCAATGCTGCGTTCAAGGCGATCTTCTTGCAACTGCTTTTCCAAATCTTCAATCCGCTTTTGACCGCGATCAAGTGCCGATTTGAACTGAAGCGGAATATCAATTTCCGGTATGTTTGCTTCTGGATTTGCCACTTTTGACAGTTGCAAAAATCCAGACCGTGTTTTCGGATTTGACGACAATTGCATGGCCAGTTCTGCCAATGATGCAATTTCTTCTGCGCTTTTACCTTCGAGTGACATTTTAGTTCTCCCCTGACGTGGTTAAATTAATTTCACTTTGTATCGCCTGGCTTTTTCAGGCTAAAGTGATCTTCAAAAACTGATCCGGCCTTCAGTCCACCGATTTGCGAAAAGCGTGGTGGATTCACAATGCGGCCATTGTCTTTCGCATTGCTTGTTGGCTTGCGAATTGGGGCATTGCGGGGCTTAAATAAAGTGTTATCTGCCATGATTTTCTCCTATTGCATTGGGGGTTGGGGGGTGGGAGCCGGTTGCATTGGCGGTTTTGGTGGCGAACCACCGGCACCACCTTGTAATGCTTTCATTTCAGGCGACATACCGCCCATTTGAGGTAAATTGTGCATAAGTTGCATCAGTTCTGAAGGAACCAAATCCTTCGATTTACGGGTTGATTCACCGAATTTTTCGCTCAAAGTGCTTAAAACCTTCAAAATAATCCGGCCTTCTTCTGTTTCAGAACCGAGAGCCGGCAAAGTTTGCTCCAGCAAATCTTGAGCGAGACTGACATTGATCATTGCGTTCTGCTTGTCGCCTTTTTTTGGTTCTGGCGTACTCATTGGAGCAGAAACAGGCGAATTACTTGTTGGACTTGGCGGTGCTGGTGGCGCACCGGTTGCACCGGCCGGCATCGGCTTCGGCCCGTTGGTTCCACCACTCACAACATTCATCAAGTCTTGTGGAATCATACAGGAACTCTTTTGTAAGATTTGTTATTCACGATGTTCCATATAATACTGTAAGAAACTTTGAAAAAATCAGAAATTTCTTTTACTGATCGTTGTTCTGCCCAATAAAGCAAACGAGCATACTTTGCATCTTCATTTTTCATAGATGCTGCAACTTGGTTTTCACCGAATGGTTTTCTTCCTTTTGCAACCGTATAATGACCATATCCACGATACAGTTTGTTTTGCCAATTCCAGCAGTCATCCTCACCCCGTATTTCTACGCGATCCCAAAATGGTTTCTTTGTGCGGATATAGTTTGTCATGTTGTCTCTTTGGCTACGGGAGTACATCAGCCCAGATATAGCAATCCACCGTGGCCGCCGCACCTTGGGCAGTACCTACGCGAATATACAAGTTGTTGGGATTTGACAGTGTTGCCTGATTCAGAACCAGGGCTTGTGCAGCAGCAGAAACGGTTGCATCAAAGTTCACGGTTGGCGCAGTCAGAGAAGAAAGTGCCGCATTGGCCATAATCGCTGTACCGCCGCCAGCAGCCGCCGTAAATACGCCGATTGTTGCTGTGGTCAGTGAAATTGAAGCATTGTTGAAATTGATTTGGCGAACAATGAAGTTTGCGCCAGGAAGTAAATTCAGTGGAACGATGATATCCGTGTTAGCTGAGTTGACATTAATTTGCAACTGGAGCGCAATAACTCTGCGAATTCCGTGTACTAGAGCATCGTAGTAAAACAACTGCTCACGAGCTGTTCCTATGTTTGAGCCACCGTATGCTAATGGATTCATGTCAGATTCCTTTGTTAATTTTCTGCATCATATTACTAAAAAATCTTTTGTGCAAATAAATTACAACAATTTAATCTGTTGTCTGCTCTGACGTACATTCAACAGTTCTGGTGCGTTCGGCTGGAATCGAACCAGCGGCCTATACCTTAGAAGGGTATTGCTCTAATCCGACTGAGCTACGAACGCAAGTGTATGTAGCTTTTTCTTTGTTTCCAAGTACGCGGCCCCTGCTGCTTCTGCTGTTTTAAACTCTCCGATGTAAAGACGTTTTCCGTTTGTCATTATCTCGGCCCTAAATATTTTTTTCAATTTTATATAAGAAACTCCTAAAAATCCAGATTTACTATCTTTATGTGGCTTTGACATATTTTGAGAGTTTTGGGCCGGAGTCAGTATTCTTAGATTTTTAATTCTATTGTCGCAACTTATTGTGTTTTTATGGTCGAGTGGGCAGTTTGGAAATTCGCCGTACACATAGAGCCAAGCAAGCTGATGTGCCTTATATTCCCTACCATTGACTTTCATTATGATGTAGCCGCCACGAAGCCATCCAACCGGACTACCTTTTGGACAAAATCCTGCTCTACCGTGGGTTTTGTATTTTCGGATGAATACACCTGTTGTTTCGGTGTACCAGAAATGTTTTTTTAGTTCTGCTTGTGTAAGCTGTTCCATTTTGATCCCCTATCTGACGCTAGGGTTTCATTGTATCAGATAATAAGACGATTAACGTCTTATCTCCGAGATTTACGATGTTTGCGGGCCATGATAAACTCCTTTCATAGGCTGATTGACTTCCCGAGACGGGGCCATTGGTAAGTAAAATTACTTACGTTTACCGCGTTTATGCTTGCGAGCCATAACAACCTCCATTTAAAGGGGCCAAGTTGACCGGAACTCAGCCATACCGTACTACTTACCGTGTGGCGCAGAAGGTACACCTTTTTTCTGTTGGTGCATTTCCGCTTCCATTTTCTGCTTTGCGGCCGCCATTTCCGCTTCTTTCTTCTCGATTGCTTTTAATTCTACCAGAATGTTTTCTTTACCTGGTGGATCAAGCATTTCGACCAATCTTGCGCGATCAATTGCATGTGCCTTGAACAGTTCTTCAGCCAATGACTTGTGATCTTCAACAAACAACGGACTGTTGCTGTGTCCATCTACCTTGACAACGTAATCTGTTGTGAACTGCTTTGCCGAGAATTTCAGGCCATTGCTATCAACATATTGCTTGTCATCATATACCTGAAGAAATTTTAAGTAAAGTGTCGCCATTTTTTCAAGCGAATCCTCTACCGTCAGTGAGCGTTTCTTAATCCGAGCAGAACCAAGCCTTGCCAACTCTGAAGTCTGCCGACCGGAACGAACACCGGACTCACCCTTACCCATCAACAGGTTTTGCAAGCCGGACTGCTCGGAGAACATTTCATCAATCATGTTTATTTCTCGGAACAGATCAGGCGGCATGGCGGGTGGAAATTCTTGCGTCTTACCCATTGGATCATTTGAATTCATGAAACCGCCTGGTTCATTCAGCGCCCACAATTTTTCATCTGGAATACCCATGCCGGCGTATGACTTCGGAGGATCAACTTGCTTGGCCAGCAGCCGGCGCATTTGCGATATGCGTTCGTTGCGCCATTTTTGCAGACCGGTCATGCGATCTACTTCAGACGAACCCCAGAAGTAATTGTAGAGTGGTGATGAACAAATTTGAATGAACGGAACTTCCGCTTCCAAGAAAATATTCTTTCGGTCATAGACCGTTACTCTGTTAGAAGCTCTGGTAACTACGCGGTAATCGTTGATTTTGTCGTCAAATACCCATAACTCCTGCATTTCAATCAGTTCTGCATCCACGGTTGGAATAAATCGGTTCCGATCTGTCAGATCAATATTCACGTTACCGGAAACATTCGGCATGGTGTTCAGCACCATAATTCTTTCCATGCCTGAGTACGGATTAGCCAATTCTGTTTTCTCACCGGACAGACTTGAAATAATACTTTCCTTGTGAGGATGATTTTCAATATCAATTTCAAGTTGAGACTTGGTTGTGTAGTAGGTATGAACCATCGCTTCTTGCCGGTCAATGAATGGAATATCTTCACGAAGCACACCGAAGCACTGTGGCTCAACCAAGAACGGATGCAATTCACCATTCTTTGCAACCAGCTTGACGATCATGGTGTTGTACACCAGCGACCACGTTACCGCTTGTCCGAAAATAATGTCAGCATTCGATGACAGCCAGGCGTCATGCACTGATTTTGAAAGAACATTAATTCGTGGAATTTCAATAGCCGGCACATCGGCGCCGATATGAATTGCGAACTTGGTTGTGTCTGCACTGAACAGAAACGAAGTCAGCAGATCGACCTGCGGAAATATTTTGTTGTAGGGCGATTCATTATCATCTTCGGCACCACCGAACAGATAATAATTTCGCAGTGAAGCATAGTGCCGAGAGCGTTCATCTTTGGAAGCAAGGCATTTCAGAACCAAGTCCGTATAGAACATTTCTCTTTCAACGTCATCATCAGGTATTTTCATTTGTTATATCTCGGTTTTGTCTTGGCCAGCAATGGTTGTAGGAATATTCTTACTTAATGGTATCGCATAATCCCCACCGATAACAGAAGTGTTGCCCTTGTCATCTTTACCTAACGCTGAACCAGGTGTTGCACCAAAGCCCTGAATTGTTTGAACCGCACCAGTACCGCCATTTCCACCGATAACTTTACCGCCATTCGTGAAATCCTGAATTCCGCCCTTCTGAACTTGCGCCCAACCAGTATCACCGAACTTTTGCTTGATGTATTCCTGATAGGCTTTTTCTCTTTCTCCGGCCTTTGGATCAACACGTTTCACCGGTTGACCGTCTTTGTTATTCATATCGGTCAAGTTAAATTCTTTGGCCAATCCGCGAATAGTTTTGTCCAGATTCTTTGTTTTTGCACTGTTGAAACTTGGTGCCTGAAGGTGAACAACCTGAATCATACCCGCACCCTTGCAACCTTTGGGACAAACAGGTTCCCATGCCGTGAAATATCCGTGGGCATTGCATGAGTAATCTTTCATAACGGCCATATTATTTCCATTTTGGTAAGTTAATTGTTGGTTTTACGCGGAAAATGTCTTTGAAATCGGGCATCAGCCGTGGTTTATCCATCTGACGGCCTATCAGCAGCTTCGGACCATCCAATCCAAGTGCCACCTTACGAACAATCGGCATCGGTTTTGTTGGTTCTTTGTGATAAATGATCTTTCCGTCCACCTTTTCGATCATTCCGCACTGAACCCTGATCATAAAAGTGGACAATCTTCGGTGCAGTTTCGGGCCAAGTTTTGTCTTACCCCACACCGTATTGTCAGATTTATTGTTGATGATGTACCGCAAATGAGTGCGGTGAACACGGCATTCTTTGTGAATATCGTATGCACTTATCTTGTCTGGAGACAGTTTCAACTTAGTACCAACGCACTCAGCCAGCATCCGGCGCAAATCATCCACCGGTATCAACTGAAACTGATCATCGTATTCGGTCATCATGTTGCGACTATTCCTCTTTCCTTCAGGTATTTGGCCACGTTGTTCACCGGATTTTCATTGGTTGCGTCATCCTGCCTTCTGCTACTTGCTCTAGTAATTCCAACTGGCACCAGACGCATACGAATATAGTCAATCCAGGCGATATGTGCAAGTGCGGCCGCAATCACGCGATCATCTTTTCCGCGTCCAGGCGCCCCCAGAGAACCATCCTGCCGAATCACGTTGCACATTTCATCAATTAGCGCAGTGCTTGTAATTACCGAAGTGCCGCGCTCAAAGCAATCCTTGTAGAAGTTCATCATGCGTTCTTTGGTATCGTATGTGGTTTTCCAATGAATCGCTGAAGGCAGTCCGAACGAGTCAATCCGCTTGTAAAGGTAATTCTGAATGTTACCCACAACGTCCATCAAACCCTTGCCAGCGCCGTTGCTCATTTGCGAAGCTGTGCGTTTCAGGTTTTCCATTTCCATATAAACCGCTTGGCCAGGGCCATTAATTTCGAGATTGAGCATGGTGTTTTTATACGCGCCGGCCAAGTAACAGATAACCCAAGCAAACTGATAAGGACTGCATTCAGAAGTATTAAATTCAGCCACTTGATCCATTCCATCGGCATAGCAACGCCAAACAGAAACACAGAAACGGTCAGCCCATTCACTAGAGCCATAAGCAGGATCAGCACCAATAACATAATGACCTCCAGCAGCAGGAAATTGCCATATCTTCAGGTTAGACATACGCTCCGAACATTCATCCAACTCGGTCATTTCAAACGAGTCACGCAGAGCAAACCGGAAATTATGGTACTCAAATTTCTTCGCCCGTTTCATATCATCGCTCATTCTGGCCGAGTTAAAGAAGTTGGAACCGGAAGCGATGAAGGCGTATTCTTCGGTAGGCGGGAATTCCTGATACATCATCTGTTCGTCTTTGATAACCTCAGTCATCTTCCAACGCCACCAGGCGATTTGTTCATCGTCAATATCGAAGTTGTAAATCTGCTTTATCTCACGAACCCACTTGCGTTCAGAAGGTGTCATCCGACCATCGTGATATACGTCATAAAGTGCTGTTCCCTTTTTGACCTTGTAGAACTCATTGCGCCACCACCCGATGAAAATTGCCTTACGAGTGTAGGCCGCCTTCGCATCATCCCAAGTATCTTTAAAATGGTTATATCCGTTTGCCGTGGTTTCCCAGATAAACAACCGGTTAGGATGGCTCTCAGCAAGTGACGCTTCAAGTGAAGCAATTCCATCTGCATCCCCCCAGAAAGCAACCTCTGTTGCGTGAAGAAAAGTCAGACCCTTGCTTCGGCCTAACCCATTTTTAGTTTTGCGGGTGCCGGCCACCTGATACGCAAACCGTGACCGGTTACCCAGAATCAGTTGCGTTCTGTTGTGCGCCTTGATTGGCTGTTTGTATTTGATCGGCAGACCGGCCATGTACATTTCAAGGGTTTCCTTGACCATATCCCTTGTTGGTTCATCTTGCGTAACCAATGACCCAGACATACCGGTATATTTGAAGCACCAGTACAGATCGAGTGCCAGGCAGATTGTGGTACACATCACCTGACGACCTTTCAGTATCACGAAAGTATGAATGCCGCGATTCAACCCTTCGGCAATTTCTTCCAACATATACCGTTGAGTGCCGGTAATGTTGTTCTGAGTCAGAATAATTTCACCGCGCTCTTTGGTGTCAATTCTTAGCGTGGCGCAGAATTCCCAGAACTTATCAATGTCGAATATCTTTGGGTGTACTTCAGAAATCATTCGGAAATCCATTGGTTAATCAGTTTTAAGAAAACTTCTTTTGCATCAAGGTCGCCGTTATTCCATCTGACTTTGAGCATTCCAAGAAATGTTCCCTTGGCATCCTCGTCCCTCAATCGTTCCCAATGTGTCAACCACGATTGCTGCCGGTTGAAATCTCTTTCATGTTGAAGTGATTCAAGCATGTTCCCTCTCCTTGAGTTTTACAAAATCATCAGGCAGCGTGGAGTCAAACCCTGACAGGTTGAACTCCACACCACCCTTGCCGCCAACATGCCGCAGCAGCCCCTTCTTCACCAGCTTTTTCACGTTCCGATAGATTGTGCTTCGGTGCAAGCCCATTTCAACCGAACCCTTACCAATCCATCCACTACACACAACGCAATCAATTCCACCAACATCAATCAAAAACCATAGAAGCCGATACTCATTTGCACTTAAATCTGTGCGCTTCCACAATGGTTTTGTCATTTTTTGGCAGCTTTGTGATTGAACGGCAACGACCCCTTTTTAGGTTTGGTTGTGCCAATCACCGATTTGTCATGTTCAACTTTCTTTGCAACCTTGGCAGTTGCATCCGTTTTGATACCGCTTTTCTTCAACGGCATAATTTCCTTTTTACCGGACATGATTATTTCCCTTTCTTTTCAGGTTTGAGTTTCATCTTGTTCACCAGGTCTTTCTTTTCTACCACTGCCGGCTGTTTGATCTGCCGGTTTGATGCTATTTCCTTGGGAAAGTTCTCTTTACTCATTTTCCCACCGGATACAGTTTTCTTCTTGGTTACCACGGATCACCACCCTTTCACAGTACAGAAATCAACTTAGCCAACAAATCACGACTGCCAGTTGACAGAGCAGAAGCAACACCAGCAATTTCTCGAAAAAAGGTTACTTTATCAGCGTGTTCCAGAAAACCATCGAACCCCGCAATACCCTGGGCAACCGCTGCGTCCAGCTTATCTACCACCGCCG
>Ga0075014_100000382_pt1 | contig 12103 bp, 11 predicted proteins | sample AleBraG_ABR_2014_FD_71472 | JGI IMG/M metagenome (GOLD analysis project Ga0075014, IMG submission 71472) | Freshwater sediment microbial communities in response to fracking from Pennsylvania, USA - Alex Branch Run_MetaG_ABR_2014 | ecosystem: Environmental > Aquatic > Freshwater > Creek >... | reverse complement strand
GATCAGCATCGCCGCATCGTAGCCCTGCATGGCGTAGGTTCCGGGGACGTTGCCATAGGCGGCCTCATAGGCCGCGACGAATTTCCTGCTCTGCGGATTGTTAAGATCGGGCGCCCAATCTGCGCCTCCAAACATACCAACCGCCGCATCCTGCTGCGCCGGCAACGTCGACTCGTCAACCGTGAACGCCGAAAGCACCGGGATCTGATCGGCCAATCCGGCCTGCCGATATTGCTTCACGAGACTGACGCCCATTCCGCCCGGCATGAAGGTGAACACGGCGTCAGGCTTGAGCGAAGCGATCTTGGAAAGCTCTACCTGGAAATCCAGCGTGCCCAGCGGCACGTAGCTTTCCTCGACGACCTCTCCCTTGTAGTCCAGCTTGAACCCGGCCGCCGAATCCTTGCCGGCCTGGTAGTTCGGGACCATCACGTAGACCCGTTTGTAGCCGCGATCCTGCGCGACCTTGCCCAGGATCTCATGCACCTGGTCATTCTGGTAGGAGGTCACGTAGAAGAACGGGCTGCAGTTCTTGCCGGCATAGCTCGAGGGACCCGCGTTCGGGCTGATCAGGAAGGTCTTGGTGTCCGTCACCGGCTTGTGGATCGCCTGAAGGATATTGGAGAAGATTGGGCCGACAACAAAATCGACCTTGTCGCGTTCGAGTAGCCCCTTGACCTTGATGACGGCGGCGTCCGGCTTGAGCTCGTCATCGGCCGCCACGATCTCGACGTCCCGGCCAGCCATCTTGCCGCCGAGGTCCTTGATTGCCAGCGTGAAGCCGTCGCGGACCTGCTGACCAAGCGCGGCCGCCGGACCCGACAAGGTGAGGACTAGGCCGATCTTGATTTTTTCCTGCGCGACCGCCGTACCGGCGAGGCTCGCGAAAAGGGCTACTAATCCCGCCAACTTCAATCGCTCTTTCATCACTTCCCTCCTGCTCGGCCTCGCCCGCCGAATGACGCAAACGCCGGACCCCCAAACCCATCGCAACCAGCAGTTTATTCTGATGATGGTGGCGGCGGCAAGCAAAGCGGGCGCACGCCGACGGCAGTTACCGATAACACGGCGAGCGACATGACGGCATGCAAGGGTCGCGCCAATTGTTTGAAACCTAAAGAAATTTGTTATACGACTTTGTGACCCATTTTACGTTTTGGCTTGCGGGCCGCGCCTAATTGCTTGAAGGTCAAAACAACAGGGGTGCGCCACGGGAGCGTATTTGCCGTCTTGTGGCCATCGCTGGGCTCATTTGCAGGTGCGACCTCTTATGCATGACTCGGATATGATCCTCGATTCAGAGACCAAAGCCGTCGAACTCCCGGAAGATCACGGCAGCGAACTTCGGTTGTGGCTTCGCCTCCTGACCTGCACAACCCTTATCGAAGGCGAGGTCCGCAGCCGCCTGCGCGAGCGGTTCGACGTCACGCTGCCGCGCTTCGACCTGATGGCACAGCTCGACAGGGTTCCGGAGGGAATGACGCTGTCCGACGTCTCGAAGCGAATGATGGTCAGTAACGGCAACGTCACGGGTCTGGTAGAGCGCCTCGTCGAATCCGGCCATCTCGACCGGCGAACCTCGGATAGCGATCGGCGGGTCCAGGTCATCAGGCTGACCAAGGTTGGCCGTGCCGAGTTCCGCAGGATGGCGGCCGAGCACGAAAGGTGGATCGCCGAGATATTTTCCGATCTTTCGCCCAAGGATGTCCGCGAATTGATGCGGCTACTGGCGAAAACCAAGGCGTCGGCGCAAAAGTCCGCCCGGAAACCAGCTTGAAGGACGGCGTGGCCGAAATCGACTACGAGGTTGAATACAACAACCGGGCGCGCGTTCCGGAAAGCCCCGCGCTGCTGGCGGGGTGGGTGAGGGATGCGGCAGCCTTTCGCGAAAGCCATCCGCCGCGCAGGATCGCTTACGGTGCGGGAGCGCGCCACGTCATCGACGTCTTCGAAGGCCGCGACCGTGGCCCGATCGTCGTTTTCATCCATGGAGGCTACTGGCAGGCGCTTGACGGTTTGTCCTCCAGCCACGTGGCACGCGGGCTGAACGCCCACGGCATCAGCGTCGCGATCCCGAGTTATGATCTCTGTCCGAAAGTCACAATCCAGCAGATCATCGAACAAATGCGAACGGCGTCGCGTGAACTGGCGCGGATGGGACGACGCCTTGTCATCAGCGGGCATTCCGCAGGCGGACATCTGGCGGCCTGCATGTTAGCGACTGACTGGAAAGCGATCGACGCATCGCTGCCTTCGGACCTCGTGACGGCAGCCTACTCAATTTCGGGCCTGTTCGACCTCACGCCGCTCGTCCATACATCCATCAACAAGGCGTTGGGCCTGGATGAAGAAGCCGCCCGCAGCGCAAGTCCCTTGTTCTGGCCGCCGCCCGCGCAGGGAAGTCTCGACGCGGTGGTGGGAGAGGCCGAAAGCGCGGAATATTTCCGGCAAAGCCGGACCATCGTCGATTTCTGGGGAAAGGCGGGTCTTCCGACCCGGTTCGGCACGGTTGGAGGAGCCAACCATTTCACGGCGATCGCTCCGCTTGCGGAGCCGAATTCGCCGATGGTATTGCGCCTGAAGGAACTGGCAACCCGCTAGGATCTTCCAAAAGGGTTCGGGAACAGCCGATTAGCCCTATTGCGCCAAATTATTTTAAGTATAAAATGTTTTTCCGGAGAGCTCGCCAACACCTTGCTTCATTGGCTTCCCCTTTCATCGCAAACCGGAGGACGATGGAAATGTCAGGTGAAATTCCAGGTCATGACTCGTCGCAAGCTCGATCGCTTGGGCCCTCGGGGCATGTCGACGATTTCACGCGGCGGAACCTGCCGCCGCACCAGCAATGGCCGGCGCTGCTTCTCGACCGGGCTGAGTTTCACTATCCCGAATATCTCAACGCCGCGGTGGAGCTTACCGACCGGATCGTCGAGCAAGGGCTTGGCGACCGCATAGCTTTGATCGGTAACGGCCGCCAACGCACCTACAAGGAACTCGCCGACTGGTCGAACCGCCTTGCACATGCGCTGGTTGAGAATTACGGCGTAAAGCCCGGCAACCGCGTTCTGATCCGTTCGGGCAACAATCCGGCGCTGGTTGCCGCCTGGCTCGCAGCCACGAAAGCGGGTGCAGTCGTCGTCAATACGATGCCGTTATTGCGCGCCGGCGAACTGAGCAAGATCGTCGACAAGGCCGAAATTGCGCTGGCGCTGACCGACAGCCGCATCGCCGACGAACTGGTTGCCTGCGCGAAAACCAGCAGCTTCCTCAAGCAGGTCGTCAATTTCGACGGCACCTCAAATCACGATGCAGAACTCGACCGCGTGGCGCTGAACAAGCCGGTACGGTTCGATGCGGTCAAGACCGGGCGGGACGATGTCGCGCTGCTTGGATTTACCTCCGGCACGACCGGCGAGCCCAAGGCAACCATGCATTTCCACCGCGATCTCCTGATCATCGCCGATGGCTATGCGAGGGAAGTGCTTCAGGTAACGAGCGACGATGTCTTTGTCGGGTCACCGCCGCTTGCCTTCACGTTCGGGCTGGGCGGCCTTGCGATCTTTCCACTGCGGTTCGGAGCGACCGCGACGCTGCTGGAAAATGCGGCGCCGAGCGAGATGGTCAAGATCATCGAGACCTACAAGGCCACGATCTGCTTTACCTCTCCGACCGCATATCGCGCAATGATGCTTGCGATGGACCGGGGCGCAGACCTCTCCTCGCTGCGTCTTGCCGTATCGGCAGGCGAAACCTTGCCGGCGCCGGTGTTTGAAAGCTGGACCGCCAGGACAGGCAAGACAATCCTGGACGGCATCGGCAGCACCGAACTGCTGCATATCTTCATTACCAACCGTCCAGGAGATGCCGACGCCGGAACGACAGGACGCCCGGTTACGGGCTACGATGCCAGGATCGTCGACGAGCAAATGCGCGAATTGCCGCCGGGCACCGTCGGCAAGCTAGCGGTCCGCGGACCGACCGGCTGCCGCTACCTCGCAGACGATAGGCAATCGAATTATGTGCGCGACGGCTGGAACCTGACCGGAGATTCGTTCGTTCGCGATGAGAGCGGCCGCTTCTGCTTCGTGGCGCGATCGGACGACATGATCATTTCTTCGGGCTACAACATCGCAGGTCCCGAGGTCGAGGTGGCGCTGCTGAAGCATCGATCCGTTGCCGAATGTGGCGTCGTCGGTGCGCCGGACGAGGCGCGCGGCATGATCGTCAAGGCCTATGTCGTCTTGATGCCAGGCATCAAGGCGGATGACGCGCTGACGAGCGAGCTGCAAGACCATGTCAAACGCGAGATCGCGCCGTACAAATATCCGCGCACAATCGAATACGTCACCGAGCTGCCAAAGACGCAGACCGGAAAACTGCAGCGATTTGCCTTACGGCAGATGGCAAAGTCCTGTTCATCGTCGGCAGGGTTGGCCGCCGAATGAAGTGTAAAGGAGAGGCGTCAGTGAACCTACCGAAAGGCCAACATGCTGCCCTTGCTCCGGTGACGAAAGACCGGAATGCGCCCGGCGGCCCGCAGATCCTCCAGCCGAGCGGGTGGCCGGCACCAAAGGGCTATGCCAATGGCATGACCGCCGAAGGCCGCCTCGTCGTCACCGGCGGCGTGATCGGCTGGGATCAGCAAGGCCGTCTTCAGAAGGATTTTGTCGCACAGGTGCGTCAGACGCTGAGCAATATTTCGGCCATTCTCACCGAAGGCGGCGCACGGCCTGAAGATCTCGTGCGGCTGACGTGGTACGTCGTCGACATGGAAGAATATCTCACCAGTCTGAAGATGCTGGGCCAGGTCTATCGCGAAATCTTCGGTTCGCATTATCCAGCCATGGCGCTGGTCCAGGTCGTGCGCCTGGTTGAGAAGGCGGCCAGGGTCGAAATCGAAGCAACCGCTATAGTGCCGCACTGATTTGCAAGCGCATCTCGAACCATGAGACCGCGCTCTTCGAGAAAGCAGATGTCACGTTGGGCTCAGATCGCCTTGGCGTAGCCCTCACCTTCCGGTGAATCCAGGTACATACCGGACATCGCGTCGACCCAGCACAGGTGGTCGTGCACTTTCCTCACGCCAGCGACCGAGCGGCCTTGCCAGAGCGCAACCTGGGCCACGATATGCCCGGCCGCGCCGAATCCATAGATGCCGATCCGCTTCGCATCCTGCGCCACCACGAGCGAACGCCAGCCGATCAGGCCGGCGCAAAGCATCCGCGCGTCTCCAGATGTGGCAACCGAAAAGCTATCCTGATCAACCATATGGGGCCAGATGCAAATTTTTGACTTCAATCAGGGGGCGCTATCGTACCGGCCGTGCTTTGAGCGAGATCAACGACACTCCACCGCAAGAACCTAGGTTTTCTTAAAAGGAGAGAACCCATGGCCATCAAGGATATTCTTTTGCCTCTGGTCGGCGAACCCAACCCGGCTGCGGTTGCCGCGATCAATAAATGCGTGGTGGTCGCCGGCGACCTCGGAGCCCGGGTCACGGCGCTGGCCGTGGAAGAGGAAATTCCTGTCCGGCCCAAGGTCGTGATCTCTCCCGATTTGGAGAACGCGGAAGAGAGTGCCGCCTCGCGCAGCGTGTCGGATGCGCGCGGCCTGTTGAAGGCGTTCGATGCGGCCGCGCGCGGCCATCCCGTTCGCAGCGAACGGCGGATCAGGCGGGTCGATGCGGCGGCGGATATCCCGCTGAATTTCGCCGAGGCTGCACGGCTGACGGATTTGTCGCTGGTTCCCGTCAAATCGCATGACAGCCGATCGGAACGCATCGTCGAACGGATGATCTTTGATTCGGGTCGGCCTGTCCTGATGTGCCCCGAGGAAAATGCCAGCGAACTATCCGTTGCGTTCGATCGGGTCATGGTGGCCTGGGACCACACTGCGCCAGCCGCACGTGCCGTTGCCGACGCATTGCCATTGCTCGAGGACGCCGCCGATGTACGCGTGGTCACCGCGACCGACGAGCGGACGCAAAGCCAGGTGGAATCCGGAAACGCCCTGCTGCGTCATCTTGCGGAGCACGGGATCAATGCGACGTTTGAAACGATCAGGATCGACGGCAGTTCGGTGGGAAAGGTGTTCGAGGCCTATGTGAAGAAAAACTCAATCGACCTTCTCGTCATGGGAGCATATCGCCATTCGCGGCTGAATGAAGTGGTCTGGGGCGGTGCCACCAAAACCATCATCGGCCGGCCACCCTGCTGGGTCTTGATGTCACATTAGGACGCCTGAAAGTACGGATTTTTGAGATCCTCTTACCGCGCTCAGTCGATCATCTTCCGGTCGGCGCTCAATACTGAACAAGGATTGATTCGCAATCGAAATACAACTATTACTTGTGCATGTCTGTCGTGAAGGCTTTCGTCTGGCGCATTGCTCGCCTGCAACTGTATGAACAGGCTCCGCTCAAACTCTTGTCCTGCCTTGATTTTTCGCTAACCCTGCGGTCGGGCAAGAGCCCACCCATCCGGTCTTCTTCGTTTTCTGCAATATAATGATACCATGATTGTGGTCATAATTATGATCATGCTCATCTTCGGAGCCGGCCGTTTCATATCGGCTCCGCTTCTGGAGGCTTGATTGGCGTGTCGCAGGACAAAACCGGGGAAGCCCCGAAGTTTTCGAGCAACAAGTTGGCGGTGCTGCGCAAGCATCCATATTTCTGCGATCTCGGTCCCGAGGCGTTCGACCAGCTTTGCCGTTACGCCAAACATGCCACGCTGAAGCGCGGGTCGACGATTTTTTCCAAGGGCGACGCCGGCAACAGCCTGGTCGCGGTGATCAGCGGTACCGTAAAGATCAGCATCTCCTCGCCTGACGGCCGCACCGCGATCCTGAATCTGATCGGTCCCGGCGAGATTTTCGGCGAGGTCGCCTTGCTCGACGGCCAGGCGCGGACTGCCGATGCCACCGCAAACACCAATTGCGAGATTTTCGTCATCGATCGGCGCGAATTTCTCCCCTTTGTGCGAAGCCAGCCGGCACTCGCGATGAAATTCATTGAACTGCTCTGCGCGCGCCTGCGATGGACAAGCGATCAGGTCGAGCAGGTTATTCTTCAGGATTTGCCCGGCCGTCTTGCCAGTGCGCTGATTCGCCTGACCGAAAGGCACAGGCCGGCCGAAGGTGGCCACACGATTGTGATCACCCAGCAGGAGATCAGCGAAATGGTCGGTATGACCCGGGAAAGCATCAACAAGCAGCTGCGTGCCTGGGCCGCACGCCACTGGGTTCGTCTCGAGCATGGCGCGATCGCGGTGCTGGATGTCGAGGCGCTTCAGGAACTGGCAGGAGCGGGAACCGAAGACATTTAGGTTCTTTTTCGCCGCGGCTGGTGTGAAGCAGGTCACAACGGCCCGGCAAGTCTTGAGCTATGCAGGCATGGGCACATCCGCATGCGGAGGCATCCATGCTGGTTCCGTTCGACAGGTCAAACAAGAATCAGTCACACAGGAATCCGAAGAGTATCCGCGAGAAATGGGGTTTCGGATTTATCATTTTGCCCATGGTTATCGCTGTTGTTCTGATCGCTTTGGCATTTATTCAGCCGACAGCATCCAACTGGATTTCGGAAAGCGTGCAGGCAGAGTTCACCGGCGACGTTGCGATGCCAGTCGAAGCTCCAACGCAGATCGCACGGCCCAGAATGAATATGCGTACCGTCAGGGTCGATCGATAGAAGCCGACCCAAAAGCTTCGGCTTTCACAGATAACCGGCGCCGGCCTCCGCGGCGAAACGGCCCGGGTCGCCTTCCCAGACTATCCGCGCATGCTCCAGCACATAAACGCGGTCGGCGTGGGGAAGCGCAAAAGTCACGTTCTGCTCTCCCAGCAATACCGTGATTTGCGTCGTCTGACGCAGCCGCTCGAGCGCCTTGGACAATTGTTCAAGAATGACCGGGGCAAGGCCCAACGTCGGTTCGTCCAGGATCAGGATTTTTGGTTGCATCATGAGCGCACGGCCGATCGCCAGCATTTGTTGTTCGCCGCCCGAAAGCGTCTGCGCCATCTGGCCCTGGCGCTCTTTAAGGATCGGGAACAGGTCGAACAGCCAGGTGAGCTGCTTCTCGCGCTCCTCATCGGTAAGATGGTGTCCGCCGAGATCGAGATTTTCGCGCACGCTCATCTCGCCGAACAATTCGCGCGATTCCGGGCACTGCACGATGCCGCTGCGAGCGATGCGTGCGGGGCTGATATCGCGCAGCCTCTCGCCGTCGCGCAGGATTTCCCCGGCGTAGGGCAAAAAGCCCGAAATGGTATTGAACAGCGTAGTCTTGCCGGCGCCGTTCAATCCCACCACCGACACGAACTCGCCCTGGTGGATATGGATCGAAACATTCTCAAGCGCCTGGGCCTTGCCGTAGAACACACTGACGTTCTCGACCTGCAGGAACGGAACCTTGTCCTTGAAGCTGGTCTCCGGGCGGGCGTGTGTTTCGATGGCGCCGCCCAGATAGACGCGCCGCACGGTTTCGTTGCGCATCACCTCGTCTGCGCGGCCGGTGACGATCTCCTCGCCGAGATACATCGCCAACACTCGATCGACCAAAGCCGCCACGCTCTTGACGTTGTGGTCTACCAGCAGCACCGCGCGACCCTCGTCGCGGAAGCTGCGGATCAGTTCGGAGAAAATGCCGACTTCTGCCAGCGTGAGCCCTGCGAACGGCTCGTCCACCAGCACCACCTTGGGGTCCCGCGCAATGGCCTTGGCAAGCTCGAGCCGCCGCAGATCGGCAAACGGCAGGGTTGGAGGACGGCGGTGCATCACCGCGCCAAGGCCGACGCGGTTGGCGATCCATTCGGCGCGCTCGGTCAGCGTCCTGTCTGCAAACAGCATGAACAGGCTGTCGGGCAGGAGCGCCACCATGATGTTCTCCAGCACCGTCTGCCGGTTCAGCGGTCGCGAATGCTGGAACACCATGCCAAAGCCCTTGCGCGCGATCTTGTGCGCGGGCAGGCCCGCGACATTTTCGCCCTGGAAGATGACTTCGCCGGCGCTTGGGCGCTCGATGCCCATGATCGCCTTCATCGCGGTCGACTTGCCGGAGCCGTTGGGGCCAATAAGGCCGAAAATCTCCCCGCCACGCAGATCAAGACTGAGGTTCTTGACCGCGGTGAGACCCCCAAACCGCTTGGTGAGGCCGCGGACTTCGAGAACCGGCGGGTTGTTGGTCTTGGCGTCCATCACTGGAGCTCCGATTCCGAAGTTCGCAAGCTATCGTGGCGACCTCTGATGCGAACTTCGGAATCAAAGGAGTTCCAGCAAATTTCGTTTTTGGTGCGGCTTTGAATCTTGAAGTTCCTATATCGAGATTGCGCGGCCACTGATGGAAATTGCAAATTTCGCCGCACTAGCGAGCTTCACGCGAGAGGGCCGCTCCGAGAAAGCCGCCGGGGAAGAACAAAACAACGAGCAACGCCACTGCCGAGACGATGAAGGTGGCAAGCTCGCCCGTAGGCCTCAAGAACTCTCCGGCAACGATCAGGAAGATGGCGCCGAGCGCAGCGCCGAGCACGGTGCGCCGTCCGCCAAGCACCGCGGCAACGATGACGTTCACCCCGACTGCGACATCGACGACGGTGCCGACCGAGGCGGTGCCGAAATAGAACACCAGAAGCGCGCCGGAAAGCCCTGAGAAGAAGGCGCTGACGACAAAAGCGGCAAGCTTGTGCTTGACAATGTTGAAGCCGAGCGCGCCGGCCTGGATCGGGTCCTGGCCGCTCGCCTGCAGTACGAGGCCGATCGGCGACTGCGAAAGCCCGTAGAGGATAATGGCGCTGATCGTCATGAAACCGAGCGCGATCCAGTAGTTGATGCCCGCATCGATCGAGATGACGTCGGGGATGGTGAGCCCGATCTCGCCGCCCGTCAGATCAGCAAAAACCACGACGAAGTTCTGCAGCATCAAAACGGCAACCAGCGTAGTCAGTCCGAAATAGGGGCCACGTACACGCAAGGCCGGTAGCGCCAGGATCACGCCCGCGATCACCGAGGCCAACGCGCCCAGTACGATGCACACATAGACCGACCAGCCATACTGGTTGTTGAGAATGCCTGCGGTATAGGCGCCGACCCCGATCAGGAAGGTCGGTCCGAAATTCACCTCGCCCGCGAAGCCAAACAGGAGGTCCCACGCCATCGCGAACACGCCGAAGTAATAGGCGACCGTCAGAAGGCCAAGGACATAGCCGGAGACGTAGAGCGGCAAGGTCGCGGCGATGATAACGACGACAAGCGAAATGAAGAACAGCCGCGATTTGAAGAAATTGGCCATGCTCAACGTCTCCCGAGCAGGCCTTGCGGCCGCACATACATCACGGCAACCAGGAGCAGGAGCGCCGGAATTGTCCGGTAGGCCGGCGAGATCAGATACGCGGTAATGGTTTCGAGGTAGCCGACCACGAACGCTGCAATCAGCGATCCCGACACGCTGCCAAGCCCGCCGAGCACGACGATCGAGAACGCGCTGGCGGTCAGTGGCCCGACACTGTACGAACTTACCCCAAGGAACATTCCAAGCAGAACGCCGGCGATACCGGCAAGAATGCCGTAGATCGCCCAGACCACGACATAAATGCTGCGAAGCTCGAGTCCGAGCAGCGTCACGCCGCGCGGGTTCATCGAGGCCGCCAGCACCGCCTTTCCGGTGCGGGTGCGATTCACCAGCAGCCAGAGCAGCGCAATCACCAGACAACAGACCACCGCGGTGAAGATTTCGTTTCGCGGCGTGCGGACGCCCAGAATGTCGACCACGCCCTGGACGATCGGCAACACTGTCTTTGCGTTGTTGGTGAAGAAATAGGCGATCAATTCCTGGATCATGATTCCCCAGAGCAGCGTGCCCGTGAGAACGAAGATTTCCTTTTCCTCGTTGGGGATCTGCGTCGATCTCTGGATCGGCTGTACCACCGCAAAGTAGGTGGCGAAGGCAGCGATCAGCGCCGCCGCGACCCCGATCAATGCGCCGGAATAGGTGTCGAGATGAAACACGCTGGCTGCGGCCCATGCCGCCACGGCCGCCAGCACCATGATGGCGCCGTGCGAAAGGTTGAGCACGCCGGAAACGCCGAAGATGAGGGTGAAGCCCGTTGCCCCAAGCGCATACAACGCGCTGACGGCGAAGCCATCGATCAAAACCTGAAGCGCAAGCATCTATGGCGGCCGCGGCAGCATCGCTGCCCTGTTGGAAAATGCGATCGGAAATGCTCCCGGAAAGTTTCCCGGGAGCATCATCGGGCGAATATCAGTTTGAGGTGACCTTGACGAAGCTCGGAAACTTCAATTTGGCCTTGGCGATCTCCGGTGGCCAGACCGCGACCTGCTGGCCGTCCTGCCACTGCAGCATCAAGCCGGTGATCAGCCCCTTGCCGTATTTGATCGAATGGGTGAACGGATCGTCCTTGCCATAGAACTGGACGCGGCCGATGGTGCCGACCCAATCGGTCTTTTCCAGCGCATCGACCAGCTTGTCCGCTTCCGTGGAGCCTGCGCGCTTCACGGCGTCGGCGATGAAGTAGACCTCGTCATAGGCGGTATATCCGGCATAGGAGGGGAAGTTGCCGAACTTTGCCTTGAAGTTCTGGGTGAAGGGCACGCTCTTCTCGGTCACCGGAACATTCGGCCCGGAAACACCCTGGTAGAGCACGCCTTCGGACGCCTCGTTGGTGTCCTTGCCGAAGGTGGAGTTGGTGGCCTGCGAGCTGATACCGAACATCGGGATCGGAACCTGCTGGTTCTTCCACTGCACCGTCGGCTGCACGCCGACATGCGAGATGCCCGTGATCATCACATCAGGTTTCACACCCTCGATCTTGTTGAAGATCGGCGTGAAGTCGGTGGTGTCGGGCGAGAAGCGGATATGGTCGAGCACCTTCAACCCGATCTTCGGCAGGCAATCCTCGTAGCCGACATCGAGCGGCTTGGTCCAGGCGGCATCCTCGCTCATGATGACGGCCGTCTTCATATGCTTCTGGTCGACCAGCAATTCCTTGGCGGCGTCGCAGACCGACAGCGCAAGCGCCGCCGAGGTCAGATAGCCGTGGAAAGTGTACTTGTTCTTCTCATAGTCGTTGTGGACGCTCTTGCTGATCT
>Ga0075014_100000381_pt1 | contig 12127 bp, 10 predicted proteins | sample AleBraG_ABR_2014_FD_71472 | JGI IMG/M metagenome (GOLD analysis project Ga0075014, IMG submission 71472) | Freshwater sediment microbial communities in response to fracking from Pennsylvania, USA - Alex Branch Run_MetaG_ABR_2014 | ecosystem: Environmental > Aquatic > Freshwater > Creek >... | reverse complement strand
TTGTAATGCTGCGCAAAAAATTTAAAAAAGGAACTTAAAATTAAGATGCTGCTAATCATTGCACCCTCAAACTACCCGACCACGTCTAAAGCTCACGGAGCCCGCCAGTTTAATAAGATGCTGCTGGCTATTGGCATGGCAAAGTGCTACAGCAAGCGCATCGGCAGCATCCTCTTGCGGGGCTGCCGGTAAACGCAACAATGTTTTTACCATCTGCTGAACTTGGATTTTATCTGCAGCACCATTACCCACTACCGATTGCTTCACCTTCCGCGCTTCGTACTCACTAACGGGAATATTTTGTGCAACGGCCGCCACTATCGCCGCACCGCGCGCCTGCCCTAGTTTTAGTGCTGAGGCAGCATTTTTAGCCATAAACACTTGTTCAATAGCCATCTCTTGCGGGCAATATTCGGTGATGATTTGAGTCAGTGCATCAAAAATAATTTTGAGGCGCTCCGGCAACAGCTTATCGTCACCCATACGAACTACACCGCTAGTAACATACTCGGTTTTGTTGCCAACAACATTGATAATTCCAAAACCAGTTTTACGCGAACCGGGATCTATACCGAGAATAAGTGCCATAAGAGACGCGCCACAAAAATATCAATTACCAGCAGACCACTGGAATTGCATACAGTGTTACATGCAATCCATGCACAGGCAAGTCTCTAGCGCCGAAAAACAATAATAGGGAGGGATTCAATCTGGCTGGTTTTAAAAGCGTTGAAGCCAAGTTTTTTAAGAACAGCTTGGGACGGACTATTGCCCACTGCAGTAAAAGCAATAATATCAACCACACCTTGTTGTTCATAATGCGCCAAGACCGCCCGAGCAGCTTCTGTTGCGTAACCGCGACCGCGAACACTCGCAATAAGCCGATACCCCAGTTCTAACATTTGCTGCCCATCTAACTCAAAACGATCAACGCCACAATAACCTATGAGCAACCCAGTAGACTTTTCAATCAGCGCAAGTTTAGTGAATTGATTGCATGAAAGCGCCAAGCGCTGTTTAAAAGCTGCCCTCGCTGCGGCTTCGTTCAACGCACCGGCTCGGGAATATTGCATAAAATCTGGGTCAGTTATTTGTGCAATAAAAGTCGATTCATCAGCCAACTCAAATGGGCGCAGCCGTAAACGTTGTGTTTCAATTATGTCCATATAACACCAAAATTGAATCGGCAGTTAGCCGATTTGCTCCATAATTTCTTCGGAAATATCCGCATTGGTGTAAACCTTCTGCACGTCATCCAGATCTTCCAGCATATCAATTAACGCGATAATTTTTTCGGCTTGATCTTTATCGAGCGATACGGTTAAAGAGGGCTGCATGATAATTTCTGAATGTTCCGGCTTGAATCCGGCTGCAACCAGCGAGTCTTTTACGCCAAGATAATCTTCAAACGCCGTGAAAATATCCATTGAACCATCATCATTGGTAACAACATCATCGGCGCCAGCTTCCAATGCGGCTTCCATTAATGCATCTTCATTAACACCCGATGCAAAACTGATTTGACCTTTACGCGCAAACAGATAAGAAACCGAACCATTAGTACCGAGATTTCCACCGCGCTTATCAAAGGCATGACGAACTTCTCCGGCTGTGCGGTTGCGATTATCCGTCATACACTCAACGATAAACGCAACGCCATTAACACCGTAACCTTCATAGGTTAACTCTTCGTAATTATCGGCTTCCGTTGTGCCCGCACCACGTGCAATTGCTTTCTCAATCGAGTCGCGCTTCATGTTGTTATAAAGTGCATCATCAACGGCGGCGCGCAAGCGTGGGTTATCTGCGATATTGGCGCTACTTTTTGCAGCCACGGTGATTTCACGAATGAGTTTGGTAAAAATTTTTACGCGCTTTGCGTCTTGTCGCGCTTTACGATGACGCATGTTATGCCATTTAGAATGTCCGGCCATGACTAACCTCGTAGGTTCAAACTTTTTTGAGTTACTAAATTAACTAGAAAGTATCATCTTCGCGCAGCGAGAGCATGACGATAATCTGTTTGATTTATTTTTCTGTTCAATAAATTTTTGATAAATAAAAAAGGTGGGCACAGCCCACCCTTTTTTATTTGCGATATTCCAACCGCAATTACATTCCGTATTCCGCAGACTCTGTTGGTGCAGATTCTGCTTTTTCTTTTTTGCGTAAACGAATGTGCAATTCACGCAATTGCAGATCATCAACAAAACCTGGAGCATCGGTCATTACACATGCAGCGCTTTGAGTTTTGGGGAATGCAATAACGTCGCGGATTGAACTTGCGCCAATCATCAACATAATCAAGCGATCCAAACCAAAGGCCAAACCACCGTGTGGTGGCGCACCGTATTTCAATGCATCTAACAAGAAGCCGAATTTCTCGCGCTGTTCTTCTTCGCTAATGCCAAGAATGCCAAATACCGTTTGTTGCATTTCTTTAGTGTGGATACGCACCGAACCACCGCCCAACTCTGTGCCGTTCAACACTAAATCGTAAGCTTGCGACAATGCAGTCGCAGGGTTTGCAGCCAACTCTTCAGGGGAGCAAGATGGCGCAGTGAATGGATGGTGAATTGCAGTCAAACTGCCATCGTCCAACTCTTCAAACATGGGGAAGTCAACAACCCACAACATGGCCCATTCTTGGGTGTACAAATTCAAATCTGCACCGAGTTTGCAGCGCAACGCGCCCAATGCTTCGGTAACGATTTTGTGTTTGTCGGCACCAAAGAAAATTAAATCGCCATTTTCTGCACCAACGCGATCAAGAATCGCTGCGCGCACAGGAACGGGAAGATTTTTTACAATCGGTGATTGCAAACCTTCTTCCAAATCTGATTTGTCATTAACTTTGATATACGCCAAACCTTTTGCACCGTAAATGCTCACAAACTTGGTGTAATCGTCGATTTGCTTACGGGTTAATTTCTCGTTACCGCCGGGAACTTTCAATGCAGTAACGCGAGATTTTGGATCGTTCGCTGGGCCCGCAAATACTTTGAAGTCCACTTCTTTAACCAAATCTTTGATGTCCACTAATTCCAGTGGAATACGCATATCCGGCTTATCTGAACCGTATTTAGCAATAGCTTCTGAAAAAGGCATACGTTGCAATTCATCGAATTCCACGCCTTTCAAATCTTTAAACACTTCGCGAATCATGCCTTCAGTGACCGACATAATTTGGTCTTGGGTCATGAATGAGGTTTCGATATCGATTTGGGTAAATTCTGGTTGGCGATCTGCACGCAAATCCTCATCGCGGAAACATTTTGCGATTTGATAATAGCGATCAAAACCCGCCACCATTAACAATTGTTTAAACAATTGTGGTGATTGCGGCAAGGCGAAAAATTTATTTTCGTGAGTGCGCGATGGCACCAAATAATCGCGTGCGCCTTCGGGTGTTGCACGAGTCAGAATGGGAGTTTCAATATCCAAGAAGTTATTGCGATCTAAATAGTTGCGAATTGCGCTGGTAACTTTAGAGCGGAAGCGCAAGCTTTTTTGCATTTCCAAACGGCGCAAATCGAGGAAGCGATATTTCAAACGGGTTTCTTCACCTACGTTTGAAAAGGCATCCAAAGGGAATGGAATAGTTTCGGCTTCGTTCAAAATGGTCAAGCCAGTGCCATAAACTTCAATTTCACCACTCGCCATATTGGGGTTTACCGCAGCAGCAGCGCGCGCGCGCACTTTGCCGGTCACTTGCAACACGTATTCACCGCGCACTTTGTCGGCCAAGGCGAAGTTTTCTTTGGCATCCGGATCAAACACCACTTGCACAATACCTTCGCGGTCGCGCAGGTCGATAAAGATCACACCACCGTGATCGCGACGACGATCCACCCAACCGGAGAGGGTGACTTCTTGATCGATATGGGCGGCATTTAAAGCGCCACAGTATTGGCTGCGCATAGGCTAATCCTAAAGTTAAGAGTCTATAAATTATTCAATAAAACTGGCTAAGGTTTTCAACCCCAGCCGATGGTTCCTAGCCGTTAATCGGAGGCTTTGGAACTGGAGCTACTCGATCCCGAGTCACCCGCCAAATTCTTTTTACTGCCCGATTTGAAGTCTGTTTCATACCAGCCGCCACCTTTCAAACGAAAGCCAGCCGCTGAAATTTGCTTGGTTAGCGCCGGTTTACCGCACTCGGTGCAATCGACTAAGGGAGCATCACTGATCTTTTGCAAAGCCTCCAAACGATGGCCGCAGGAAGCACACTGATATTCGTAAATAGGCACAGCAAACACCTCAAAAAAGCACAATTCAAATCAGCTTGCGGGGGATAAACCCCGAAAAAGCTCGCGATTATAGCCTAAGCGACTGCCAGCGAAAACCACGCAAACGCGATTTAGCGGCTCGAATCGGCCGCTTTCACGCTGTATTTAGGGAGATAAGGCGATCTGTGGATTTATGAAGTAGGTGATGATCAAAGATTAAGCTAACGCGGAACCTGCGAATAGCGCATACGCTCGGCCACTGACTGAGCATGCTCTACCACGTAGGGCGGCAAGCCTTTTTCAAAACGGCGCGGGCTGGGTAGCATTACCGCCATGTGCACTGCCTGATAGTCACTCAAACTGGCCGCCGACTGGCCAAATTGGCGTCGCGCCCCCGCCTCAGCGCCGAATACACCATTGCCCCACTCCACCACGTTCAGGTAAACCTCTAGAATTCGGTGCTTGTCCCAGAGGCTTTCCAACATAACAGTGATAATCGCCTCTTGTAGCTTGCGTAGATAAGAGCGCGAAGGCGATAAAAACAAGTTTTTCGCCAACTGCTGCGTAATCGTTGAGCCGCCCGCCACTTTCTTACCTTTACGTTGATTTTTCTTGAGTGCGTATTCAATACCATCCCAATCAAAACCATTGTGCTCCATAAACTTGTCGTCTTCAGAGGCAACCACGGCGCGCTTTAAATGGCTGGATATTTTTTCGTAAGGCACCCATTGATATTGAAGTTTGGCTTGCGGATTTTTTTCGCGCAGTTCCGCCAAGCGAATGGCCATAAAATGGGTTTCTTGGGGTGGATGATACTTCCACCACATCACCCAACCAAACAACCAACCTTGATAGCTGAGCAGCAGCGCAAAAGCGATAAGCAAGAGGCGTTTAAGCAGACGGAAAAATGCTTGCATAGACGATCTAAACCCCCGTGCGCGTAAACCACACGGATGCATCACGGGGATATAAGTTCCGACACAAAATCAATGCGTCGCTTTTAAACGGCACGTATTAAAACGTGCGAAAAGCGCATCGTAATCGGCCGTTTCAACCGCACCAATCGCTATCCATTCAAACACCAAGTGTTCAAATTCAGTAGCAACATCTTGCGTTTTGCGACCAAAATTTTGCTGCAACTGATTCACTTGGAAAGCAGTGCGTAAGGTTTGATCAGAAGCAAGCGTGGGGCTATCTGTTAAAATTTCAGCGCGAATACACAGCTCCCGTAGCGCCGCGAGATTTTCGCTCAAATTTGCCGCAGCACTGGCGCGCGCTAATTTTTGCTGAATAGCTTTTGAACCACCCGCTGGCCACTGACTAATCGCATTAATCTTTTCTTGCACTGCATCGGCGCTGAGTGACTCAGTTTTCTTCAACGCCAGCTCGTATAAACGCACTTCATTATTAGCCGTAAATAAATTTACCCAGACTTGTTGCTTGAGTTGTGTGCGTTCATCTTTTAACTTTTTCTCAAAACTATCGATAGCCTGATTAAAGGCGTTTTTAATGTCATTCACCTGAGCTTTGGGGAATTGCCCTAAATTGCCAAACGCTTGGCGCAGGTCATCCACCGCTTTACGAGCCTCCTGCAATGCTTGGCCGCTCAAGGCTGTCAATTCTTCAACCTGTACAATTAAGGCTTTGGCGCTGGCAAGATTGGCATCCAGTTCAGCTTTAAATTCAGCAGACTGCTGCTGACGTTTGGCAAATACGGCATCGCATTGGTCGCGGAACTCGCGCCATAACTGCTGCTCTTCTTTGCGCAAGCTTGTACCGATCGATTGCCAACGCGTTTGCAATTGTTTTACGGCATCCGTTGCTTTGCGCGAATCGTCTGAATTCACCAAAGCCTGCACTTGCGCAATCAATTCTTTTTTGAGTTGAGCATTTTTGGCAAACTCATCATGTAGCTTTTGCTGAATAACAGCCAGAACTGACTCAAACTCAGCCAATACCGGTTGTGTAGCAGCGCGCTCTGTAGGCGTATAGTTGCGCCATTCTTGGCGTGCCACGCGAATCACCTGCTCTACATCTTTCCATAAAGCATTTTGCCAATCGTAATTTTTTACATAATCTTGTAGCTGGGTAACCAATTGCTTACAGGATTCCAAATTTTGCTGGCGCAGCGCTGCCTGCTCCGCAAAATAATCGCGACAAGGCTGATAAACCTGTTGCGCTAACTCATGGAACTTTTCCCACAAGTCTTGATCCTGATCTTTCGCGCCCTTACTCAGGGAACGCCATTCGTCTTGAATACGTTTTATTTTATTAGCAAGTGATTCTGGGTGCTCGTTACTGCCCTGCAGTGCTTCTAACTGCGCGATTAACTCTTGCTTTTTAGGCACTACCGCGTAGTTTTTCCAATCTTGTAACTTAGCTAAGGTTTCATCTAACTGTTGCAACTGGCTGACTAAGTGATTAGGCAAGTGTTCCAAACTTTGTATTTTTTCATCGATAGCGCGACGAATCCCCATGGCTTTACCTAAAACGCCAGCACTGACGGTTTCGTTAGCTTTACGAATTAAACCAGCAATATGTCGTTGTGTGTTTTGCAATTCGGCGGCTTTATCAGCAGCCACCTTTTCCCATGATTGATAGGCAGCTTGTGCCGCGGCTACCGTCTCTGGCAAGTTTTCTTTGAACGAGCCAACCAACAGAGTGACGCGCTTTTTCAGTGATTGATAAGTTTCTTGAGCTTCTTGCGAAGCTTCCGCCACTAACTGCTGAAAGCGGCTTTGATGCGCCGCAAGGCTGCCGTGCACTTGGCGATGACTGAGTTCATCGCTGATAATGCGGCGCAATGCATCCACCATTTTTTGTTCACTGAGGCTGGCTTTTTTAAGACTATTAAGTTCATCCCAAGAGGCCGCCAATAAACGTAACAAGGTTTGTGTTTCATCCACATTCACCTCAGAAGTCACTATCGTCAACAGCAGTTCCTGCAACTGCTGGATATGTGCAGCGCGTTCGGCTGCACAATTCTCTTCTGCTTTGCGTTTTGCTTCTTCCGCAGCCTGCTCAGAAGAAATACTCTTGATGGTTTGTTCACATTTCGCGATGGCGGCTTCAGCTCGTCCACTCATATCAATAGTGGCATCTGTTTTTTGGGTATCCCACTGCTGCAGTAAGTAAGAAAATTTAGCGCCGTACTGACCATCGTAGGGGCGATTGCTGTGCTGTTCCAACGCGTGGGCTGCGGCATTTACGGCAGCAAAAATTTCTGCTTGACGCTTATCCTCTTCTTTAAAGGCATCACATTTTTCTTTAACTATTTTGAAGACAGTTTTATCTTTGGTTTTAGTCTCTTTTAATAGTTGCTGCAGGATACTTTTGTTCGTAATTTTTTCAGCCGCACGCTGGCGTAACTTACTGGTAGAGCCTTCCAAAGCAAAGTTGGCCAATTCAGCCTCATCCACAATGCTGCCGAACATTTTTTCAAACAAGGCATTGTTATTGTTGATCAACGCAAACAATTCTATTTTGTTAACAACACTGCTGCACAATTCGTCACCATTCAACGCATCAGCTTCCACCAAATTGATGAGGCGCTGTTTGGCCGCTTTTTGAATACTGGCGCTGACATTGGCCACTTCATTAATACCGGCTAATTTGAGTAGGATCGTTTGATCGGTAATTTTTTGGATGGCAGCCAGACGCAGAGATTCATCGCCACCACTTTGGATAATATTGACCAACGCATCCAGCGAAAGGGACTCCAAGTTAGGCGATTTTTTTTCTGCAGCTTTCGCGGGTGTTTTTTTACCAAAAATACGGGCTAAAAATGACATAAGACATTACCTATATAAACGTGAACCAAGACTCAGGGGTCTGGAAATGAACATCTAACAAGAGCAACAACGCTCTACACCAACATATCTAATAACAACACGCCTATTAGCCCACAGGTTCCAACCACAGTTTCCATAACGGACCAAGAGGCAAAGGTTTGTTTTAGGCTTAAATTAAAATATTCCTTGTACATCCAAAAACCCGAATCATTCACATGGGAGCACATAAGACTGCCTGCGCCTATAGCCAACACCATAAGATTGGGATTAATAGCGGGATTCGCCAATACTAGGGGCGCCATAATACCCGCTGCCGTTAAGCCAGCCACTGTGGCAGAACCGAGAGAGACTCGAATCATCAGCGCAATCAACCAACCCAGCAACAAGGGGTTGAGTGGTATATTTTTCAGACTGGCAGCGATAACATCACTGACACCGCTATCCATAAACACCTGCTTCAACGCGCCGGCGCCCGCAATAATCAACAGAATAACAGAAATATCCTTCAAGGCCTGAGTGTAACTTTGCATTAACACCTTCAGCGAAGTACCTCTGGCAATGCCCAAGCTGTAGCTGGCAACGGCCAATGCAATGAACATCACCATCAAGGGATTCCCCACAAAAACCAATAATGACTTAAAGGGTGATGTGGAGGGCAGTAAAGGGATAATCAAACTCGAGACTGTCAGCATCAGTACCGGCAGCAACGCTACAGCAAAACTTTTACTGGCCGATGGCAAATCTGTTTCGCTCATGAACACAGAGGTAAAAGTAGACAAGGGCTCACTGTGGATTTGCTTTAGCCAACGGGAAAAAATCGGCCCTGCAATTGCCATAGTGGGCAAGCCAACCATCAAACCATAAATCAAAGTTAAGCCAATATCGGCATGAAATTGCGGCACTAAAGCCGTAGGTGATGGATGGGGCGGCAAAAAACCGTGAGTCACTGACAGCGCCGCCAGCAATGGAATTCCCAAGTAAACCGCAGGCAATTTGGTTTGATAAGCCACTGAAAATACCAGCGGCACCAAGAGCACAAAACCAACGTTATAAAATAAGGGAATGCCCACAAAAAAACCGGTCAGCATGAGTGCCCAAGTAATATATTTTTCACCACAAAAACTAATTAATACCGCCGAAATTTTTTGCGCAGCACCCGAATCTGCAATTAACTTTCCGAACATGCCCCCCAAACAAATAATCGCTGTTAGTGAGCCTAAAATAGAGCCCATACCCTTTTCGATGGAGTCAGGAATGTTGGCGAGTGGCATACCCAATAACACGCCACCACAAATCGCAGTAAGCAAAAAGGCAATGAACGGATTAATGTTCCATCGTGCGGTTAATAGCACCAACAACAGAATGCAAAGGACAACCGAAAAAATAGCCATGTATAACCTTTATTATTGTTTAATAAAAACGCCTAATTAAGATCGAGCCCTACCTGGTTGCCTTCATAAATCAGCGGCAAAAAACTTAAGGCATGGCGACAACTTAAAGGGTTAAGCGGCATCCCCGTACGCATATCGAACTCAATACCATGAAAGGGGCAGCGTAAAATTTTATTAGACACAGTGGCGCGCACGAGCGGTGCCTGTAAATGCGGACATTGATTAGCGATGCAATATAACCGCCCCTCTTCTTGCATCAAAATCCATTCGCGCCCATCCAAACGAAAGACGCGACGGTAGCCATCGTACAGCTGGTGTAATTTTTCAAGTGCGACAAATGACATGTTTTTCACCACCAAAGCCAACCACTTAATGCTCTTTTGTCCTAATGCTCTTATGTATTGTTCAGTCAGTGCGTTGCACCAAGGCCGATTATACGCATCCCAGCGAATGAGAAACCAGCCGCCCCCTCACTGCCATAAAAATGCCACAATAACGGCTTATCATTTACTGTTTTTGTCCTGAGGTAATGCTTTGAAAGCTATTTCTATTGTTCGTCTACTCTCAATTGGTCTTATCGCACTTACCGCAAAGTCGTTTGCTGATACCAGCGAACTGCAAATCTTTAACGCCGAACTGCCACAACCCGGCGAGAGCACGTTGGAGATTAACAATAATTACTTATCCCGTCCGCAAGATAAGGATGCCCAATCAAGTAGCCTATTTCACAGCACCTTCGAATATTCTTACGGCATTGATAACAACTGGGAAATTGGCGTCAAACTTCCTGCAACCCAATTGAATTCACGCTGGTTCCTCAATGGCCTTTTAGGAGAAGTAAAATATTTAGCCCCCTACTCAAACGAGGGATTTTTTTGGGGCGCGGAATTAGAGCTAGGTTACAGTTCATCAACTAATCACGCTGAAAAACAACTTAGTGGAGAGTTGGCACCCATCGTGGGCTACCAGACTTCACTCTGGGGTATCACACTTAATGCGGGTTTAAGTCGCGACAATGAAGCCGATGAATCAACCACAACTCGCTTTGAACCCAGTGCTAAATTCAGCTACACACTCAATCCCGCCAATCACGTGGGCATTGAATATTTTGCCAGTGCAGGGCCGGTTACGCATTTTTTACCGGCTAAAGAGCGTACTGCTTTGGCATTTTTGGTGTGGGATGCCAAATCATCAACACATTCATTCAATGTGGGAATTGGGCATGGGCTGACCGATGCATCACCAGAATGGGCGCTTAAATTCAGTGCAGAACTGGAATTTGATTAATATTTTACTCGCCACACAGCCAAACCCAAACAAATGGGGTTTGGCAGCAATTTTGCAGATAATTCAGTGTTAGCCCATCACAACAGATGTACAAACGTATAGAATGGCGCCGTCGATGACGGTGGTACAGCGCACCCCGTTGCCTTATCGCCCATAAGTTGAACATCTCTATGAAGAATCAAGCCTATCTGGAGCGTTTACGCAGCTTGTCCAACCGCTTGGTAGCATTGCAAAAACCAATTCGCATTCTGGACGCCATTAAATGGCCTGCTGAGCTTGAAGCCAGTTTTTGCGCCAAAGAAGGGCGTGAACTGCCACAACTGCCGGCAAACTTCTACCAAAACCAACGCTTGGCCTTTGATACTGATAAGGTTTATCTGCAACTCAAAGAACTCAAAAGTGATGTTCGCCGCGAACTGGGTAAAGGCGATGCGCTAGGCCATATTTTACAAGCCACCATCGATCAGTACCAAGTCGTGATAGAACTGCTACGCGCTCGCGGAACTGCGCAATTCGGTCAGTTCAGCCAACAACTCTATGGCTCAGCGCATGACAAAATACGCGGTGACCGCAAAACTCTGCGCGAAATGGGCGAACGACTCTGCCATGTGTTCTCACTTCCCGCCGCCGAGAACTTGAACCGCCCCTACGCCAACAATATTTCAGCAGAGCAAGCAGTATCAAGCCTGCATTGGCGAATGAATGAATACTTTGGCAATGGTGAAGTGCGTGTTGAAATTAGCGATGACATAGTCTCCGATGCCTCCGCCGGTGGTGACTGCATTAAAATTAATCGCCGCGCCATGTTCTCTGAATTAGATTTACAGGTACTCGAAGTCCATGAAGGCTGGGTACATATAGGCACTACCCTCAATGGCCGCAAGCAACCTTGGGCTACCTGGTTGAGCGTAGGCTCGCCGCGTATTACCGCTATTCAAGAAGGTATGGCTGTCTTGATGGAGACACTTACATTCAGTTCTTTCCCACAGCGAGCGCGTCGTATTAGCGATCGCGTTGTCGCAGTAGATTTGGCTGAACAAGGTGCAAATTTTTGCGAAGTTTATCGCTATTTTTTAGAACATGGTGCAAGTGAACACGATAGTTACCGCGTAACACAGCGCGTATTTCGTGGCGGCACCTTGGAAGGCGGCTCGGTATTTACTAAGGATATTTCCTACGTAAAAGGTTTTGTCGAAAATGTGAATTTTATTCGCAGCGCAATACAATCAGGTGTGCCCGAAATTATTCCCATGTTATTTGTCGGAAAGGTGACTCTGGATGATTTACCGCTACTTTACGAGCGCTATTTAGAAGGAGTGATTGCGGCACCCAAATATTTACCCTCCATGTTCCGCGATTTAAATGGCCTTTATGTGTGGTTTGGATTCTCCAGCGGTATGGGATTAATGAACATTGCGCGCGTACAACA
>Ga0075014_100000379_pt1 | contig 12136 bp, 4 predicted proteins | sample AleBraG_ABR_2014_FD_71472 | JGI IMG/M metagenome (GOLD analysis project Ga0075014, IMG submission 71472) | Freshwater sediment microbial communities in response to fracking from Pennsylvania, USA - Alex Branch Run_MetaG_ABR_2014 | ecosystem: Environmental > Aquatic > Freshwater > Creek >... | reverse complement strand
TGGGGCGCGGCGGCATGGGGGTGGTTTACAAATGCCTGGATGAAGTCGGCGGCATCGAAGTGGCGCTGAAAGTTTTACCGCCGGAGTTGTCGCACAACAGTGGCGAGATGGAGGAAGTGCGCGATAATTTTCAATTGGTTTGCAAGCTGGCGTATCCCCACATTGCGATGGTTAAGACGCTGGAAAAAGAGAGCGGGAGCGGCGACTTCTTTTTGATTTTGGAACTGGTGGACGGGGTGGATTTGCGGAAATGGCGCAAGCTACAAGGCGGCAAGGTGCCGATGGAGAAGGCGCTGCCCCTGCTCAAGCAAATTGCCCTGGCATTGGACTATGCCCATAGCCAGAAGATCATTCACCGGGACATCAAGCCCGGCAATGTCATGGTGACCAAAGATGGCACGGTCAAGGTGTTGGATTTCGGCTTGGCCGCACAAATCCAGAGCAGTTTGTCCCGCGTGAGCAAGGTCCATTTCAGCACCAGCGGGACGGGGCCTTACATGGCTCCCGAACAATGGAAAGGCCAGCGGCAGGATGGCGCGGCCGACCAATACGCCCTGGCGGTGATCGCCTTTGAATTACTCACCGGCTATCTGCCGTTCGAAGCCCAGGATCAAGTTGCCTTGCGGGAATCGGTCTTGCGGGAATCCGTGTCGCGCCCGGAAGGGCTGAGCGACGCGGCCTGGGTGGCCATCAACCGGGGGCTAGCGAAAGAGGCGGCGCAACGCTATGCCCATTGCGCGGAGTTGGTGGAGGCGCTGGCCGGCAATGTGGATTTTAAATTTAATAATCCCAAAGTGGCGGCGGTTTCATCCGGCGTAAGCGCCCGGAAAAAATCAAAAGTGGCAGTGCCCGTGATGGTGGTGACGGGACTATTGATACTGGCAGGTCTGGGCTTGTATTTAGGCCGGCGACCGGCCGGGGCGGCGAAGATTGCGGATGGGATTGCGCGTCCGGAAGCGGGGGTAGAGAAACAGCCCAGGGAGGGCCAGTCCGCCGCCGATAAAACCACGACGGATGGGCCGGCGAAGCGAGTGGCGGATGAGATCAAACCCCCAGCGGAGGCGGGGAATGCGTCGGCGCTAAACGCAAATGTCAAAGGCGGGTTGATCGTGGATACGCAACCCAATGGGGCCAAGCTCACCTTAGGCGGAGAAGACGTGCTGACCAGTCCGGCCACTTTCAAGGGCGTGCCCGTGGGGAAATATCCCATGCGCGTGGAATTGAGCGGTTACGAACCCAGGACAATGGAAGTAGAAATCAAGGAGAACGTCTTTACGGATCTGGGGGTGATCACGCTGGTACGCCAGACGGGCAGCGTGCAGATTGCGAGCGATCCTCCCGGGGCAACCGTATTGCAAAATGAAATAGAGCTGGGGACGACCCCATTGGAAATTCCGGCGGTGCCCACCGGCGAAATCAGCTACCGCTTGAAAAAAGCGAAGCACAAGGATGCGACGGTCAATGGCACGGTGAAATCCAAGGAAGCCTTATCCCTGACCGCGACATTGGAAAAGCGGCCGTATCCCTTAATGAACGAACTGTGGACCGATACTTTGGGCCAGGTATTCACCCCGGTCAAAGGCACGCGCGTGTTGTTTTGCCTCTGGGAAACGCGGGTGAAGGATTTTGAAGCGTTTGTGAACGCGAGCCATTACAACGCCGGCACACGCTGGAAGAACCCAGGGTTTGCCCAAAGCCCTGACCATCCGGTCTGTTATGTGTCGTGGAATGACGCCAAGGCATTTTGCGCGTGGCTGACGGAGACGGAGCGGGGGAGCGGAGAAATCCGCGCTGACCAAACCTATCGTTTGCCGACAGATACGGAATGGAGCACGGCGGTGGGGCTGGACGTTGAACCCGGAGACACGCCCAATGACAAAGATGGAAAAGCCAAAGATTTGTACCCGTGGGGCAGCCAATTCCCCCCCCCCTCGGGAGCGGGCAATTATTATTCAGCTTTAAAAACAGACACCTACGACCACACGTCGCCTGTGGGCAGTTTTTCCGCAAATCAATTCGGCATTTATGATCTCGGCGGCAATGTCATGGAGTGGTGTGGCGACTGGTATGCCGCAGACCAGAAATCCACAGTGGCACGCGGCGCGTCGTGGCGCAGCAGCAGCGCAGATGATTTATTGGCCTCGGCTCGCCTTGGCCTGTCACCGAACGGCCGCTATGATTCCGGCGGGTTCCGGGTCGTGCTAGATATTGGCGAACCCAAATAAGTTTGATGAAAACAATCTCTAAAACACCATCCGTATCCCTTAGTGTGGTTTTAGCCGGTCAAGCCACCCGGCAAACACAAGCGACGAGCCGGATGAAATCAGCCATGAAAACGAGCCCGACGGTTCTCTTGTTGCCCCTGATGCTGGCGGTCGCGCTCCTTGCCGGGTGCACCGCACATAACATCTACCCGATGGCCAATGCCTATCCAGCGAATAGCGCCGCCTATTCAGGCGGACCGCCAGTCACGCTGCGGACTGTCGAGGAATCCCTAGATGCGGACCCCGGCAAAGCTGCTCCTTATAAAGCTGATCCCAATTACTTAGGCGATGGGCTGAGGATGCTGGTGGGATACGGCCCGGTGCCCATGCTCCCGATCGTTTGGGCTTTTGACGGATTTCAAGCTGATTGCTCCCGGATAGATATTGTTCGTTCAGCTATTTTGGCACAAATGAAAGCGAGTGGCATTCCCGCGGTGGTTAGGCCAGCTGGTGGAAATGAACCCTCCACCACACTGCCGGAGGATAACTTGAGCGTCTCAATCCGCATCCGTGAAATGAAGGTGGACACCGATCGAAGCCATTTTCTGACCCTACTTATCGATAGCGCCATCGAATACAGAAACCAGGTCGCCAATGTCATATTAGACTGTCAAATCTGGCAACCGGGCCAGACAAAGCCCTTATGGGAAGGAACCGTGGAGGGAAAGAGCCAAACCAAAGATGTTTTGAAATCTTTGCCACCTACGTTTCAAGAAATTATCCAGCGCATCAACGTCGTGAAAGAAGCTGTTACTTCCGCCACCGAACAATGCGTGACCAAGCTGGCCGAGACCAGAACGGCGGTATGCAACCAGCGTTATACCAGGCTGCTGAAAGAGGGTTCCGATCTGGAAGCTGATGGCGACACAACCAAGGCCATGGAAGACTACGGACAAGCCTCCATTTCGGCGACCACCGCCGAGCAGGATACCGAAGCCATGCGGGCACTGGTGCGGCTACTGCGAGTCAACGGCACCCAGCCAGCGCTTCCGGAAGCGGCGCGCAAACTCAAGGTGCAGGCCGAGGCGGCCTTTCGCGATGGGCGATTTGATGCGGCAACACAGCTTTACGGGGATACCTTGACTATTGCGCCCTGGTGGGCGGAAGGGCATTCAGAACTTGGTCTGCTGCTGGGTGCCAGCGGCCATTATGCACAAGCCATTCGGGAGATGAAGCGCTACACGGCGCTGGCCTCGAACGCTCCCGATCTTCGCAACGCCCAAGACAAGCTTTACGAGTGGGAACGGAAGCTGTCCTCGGCGGCACCTTAACAGCTCACCCGCAGGTGTACCGCTGTTTTGTGGAGTGAGCTAACCCTAGGCTGCCCCGAGTCCCTCGCCTCGAACTCCACACCCAGCGGCACTGGCATGGAATCGTGGAGGTAGAAAATTCACTGCGGTCTGCGGGGACGGTTAAGTTTATCAAATCCGGTAGCGCCCCCACTTCACTGGCGCGCGGTCCCTGTCAATCCACCACATTACGGATTGCACCGGGCGGGGATTTTTTCAATTGTGGTTGCATGAAACTCGGCCTCGGTCTCTACCGCCACCAGCTGAACGCGGAACATTATCGTTTTGCTAGGCAATGCGGCTGCACCCATCTCGTCATCCATCTGGTGGATTATTTCCGCTCGTCCCGCAGCAATCAGCCCGGCGACCAGCCCTGCGGCGACGATGCCGGCTGGGGCCTGGCCGGCAATCCGGATCAGCTCTGGACTTACGCGGAGCTCGCGGCCCTCAAAAAGGACATCAACGCCCACGGCCTGGAGCTGGAAGCCATTGAAAACTTTGATCCGGCGCACTGGCATGATGTGCTACTGGACGGTCCGAAAAAACGGCAGCAGATCGAAAACCTCAAGATCCTCATCCGCGCGGTGGGCCAGGCGGGCATTCCGGTGTTTGGCTACAATTTTTCGATTGCCGGCGTGGCCGGACGCGTGAAGGGTAAATTTGCACGCGGCGAGGCCGAGGCCGTGGGCATGGAGGATGCGCTGGACACGCCGCTGCCGAACGGCATGGTGTGGAACATGGTTTATGACAAAGACGCCGCGCCCGGCGTGCTGCCCACCGCCACGCACGAACAGCTGTGGTCGCGCCTGAAATTTTTCCTGGATGAATTGATTCCGGTGGCCGAGGAGGCCGGAGTGACGATGGCCGCGCATCCCGACGATCCGCCCCTGCCGTTCGTCCGGGCCCAGCCGCGGCTGGTCTGGCAACCGCAATTGTACCAGAAGCTGATTGACCTGAAACCCAGTCCGCGCAACGCGCTGGAATTCTGCGTGGGCACGATCGCGGAAATGAAAGACGGCAACGTGTATGACGCGGTGGACACCTACAGCCGCCAGCAAAAGCTGGGCTACGTGCATCTGCGCAACGTCCGCGACAAGGTTCCGCACTACAAGGAAACCTTCATTGACGACGGCGAAGTGGATGTGCTGCGCGTGCTGCGTATCCTGAAGCAGAACCATTACACGGGCGTGATCATTCCCGACCATGCGCCGCAGATGAGCTGCGCGGCGCCGTGGCACGCGGGCATGGCCTATGCGCTGGGCTACCTGCGCGCCGGGATGAAGGGGATGGAATGAAAAGCGGAAAGCGGAAAGCGAAAAGCGGAAACTAAAAAATGAAGTCAGAAGGCAGAATACAGAAAACTGAATACGTAAAAAGCGGAAACAAACAACCAACCCAGCCCAGGTGACTCGTTCGCACCCGCTCACTCGGCCCCCACAGGCCTTCGCTGGAAGCGAATTCCTTCCACCACTGCCCAAGTGGCGGAAGCCCCCCAGCAAGGAGAGGGAGGGGCTAAGCGAAAAGAAACTCGCCGGCGGGAAAGCCGGCGCTCCCAGGGGGCGCAAGGCCTGATTTATTGGCCTTTGAGCCGGTAATACGCCGAGCCGGGGGCGTTGCTGCCCAGATCACCAAAATAGTCGCTGATGGTGATCGCCCCGTTCGTCGCCGCCGCGTTTGTCACGATGTCCACCCAGTCAATCAGGTTCGTGGAGCGCTGCGTGACATAGCTGTAGTTGGGAATTCCGTAGGCGGTGAGCACTTTGGGGTTGGTGCCCGTGATGCCCGCGATGGAGCTCGTCCCGGTCACCGGATGGGTGCTGGCGTAGCTCAAGGTGATAGTGGCGGTGTTGGTGCCGCCAAAACCGTCGGTGACGGTGTAGGTGAACTGGTCGGCCACCGGGTTGGCGTTGTAATAGGCCACATAGCCCGGGAGACTCGTCGTATCCAGCGTCACCAGATTGGTGCTGGTGCCGACGCCCGCCAGGGTCAACGTGTCGCCATCGATGACGTCGCTGGCATTGGTGAGCAAATCGCTGATGGCGATCTTCCAACCGGACAGATTACTCCGGCTGTAGGTATTGGCCAGGGCCACCGGGGGATGATTGGTGACGATCTGGTTCAGGGTGTTGGTGCTGCCGAGGTAGTTGCCATTGCCGGCGTAAGCGACGGTGATGAGATTGGTACCGCGCAACAGATTGCCCAGGGCAAGACTGGTGGTGGTGGCTCCGGCCACGGGGTTGGTGCTGAAGGGACCGCCCGGTGAGGAGAACACCACGCTGCCCGTGGCGTCAATCGGCAAGGTGGCGGTGAAGGACACGCCAGCCTTGTAACCGGAGGGATTCGCAGAGGAGGATGCCCCGATGGAAGTCCCAGCCGGATTGATGGTCAACGTACTGTTTGTGGCCGACACGGTATAATTCGGATTGCTGCCCAGGGTCACCGTGATGTTGGACACGCCCACACTCGAATACTGCGTTGCCGTGGTTCCCAGGGTGATATTGATTACGTCGCCGTTCACCGCGCCGTTCGTCACCGCTGTCAAGGCCGGGTTCACGTCACCGTAGGTCTTGGTCTTCGCATCCGCGGTGATGGAAGCTGGCTTGACGCTGATGTTATAGGTCTGCGTGTTGGTCGTGCCGAAGTAGTTCGAATCTTTTGCCACGGCATTCGAGACGTAGTAGCTGCCGGCATTAGTGGGTGCATTCCCGCTGATATATCCAGTGCCCACATAGGTGGTTGTCTTGGCTGCGGTAGAACCAGTAAAGGTGACGCCAGGTGTTTGGCCGGCACCATTGTAGGTGAACAACCCATTGCCGGCGTAACTCACGCTCGAGTTAGCCTTATTTATGGTAAACGCCGTGGTGTTACCCGCGGCCTGGACAAAGGTGTAATTGGCCGCCGACAAGCCGCTCCCGTTGATGGCATAACTGCCCGGCACAGTACTGGAAGTCGCCGATGTGGTGAAGGACAATGTTCCGGCGGTGGCACCGGCTTGATTTTCACCATTCACAAAGCCCGTGACATTGCCGCTCAAGCTGGGCACCGTGCCACCGTAAGTCATACTCGCTGTGTTGGCCATGTAGTTTAGCGGGGCTGTGGTGATGTTGCCGGTCAAGGTCGGCTGGGCGAGTGAATAGTTGGCCGAGGGCGCGGTGTAGCCCGTGACCGTGATGGTCTTGCCATTTGCTACCGTTGCCGTAGCGAAACTGGCACTGGGTGCACCGCTCACGGAGAAGCTTTCGCTGTTGACTAGGCCGGAGTAGGCCGGTGTGCCCGTGAAGCTGGCGCTCGACAAGCCGTCATACACCTTGTTCGCGCCCGTCAGACCACTGATGGTCAATCCTTTGGCCGACACACTGTTCCCACTGGCCGCGGTAGTAATATTGACGCTGGTCGCACCGGTGCTGGACAGGACAATGTTTTGAGAATTGTAGCTACCGGACACGACGGCCGTGGCCGCGAGCCGGATGCGCAACGTGCCACCACTCTGTGGGAAGGTGGCGGTGCCGCCGTAAGTTGTGCCATCGCTCGAAACTTCAAAGCCCGTGGGGGCGGTTGCGGTGATATTGGCAGTCAGGTTCGCTCCGGAGATGGAGAAGGATTGGACGGTGGACGCCGTTCCGTAAGTCGTGGTGAAAGCTGTTGCCGTGGCCGTGCCTGTAATAGTGGGAACGGAACTGGAAACTGTGACGGCACCCACTTGAAGTTGCGGCCTAGTGCCAGTGGTGCCAGAAACGGTGTAATACTTCCAACGGATATAAAGTGTCGATTGATTTTCACAGGCGGATGGCAGTGTCTGGGTAAAGTTCGCAGTATAGTTGATTGATTGTCCGCTGGAGCTGAATTCCGTTGAAGATACGTCTATCCAGGTTCCACCGGCCCCTGTAGTGCTATATTGAAGTCGAATGGCACATACACGATCGCCGGTGATTGTATTGAGATATTTCCCAGTCCACGCCACTTGAATATTATATCGCCCGGTTGTTTTCAACCCAAGTTCAGCTGCACCGAGGAATCCGGAAGACGAAGTGTTGATAAAGTCAAATCCGCTAGTTCCATCCCCGTTAATCCTGGGACCCGATGTCAGATTATATGCTGCGGTGTAGTTTGCCGTCATGGCCTGCGCCAGACCCGGATCCTGCGTCGCCGTCTGTTGAAAAACCATATTTGGCGGATAAGTGCCAGCCGTGGCGGTTGAAGCCCAAGTGGTAAAAGTATAGCTGCCGGGTGAAAGATCGAATAAAGGCGGATCCGTCAGCGCCCCAAATGCAGCGGCGGAACTGAGCAAGACCATCAGCATGGACATCACCTTGCGGGCTCCGAAAGTTGGAACTAAAAAGAGAATTTTCATCGGGGTTTAATGGGTTAATAGGTTGGATTTTATGTTCAGTTTGGTTATAGGACGGTATCAGGGCGACACCACGCGGTAGAAGCGGGCGTTCAAAAGATTGGGGTCGGCAAAGTTCACCGGATTGGTCACCGCGATACCCGAGGCCACCTGAGTCCAGTTGCTCAACGGCGCATCCATGCGATCGGCAGCCAACACCCGGTAAGACTGGTTGGCGCCCACCGTGAACGAGAGGTTGAACCCGTTGGTGGCGGAGATTTTGCCCCCGGTGAATGACTTGGGCGTGACGACACTGCCCTGACCCGTAAGGTTAACGACAAATGGACTGGCGGTGGCGTCGCTATTGGTGATCTGCAACGTCGCGGCTCTTACGCTACTGGTGGCCGGAGTGAAGGCGACTTGGAAAGTGGTGCTGCCGGCGGCATTGACGGTGGCCGGTAGCGCGATGCCCGTGAGGGAGAAATCCGCCGGATTCGCCCCACTGAGGGCAATGCCGCTGACGATCAGGCTGGCTGAGCCGGCGTTGGTCACCACAAAGGTCTTGGTGACCGTGTTGGACCCGACGATGACTGAACCAAAATCCACGGTGGCCGAACCATTGACGAGCGTGCCACCAGCGGGTTGTTGCACCCGGAGGGCCGGCAGGCTGACCAGCAGGTCGCTGAAATCATTGACGGTCGCGACGTTGTTAAGTCCTGTGCCAGCGGCTCTGGTTTCACCGGCGGGAATGCTGTTGGAGAGATAGTTCAAGCCGAAGATTTCTGCCAGCGTCTTCACATCGGAAGAATGGCTGTATTCCAGGGTGCTGACGCAGGCATTGCCCCTGGCCAGCGGGGAAATGAGGATTTCACCGATGGTCTGGCTGGTTGTATCGCCACCCTCGCTCTCATCCCACCAGATTACGATCAATCCGTTGTTTTGATAAGCGGGTGACGCCATGATTTGCGGGACGATTTTGGACAGGAAGTTATCCCCCTGGGCAATGGCCGCCTGGTCACCGGTATAAGCCGTGCCGCGATAAGTGAACCCGCCATTCAAGGCGCTATGCATATTGTTGAATTCGTCGGGGGTGATCCAATTATAGCGACCCAGCAGGTTATTGGTCAGGTGATTAAGAAAATTGGTCAACGGAACTGTGTTCTGCGTTTGCGTGTCGCTGAAGAACGCCATCGGGTTGTGCTTCACGCCGTAATCGTATTGGGTGCTGCCGTTGTAAGGATTCACCGCCGCGCCGGAACCGGAGGCGCTGTGAGTGATGCCAGAACTATATTGGACATCTTCCTGATAGTTTTTCCAGGTGATGCCAGCGGTGTTCAACTGTGCTGTGAGATGCGGCGCCGTGAAGATGTTACCCGAACCGGCACTGGGATCGTTGTCCGTGTGAACCCCGAAATCCGTGCCCGCCTCAGCCCAGACGTAGTTCGGCTCCGAACCATGGACACCGCCGCCGACGTTGTAGTAATGCGTAGCGTAAGACACTTGGGCAGCGTTAGGGTTGCCGGGGGTGACAAGGCTGTTGACATAAGGCGCGGCGACATTGCCAAAAACCTGTTGCGGACTGGAACCCGGGGAGGGCTGAGTCCAGTTGTGATTCTCCATCGCGATGACGAACACGGTCTGGACCGGCGGCAGGGTGGAAACGACCGGAATATTGGTCACCGTCAAAGCGGTAGAAGAATCAACGGCGGCATTCAACGCCCCATCACCGGCATAGGAATAGGTGATGGGGTAATTCCCGGCGGAAAATGCGGCGGTGGGTAAAGTGACGGAAAAATCGCCCGTAGCATCCGTAAAGGTGTTGGTGCGGCTTGTTCCATTGATGCTGACAATGACGGACTCGGTGTTCGTAGGATAAAGTGGTCCCGCGGCACTGACCTTGCCCGCGAGGCTAATACTGGCCGTGTTGATCAAGAGGCTCTGGCTTGCGGTCAACCCGGTGAAAGTTGGCGTTGTTTTGGCCGAGCCGGTGGTACCGCTGATGGTCACATTGTCAAAGCGCCAATTACCGGAGGTGTTATTCAAGGCCGTTCCCTGAGAGCTGACACAGACAGCGCCCGTCGAAGCGTTGACCATTCGGATGGCGAAGTTCGGATTGTTGGCCGCCGCCGGATCGCTGAGGGTCGCGGTCAAGCCGGTGAACCAATCCTGACCGGCCAGTGGTCCGTTTAGCAACAGATTATTTCTGACATAGGAGCCGATAACCGTGTTGGGGGAGCTGTTGTTGTTCACAAGGGTCAAGCCCGCATCCGACCCGGAGAGGGCCAGCGGAGCGTTGCTCCAGTTGAGACCGTCCGTGGTGTATAGAAATTGCAAGTTCGCTTCCCCCTGCGTGGTCGAATACCAATCGAAACTGACCGTAATACTGTTATACCCTGCCGTGCTGGCGGCGAACTGTGCTCCCTGTGTCCCGATTGGGGCCAAACTCGACCAGCCGTTGGCTGCGCCACTGCTGCCAGCCTGCCCACGGACACGCCAATTCCGGGTCGTATCCGCAATTGAGTTTGCTCCCGTGTCGGTACTTTTGCCAACCAGGACATCGTCGGTGGTGACACCGACATTCGGCGTTGGGTAAAGGTCCATGCCAATGGAACTGGCGGTGCCAGCACCCGTGGAGGGAGCCGGGTTGTTGTTAACCGCGACTGAGTTGTTTTCAAACGTCCAAGCGGTGATCGTTGTGGCCCGAGCCGCCGATAGCAATCCCATGAATCCGGCCACCACCGCCACTTTGGCGAGGGAGGTAGGAATCAAGGAGAGGAATTTCATGCGGTGATGGTCGTTATGCTTTGCAACGTTTTTACTGCTCGGAGTCCGGTTTAATGTTGCAACTGCTTGAGTTGGCCTTGGCCTAAAACCCCACCTTACCAAATATTGGCGGGCCCTCAACATCGGTTGCGTTACAAGAGTGTCACAATCGGGCAACGTACGCGCCTCTGGCAGGGCTTTGCTCTGACAAGCCGACGGCGGGAAAGCCGGCGCCCCCGGAATGAAGGACCTCGGCTACATTTAACAGCCACGGGCTTAGTCACGGGCTGCGGATGGGGACCATCCGCGCTCCGCTGAAGGCTCCGAATCAATGGCCACCTGAAGTCCGCAAGTTTACCACTGACCGCGGGCGAGGTTTCGTTTATGCTCCGATCACGATGAGCAAGCTCTTGTTGATTGATGATGAAGAGGATGTCCGGTATTCGCTGGAACGCCTGCTGGCTGCCGAAGGGTTGGAACTCGCCACCGCCGGCAGCGGCGAGGAGGGCCTCAAGATCATTCCCAAGTTCAAACCCGATCTGGTGCTGATGGACGTCCGCATGACCGGGATGACGGGCATGGAGACGCTCCGCAAAATCCGCGCGACCGATCCCAAGCTGCTGGTGATTCTGATGACGGCCTACGGCACCACCCAGACCGCCATCGAGGCGATGAAGCTGGGCGCGTACGATTATCTGCTCAAGCCCTTCGACATTCCCAAACTCAAGGAGGTGATCGCCAACGCCCTCAAGGCCGCGCGCGACATGAAGCAGGTGGTCTCCTACACCCCCCTGCTGGAGTCGGAGGATTATGAGTTGGGCATCATCGGCCGCAGCGGGCCGATGCAGGGGGTGTTTAAGATGATCGGCCAGATCGCGGCGACGGACACCACCGCGCTCATCACCGGCGAGAGCGGCACGGGCAAGGAGCTGGTGGCCCGCGCGATTTATAGTCACAGCCAGCGCAACACCCAGCCGTTCCTGGCCATCAACTGCGCGGCGATCCCCGAGCAACTGCTGGAGAGCGAACTGTTCGGCCACGAGAAAGGCGCGTTCACGGGCGCCACCGTCCAGCGGATCGGCAAATTCGAGCAATGCAATCTGGGCACGATTTTCCTGGATGAAATCGGGGACATGACGCCGGCGACCCAGACAAAAATCCTGCGCGTCCTGCAATCCGGCACGTTCGAGCGGGTGGGCGGCAACGCGCCGCTCAAGGTGGACGTGCGGGTGATTGCGGCGACGAACAAGCCGCTGGAGGCGGCGGTGGCGGCGCGCCAGTTCCGCGAGGATCTCTTCTACCGGCTGAATGTGGTGCGGATCCATCTGCCGCCGCTGCGGGACCGCCGGGATGACATTCCGCTGCTGGTGAATTATTTCCTGGAGAAAATCGCCCGCGAACATGCGGGCAAGCCCAAGTCCATCGCCGGCGCCGCCGTCAAAGCCATGGAGAAATACCACTGGCCGGGCAACGTCCGCGAGTTGGAGAACGCG
>Ga0075014_100000378_pt1 | contig 12141 bp, 11 predicted proteins | sample AleBraG_ABR_2014_FD_71472 | JGI IMG/M metagenome (GOLD analysis project Ga0075014, IMG submission 71472) | Freshwater sediment microbial communities in response to fracking from Pennsylvania, USA - Alex Branch Run_MetaG_ABR_2014 | ecosystem: Environmental > Aquatic > Freshwater > Creek >... | reverse complement strand
GTGTAGACAAGATTGTCACGATGGACGTTTCGCTTCCGTGGGTTGAAGATCCCAAGGCAAAAGCAGGTCAGGCGATTTTCTATTCAAGCCTTGTCGAGCGGCTCAAACAAATTCCCGGCGTGCGCAAGGTGGGTGCCACGAGCGGGCTGCCGATGGATGGCGGGCTTCCCGACGGCATGTTCCTTCTGATGACGCAAAGTGAGGTCCCCAAGACCTTCGAAGGCTTCGGGCCGCTGATGCAGCAGAAAGAGCGCATCGGCAATGCGGATTTCTGCGTTGCCACGGACGGCTACTTCCAAGTTCTTGGAATTCCGCTGATTCGCGGCCGAATCTTCGACGAGCGCGACGGCGCGGATTCTCCGCACGTGGCTGTGATCAGCGAATCACTGGCGCGCGATCGCTGGCCCAAGCAGGATCCCATCGGCCATACCATTGAGTTTGGCAATATGGATGGCGACTTGCGCTTGCTGACCGTTGTCGGGGTCGTGGGTGACACTCACGAATATGGGCTCGATGCGCCGCCGCGTCCGACCGTCTACGTGAATTTGTTTCAGCGGCCGCACGCTGCGATCACCTTAACGATGCTGAGCGATGCCGACACCGGCTTGGTCACATCCTCGGCGCGCGGAATGCTTCAGGATCTCAACCCTGAGATTCCGACCAGATTCCGGACATTTTCGCAAATCTATTCCGCTTCGCTGGGCTCGCGAAAATTCAACGTCATTCTCATCGGATTCTTTGGAATCACCGCGCTGCTGCTTGCGACCGCTGGCGTGTTTGGCGTGATGGCCTATTCGGTCACCCTCCGCACACGCGAAATTGGCGTGCGTGTCGCTCTCGGCGCGGCTTCCGGCGACGTTCTGAAGATGATCTTGGGCCATGGTCTACGCACCATTTTCATTGGCGTGGCGATTGGCATTGCCGGTTCGCTGGCACTTACGCGCACCGTGGGGTCGCTCCTCTTTGGCGTCACCGCCACCGATCCGCTAACTTTCGGAGGCGTGACACTGCTTCTCGTTGGCACCGCCCTGTTGGCTTGTTTCATTCCGGCACGCCGCGCCTCAAAATTCGATCCGATGGTCGCTTTGCGCTACGAATAGATTTTGGATTCCAGTCCTTCGATCATTCTGAAAGCCCGAAGGTTCTTGCGAAATCTCTTCTCGCGGCGTCACACTATGCACCCGCCTGCTTGTGCCCAAAGCTGCTGCGGCCCTAAAATAGAAGGGCGGCCACGGCAGGTCATCCCAGCTCCCATTCATTCCGCCGCCGCAAACATTCGCACCAAGTTTTTCGTATTCATACTGGAAAGGACTCAAGTCCCCTGAGGGCCTCTTATGAATCTTGCTGAGTTGATTGACGCTTCCCGCGACCAGCATCTGGCGGAGCTTTGCGAATTTCTGCGCATTCCCAGCGTCAGCGCCAAGAGCGAGCACAAGCCGGATATCGAGCGCGGCGCCCAATGGGTTGCTGAGCATCTCCGGGCTGCCGGATTCAAGCATGTGGAGATCGTCCCGACAAATCTTCACCCGCTCGTCTACGCGGAATCACTGGAAGCTCCCGGCAAGCCCACCATTCTTTTCTACGGACATTACGATGTGCAGCCGGCTGAGCCGCTCGATCTCTGGACCTCTCCCGCTTTTGAGCCCACGGTGCGCAACGGCAATCTCTTTGGCCGCGGCACCGCTGACGACAAAGGCCAAGTCCATATCCACATGAAAGCGCTGGCCGCCTTGCAGCAAGTGAATGGCAAGTTCCCCATCAATATAAAGGTCCTCATTGAAGGCGAAGAAGAAGTTGGGAGCGTCAGCCTGTGGGATTTTGTACAGAAGAACAAGGAAAAGCTGAAAGCTGACGCGCTGCTCGTTTCCGATACGTCCATGCTCGGCAAGGGTGTGCCTTCCATTACCTACGGGTTGCGCGGATTGAACTACTACCAGATTGAGCTGACTGGTCCCGAGCGCGATTTGCACTCCGGCGTTTACGGTGGCGCGGTCCCGAATCCGCTCACGATCCTCACTGAGCTTTTCGCCAAACTCCATGACAAGGATTTTCGCGTCAGTGTTCCTGGTTTCTATGACCAGGTCGCCAAAGCGTCCAAAGCGGAGCGCAAGGCGCTGAATGCGCTGCCTTGGAAGAAAAAGGATTTTGAGAAAGCCGTCGGCGCGCCCGGCTACTTCGGCGAGACGGGCTTCACCACTGTGGAACGTTTGTGGATCCGCCCAACACTGGAATTGAATGGCATCTGGGGCGGCTATCAGGGCGAAGGCGCCAAGACGGTCATTCCTTCAAAAGCGTTTGCTAAATTCTCCACGCGCCTCGTGCCCAATCAAGACCCGAAAAAGATTGCCAAGCTCGTCGAGAAACACATCCGCAAGCTTCTTCCCAAAACGGTCCATTGCAAATTTGAAGTGTTGAGCATGGGAAAACCCTGGGTCGCTCCGTACCACAACCCCATTTTCCAGAAAGCGCAAGCCGCGTTACAAAAAGGCTTTGGCAAGAAAGCGGTATTCATTCGCGAAGGTGGATCCATTCCCTTTGTGACCCAAATGCATGACACCTTCAAAATCCCCTGTGTTTTGATCGGCTTCGGTCTTCCGGACGAAAACGCTCATGCTCCCGACGAGCACATCGCCTTGGAAAATTATTTCGGCGGCATCAAAGCCATCGCGCATTTCTACGCCGACCTAGCCACACTTTAGTTCTTATCGAGCCAAGGCTTGCCACGCTGCATGGCTACTTTCCGGAACTGAGGTATCGCGTGCTCCCGAATTTTGTGGACGGAATCATCGACAAGCTGCGGAACTATGGCTACTCGCTTGGCGCTTTCCTCTTCCGAGAGGAATATGTCCATCTGAGCTTGAAACTCTTGCCAGCTTAGGGTCGGCGCCATCAGCGGTTGATTCCCAAAATTCCACCAGGGTTGCGAGCGTGAAGCCCACTTCTCCTTGTAGAACTGTGGAAGTCGAATGACGCCATCGATCTCGGGGTCAACGCTCGCAGGGTCTGAGAAGACCATGTGTCCCTGTTTTTCTCTCGAACGATTCCAGCCAATTTCGACCATGAAACGTTCCTCGTAAGCATTCTTTCCGACCTGCATGAACACAAAGAAGAAAAGGTCCTTGGCAAGTTCCCACCTATAGAGATCAGAGCCGGAAGGCACATATTGTCCGGGAACGCGGGCGAACTGCGGGAGGTCACTCTTGAATTTGCGCTCGAATTCGGCGCGCAGCGCTCTCAGAAGGTTCTTGCGCAAGAACTTACTCTCCGCGTTAGATTGACTGTAGTTGGAATCAAGGATATGCCGCAGCACGCGGTTGAACCAGTGTTTTAGCGGTGATTTCCACATAGCTCAAAAAAATCGGCATTTTTCCGGGCTTTTTTGCGATTTTTCCTTGCGTTCTCCCATTCCCTTGGCTATAGTCCTCTGCGGCACGAGTTTTTTCGCAGCAAAAACAGGGGTAGTCAACTCGCGGCCTGCTTCGATTCGATTCGGAGTGGAAAGAAAAAACCAGGAGGATAAGCATACTAGATGGCAGCCAAGCCACTGAGCAAGACTAAGGTTGTGGGACACATCGCCGAGAAAGTCGGCACACCGAAGAAAACCGCCGCTCTCTTTTTCGAAGAGCTCTTCAAGCTCGCCGTGAAAGAAGCCAAGGGCGGGGCGGGCAAGTTCGTGATCCCGGGAATCGGCCGCGTTGTGAAGGCGCACCGCAAGGCGCGCATGGGCCGCAACCCGCAAACCGGCGAAGCGATTAAAATCAAGGCGAAGACCGTCGTTCGCCTGCGCCCGTCGAAGGCGTTCAAAGACGCCATCCTGAAGTAGGCGTAATTCGAATTGAGTTTTAGCCCCCGGCAGCTTGAGCGATCAGGCTTTCGGGGGCTTTTCTCTTTTACGTAGGAACTAAAGTGTTTTTACGTAGGCGACGACGTCTTTGATCTGCGCGGGCTCCAGCGTTTCCTTCATCCCCGGCATCATGGCGTCGCCATTCTCAATCCACGTTGTCAAAGAATCCGTGGTGACTTTGTTTCCGTTCACGCTGAACGTTCCACGCTTGGCAAGTCCCTTCAAGCCCGGACCGATTTTCTTGGCGTCGCTGTCCGCGAAGTGGCACATCGCGCATTTCTTGTCGAACACATCCTTGCCCCGCGTCGCGGAACCCGCGGCCGCGTGACCTGAAGCCTTTTTCGGCGCCGGTTTTGCCGGCTCATCCTGCGCCAGCACTGCTCCGGCCACCGCCAGTGTTGCGATCCCAAGTACCAGATAATTCCGCTTCACGATGCCCCCTCGTCTATTCTCTCGTAATCCACCCAAAATCGACCCACGCTGAAACCCAGCTATTCTCTCTATTTGCGGGCTGAATTTCCACTTCTTCTCCGGGTACTCCGCCGCTCGCCCCGTCACAAAGTACAGGTTCCTGCCCGGCACTTTCGGGACTTTCGTACTTTTGACCCCCGCAAAGCCGTGTGATAACTATGTCCCCATGAGCATGGAGACCCTCACGCGGGCGTGGGAAGTCCTACAGGACGCTTATCAGGCGCAGATGGAAGGCGACTACGATCGCGCCGTCGAGCTCTATCAATCTTCGCTCGATCTTCACCCCACCGCCGAAGCCCACACTTTTTTGGGCTGGACCTACCATTTCCAGGGGCGCGTCGAAGAAGCCATTGCCGAGTGCAAGCGCGCCATCGAGCTAGACCCCGAATTCGGCAATCCTTACAACGACATCGGCGCCTACCTGATTGAGCTCGGCCGCTTTGAGGAAGCCATTCCCTGGCTCGAGCGCGCCACCGAAGCGCGCCGCTATGAGCCGCGTCACTTCCCGCATTACAACTTGGGCCGCGCCTATCTCGGCAAGGAAATGTACAGCCACGCCATGCGCTGCTTCCAGGAAGCCCTGGAAATCGAGCCGCGCTATTCGCTGGCCCGCCAAGCCCTCGCTTCGCTCCGGCGAATGGTCAACTAAAACGCATTCCATTTTCAATTTGCAGCCAAGCAAAAGGTTCTCCCGGATCTCTTCTCTTTACGTTGCAGCTTCTTGCTCCGACGGCTTGACCACGCGATCGTAAATCCACAGTAGCAACGCCGTCAGAATCCCCACGCCCGAAATCACCCACCAGACCCTCTGCGGCTGGTGCGCCACTTCGCCAAACTGGTGCATCACGCGCCCGCCAAACCATCCGCCGATCAACGACCCAATCCCGATAGGCAAAAACGCGAACCCCATGTACGTCCCCTGCTGCCCGGGAGGCGCCAGCCGTGAAATGTAGTCGTAGTAGCGCGGCGCCTGAATCATTTCTCCGAGCGCCAGAACAAAAATGGAAAGCACCGCGCCGGCAACGGTAGGCTGAAAGGCAACGACCAGCCAGGACAGAGAAGAGATCAGCGTGCCGAGAATGACGCACTGGAAGGGAGGTATTTTGCGTATCAGATAGTTGATGAGCAATGTTAAACAGACGACCGCCGCACCGTCGGTGAACAGAATTTTCTCGACCGGGGCGTCCACGTTGATATAGCGGTGAATATAGCCGGGCAAGATGATGTATTGCTGCCAGAAGACAATCCAATACCCGGTGAAAATCAACAGGAACAGCATGAACTTCGGATTGCCAAGAACGACAAAAAAATTTCGCAGCGTCTGGATAATGCTTGGCGGAGGAGCGTCGCCCGCTTTTTTCGGTTCGCGAAAAAACAGCAACACCGCGAAGAACATCGCGAACACGCTGAACGCGGATAGTCGAAAAACTCTCTCCACGCCAAAACGTTCGTGCGCCCAACCTGCAAGGTAAGGGCCGGCGGCGCCGCCGATGTTCACCATGGTGTAGTAAATGGAGTAGCCGATGGAGCGGACATTTTCCTTGGAAGCGCGCGCCGTGGTTCCCACCACACACGGTTTTACAAGCGATACTCCCAGAGCAGGGAGCATCAAGATGAAGCCGACAAAGAGGCCCAGGGGAACCGTGTTGCGCACCGGAGCGAGCCACGGCGCGCCAATAGAGCCGATCAGAAAATAAGCGGCCGCGAGAATCAGGTACGCCAGCGAGAGTGCCCTGCGAAAACCGAGCTTGTCGGCAACGGCGCCACCAAAGATCGCTAAAAACCAGACCATGCCTCCGAAGATCCCGGTCAGCGTCCCGGTCTGCTCCGTGGAGAAACTCAGTTTCTCTTGCAGATATACGGCTAAGGAAGAGAAGGCGCCGTAATAGGAGAGCCGTTCGAAGATCTCACTGATGTTGGCGACCCAGAACGGCCGCTCGAACCCCGTTCGTATCTCCTCGAATCGCTGGCCAAACCTCATTTCTCCCCCGAACGCAAGCGCAGCGATTGTACTGGAGGCAGGCAAGGAAGCAAGAGTGTAAAGGGGAGATCCTTCGTCCTTACTCAAGACGAGATTTGGTTATTTGATCGGCGATGACGAAGCTACGCAAACGTGCGACTTTTTGAGGTGCAATGCCGGTCTGCGGCGCGGCCCGAGTTACTCGTCCTTGTCGCGATACTCGCCGGGAACGTCATCCTCCGGCACTTCGTGAGTGTGAACCTCGCCCTCGTCCGCATCACCGGCGTCTTGCACGCCTTTCACGACTTCGGCCTCGAATGCGTTTCCTTCCTCGAGCAACTCGTCCACACTTTCCGAATTCGCACCTGCGAGGTTGGACAATCCTTGCAAGTCTCCGGATTGCCCGCCCGACCGTGAAGATAGACCCTCCGGTGCATATCTCACGGTATCCACAGTTTGGCTTTTTCCGCGAACAGGTTTCTTCTTCGTGCGCGCGGGTTTTCCAGCTTTTTTCTTTGGAGCTGCCTTCTTCGTCAGCTTGGCCTTAACGGACTTCTTGATCTGCTTTACCTTTTTGCTCGCAACTTTCCGTGAACTCGTCTGCTTCTTCTTGATTTTCTTTTTGGTAGCCATACGCGCAGTGTATCACCGCTCGGGCATTGCAGGCTCGGCTGCATTGAGCGTCGCCGTGGACGAATTGGAGGGGCTCCGCCACATGCGGCCGGTGAAGACGACGATGACGGCGAAGAGGATGACGAGAGCGTATGCCGGCGGATAGTACGGAAGCACGGAAGGATAGGTGTTCATGGCGGCGTGGAAGATGACTACGGTGAGCAGGTTGGCGCCAGAACGGTTGTAGAACCAGGTGAGGATGATGCTGATAGGAATTAGGAACACGACGCGGATCAGCAAGTAGTTCACCAAAGTAAAACGAAAGGGGCGGTGGAAATCGAGCGGGGCATGCCAGAGCGCCCAGGGAAACCACACGAGGAGGCTGGCCAGGAGCGGGGAAAAACGCTGCTGCAGGCGAGGTAGAAGGAATCCGCGCCAGCCGGGCTCTTCGAGTGCGGCGGTGAAAAGGAAATTGTTCAGGAAAGAGATGCCTCCGAAAGCGGCGGAAAGCCAGACGGTGTCGCGATGTTCCGGCCAATTCAGTGGCCGATGGAAAAGATGCGCGATGGCAGCGGGAATGAGCAGCATGAGGGGCCAGAAAAAAAACGAGACAGCTTGCCAGCGCCACTGGCCAGGATGAACGAGCGCGTGGAGGAGTTCGCGGACGCCGGAATCGCGCGTGAAGGCGCCGGAAAGAATCCACGCCGGAATCATGGCCAGCAGACCGACGGTCGCGTAGCAGAACAATGAGGTCGGAGCGCGGATGCCGCGCAGTTTGTCGTTGGCGATGTAGATAACCCAAGCGAAGAGCCAGAGCACGGCGAAAGAAAGAAGACGCGCGGGAAGGCGTTCGCCGGCGGAGTCCTGTCCACGGCGCGAAAGAAAAACAGCAGCAAGTGCCGGGCCTGCTACACCGAAGCCAGCGATGTATTCTGCGTGATCGGGGCCGACACCGAAGTATCCAGCGGTGATCCAGATCAGCCAGGTAATGGCGTAGGCGAGGATGAGGTAGAGCCAGACTGGGCGCTTCATGTAGGGCGAGAAATATCATCAAAAGGAAGAGAGGGCAACCGCAGAAATGAAGAGAGGAGACCGGGGCGCGCTGCAGGCAAACACGCCCCTCGGAGAAAGCGGCCAAGCTAGGTGAATGGCGGTCCGCCGTCAGCAACCCTCGAAGGAACTGAACTCTCCAAGATGGAACGGGAGTTTCGGGGTGAAGGGGCTGAACGCGAAAGACTTCGAGACGTCGAAGCCAGCGGCTTTGGCGGCGTTGATGTCCACGAACGGCGTAAGGGCCGCGACCGCTTGTTCGATCTTGTGCCAGCAGAGCGTGCGCTCGTAGCCATTGTTGTTCGGCGGATCGACGCTTTCGGCGACGCCTTGGATGCCGGTGACCGTTTCAATGGGGCCGCCATCTTGTGCGGCGACACCGGGCGCCACGACGCGCGCGAGGGTGCGGTGATCGCTTTCAATTCCCATGATGCGTGCGGCGGTGACGCGCAGGTTGGAATTGCTGAAATTGCGCACGCCGACGAGGTAAGCGGCAATGAACGCGTCTTCCAGGGTGACGAGAACATTCAAGGTTGTCTGCGCGTCGGCAAACATGTCTTTAGGGTAGAAAAAGGAAGTGAACGGGGAGGGAGAAGCGGTCACGGATTGTTCAAGCGCGTAGTGGGACATTTCTTCCTGAAGGGCAGCGCGCAGGTAGCCTTGATCATCGCTGGCTAGGCGGCCGAAGAAAGGCGCGGTTTCGATGATGTTGGAGTAGGTGGTGACGGCGAGAGCTTCGGCGATTTCCGCGGCGATGAGGATTTCGCGGTCCTCATGGCGTAGATCGTCGGAGTCATCATCATGGTCGTGCGCTTTGGCGCTGGCTGGCGCGCCCGAGGCGATGTCGAGGAGGCCGGCGAAAGCGAAGGCGCCGGTGGCTCCCGCAAGGGAAGCTTTCTTCAGGAACGAACGTCTGTCTGGGTGTCGTGAATCTTGCAAGGATGAGTTGGAAGCGTTTTGGTCTGGTGTCTTGCTCATTTTGTCTCTCCGTGATCTGGGCGTAGAAATTCACCGAGCCGAAAAGGCCCCGAGCGGCGGTGCAGATTCGGTGAATCCCCTTGAGTTAGTACGAGGAACGCGCGACAACGGATGAGAGTTGAGCGGGTTGATTTCGCCGAAGGAAAGAAAGGTAGAATGCGCCGGGGAAGCCAAGGGCGTGAGGAGGGGCATGTGAAACGTCTGCTGGTTGTGGCCATGTTACTGGGAAGCGGATTCGCCGCGAGAGCGCAGAAGCCGCCGCTGCTGCCAGAGAAGGATGTGGCGGCGCTGGCGAATGAGTTGAGCGGGGAGACAGCAAAGAGGAATTTGGAAGGGATTGCGCGATTTCACCGGCAGCGCGGGTCGCGCGGATTTCATGAAGCGGCGGAGTTGGTGGCTGAGCGTTTGAGGGCGTATGGGCTGAGTGATGTGGCGATACTGCAATTTCCGGCGGATGGAAAGATCTTCTATGGAACGCAGAGGTCACGGCCGGCTTGGGATGCGGAAAGTGGGACGCTGGACGAGGTTCAGTGGGACCCGATGCAGGATTGCAACGGCGGGACCAAGGTGATCAAGAATCCGTCCACCGGCAAAGTTACGGGGGTCGAGATACATGAATGCTCAGACAAACTCTTGAAACGAATCGCAAGCTATGAAGCTGAGCCGGTAGCTCTGGCCGAGGATAGCGAAAGCGCTGACGTGGAAGCGGAGCTAATAGATGTTGGCGAAGGAACGAAGGAGAACGACTATACCAACGAAAACGTGAAAGGAAAGATTGTGTTGGTGAGTGCTCAACCAGGAGCCGTGCAGGATTTGGCAGTGGGGAAATTTGGGGCAGTCGGAATTGTGAGTTTTGCGCAGAACCAGAAGACGGCTTGGTGGGGCGAGGATGAGAATCTGATTCGGTGGGGGCATCTGGAGACGTTTTCGCCGAACAAGACGTTTGCGTTCATGGTGTCGCTCAAGACAGCACGCGCCATGCAGAAGCGGTTGGACGATGGCGAGCGCATCATTTTGCGCGCTCATGTGGAGGCGGGGCAGCATCCGGGGAATTATGAGGTAGTGACGGCGACGATTCCGGGTGCGGATGCGAAATTGAAAGAGGAAGAGATTGCGTTTTCGTGCCATTTGGATCATCAGCGGCCGGGGGCGAATGACAATGCGAGCGGGTGCGTGACGATTCTGGAGGTGGCGCGGACGCTGCAGAAATTGATCAGCGAGGGAGAGCTGGCACGGCCGGCGCGGACGATTCGGTTTATTTTTCCTCCGGAGATTGAGGGCTCGATGGCGCTGCTGAATGGACCGCGGGGAAGTTTTGAGACATGGGGTATCCACGATTTTAGCGGGCCCATGGAGCGACCGAAACCAGTCGAAGTGCCGCGATATCCATCTGGTGGTCCCTTGGGCGGCTACTCGGGTCCAGAGCTCGCGAAGCGGATAAAAGCCGTCATTCACATGGACATGGTGGGCGGGGGGCCGGAGACGAAGGCGGTGTTCCACGTGACACGCGGGCCGATGAGTTTGCCGAGCTTTGTGCATGATGTGGCGTGGGTGTTCGCGGAGTTTGTGAATGAGGAGTCGTACAAATTTGCGGCGACGGGCGAGGCGAAGTACCCGTTGGTTGCGCCGGAGGGCGGGAAGGAGCCGCTGCGCGCGGAGTATTCGGCGAACACCATGGGAAGCGACCACGATGTTTATCAGGATTCGTCGTTCGGGATACCGGCGATTTATTTGAATGACTGGCCGGACCGGTACATTCACACCAATTTCGATATGGCGGCGAATATCGATTCGACCAAATTGAAGAGGGCGGCTTTCGTTGGAGCGGCGAGCGGATATTTTTTGGCGGAGCTTACGAACGCTGGTCTTGTCGAGCTCTCAAAGGAAACCCACGCCGGCAGCACTCGGCTGGTGTCCGAATATGAAGCACGTGAGGCCAAATTGTCCGAAAGAGAAGGGCAAAGCCTTATCACGAGGATGATTTTTCAAGCGGGACTGAGGGATCTCTCAGCAAAGGATTTTGTGGGAGCATCCAAGAAAGATGAGTTTCTAAGGATTCAAGCTAGGCTTTTGACGCCCACGACTCCAGCAAGAGGCGATGGTTGGTTGCAATACCAACGGCACGAGACACCCCGGGGGCCGCTGGCGGTGTTTGGTTATGACTATTTTGCGGATCACGCGAAGGCGGCTGGAGTGGCGACGCCGAAGCTGTTGAGTTATGAGGGATTGTGGGGCGGCGGAGAAGAGTATGCGTATGAGGTGTTGAATTTTGCGGATGGGAAGCGAAATGCGCAGGAAATTCGCGATGCGGTGTCGGCGGAGTATGGACCGGTGCCGTTGGAGGTGGTGGTGGAATACTTGAAGGCGCTGGAGAAGATTGGGATTGTGGAAGCGGTGAAGTAAGGGGAGAACAGAGCGAGAAGATTGAACGAGCAATAAAATAGGCGGCTGCAGTGGCGGTGAACTTGAGGAGGGCCAGATGCCGACCATTGAAGGAAAAGAGGGGCGGTTGTGGATTGACGCGTACGTGAAGAAGGCGGGCAAATTTTCTGGAGTAATGAAGGCGGTGCGGAAGCTGGTGAAGAAAACGGCGGCAGACTGCGAAGAATACGTAAGTCCGTGGAAGACTCCCGCGTTTGATTCGAACGGCCCGCTCTGCGTCTTTGTGCTGGGGAAAGAGCATGTAACGCTGGCATTTTTGCGAGGAGCGAGGCTTCCCGATCCGGAGAAACTGCTGGAGGGCAAGGGGAAAGGCGTGCGAAACGTAAAGCTGCGGAGTCTTGCCGATGTGAAGCGGCCGGGAGTGAAGAGGTTGATTGCAGAAGCGTCGAAGTTGAACAAGAAAGATCCGCCGTCAGGGAAGATGGTAGGGATGGACAAGAGGCGGAAGAATGAAGGAAAGAAATGAACAGGCACCCGGGCTCGGGAGGCGGGGAGGGACGCAGACGCTTCGAATCGCACCGTAAACTGAAGTCTGCCTGAGGCAGGTCTATGGCACCGTGTGCTAGCATCGAACTGCGGCGTGTGGATAGCACGACGCTTCTGAAGCGGACAGAATGGCGACGACAATGAAGGCGTTGCGGAAAATGCAGGCAGCGAAGGGCCTGCAGATGGATACGGTGGTGGTACCGTCCATTGGGCCGGCGGACGTGCTGGTGCGCGTGAAGACGGCTTCGATTTGCGGGACGGATTTGCACATTTATGGATGGGACCGCTGGTCGCAGGG
>Ga0075014_100000375_pt1 | contig 12241 bp, 8 predicted proteins | sample AleBraG_ABR_2014_FD_71472 | JGI IMG/M metagenome (GOLD analysis project Ga0075014, IMG submission 71472) | Freshwater sediment microbial communities in response to fracking from Pennsylvania, USA - Alex Branch Run_MetaG_ABR_2014 | ecosystem: Environmental > Aquatic > Freshwater > Creek >... | reverse complement strand
CCCAAGGCCCGGGCAGCGCGGTCCAGAAACTCGGCCTGGTTGCCCGCATCGCGCACCGCGCTGGTGGCGACGGCGCGCACGCCCGCTACATCCAGCTTGCGATACATTTGCGCCATGCGGACCAGATTTTCGCAGACGAAGTCGAGCGCGTCGGCGCCGATCCGGCCGCTTTGAAACACGCTGGAGCCCAGCCGCGTGACCTGCCGGTCTTCCGCCAGAATTTGGAATTCCCCCTGAGCGCTGATCTCGGCGGCCAGCATGCGGACGGAGTTGCTGCCAATGTCTAGAGCGGCATAGCGCGGCATAGGTTAATAGTAGCGGCTTACCATCCCATGGTCGTCATGCGCGCGAGAATTTCCGCAGCGTAGCCGCCCATCTGCGTGGGCCGCCGATGCAGCGGCGCCGGAATGACCGCCGCCAGTCGCGCGGCCTCCGCGCGGCTGACGCGAGACGCGTCCTTTTGATAGTAGTGTTCGCTCGCCGCCTGCACTCCGTAGACGCCCGGCCCCCACTCAATGACGTTCAGATAGAGATTGAGAATGCGATCTTTGGTGAGCACGGCCTCCATCACCGGCACTAGAGACGCTTCGATGCCCTTGCGCACAAAAGAGCGTTCGGTGCTCAAAAACAAATTCTTCACCAATTGTTGCGTGATGGTGGAGGCGCCGCGCGAGATGTGTCCACTCTCGTTTCTCTCCTCCATCACCTTTTCCACTTCCACCCAATCGAAGCCGCGATGCTGAAAAAAGCGCGTGTCCTCGGCAGCCACCACGGCGTGCTGCAACGACAGCGAGATTTGGGACATGGGGACGGGATCGTATTGCTTGGAGTAGGGCTGACCGGCAAGCCACGCCTGCACTCGCCTTTGGATCTGAACGCTGGTGGTGGGAGGCGTCGACCAACGGCAGAGAACCATGGACAGAATACAGAAGGCGTAGAAGCAGGCCAGCGCCAACAGCGGCGCCAGGAAGAAAGGCCGCAGCCAGGCGCCCGCGTTGCTTACCCAGCGGCGGGAACCGCTATTGGTTTGTGGACGAGGTCTTTTAGAATGGTTCGCGATCCTACCCATAACACCAACGCCAAGCCCACCGACAGCACCGGGATGATCAACATCGCCTGCTGCAAACCCACCGCTTTGAATGCTTCCGTCACCACGCCCGATCCGGCTGCCTCCGCCGCCCGATGCGCCATGGCGTCACTGAGCGCTCCCGTCAACAGCGGACCCATGGAAGCGCCACACATGTACATCAACATGAAATAGAGCGCCATGGCCGTACCGCGCTGGGCCGGCGGCACGATGTCCTGAATCGAAGAGTACACCAGCCCGTAATAACCATTGAGCGCCGCATACGCCACCGCAAGACTGGCCATCACCAGCAACTCGAAACCGCGCGGCAACACAATTCCAATATACGAGAACGGCGCGGCCAGAAACGTGATGGCGGCGGCCGAGAGCATGCGCCCGTCTTGCCGCCGTTGCACGATCCGGTCTCCCCAGATTCCAGCCAGCACGCCCCCGGTCACTCCGCCAATGAGATAAATGATGCCCGTTTGGATCCCCGAGCGCGCCAGCGAGGACCCGTGAATTCGGCTGAAGAACGCCGGCAAAAACGTTCCGATGGCGTACATATTGAAGTTCAACAGCGCGCCCGACGCGATGATCCACCACAACGTTGGAATCCGCAAAACGGACCAGAAGGAAGTGGCGGTTGGTTCTTGCAAGCCGGTCTCCGACGCTCCCCGGTGCGGCTCCGGCAGTGTGAGCAGCAACGGAATGAGCAGGAGCGCCGGCAGCGCAGCGATCACCATGGCGGTACGCCATCCGTACGCCTGTGCAATGGGTCCGCTGAAGAAGAAGCTGAGTGCGCTGCCCACCGGAACTCCCAGCATGAACAAGGACAGGGCTCGCGCCCTTTGCTGTACCGGAAAGAGGTCGCCGATCCAACTGGTGGCGGTTGGCGCCGCCACGGCTTCCCCGACCGCCACGCCCAGCCGCGAGAAGATCAAGGTGCCGAAGCTGGTGGCCAGCGCGGCATAGGCGGTCAACAGCGACCACACCCCCATTCCGCTTGCCAGCAGCTTCTTGCGGCTCCAGCGGTCAGCCAGACGTCCGAGCGGCAGCCCGACAATTGCGTAGAGCCAGATAAAGGCGCTGCCCAGGAGTCCCAGTTGCGCATCGGTTAAGTGGAACTCCTTGCGCACCGGCTCCGCCAGCGCGCCTGGCACCTGCCGGTCGTAAAAGTTCAGAATGTTCACGGCGACCAGGATCAGAACCGGATAGAAGAAGCCCTTTCGGCGCATGGGGGTCCATGCTATCACAGGTCTGGTTTATCCTGAATCGATGCCATACCATCTGGCTCAGATCAACGTTGGACGTTTGGTTGCCCCCATTAATGACCCGAGAATCGCGGAATTTGTTGCCCAGCTTGATTCCGTGAATGCCCTGGCGGACCGATCCCCTGGGTTTGTCTGGCGGCTCCAATCGGCGTCGGGAAACGCGACCGATGTTGCCTACAACGACGATCCGTTGGTAATCGTCAATATGTCGGTCTGGGAATCGGTTGAAGCGTTGCGCGACTACGTTTACCTGTCGAGGCACGTAGAAGTGTTGCGGGAGCGCGCCCACTGGTTTGAGAAGCCAGCTCTGCCTCATTACTGCTTGTGGTGGGTGCCCGCCGGGCACATTCCCACGGTGATGGAAGGGCGCGAGCGTTTGGAACACTATCAGCGGCTCGGCGCCACCGAATTCTCGTTCTGGTTTTCCCAGCGCTTTCCCGCGCCGGCAGAGCAGGAGACGTTTGCGTCCTGAAGCCAGCGCCGCAAGCACTGTTTTTCTGAACCGAATCAACCAGCGCGCAAGGAAAGCGCCGATCTGAATCCAGGCGTAGCCTTAGAGGCATGCGGTAGAATAAGGCGTCTAAACGTTCACTTTTCTCATGCCTGCCCCGATAGAAGGTGGCCTGAACGCCCAAGGCCTTCGATTTGCAATTGTGGTCGCGCGCTTCAACGCGTTTATTACCGACCACTTACTGGCCGGCGCGTGCGACGTGCTCATCCGTTCCGGCGCAAACCTGGAAGACATTGAGATCGTCAAGGTACCGGGCGCGTGGGAACTGCCGTTGGCCGCCAAAACCGTGGCTTTGCAGAAGCGGCACGATGCCATCCTGGCGCTTGGAGCCGTGATTCGCGGAGACACACCGCATTTCGACTACGTGGCGGGCCACGCCGCCGCTGGGTTGGCCGCCGTGCAACAGGAAACCGGAATCCCGGTGGCTTTCGGCGTTCTGACCACCAACACCGTGGAGCAAGCCATCGACCGCGCGGGCGCCAAGGCAGGCAATAAGGGCGCGGATGCGGCGGCCACCGCCATCGAGATGGCCAATCTGCTGCGCCGTTTGCGCTCCTAACCATTTTATTTCCGGTTGTGGTACATTCGTCTTCTTTGACCATTTGGAGGACAAATGAAAACTTTCCAGCTCTTTTTTTCGACCATCCTGCTGTGGACCATGGTTGCGTCCGCGCAGGTGATTCCCGGCCGCTACATCGTCGAACTCGCCGGCAACCCGCTGGGCGCCGAGGTAAGAACGAAAGGCCGTGCCGCTCTCCGCGACCAGGCGGCCAGGATTCAAACCGAACAGGCGCGCATCCGTCCCCTGATCGAACAACATCAAGGCAAAGTGCTGTCCTCCATGAACAGTCTTCTCAATGCATTGATCGTGACCGCTCCCGATGCCGAAGCCGCCGCGCTTGCCGCGATCCCGGGTGTCAAGAATGTCTATCCGGTTCATGAGTACAAAGCCGACCTCGATCACGCGTTGCCGGTACACAACGTGCCGGACGCCTGGAACAATATTCTCGGCGGACAGGCCAACGCCGGCGCGGGCATAAAGGTCGCCATTCTCGATACGGGTATCTCCCCCGGGCACCCTTCGTTCCAGGATGCGTCGCTCAAAGTGCCGCCAGGGTTCCCGTTATCTTCCAGCAAGGCAAACGCCGCGCTCACCACCAACAAGATTATTGTGGCGCGCAGCTACGAGGATATTTACCAGGAGAAGGTACCGGATGATGCGCAGGATCACTACGGCCACGGCACCATGGTGGCCATGTGCGCCGCGGGCGGAACCAGCACCGGCCCGTACGCCACTATCACTGGCGTGGCGCCGAAGGCCTGGATTGGCGGATACAAGATCGTGGCCGGCAGTAGCGGGAGCGCCAGTGGCGACGTAATTCTAAAAGCCATGGACGACGCGCTGGCGGATGGGATGGATGTTATCAATCTGAGCTTTGGGTCGCCGTTCCAGTTCCCCGCAGCGCCATATTCGGCTGAGGCCATCGCGGTGGACCGCTTGACGCGGTTTGGAGTCGTTTTTGTCACCTCTGGCGGCAACGGCGGCCCTGGGTTGAACACCATGGGCGACTATGCCTCCACTCCGGGCGCTATCGCTGTGGGTGCGATTCAAAACAGCCGCTTCCTGGCCGGTTCCGTCTCAGTAGCGGGCGGCACGCCTTTCCGGGCTAACCCAGGTAGCCTCTCTGCCGACAACCCCACACTCTCTGCAACCATCCTGGATGTCGCCACCGTCGATCCCACTGCTCTCGCCTGTTCGCCCCTGCCAGCCGGCAGCGCTACCGGCCAAATAGTTTTGATCTCCCGCGGAACGTGCACCTTTGAATCCAAACTCAACGATGCGCAGGCCGGCGGCGCCATCGGAGCCGTCATTTACGCCGCGGCTTCGGCGCCCGCCATCTTCGCCGCAAGCGCCGGCGCGGCCACTTTGCCTCTGGTCACCGTCAGCCGCGCCGATGGTTTGGCGATCAAAGCGGCCATTACCTCCGCCACTGCGCCCCCCACGGCAACGCTGGTCTTCAACGGGATCTCGTATCCGGAAAGTTTTAACACCCTCGCGTCCTTCAGCAGCCAGGGACCAAACTATGACCTGAACATCAAACCGGACCTGACGGCCGTCGGCACGGATGTCTACATGGCGGCAGAAACCCTGGATCCTCTGGGACCGCTATACAGCAAGAGTGGCTACCTAACGGCGGCCGGCACCAGTTTCTCTTCGCCCATCGTGGCGGGAGCGGTTGCCGTGGTCCGCGCGTATCGCCCTGGCTTGACGGTGGATCAGTACCGCTCACTGATCATCAATTCCTCTTCGGCCTATGCCCGTTCGGGTGATGGCTGGATCGAGCGCGTACAAAGGACCGGAGCGGGGTACATGAACCTCGACAACGCCTTGCAAGTTACCGCAACCTCTTTCCCCACATCCATCAGCTTTGGTGTTGGCAACGGTACACTTGGCGGCGCCACCACCGGCGACCTCAATCAATTGACTCTCACCAACGTCGGCAAGACCACGGACACGTTTGCCGTTTCCGCCATCGCCTTCGACAACGCTCCGCCGGTTCAGTTCGGAACCAATACAGCCGGCACCGACGCAGCCAGCACTCTGTCCGTCACCATGGCTCCCGGCCAGTCGAAGACCATCACCGTTTTCTGGACTACCAAGACTCCGCTCGCCCCCGGCGAGTATCAGGGCTTGGTTTCGATTGTCGGAAGCAAGTCCACCGATCCCACCAACGTGCCGTATTGGTACGGAGTGCCGCCGTACGTTCCGTTCGCATTTAACGCGCTCAACAGCCCGCCTGCGTCGGCCAAAGTTGGAACCGTGGCAAGTGTGTATTTTCGCGTGACCGATTCGATAGGATATCCGATCACCGACAATGCGACGCTGGCTTTCCAGGGAGCCGTCTTGGCCGGAGGCGGCACCATCACGCTTACCAACAACCTGTTCTTCCCAAATATTCGCCAGTTGCAGTTCAAACTTGGGCCCAATCCCGGCACCAATAGCTACGCATTTGCGTTCGGCAACCTGGGCGCCTTTGGAGTAACGATCACCGGCACCGCCGGCAGCAGCGTTCAGCCGGCCGGCGACGCACTCCAGCGCGATTCGCACGGGGGACTTCTGGCCATCCAGTAAACCTGGAAAGGCGGGCAGGCTTCTTACCTGTCCGCCCAGCGTTGTTTATATAGACTGCTGTAGGAGCAATGACGAGCGTCTGGAAGGATGGACGGGACGCCACGAGGCTCTCACCCAGTCCTAGCCAAGTTTTTTTCGCTGCAGGCGGTTCAGCGGGACCACCTATTCCGCCTTCCGCCGCATCTTCTCGCCTACACTGGTAACTGGAATGGCACTCGTCCCGCCCTACATTGAGTCCCTGCGCCCGTACGAAGCCGGGCGCGGAGTAGACGAAGTAGAGCGCGAGTTTGGCCTCACCCAGGTCGCCAAGCTGGCCTCGAACGAAAATCCTTTGGGCTCCTCTCCGCTAGCCCTGCGCGAGATCGGCCGGCACATGGACCGCCTGAATCTCTACACCAACGGTGGGCTGGATCTCCGCCGCATTCTGGCCGGGAAGTTCGGCGTCAAAACCGAAAACGTCATTGCCGGCAGCGGATCGGAAGGCATCATGTCCAACATCATTCGCACTTTTTTGTGCGATGAGGACGAAGTCCTGACCACCGAGGCGGCGTTCATCGGATTCCAGGTGCTGGCCAAGTCGCGCGGCGTGAAGTACCGCACCGTGCCCTATCGCGATTGGCACTACGATCTGCCTGCCTTGGCCCAACAGATCAATGACCACACCAAAATCGTCTATCTGGCGAATCCCAACAACCCCACCGGCACCATATTTACCAAACAGGAGTTCGACGAGTTCTACAAACACGTTCCTGAGCGCGTGCTGATCATCCTGGATGAAGCCTACTTCGAATACGCCAAGGACAACCCGCGCTATCCGGATTCGATGCACTACCGCTATGACAACGTCATCACCCTGCGCACCTTCTCCAAGGTCTATGGACTGGCCGGCATCCGCATCGGCTATGGGTTTGCGCACGAGGATCTGATCGCCAACCTGCTCAAGGTGAAGTTGCCCTTTGAACCGTCCACCCTGGCGCAAGCCGCCGGAATCGGCGCTCTGGCCGACAAAGAGTTTCTGCACCGCTCCCTGGAAGTCAACGCTCGCGGTCTGGAGTTGCTGGCGAAATCGCTCAGCCACATGGGATTTCACGTGGTTCCTTCGGAAGCCAATTTTCTGATGCTGGTTCTTCCGGGCGAACGCGAGGCCGCGCAATTCACCACCGACCTGCTCAAACTCGGCATCATCATCCGGCCGCTAAAGGCGTTCGGACTGCCGAACTGTGTTCGTATCTCGACCGGAACGGATGCCGAGAATCGACGCTGCGTGGACGCAATCGAAAAGATCAGCGCGGCGCTCAAGGAGGTTTAACACACAGATGTCTCAAGTGATGGAAGTGAACACCAGAAGCGCGCAGACGGATTTCTTGCCGCTCAACGGAACCGACTACCTCGAGTTATACGTAGGCAACGCCAAACAGGCGGCATATTATTACCGCGCCGCCTTCGGAATGAAACTGATCGCTTATCGCGGCCCGGAGACCGGAACCCGCGACAAGGTTTCCTACGTTTTGCAGCAGGACAAAATCCGGTTCGTGCTGACCACGCCATTGCAAGCGGACAACGCAATCGCCGATCACATCGCCCTGCACGGCGACGGCGTGCATGAGATTGCACTCTGGGTGGACGATGCGCGCTCCGCCTTTGCGGAGACAACCAAGCGTGGCGCGCAAGGCGTTCTGTCGCCCACGGTCCTAAAAGACGAGTTTGGCGAAGTGGTCATCTCCTCCATCGCAATCTACGGCGACACCATCCACAGCTTTGTCGAGCGAAAGAACTATCGTGGCGCTTTCCTGCCCGGCTTCCGCGCAGTGGATGCTGAGGACATAGTGGCCCGGCCCGTCGGCTTGCGCTACATCGACCACATGGTTGGCAACGTCGGCTGGGGCCAGATGAATCAGTGGGTCGATTTCTATCGCAACGTGATGGGCTTTCAGCTCTATCAGCACTTCGACGAGAAAGACGTCAGCACGGAGTATTCGGCCCTGATGTCCAAGGTCATGGCCAACGGCAACGGCCGCGTCAAGTTCCCCATCAATGAACCGGCCGAAGGTCGCAAAAAATCGCAGATTGAAGAGTACCTGGAGTTTTATAAAGGGCCCGGCGTGCAGCACATTGCCATGGAGACGGACCACATTATTGCCACCGTGACCAAACTGCGCGACCAGGGCGTTGAGTTCTTGCGCGTCCCTTCCACTTACTACCGCGAATTGGAAGCGCGTGTAGGCAAGATCGACGAGCCGATTGAAGACTTGGAGAAACTCGGCATTCTGGTGGACCGCGACGACGAGGGCTACATGCTGCAAATCTTCACCAAGCCGGTGGAAGATCGCCCCACTCTGTTTTTTGAGATCATCCAGCGCAAGGGCAGCCGCAGTTTCGGCAAAGGCAACTTCAAGGCGCTCTTTGAATCCATTGAGCGCGAACAGGCGCTGCGCGGAAACCTGTAAGAAATCGGGATCGGCAGGTGGCACAGGCTTTCAGCAGCCTGCTAGCTACTTCCCCATAACGAAACCTTTCAGAGCCACGACCGCAGGGAGTGGTCGTTTCGTCGCAGACGGCAATTTTAAGTGGGAAAGTAGCTAGAGGAGGAGACACCCATGCGCTACCTGTGCGTTCACGGCCACTTCTATCAGCCGCCGCGCGAGAATCCGTGGCTCGAGGCCATCGAACTGCAGGACTCCGCCCACCCCTATCACGACTGGAACGAGCGCATCCTTGCCGAATGCTACGCGCCCAACACGGCCGCGCGCATTCTAGACGCCGATCACAAGATCGCCCGCATCGTCAACAACTACTCCGCCATCAGCTTCAATTTCAGCCCGACGCTGCTTTCCTGGATGCAGCAGAAAGCGCCGGAAACCTACGCCGGCGTTCTGGAAGCCGACCGTACCAGTGCCGGTCGCTTTTCCGGACACGGCTCGGCCATCGCCCAAGTCTTCAACCACGTAATCATGCCGCTGGCCAACCAGCGCGACCAGCGGACCCAGGTCAACTGGGGCGTGCGAGATTTCCAGACGCGTTTTGGAAGGCCGCCGGAAGGAATGTGGCTGCCGGAAACCGCGGTCGATCTGGCTTCCCTTGAGGCGCTGGCGGATGCCGGAATTCGATTCACCGTTCTGGCCCCCTATCAGGCGAAATGTCCGGAAGGCGAAGTTCTCGATACTACTTGCCCCTATTGGGTCCGCCTTCCCACGGGCCGCAGGATCGCCGTATTTTTCTATAATGGCCCGGTATCCCGCGCCGTGGCCTTCGAGCACTTGCTCAATAACGGCGAACGGTTCGCCCAGCGCCTGCTCAGTGGCTTTACTGACGCCGGCCGCGACCAACTCGTCCACATTGCTACCGACGGGGAGACCTATGGCCATCACCATTCCAAAGGGGAAATGGCCTTGGCCTATGCTCTCGACTATGTGCAAACACGCGGCCTGGCTTCCCTCACCAACTACGGCGAGTTTCTGGAACGCAACCCGCCGGTGAGCGAAATCGAGCTCCACGAAAACACTTCCTGGAGTTGCAGCCATGGAATCGGCCGCTGGTCCTCCGATTGCGGCTGCAATTCCGGCGGCGGTTATGGCTCTTGGAAGCAGGATTGGCGTGCGCCCCTCCGTGCAGCCCTGGACTGGCTGCGTGATGAAGTCGCGCTCTGTTTCGAGCAGCAGGGCGGCAAGCTGCTGCGCGAACCGTGGGAAGCCCGGGAAGAGTACATCCGCGTCATCCTGAACCGGTCTCCGGAGGTCCGCGAAGAATTCGCCTCCCAGCATTTCATGCGCCGGTTGAGCTTCCTCGACAAAATCAAAGCCTGGCAATTGCTCGAAATGCAGCGCCACGCCATGTTGATGTATACCAGTTGCGGCTGGTTCTTCGACGAGTTGTCGGGCATGGAAACCGTGCAGGTGATCCAGTACGCCGGCCGCGTCGTCCAGATCGCCCAAGAGGTCTTCGGCGGCTCTTTGGAAGACGCGTTTCTCGAGCGCCTGGCGCAAGCCAGGAGCAATATCCCCGAACATCGTGACGGCGCCGCCATCTATCGCAAGTGGGTCAAGCCGGCCATCGTGAATCTGCAAAAAGTGGCCGCGCATTACGCCATCAGTTCCCTGTTTGAGGACTATCCCAAACGCACGCGCATTTTCTCTTACTCCGCGGATCTGCTGGACATGCGGACCATGGAATCCGGCACCCTGCGTTTGGCCATCGGCAAGGCGCAGTTCACCTCCGAAATCACCCAAAACACCGCCTTGCTCACCTTCGGAGCCTTGCGCTTTGGAGACCACAATCTACATGCAGGCGTGCGTGTGTACGCCGGTGAGCGGGCCTACAAAAGCCTGCTGAAATCCGCCCTCGCGGTGATCGAAACTTCCGATATTACCGGCGCGATTCGCTGGATCGACAGGAACTTCAACGAGCAGACATACTCGCTCAAGGACTTGTTTAAAGACGAGCAACGCAAGATTTTCAACCAGATTCTCACAGCCACACTCAACGATGCGGAGACCGTCTACAGCCAGCTCTACCGCAAGCATGCTCCGCTGCTGCGCTGCCTGCACGAGATCGGCATGCCGGCCCCGCCCGAAATGAAAACACCCGCCGAATACGCCCTCAACGCTCTCTTGCGCGAAGCGCTCTCTGAAGAGAAACTGGATTCCGGGCGCATTCGCAACCTGCTCGATGAGCTGCGTGTCGCTGGCGTTGCGTGGGACACCACCACCTTGGAATACACGTTACGCAAAAACCTCGAACGCAAGTCGCAACGCTTGCTCGAACACTGGGACGATCTCACTCTGCTCCAGTCTTTTCGGTTGACGGTCAAGAACGCGCAGCGGTTCCCATTTCAACTGGCGCTCTGGTCCGTCCAGAATCAATTTCACGCGTTGCTCGGGACCCGCTACCCGGAGATGTGCCAACGCGCCGCCTCCGGCGAAGAACACGCCCAGCTTTGGACCGAGCAATTTGAGCAGTTGGCTGGCCTTTTGTCGTTGCGCGTGCCGGCACAAACATGAACGCTCCCCGTTTAGAAAGACTTTCCACATTCGTGCGTTACCGCTCGTTTCCTCTGTTTCCTGTGAGAGGGTCCTGTGACCCTCTGAATGCCCTCGAATAAAGGCGCTTGACCAATCTCTGTTTCCGTGACTGGAGCGCGGGCGGTTGGCTTTCCGATTCGTTCATTTTCCCGCAGAGGAGACGGAGGCTCTGGCATGGCGGAGACGTACACCGCGCGGGCTATCTATTACCGTTGATCACACCACGGCAGATCCCCTCTCCGCCCGCCTTGTTCGTTTTCGTAATCCGGAGCGACGATCGGAGATCAGGCAAGAGTTGCCGGATCTACTACGGTTATATCCCTGTATCCAGTGAAGTCGTTCACGTTGAAGGTGAGAATGCTGCCAATCCCATGCATTCGCATCGCGGCGACAAGGCGAGGCTCATGGCACAAAGTGTGGGTTCAGCCTGAAATGGAGAGAGGCGCTCTCCGTTAGTGAGTATTCCGCCCTGCGGACGGGGATTTTCAAGGCAGGCGGTCTACCGGTCCGATGTGGTTCTTGGAAGAGCGCGGAAGCGGAGCCTCCGCGCCCCCGTTCATCCTCTCGATGAGCCCGCCAGGCTATCCCTCTGCATGGTTGCGACCCGCATTGCCCGTTTCCGTTTCACCCGGCCAAATAACTGTAGCTCCATAACGACCGTCGGTCTCAACGCACTATAAAGAAGCTCCTATTGCCGGGATAGCTTTGCGGTTAGCCTCGAACCATGTTGCCAGCCGCATCTTTATCGGTGGCGGTGAGCGCGTCCGGCACAACAAAGACCATGGGTCATGTCGTCCTCCGGAGCCCCGTCAACACGACGTGGGAGCTTTAAAACTGATTGCGCAGAAGCCCGAGTCTCAAACTTTAACCGGGCTTCTGGGCTGCGGGAAGCGGGCCGCGTAATTAAAAGGCCGCCAGTCCTTGAGCGGTGGGAGGCAAGCCGCTGGCCGCCGTAAGCGGGGTCAAGGAGCCATTTGTCAGATTAATCTGGAAGACCCCGACATTGCCGGTACCTCCCTCGACCGCATACAGGAAGCTGGCGCCGTTTTCCGCTGCCGTCGCCAGATCATTGGGCCCGCTCGCGGCCGCCGCGACTGCCGCGACAAGCGTGACACGCGTCCCCACCGCGTAACTTGAGATGCTGGCGCTGAGGTTATTGGCAACGTATGCGTATTGGCCCGCTATGGGTTCGAGCGCGATCCAGCAAGCCGCAGTGCCTCCATCGCCTACGTCCTGGACGAT
>Ga0075014_100000373_pt1 | contig 12316 bp, 14 predicted proteins | sample AleBraG_ABR_2014_FD_71472 | JGI IMG/M metagenome (GOLD analysis project Ga0075014, IMG submission 71472) | Freshwater sediment microbial communities in response to fracking from Pennsylvania, USA - Alex Branch Run_MetaG_ABR_2014 | ecosystem: Environmental > Aquatic > Freshwater > Creek >... | reverse complement strand
GCATTATTCGCGGCTGTAACAAGATCCGCGAGGCGGGCCGCAAGTTCGAGGAGGCGGAAAAAACCGGACAATTCGAGTTCCGTAATTGGCACACGGATATGGAGTCGTGGAATCTTGACGCGATCCGGCGGGAAAAAATCAAGGCGGCGCAAAAGGTGTTCCGCACGATGCCGGAACGCGCGGATAAGATGGACGATTGCACGCCCGTCATGCACGCGCTGTTTGAACTGTCCGGGCTGATGGAAAAGACGCGGCGGATCGGTGGCGAAACAGCCCATGAACCGCTTAACCCGTTCAATGCGTTTATCAGCACGTCGGCGACGGTGGAAACGTGGTTGAAGAAAATGGAGCCGGCGGAGTCGCCGCTTGAAATCTATTACTCAACGCTCAAGTCGGAAACGCTTCAAAAGATCGAACTGGCCACCCGACCGATGGCGGATCGTCACGCCATTGTGCAACGACTGTTGAAGGAAAAGGGCGATGCGTGAAAAAACCATGCCGAAAATCCGGCAAGACTAAATTCGACAGTCACGAACAAGCAGCTATTCGAGCCGGTGAAATTTTAGAAAAAGAAACATCCGAAACCAAAATACTTAGAACTTACAAATGTCCGCATTGCGACAAATGGCACTTAACTAGCAAATGAAAAATCATATACGAAAATCGAAGGCGTCTGGCAGCACCCGCGCAAAAATTACCGAGATCCTGACGGGCAGTGGCCGTTATTCGCGCAAGGCGCTGGCGCGGCGGGAGGCGGCGCAATGGGCGCGCCAGACGAGAGTGTTCGAGGTGGCAGCGTGAAGAAAATAAATAACATTCCGACAGCCAAGACGCTGCGGCGCATCGCGCGGAGGTTGAAGTCCGTCGCTGAGCAGATGCGGCAACTTGGTGCGGACATGGATTATTACGGCGGCTTTGGCAAGTTAGGCGAGCGTGGCCGTGAGATGATCGGGGCGGCGCGGATGGCTAAAGGCTGGTGCTTTCACGTCGAGCAGATTGCCGGTGAAATGGAACCGCCCACAAAGCGGAAAAATTTGGTTGCGCGGGTTGGTGATGCTGAAATTAAAAGACTCACACCGGATGGTGCGGGCAGCATTATAGGTCCCAGCTCGCGTAACCGTTAAATCTGTCGCCATGCCCCCGAAAAAATCCAACCCGGTGCCGGATTTGTTACCGCCGGAGGTATTGGCGAAATTGGCAAAGTATCCCGAGGCCAAGCGAAAAAACCTGTTGGTGACGCTGGCGAAATACGAGCGTGGCCAGACGAGTCAGTGGGAAGAGCGGAAGCTGAAAGAGGACGGGCTGATTGATGCGCCCGTACGCGGCGAGGCCACCCCCTCAGACAAAGACATCTGCGACACCCATTCGGAAATCGCGTCACGAATGATGCTGCATTACCAGAATCCTGACAAGACAAGCAAGCTACGTATCACCATCACGAAGCAGACCATATCCGAATGGAGCGCGGGCAAGCGGTTGAGCGGAAAGCCGCTGCCACCCAAGCCGCTGGAAGGGGTGCGGCGGCGTTGGAGCCTGCGGGCGTGGCTGACGTGGTTTGATGAAAACCTGTGGCACGACTACCGGGCGAACGCGAACCAGGTAAACGGCAGCGCGTCGGTCAAGATGCCGATAGGCGAGCTGGAGGAAATCGCCAAGCGCGAGCGATTGGAACATGAACGGTGGCGCATCGTCAAGGAGATGGGCGGATACATCGCGGTCCCGATAGCGGAACGTCACGCGGCGGGATTTAGTCGGCAATATCACGACCAGTGGAAAATTCGGAATGAGAAAACCATGATCGAGGCGTTTGAGGTGAGGGCGCAGGCGTTGGGGGTAACGGCGGAAACTATCGCCACGCTGAAAGAGTTTTTAGTCGGCGAACATCAGAAATTTACGGATGCAGTCGAGGCCGCGAGCGAAAAGTTTGCGGGAGAGTTAGCGGAGAAATTGAAAGCAGAAACGAATCAAGAGCAGATTTAAAAAATTATTATGACAAACGAAACTGAAAAATACACCAAGAAGGAAGAGGCGAAATCAAACCTTGAGGCCGCGCTCAAAGAATACATCAAGGCCGCAGAGGGTTTTGAAATGGACGACGTTGATATGGTCATCGAGGTTGAAGGTGTTGTGGCGAATTGCGGAAAATCTTGGGGCATTATCGCATGAAAACACAACCCGAACCTTGCGCGGAGGCTTTAGAGTTTGCAAGAAAGCTTATAAACAACAATGCCGAAAGGGGTTATCCAAACGTCCATTTGCCAACTGATACATTGGCGCTGATCGTCACGATGGCGGAGAAGCAGATGAAGCCAACTCCCGCCACGCTGGATGATGCGTCACACACTCTTGAGCCTGTAATTGAAAAGTATGCCGTAAAGTTTTACGAGAAGGATTTATCGGTTGCGTCCGCCATCAAACAAGCCTGCCTCGAATATGCCGCCAGCAAAGCCGAAGCTGAGTATCCGCAAATCATCAAGTTGTTGAATGAGGGAATGGCCACCTTAGCCGTTAGTCTAAAGGAGGAAGGGGCCATGCTGGATTTCCTCACGGAAGATCGTTTGCACGATTTAAGCGACTACGTTTTTCTGACCTCCCGCAATCCGACGTGCTTCGACATCCGCAAAGAGATCACTAAGTTTATGGCTGACGCAACCCTGCCGGAAAAGGCCGTGCAGTCCGCCATGAAAGGAGCGAAGTGAATGAAGCACACCAAAACTTGTTTGGTTTGCCAGCAGGCCAAGCCAGCTTCTGACTTTTACAGCGGCAATCAGTGTAAGCGGTGCCTGCTTACCAGAATCAATCTATGGCGGGCTAATAACCCCGACAAGGTGAAGGCGGCAAGTTTGAAATACCGGCGCAGTGAAAAAGGCCGGACCACACATAACAAGTACAAACAACTGTGGCGCGCGGAAAATTCCAGCGCCGGAAGGGAGCAGCACTCGCTATACCTTGCGAAATTGCCAGATGCCTACATGCGGAAACTATTGAAGAAACGCGGCATTATCCATCCCACACTCGAACAAATCCAAATCCAGCGGCGACGCATCCGCGTTTTGCGCGCCCGGAGAAACATGGCCGTATTTAATATTTTATGATCGCAGAACACAAAATCGAACAGTTCATCGGCAAGGTAAACCTCGGCGTCGAATGGTTTCAGGACGCGGGCAAGCTGTTGGTTGAAATGCTGGACGAAAACCCCAGGGCGTTTGACGACATTCTGGATTACCGCAAAGGCTGGATCACGGCGGATGTTCTCCACACCTTCGAGATGATCGGGCGCAAGCAACTGGCCGTTGAAGCCATGTTCCTGCCGCGCCACGTCCTGAAACATCTGATTGAGCTGCCCATCGGCCAGCAAATCAGTATCGCCACAAAGCCCGTGCCGGTGGCAACCGGGCTTCACCGGGGCAATCATTCCCACAAGCTCAAGCCGGCGGCGATGCTCACACAACGGGAGGCCTGCCGCGCCATCGGGTCGAAAGGTTTACGCCCCATCCTCGAACAGATCAAGATGCTGACCAACAAAAAGTTTGAATCGCTCGGGCTGTTTGAAATCACATTCAAAAACGGAAACCCCGTTTTGCTTAAATCGACCCAGAAGAAAACCGCCGCTTGTCAGTCCGTCCGATTGACGGGCGGCAAGGCGGAAATTGAGATCACCCAAACCGCATGAAACGTGAAACCGTTTTCAGCCCCTGCCGGAAATGGCGCTACACCCTGTGGCGGGACTTCGAGACGGAATTTCTGTTTGAGGGTGGCAACCGGATGGAAAACGGCTTCGCTCAATTCATCGGCTTGAACCCCTCGACCGCTGACGAGAATCAGGATGACCCAACCCTCCGGCGCTGCATCCAGTTCGCCAAGGATTGGGGGTTTGGTGCGTTGTGCATGACCAATGCGTTTGCGTGGCGCGACACCCTGCCGTCGAACATGAAGAAAGCCCGAGACCCCATCGGCTGTGACAACACCAACCAGATTCGGGCGATTGCTGAACACGCCGGAATCATCATTGCCGCCTGGGGCCGTGACGGGGATTTCGGCGGTCGGCAAGCGCAAGTCTTGGACGCTTTGCGGCCGTGGAAGGCCAAACTTCACCACCTCGGATTGAACGGCGACGGCACGCCAAAACACCCGCTTTATCTGCGCGGAGACACGAAGCCGACGCCTTGGGCGGAAGCTGCCGTTTCATCCCTATAAACACTATACAGAATGGCTCAATTGATGCGTCATCGAAGCAAAAGCCAAAAGGCCAGCAAAGTAAGGCAAATCAACGCCCTGAAATTAAGCTTTTAGCTTAATGGTTGACTGTGCGGAATTGGTAGAAAAAGACCGCAATAAACAAGCCGGAAAAACGGACGGAAATTATGAACATAACCACCTCTGAATTGATCGAGTTGATGGACATTCAGCGCGAGCGCGCTAAAAGCAAAATCGCCGAAATTAAGGATAAGGACTTGCTCCGCTACAACTGCGGAAGGCTGGCGGATGACACGATTATTCACCTGCCCAGCAATCTGACCTACGGCAAGGAACGGGCCGAGTTCCGCCGGCTCATTGATGAACTTGCGGTCATTGGCGACGGCCGCGACATCCAGGCGACGGAGTTTTCTGTTGTGGCGAAGGTTCAAGAGGTGATTGAGCAAATGAAATCCGAAGCCCAGAACTACAAAAAGATACTGGACGGAGTTCGGGAAACCCTTCGCGTGCCGGAGGGCGAATCCATCCTCAACCACGCCGAGCGCATAATGAGGGACGCGGGGGCGTAAGCGCGAATCCACCATGCGCCGCCACCCCATCAAGCCGCGAAAGTATTCCCGCGACGGGCAAGACCGCTGGCGTGTCCATGTGCCGGATGATTTGGTGTCCAAATGCAACGCGCGCGACCGGCATTTCAGCCAAGAGCGGGACGCCATCGAGTTTGCGCGGACGCTCACCGAGGCTAGAAAATCACTGGTTGGAACTTTTCTGAAATTGCACCAGGACGATCAGGAGGAAATCATCCGCATTTGGAACGAGCGGAAAACTCTCAAGGCAACTGCGTTTTCGGTAATCTGCCGGGACCACATTGAGGCGAAAAAAGAATCCGGCGTGCGCAAAAACTCTTTGGCGGCGCTCAAATGCGCGGCGGCTTCGCTGACAGAATCGTTGTCGGATAAAAGCGTGGAGTCCATCACGCCAACCGACATCGATCAATGGCTGGCATCGCACAAGGACTGGACGGCAAAGACCAAGCTCAATAATTACAAGTTCGCCTCAAGCATATTCCGCTGGTGCGTTCTTCGCCGCATTCTTACCTACAACCCATGCTCCGGCGTCCTGCCCCCCATTGTTCAATTCAAGGGGGTGTCAATTCTGACAGTGGATCAAATCCGCAAGTTGCTTGAGGCTTGCCAGAAACATGACCCCGCACTGATTGGATTCGTTGCGCTGGTCCTATTCGCTGGCTTGCGCGTGGCGGAGTCTGCCCGATGCCTTCCCGAGAACATTGCCAACGGGACCATTGATTTAGGCGGCAGTCAGACCAAGTTGAATTTGCGGCGGTGCATCAAAATCAGCGCGCAACTCGCCGCGTGGTTGGCAGTGCCGGGCGTGGAGATTGGCGGAAAAAAACTGAACCAGCGCATGAAGGCCATTCAAGCATTGGCCGGTGTGACCATTCCAAAGAATGCTTTGCGGCACAGCTTTTGCAGCTATCACCTCGAATTGATTGGAGCGGATGCCACCGCGCGCGCGGCCAACAACTCGCCGCAGATGCTATTTAAGCATTATGCCGCCACGGTGACGGCGGACGACGCGAAGGAGTTCGCGGGGATCGTGCCATGACGCCCGACAATCAGACTATTGCCGGCGAACATGCAGCCATCCACGTTCAACGGGCATTGTGGCGCGGGATCACGCGCAGCTTTCGCGGTGGCTGTCTGGAAAATCTCGGCGGGGCCAAGATGGGCAAGGGCCACAACAACGACAACCAGCAGTTTGATGTCGATACCGCCAACTATTTAAAGCCGGTGTTTGCCGCGTACAACAACGCGGCGCGCAAGGGGACGCGGTTGTTTCTCGTGGTGATGGCCGGCGTTAAGACCGTCAAAAGCTTTTCGCTCGAAGTCTGCGCGGCGGATCACGTCTGCCACCGGAACGGCGACACGGCCATCTACTTCGGCAGCGGCGACGTGGCCGACGATCAGAGTACCACCCGCATTCTGGATTATTTCAAGCGCATCCCCAATTTCCAGCGCAAAATGGAAACGGTCGTGCGCCGGTTTGACGATACCAATGGAGCCATCAAATTCCCCGATAAGACGCTGCGCATCCTCGCGGCCAACATTGCCAACACGCAGGGGTTGAACCTGGGGTTTGCCGGGCTGTGTGACGCCTTTGTGACCGCCGACAGCGGCATGATCGACCAGATGATCGCCCGTACCACCCAATACGGTGACGCCATTGTGTTTCTGGAAAGCCAGGGCGGCGAAAAGAAATTCGATTTCGACCGGCATTACCAAAACACGAATCAGAGCGAGTTGCATGTTAATTGCCCGCACTGCCAGAAAAGCCACATCTTCAACTGGAAAGCGTTCGACGAGGAGCAGATGACGCGGCCAGAAAACTTCATCCCGACTCCGCCCCTGATAATCCCGTCGCTCGATCACGAGGCGTGGATTGAACATCACCGGCCGTTGATGATTTCCGAGGAGCATCGTGTGGCGGGGTTTCGGCGCGGGGACGATGCGCTGATAAAAAAAGAGGACGGTTCGTACATCGAAAATGCGGTGATTGAAAACACTCACTTCCGCTGCTTCTACTGCGGCGGCGTGTGGAAGGATGACGGCCAGTTCGGTAAGACGCGCATCGCGTTGGATGCCAGCGCGCACTATGTCCCCGCCAATCCCACCGCGTTACCCAACCATATCGGCTTTAACTTTCCGCAATGGATCAACCGCCGGCTAACCATTGACGAGGGCAATGGCTGGGGACATATGATGCTGGAAAAGTTGCAGGCCCAGAAAACCGCCGATGAATTTGGGAATTACGAAACCATCAAGCAATGGTGGCAAAAAAAGGCGGCGCGGACATGGGACGATAAGTTTTCGCAAAACCGCAACCAAAACAAAATCACCCTGGGGACATACGAAACCGACCCGGACAAGCTGATGCCCAATTCGCATTGCCGGCAGGCGACGGCCGACTGCGGCAAGGCCGAGGATGCCGGGCAGGATGAAAACCGGATCGGCCTTTTCTGGTTTGATATTTGGGAGTGGGACAAGGCTTCAAACGGACGGCAGCTTTCCTATGGCGTCGTCAATTCGTGGGAGCTGTTTGCAGCCCAGCAGCGCTTTTGGAAAGTGCCCAGCGCGCGGACGTTTGTGGACTGCTCGTGGATGCCGTCCCAAGTGGAAGAAAACGCCGTGAAGTTTTTTGAACTGGTGCCACCGGACGGGATGCGCGACGGACGGCCCGTGCCCCAAATCCCGTTTGCGTGGAAGCTGTGCGCCGGCGCAGGCCAAAACCGACGGCTGACAGTGCCGGGTCAAAACAAAGGAGCGGCATATTCTTTGGATTCAATCCCCGGCGGGCCGCGCAAGGCGCATGACACCAAGGGCAAGCTGTGGCGGATGGTCGTGCGCAAGCTCACCTGGAGCAATCTATGGTTTGAAAAGCAGCTCGACAGCATCCTTGCGCGGGGCGTCAGCGTGTCGCTCGAATTTCTACCGCGCGATAAAATGATGATCGTGGGACTGGATGGCAAACCGGATGCCGAGCTAACTCGCTGGTCCTTGGATCGGTGTCGAGATCCGTTACCGAACGAAAAGGGGAAGTTTGCCAGCTATCAAAGCCAGTTGGCATCGCGGTATTCTAAGGAGGCGACCGGGAAGTACGAAGACTATGAAAAGCAATCAAGGCCAACGGAGTTCCGCGATACGCTGCTGATGCAGCTTGCAGGGTTGGCTCCGGACGGATTACTTGGGCATATCCGGACCGATGACCAGAATGTTTGACTTTGCGCCATCCTCGAATGGCGACCTCGACAATCCAATGGCGACCGCCGGAATCTTTCGTTTCCGGTGACTTACTGGCGTTTCAGCAGAACTTGCCGGATTATCCGCCGTCTGCTGGCTTTGCCATCCGCCTGACCGTCACCCAGAATTTACCCGCCGGTTCCAAAAAGGTTGCGGAAGTCGTTTCAACGCCGGATGCCACCAATGCGGTTCACCAGTTCAACGCGCCGGCGTTCTGCGCGGGGCTGGATGCGGGCGAATATGTTTTGTCCGAGGAGGTTTTCAATGCCGCCACCGGGGAAAGCCATCAAATTTATTTCGCGGATGACTTTGAAGTGCAGGACGATCTAGCCGACGGACTGGCCACCGCACCGCAACAGACTGAGGCGCAAATCAATCTTGCACTCCTGAACGACACTTACCGCCAGATCATCAAGCTGAAATTTTCTGAGACGGAGGATTTGCGGAGCCGGTTCAAGGTGCAGGATGAGCAGAAGATTTTGGAGGACATCAAATACTGGAAAGCGGTCCGGCAGAATGAGATTCAAATGGAACGCGCCCGCAACGGGCAGCGGCCAGGCAATGTGCAGGACGCGGTTTTTATGATCGGCTGATATGAAATTTACCTTTGAGACATCCCAGCAATCAAAAAAAACCGGCATTTCCGGTGCGGCACTAAAGGCACCCTACGCGCCGGAATCAATGCGCGCCAGCGCGCAGAGCGTGCGGGATTTTCAAGAGTTCCGCCACATGGTGGAAAAGATGAACCGCAGTTACGACGCGCAGACGGTGGACAATTTCACGCGGGATTTGCGTGGCACCTACGGGTCGGCAACCTCTGAAATTATTCCAGCCAAGTCCGCCACGCGCGCGCGCGGCCGGACGCTGACCAAGGACACCGCGCACGGCAAAGGCATCAACCGGGTTTACGCCGACAACGTGGTGGGCGACGATGCGTTTGAACTGGAAATGGAAGTTGGCAAGACGTTGGCCGACGGCAGCTTTGAAGAGGAAAAAGAAACCAACCGGGCGATTGAAGCCGCCTGGCAAAAAGCCTGTCGAAAAGAAAATTTCACCGTTCGCAAGAACATGAGCTTCATGGAGTCCATGCGCGTGGTGGAAATGGCGCGCGTTCACCCCGGCTCTGTCATTGGGCGGATGTACACCAATTACCCGTACAACGAGTTCGGGTTTGCGATCGACTTGCTTGAGGAGGACCGGCTGCAAGAGCAATTCAACGGTATTTCCGGCACGGAAAGCAAATTCGGACGCGGCAACCCCATCCGCGCAAGCATCGAATATCATCCGGTCTATAATTTCCCGCTGGCGTACTGGATTCTCACCCGGCATCCGGGCGATTTCTTTGGGCAGACGACCAGTAACAACGCGCAGGTTTTGCGTGAGCAGGTTCCGGCCTCAAAAATCATCCATTTCAACAACCTCCTGACCCGCCCCGAGCAGGACATGGGCATGACGGAGTTGGACGCAACGATTCTACCGCTCTGGCGCATTCACCAATACGACAAGAGCCTGACGCTTTCCAGCATCGCCAGCGCGAGTAAGCCGTGGTGGATCGAGGAAGCCAAGCCCACCGGACTGGAATTACCCGGCGAACTTCAAGAGTTGGTTGAGAACTGGCGATTGAATGGCGGTGGCGGCGCGGGCGGTGGCGACATTGTTAAGGCGCAGCAAGGCGGCGGCAATCCAACCACCACGCTCACTCCGGCGAGCCGGGAGAAGTTGCCGCCCGGCATGACGCTCAAGCAGGCGGACCCGCGCTTTCCGATCGAGGCCGCGCACGAGTTCCGCAACGACAACTTGCGCGATATTTCCGCCGGCACATTCGGATCGTACCAGCAGCTTTCCGGCGACTACCAAAACCTCGGCTTCATCGCCGGGCTAATGAGCCAGCAGGCTTTTCACCGAAACGTGAAAGTGCGGCAGAAGTCGCTGGCGGAAGATTTGCGGACCCTGTTCCGGAACTGGCTACAATCCGCCATCCTGAAAGGCTACTTCGACAAACTGGGGGTGAACGTGACGCTGAACCGGCTGGAAGAATACGTTGACGGCGCGACGTTCAAGGGGCAGCAAGCCGAGTTTGTGAATCCGCTGGTGCAGGCACAAGCCCTGATCCTTTTGAACGAATCCAAGCACCTGACCCGCCAGGGCGTCCAAGATGCGCTGCCGAGCGGCATGAAGATCGACAAGCTGGTGAAACAGTTTGCGCAGGAGCGGAAAGAATTTATCGATGCCGGTCTGCCTGATCCAGACGCCGAGATTGCCACCGAGCCGACGCTCAACCACGAGGGCGCAAACGCCACCGGAACGGAATTACCTGAGCCGACGGCCGGCGGCGAGGGCGGGTCCGCGCAGGTTCCTCCGAAGTCCAAGAAGCAAACGCCGCGCTCCCTGAAAATGCCGCGCCAGCGCGGAACGATTGACGACACCACCCGTTCGCTGATCGACATGTCACAAAACGGCCATCACTGATTATGAGAGAATCGCTAAAAGTCTGGCTCCGGTTGATTGATGTTCAAGTCGAAGGAAACAAAGACTCCATCAAGCACATGCGGCGTGAGATTCGCGCCAAACAGGAGGTGAACAAAGCGCTGAAAGCTGAGCAGCGAAACGCCATTCGCTCCGAGCTGAAATGAGCAATCCCTTTCAAGAGCACGCGCAGAACGTGGCGGATTACCTGACCATGTTGCAGGGCGATGATGGTTCCGGCGGTGCGGTGATGACGATTCACGGCACGCCGGTTCCCTGTACGCACTCGGAAATGGTGGCGGATTTCAATTTAATCCCCGGCGGGCAGTCGGCCACGACGTTCATTGAGAAGCTGGTTTTTCTGGCGTCGTCGCTGCCGGCGAATTTCACGCCGAAGAAGGGCTACAAATTTACCCTGATGATGAATCCCACCGCTGCCCCCATCAACCTGATGCTCTGGCACGGCGGATTGCAGCAGGGCGGTTTGATCTGGCGATTTATGGCGGTCGATGCCAGCTACAAGGGCTGATGAATTTTGGCGCGGCGCGTTGGTGAGGTAACGAACTTTTAGTTTCGAGGCTGAACCGGCGCGCCGTGTCCATCGCAAGTTTGACTTCTCTGGACGGTATGGCGAAAGATTTAGAAAACAAAAATAAGCCGACGGAAACTCCGGCTGTCACCAATCTCCGCAAGTCAAACCAGATTTACCGCTTCATGCGAGTCGCGGCCAAGGATTTTTCCGACGACGATACGGTTCAACTGGCGGTGTCTTCCGAATACCCCGTGCAGCGCCGAGCCAACGAGGCCGACGAGAAACTAGGGATCGCCAAGAAAGGGGAAAAGTTTTTAGAAGTGCTGAGCCACAAGAAAGAGCACGTCAATCTGGATCGCCTCAACGACCATGCCGCGCTGCTGGACGAGCACAAGGATAACCGGCATTTGGGTTCCATTCAAAAGGCCGCGCTTTCCGACGACAACATTCTCCGGGTGGTGGCGAAGTTCGACAACGAAAGCAAGCTGTCCAAAACCCGCAACAAGCAGGTTCGCAGCGGAAGCCGCCCGCACATTTCGCTTGGGTATGCCTGGACGGAATATCTCGGCAAGGAAACATTAGCCGACGGCCGCGTTGCTCACCGCTTTGCTTTCGAGCCGCAGGAAGTTTCCTCGGTGGCGGTTCCTGCCGACCCGACCGTGGGCAAGGGCCGCGCTGCCGAAGAATGCCACTGCCTCCATTGCGGATCGCTGTTTGAGCGGTCCCTGTTGAATGACGATTTCACCTGTGAAGACTGCGAAGCCGCCGAAACGCCCGCAGAGGACGCCGCCGAAGCCACCCGCAACGCCAACGGCCGGATCTTCCGCGCCAAGACCAAAGAGGGCAAGGAGGTCCGGATTTCCCATAACGAACTGCGCTCCAAGCTGGCCACCGCGCTGGATGGCGACAAACGGTTTAAGATCAAGCGCGAGAACGGCGATACGGTTTCCGATTTCTACACCCATGACATCCACTTGGTGAGCGATTCAGCTACCGAGTACCAGGCGATTGTCAGCAGTCCCGGTTGGAGCCGGGAGGGGAAAATGTACGCGGTGGATTTCCAGTATGACGGCAGCGCTGTGACGCTGGGCGACCATACCGAAGTCGAGCCGAAAACCACCTTTGAGGCCGTTGACCGGAGTGTGCCGTTCGACGCCAAGCAGTTCCGTTCGGTTGACTCAAACGAAAATACGAAAGAGCGAAACGCTCAATCCGAGAAAATAACTCAAACTAAAAATTTTATGCCCAAAACGATTGCCGAACTCAAAGCCGAAGCCCCTGAATTGGTGGCTCAACTCGAAGC
>Ga0075014_100000372_pt1 | contig 12324 bp, 7 predicted proteins | sample AleBraG_ABR_2014_FD_71472 | JGI IMG/M metagenome (GOLD analysis project Ga0075014, IMG submission 71472) | Freshwater sediment microbial communities in response to fracking from Pennsylvania, USA - Alex Branch Run_MetaG_ABR_2014 | ecosystem: Environmental > Aquatic > Freshwater > Creek >... | reverse complement strand
GTTTCGAACCGCGGCCCGGAAGTGGCCAACCTCCGCCTGTTGCCGACGACCTGGTTCCGTAACACTTGGTCATGGGGCGAGGGAAACGCGGAGCCTCGACTCAAACAGGCAAGCGACTCGCCTAACCCTGTAATTGTTTTGGACGATCCTGAGGCCGGCAAGCGCTGGTTGCATTGCGAGGGCTCACCCGAACTGCTCTTCACCGAGAATGAGACCAATGCCCGGCGCCTGTTTGGTGTCGACAATCGCACGCCCTATGTAAAAGACGGCATCCACGATTACATCGTGCACGGAAAGAAAGAAGCCGTGAATCCGGAACACTCCGGCACTAAGGCATCCGCGCATTACAAACTTACCGTGGGCGCCGGCGAAACCGCTGTCGTGCGGCTGCGGCTGACCAATGCCGACCTCAAAACAAAGAATGCGTTCGACGGCTTCGACCAAACCTTCGGGTTACGCCTCAGTGAGGCCGATGAATTTTACGCAACTGTCATTCCGCAGGATCTTACGCCGGATGCGAGAAATGTAATGCGCCAGGGCTTTGGCGGCATGCTGTGGTCCAAGCAGTTCTATCACTACGTGGTGAAACAATGGCTCGAAGGTGACCCCGGCAATCCTCCCCCGCCTCCGGAGCGCCGCAACGGACGCAATCACGAGTGGGGGCATCTCTATAACGCTGACGTGATCTCCATGCCTGACAAATGGGAGTACCCGTGGTACGCGGCATGGGACCTGGCATTCCACTGCATTCCGCTGGCGCTGGTGGATTCAAATTTCGCCAAAGAGCAACTCGTCCTGATGCTGCGTGAGTGGTACATGCACCCCAACGGACAGATGCCCGCCTACGAATGGGCGTTCGGCGATGTGAATCCTCCCGTGCACGCCTGGGCGGCGTGGCGCGTGTACAAGATTGACAAGAAACGCCGCGGTAAAGGCGATCGAGAGTTTCTGCAGCGTGTCTTCCACAAGCTCATGCTGAATTTCACCTGGTGGGTGAACCGCAAGGACGCCGACGGCATGAATATCTTCCAGGGCGGATTTCTGGGACTGGATAACATCGGTGTGTTCGATCGCAGCGCACCACTGCCTACCGGAGGTTACATCGAGCAATCCGATGGGACCAGCTGGATGGCAATGTACACGCTGAACCTGCTGGCCATCGCCCTCGAACTGGCGCGGGAAGACCCGGCTTATGAAGATGTGGCCAGCAAATTCTGGGAGCACTTCATTTATATCGCGCGTGCCATGAGCCATCGCGGCCAGGATGGCGTGGGACTGTGGAACGAAGAAGACGGATTTTTCTACGACGTGCTGCGGTTGCCCGACGGAACAAAGTTCCCCATGAAGATTCGGTCCATGGTGGGCCTGATTCCCCTGTTTGCCGTGGAGACGTTGGAACAAGAGGTGCTGGATCGGCATCCTGGTTTTAAGCGGCGGCTGGAGTGGTTCGTGGAGAATCGCCCCGACCTTACGGACAACCTGGCTTGCATGACGACCGAAGGCAAAGGCGCCCGCCGCTTGCTGGCGATAGCCGACCCGGACCAGCTACGCGATATCCTCAAATACATGCTGGATGAGCGTGAGTTTCTTTCTCCATACGGTATTCGGGCGCTTTCGCAGTTTCATCGCGACCACCCCTACATGCTCAATGTCCGCGGGATGGAACATCGTGTGGACTACGAGCCGGGAGAATCGTCAACCGGTCTGTTCGGAGGAAACTCCAACTGGCGCGGCCCTATCTGGTTCCCGACGAACTTTCTCCTGGTGGAGTCGCTGCAAAAGTTCCACCACTACGTCGGAGAAGACTTCAAGGTGGAGTTCCCGACCGGCTCAGGAAAGATGATGACCCTGTGGGAAGTGGCGGGCGAATTGTCGCGCCGCATGACCAACATATTCCTGCGCGACGAAAAGGGACGCCGTCCGGTGTTCGGTGATCTCGAGAAATTCCAAACCGATCCGCACTGGCGCGACCTGGTGCTCTTTCACGAGTACTTCCACGGTGACTCCGGCGCCGGAGTCGGCGCCAACCATCAAACGGGTTGGACCGGGGTGGTCACCAAATTAATGCAGCAGAGCGGGGAATCGAGCACCCGCAAAAGGCCCAAGTCCCAGCCAGCGCAAGTCGTAGCCGCAGATTGAATTTCAGACTTGAGAAATATATTCCGGCTGGTTGACCAAGCTTCTTTACCAAATGGGTCAAGGGGCTGGATAACTTTACCGAGCTGTTCAAGAAATTGACTTCGCCCAACCGGGCGATCAAACTGTTCTGTCGGGTGGCAGACCTATAGCGGTTTGGGGGCTCAGAGCGGTCCACGTAGGGGCAGCTGTCCCCAGCTGCCCGGCCGAGCGAAGCTCCGCGAGGTTTGGCGAGCTCCCGCTCGCCCGCCCAGACGAGGACGTCTGGGCCTACGTGAATCGTGCCTGAGCCGTAACTTTCGAGCCATTAGCGCGTCTCACCCGGCGGGAGCAGTTATGATTCAGTTCAACAAAGAAACCTGCGGCAATCTGGATGCGGCGCTGCGCCGTGAGTGGCTGGAAACCAACGGCCTGGGCGGCTTTGCCTCGTCTACGATCACGGGTCTGAACACGCGCCGCTATCATGGCCTGCTGGTGGCGGCGACCAAGCCGCCTGTCGGCCGGGAGGTCCTGCTTTCCAAGCTGGAAGAGACCCTGGTGATTGATGGCCAGCCGTTCGACCTCTCCTCCAACCGCTACCCCGGTGTTGTCCATCCCCAGGGGTTTCGTTATCTCACCAACTTCCGTCTCGATCCATTCCCCATTTTCACATTCGAAGTCGAAGGCATCATGGTCGAGAAGACGGTTTTCATGGTCTATGGCGAAAACACCACAGTGGTGCAATATGAGCTCAAGGGCACAAATCGATCGCAACCGCCCAAGAGCTTGCGTCTCGAGATCCGGCCTTTGGTCGCGTTCCGCGACTATCACAGCACAACCCACGCCAATGGTGGCCTGAATGCGGGTGTGGAGCAGGCACCAGAGCTGGCCGTCGTGGCTCCCTATCCTGGACTGCCCACTTTGTATCTGGCCAACAACGCGATGGAATTGCAGAAGACGGGCGACTGGTACAGAAATTTTGAATACGACGTCGAGCGTGAGCGTGGCCTGGATTTCACAGAAGATCTTTTCAATCACTTCATCCTGCGCTTCGATCTGCTATCGAATCGCCAAGCCTCGATCATCGCGTCCACTGAACACCGCGATGTCGGGCGGGTGAGCCAGTATCGTCAAGCCGAGATCAAGCGCCGCCAGGTTGCGGTCCAGGCTTCTCCCCTTAAGGACGAGTTTGCCCAGGCCCTGACCGCCGCGAGTGAGCAGTACATTGTGGCCCGCGGCGACAAGAAGACCATCATCGCCGGCTATCACTGGTTCAGCGATTGGGGCCGCGACACCATGATTTCTCTGCCCGGCCTCACGCTGCCTACCGGAAGGCATGATGTGGCCCGCAGCATCTTGAGCACGTTTGCCCAGCACGTGGACCAGGGCATGCTTCCCAATCGTTTCCCTGACGCGGGCGAGACCCCGGAGTACAACACGGTCGACGCTACGCTCTGGTTCTTCGAAGCTGCCCGCGCCTTCTTCGTCTATACCGGAGACAAGGAGTTTGTCCGCAACGAACTGTATCCTGTGTTCAGCGATATCATTTCCTGGCACGCCCGCGGCACTCGTTACGGAATCAAAGTAGATCCAAGCGGCTTGCTGGCTTCCGGCGAACCCGGAGTTCAGCTCACCTGGATGGACGCCAAAGTCGGCGATTGGGTTGTGACTCCGCGCCGGGGCAAGCCCGTGGAGATCCAGGCGCTCTGGTACAACGCGCTTTGCATCATGGAAGAATTGGCCCGCAGATTTGGTGACGATGCCGGCCAAAAGCGTTATCGCAACATGGCCGCGATGGCGAGCTGGGCGTTTAACCGCCTGTTCTGGAACGAGAAGGACAATTGTCTGTATGACGTGGTCAACGGTGGGCCCCCTGACGCCTCCATCCGCCCCAATCAGATTTTTGCCGTTAGCCTGCCCTACACCATGCTGTCGCTAGAACGGGCCCGGAGCGTAGTCGAGAAAGTTCGCGAACATCTACTCACGCCGTATGGTCTGCGCAGTCTCGCACCCAGCGATCCACAGTATCGCGGGCGATATATGGGTGGCCCGGCTGAGCGCGATGGCGCATATCATCAGGGAACGGTGTGGCCATGGCTGATCGGGCCGTTCATCACCGCGTATGTGAAAGTGAACGGAGCGAGCGACGCCGCTCGCAAACAGGCGGCCGAATGGCTCCTGCCCTTGCAGGAGCATCTCTCCGATGCCGCGCTGGGGCACATCTCGGAAATTTTCGATGGCGATGCGCCCCAGCGTCCGGCCGGGTGCGCGGCACAAGCATGGAGCGTGGGTGAAGTTCTGCGAGCCTACGTTGAAGACGTAAAAGGAATTCGTCCGATGGCGCAGAGTGAGAGCCGCGAAGCTAAAGGCAAGAACCCTCCTGCGGCACAAACTGTTCCGGCCCCAGTTCCAGCCAGAACCTAACCGCTGGAAAATTTCTCATGGGAGGACGGGCGTCCCCGCCCGTCCTGACACATGTTTGTGCCAGAGTTTCAGACATCACTGCCGTAGACGGGGATCACTGCTCCGTCGACATCTTTGCCTGCATCGCCGACCAGCCAGGCGATCAAGCTCGCGACTGCTGCCGGGCGGACCCATTTGGAGAAGTCCGAGTTCGGCATGAACTTCCGGTTGGCCGGCGTGTCCATGGTGCCGGGCAGGATTACATTGGCGGTAGTTCCTGCATCCTTAGTTTTCCTGCGCCACCGTCCTGCTGAGTGAAACCATGGCGGACTTGGAAACGCTATAGGCACCTACGCCGGCTCCGGGTTCCAACGCAGCCCGACTGCCGATGGCGACGATACGCCCATTTCCCGTCTTGCGCATGACCGGGATCGCCGCCCGCAGAAGATAGAATGTGCTGTACAGGTTCACGTCGAACATGCGTTGAAAAGTGGCATCATCGGTTTCGGCGAGGGACTGGCCTCCGGCGAATCCACCCACGGTGTGAACCAGGATGTCCAGCCTTCCGAAGCCGGATACCACGCTGTCGATCGCTGCTTTCGCTCCATCTCCGGTTGAAATTTCCGACGGCAGCGCAGTAAAGTTCGGACTGTTGAACTCTGACTGTTGAATCTTTCTCGATAGGCCTACAACCGTGGCGCCGGCATCGAGCAGCCCCTGCGTGACGTAGGTTCCCAGGCCTCCATTGGCTCCGGTAACCAGTGCAATCTTGCCTTTCATCGAATGCTCCTCAGCCTGTTTTTCTGTTCGCGTGTGCTGCGGTATAAGAGATCTTGCACTGGAAACTGGCCGTTAGATTCCGGTCCCCGCAAAAGGTTACTGACAGTCGGCGGGCTTGCGTCAGGTAAACCGCAGATGAACAGTAGCGGCATGATACCTGTTTCTGACAAACGGTATCGCGGAGATAATACCAACGAGCCACCAGCGGAGACGGTAGCCTGCGGTAAAGTCCTGGCAGCTGGCGACCCTGATTCCCCGGTGCCAGGACTCGCCAATGGCCGCGCCGGTGCTGGCATCGACCAGAGTGGCCAACCAACCAAGTATGCGAGCAACAATCGGTTCGGTGTAAGATTTGATTCGCCGGCCCTATGATGCTGGTCGTGATCGGTTGTGACAGGCATATGTCACTTCCCCGGCTGGTCGGAATCCCATAAGCAGAAGGTGATTTTCATGGATGCGAGTCGGCCTCTGTTCATTCCGGTGATTCTGGGCACGGCCAGGATGGGCCGCATGAGCCTGCACGCAGCCCGGCTGGTTACCCAGGAGGTGGGCAAGCGCGCCGGGGTTGAAACTGAACTTATCGATATCACCCAGCTCCCGCTGCCCACCGACGACGCGGGAGAAGCCATCAAAGATCCCGGCTACTCCGCCAAGATGGAGCGTGCCGATGCGTTGGTCATCGTGGCTCCGGAATACAACCACGGCTACTCCGGTTTGTTGAAGCACGTCCTCGACAGTTGCCTCAAAGAGTACATTCACAAGGCAGTCGGGATCGTCGGAGTTTCCGCGGGACCGTTCGGCGGGGCCAGGGTGATCCAAAACCTGCTTCCGGTGATGCGAGAGCTGGGACTGGTCACGATCTTCTGGGACGTGAACTTTTCCAGCGTGCAGAAAGTTTTTGACAAAGACGGCACGCTGCTGGATGAATCTTTTATCCGTCGCATGGACAAGTTTCTGAAGGAACTGATCTGGATGGCCAAGACCCTCCGCCAGGGACGTGAGCAAATTCCTCTGGACTAAATTCTGAGATAGATGAATCGCAATGATAATGATGACTACTTCCGACAAGATGATCTGCCCGAACTGCCGCGTCGAGATGAACCACCACGGTGACAAGCTGGTATATGCGTCAGACTCACAAGGGACGACTCGGATGGACGAAAGCTTCGGGGGATTCCTGGAAGAGTTCCACACTTGTCCGAAGTGTGGTGGCGTAGCGTCCCGGCACGCCGGCGCCTGATTGGGCTCGGTGCCCGGATCGACGTTGATTCTGAAAGGCGGACTACAAGGTCATTACCTGGCAGTCTGATAGCCATGGCGTCGAGGAAAATCCCTACTACATTCCCGATCCGCCTGTCCCGTCGCACATTCACCCAGTTCAGTAGAGACCGGTCACGGTTTGACAAAAACTGTCAAGCGGTTGATTCAGAGTGTCATTTGCCTTGGAAGGAGTCGTTCATTGCGGCTTGGTACCGCCTCTAAATTCCTGATTCTGCAAGCGCGCGAAATTTCTCGTTTCGCCGCAGAGTGGCCCTTTAAATGCGACCGCTAGCCGGGCGACTAGCAGGTTATTTAGCCGCATCGGGGGCTTCCTTGGGAAAAGGTAATCGGCGATACAAGCGGATCAAAATGGTTTTGCCGGTGCGGATATCGGGGAAAGACTCGGCCAACAATCCCGTGAATGAACTGGCGCACACCTTGGACATAACCCCGAACGGCGCCCGGCTGGGCGCAGTTCGCCATGTATTGAAGATCGGCGACAAACTCACCCTGCAATATCGGCAGCGAAGGATCCAGTTCCGCGTAGTCTGGGTAAAACCGATGGAGGGAACCAGCGAGTATCAGGTTGGTCTGGAAGGAGTCGGTTCCGTCGGTGAAAACTGGGGACTTGAGCTTACGGAGTCAGATCTGGTGGATGAATACCAGAGCTCTCCCAGTTCCTAGTTCCATCGAGTCAAAGCGGCAAAGATCCACATGCAGCCCGTCTCGACCTGGCGGGCATGGTCTCCACGCAGCACCCACTGAAAACACCTACGCCGCAGCGCCATAGAGTTGGCGCAACGACTTGACGTTGGTCGCGGGCTTTTCGTGGAGCAACAGTTCCGTAGCCTGCACGCGCAGGTCGCCATGAAACCAGCGTTGGACCACGCCATCGTGCAGGAAGTTGGCCAAAGCGATCAGGCTCATACCCTGGTGGTGAGCCATCCAGCAGCGCACCAGTTCGTGGCGATGGCGCCAGGAACGGCGGCTGGCAGTGGTGCTATAGTCCGCCGCCTCGTAAAACCCGTATGAGCCTAACCAGCCGTCACTTTCCATTCGGCGAAGGTTGCGCAGTGCCGCCGACGGGTCGACGTGCAGGGCCAGGAATGTGGAATAGGGCGAGATGACCAGCGCGCTGGCATCGCCCTGATGGAGCGAAATATCAGGTAGCCCGAACGCCTGATACTGGTAGATCCCAGCCTCATCTCGCTTAGCGTAGGCCGATTCTGAAATCCCCCACGGCACACCATTCTCAGCGCCGTAAATCTGCTGCAGGCGCACTGCGGCAATACGCGAATTGTCCAGAAGCGTGTTGGGATAGGTACGCATCCAGAGTACCGGCATCAGGTATTCGAACATGGTCCCGGTCCAGGAGAGCAGAACCGGAAATCCGTGCTCGCGGGTGTGCGATCGGCCTAGCAGAAACCAAACGTCTTGCGGGATATCCTCCTTGGCGATGGCGACGAATACCGCGATGCGCGCCTCCGAAGCCAGCAAGTCGTAACAGGCTGATGCGTGCTTCCCCGATTCCACCTCGAAACCGAGCGACAGCAACTTGCGCCGCGAATCGAGCAGGAAGCGGAAGTCCATCTCGTCGGCGAATTTTCCGGCTGTGCCCGCGATTTGTTTGAGATCTTCGATCAGACCGAGGGCCCGCGACCGCGCGTCGGGCAACATGGCTTGCAGGCGTTGATACAGAGCTTTGCGGTCCCCTGAGCCGTTGGCATGGTCGAGAGCAAACTGCAGACGGGCCGTCAGTCGGTCCACGACTTCAGGCAGGCGCTCGATGGTCAAGCTTTGCGAGTCGAATTTGAAGTCCAGTGTGGCATCTTTCCAGAGCGGAACAAATTCCGGCAGCATCCACGGAACATAGACCTGAACTGCTTTCCTGAGATTTCTGACTCGGGAAAGAGATTCGGTCGCGAACCAGTGAATGTGGGACTCATATTTAGGGTTCTTGGTCTCCAGGTCGCTCTCCAGCAATCCTTCTTCCGATGGCGCCAGCAGTCGCTGCAGCCAACTTCTTTTCCGGATCTGCTCCAGAAATGTTCGGAAGCGTTTCTGCGGAAACGCGTGCTGGTCGACCAGAATCCGGAGATGATCGGCCAAGCCTTGCGCCAGCTGTTTCTCGAGCAACGGACGCTGCAAAAGATCCAAACAGCCTTGCTGTAGTGTCCAGAGCGACGCTACCAGGTTGCCGCTATCCACGGAAGAAACGAACCGGGGCCGCAGCGGCTCGAGAGTGCGGGTGTCATACCAGTTGAGCAGGTGGCCGCGAGACTGCGGAAGCTTGGTCATGGTGGCCAGAGTTCGAAGGGTTTGTTCGGCGAATTCAGGAACGGTCAGAAAGCCAAACTCGCAGGCCACCTGGCGGGCGTTCAAAAGAAAACCCAGGTTGGTAGGGGACATGCGACCTGCGACGGCTGCCGGTTCTTCCTGCACATTATCCGGGATCAGCCAGTTGTGCTCTTCTGTACTGAACTCGGCGAAATACCGCCAGGTCCGGAGCACGGTTCCAGAAAGAAACAACTCGTCTTTGTCCGATGTTTCACTACGCAGGGCCCGGGAAGGCAGGTTGAGCCACATCGAAATCCACTTGCTGCAAGCCCATAGCAGCAGGATGGGAAGAGCGGCAAAAAAAGCTCGACGGCCGGTGAAGAACACCAGGGCACCCAATGCCAGCGCCAGCGCGGGCATCCAATCAAGATAGATATCCACCGGCGTTCGCTTGCGGACGCTCAATTCGCTTTCCGCCGCGGTCTCCCATTCCAGAAGCCGCCGCCGCGTCACCAGTCGCCGGACCAGAGTTCGCACCACTGCGTCGAGCGACAGCAACATCTGGTGCGGCAGAAAGGACAGCGTGAAAAACATGCTGGCGTTGGCTGTCAGCAGCGCGGTCCGAGCATCCTTGACGACCTGCGATTTCTGCTCAACCGCGGCCCGCACCAGGTTGAACAAGAACTGGAACCAGGCCGGCACAAACAAAATCCCTAGAGTCGCCACAGTCCAATAGAGCGGATTGCCGGGCAGCACCAGCCAGCCGAATACCAGCAACAGGAAGGTTGCAGGTTCCACCAGGCTGCGGCGTAGGTTGTCCAGAATCTTCCACTGCGAAACCAGCGAGATGGGATTCGGGACTTTGCGTCCCGACTCATCCGGCACCCGCGACAACAGCCAGCCCGTGATCTGCCAGTCTCCGCGCAGCCACCGGTGTTTGCGCCGGTTGTAGGCGTTGTAGTGCGAAGGATAATCTTCGATGATCTCGATGTCCGTGGCCAGGCCGGCGCGCGCATACGCGCCTTCGATCAGGTCATGACTGAGCAGTGCATTACGTGGAAAGCGCCGGTCCAGCACGCGATGTACCGTATCCACTTCGTAGATGCCTTTGCCGGCGAAGATGCCTTCTCCGTATAGATCCTGATACACGTCGGAAATCGCGCGGGTATAAATGTCAAAACCGGTCTCTCCCGAATAGAGGCTAGCCAGCCGCGAACGGGAGGCGCTTTGCACGCTGACTCCCACGCGCGGTTGCAGGATGCCGTAGCCGGCGACGACAATATTCTTCTCCGGGTCGGGGTCGATGATCGCCTGGTTCAAGGGATGCGCCATTGCCCCAATCATGCGATCGGCTGATCCACGGGGCAATTCCGTGTCCGAATCCAGCGTGATGACGAAACGGATGTGCGGCAATATCGACAGGTCGCCGACTTTGACGGGGAAGCTGTCGTGTTCGTTACGCAGCAGCTTGTTCAGGTCCATCAGCTTGCCGCGTTTTCGCTCCCAACCCATCCATACTCTTTCACGTGGGTTGTAAATCCGGTGGCGATGGAAGAGAAGAAACGACCCCGACGCCTGACTGGCGTATTTCTCGTTGAGTTCGCGCACCAGTTGCGCACCATAGTCGATGAGCGGGTCCGCCTCGGACGCGGGCACTGGGGAATCCGGCAGGTCGGTGAGCAACGCGAAATGAATGTTGGGATCATGATTGCCCAGGAATCGTACTTCCAGATCCTCCGCCAGGCGGCGAACCTGTTCCTGGTTAAACAGCATGCTGGGAATGGCCACCAGCGTCGTGCAGTTGTCGGGAACTCCCTCCGAAAAATCGAGCTTGGGCAGAATCTGCGGTTCCAGCAAGGAAGTGATCAGATAATTCACTAACTGGATCGCGCCCTGCGAGCAGGGCAGAAGCAACATCACCATGGAAAAGAAGATCAGTTCGGGGGAAGTATAAGTATTGGTCAACAGGAGCACGATCGCCGACATGATGGCGAGCGTAAGCACTTCCGTGCCAGGCAAATAGAACTCGTTCGGATGTCGTCGCAAGAAAGACGCAATCCGCTGGCCCAGCGGAGGCTGGAAGCCCACTCGCTCGCAGAGCGCGGTGGACCCTTCTGCGAGCAGATAGTACCCGATATGCCCACGACGAGCCGCGAGGCGGGGGCCGGAGTGCGTCTCCTGGTGTGCGGTCCGCGCCAGAGCGAGAGCTGCGGCGGCAACTTCAGCCTCGGTCAAATCGGAGTGTTCCGCGATGTTTGCGACTTCAGTGCGGTAAAGATCCCGGCTCTCAAAATCCATGCGAGCGTAGGCGCCGGCAGGGTCCTGGCGCAGAACGCGATCGAACAGGACCATCGCTTCCAGGATATTCTTCCAGGGAATGTGGCCAATATCGCGCAGGCTTCGTACACAGACGCCGGCTCCGTAGGAGCCGCCCGGGTCCGACGCCACTTTCGATCCGCGGGCCGCGATCTCTTCCAGCAGAACCAACTTCAGCGCTGGGACCAGCGTCCACAGCTCGATCATCCTCAAAACCGTGCTCTGCTGAAAGGCTTGCACATAGCCGATCAGCGAGCTTTCACTGAAATCGTAGCCCGCGGTGGCCAGAAATCCCGCGGCCAGAGCAACTACCCGCGGGGCCACGGCGCCATCGGGAGTGCGTACATGAGGAAGTTTGCGCACGCCCTTGAAGCCTTCCTTGGTACTCCGGAGGTCCGCGTGCAGAAGGCGAAGGTTGTCGTTCAGCCAGCGAAAATCATCTCCCACGTCGCTCTTGGGGGGTGGCCCGTGAAAATGCCGCAGCACCGGTCTGATTGCCCGGCCGAGGGCTCGATAACGCTCGGAGAAAAAGCGGGATGAGTGCGTGCCGGGCAGCCAAACTAGCCTTCGCCCAAGGTCCGCCGCGGCCAGACTCAGGGCCTCCAGGTTGGGCCCAGTTTCTTTGGCGGGCTCAGGCTGACGCTCCGCTTCTGCATTCAGCATCTCGATATGGGTATCTGGCGGCATTGCTTGTGAATACTACGGCTGATGTCTAACGATAGCTGGAAGCCTGCAGTTCGAACATTTCCTTGTAGCGCCCGCCCAGCCTGGCCAGTTGCTCGTGACTGCCTTCTTCCGCGATCTTCCCATTGGCGAGGACTACGATGCGGTCGGCCATGCGCACGGTGGAAAAGCGGTGCGAAATAAAGAGCGCCATTTTCCCCGCAGTGAGTTCGGCGAAGCGCTGGAAAACTTCGAACTCGCTGCGCGCATCGAGCGCTGCAGTAGGTTCGTCGAGAACCAGAAGCTGCGCATCCCGCAAATAAGCCCGCGCAAGGGCAACTTTCTGCCACTCGCCACCGGAAAGATCGACGCCAGTTTCGAAGCGCCGGCCCAGCATTTGATCGTAACCGCCAATCTTCGCAATGACCGCATCTGCCAGGCTTTTCCGCGCGGCGGTTTCGAGCAGCGCCAAATCGTCGATCTCCTCAATCCGGCCGACTGCAATATTTT
>Ga0075014_100000371_pt1 | contig 12325 bp, 10 predicted proteins | sample AleBraG_ABR_2014_FD_71472 | JGI IMG/M metagenome (GOLD analysis project Ga0075014, IMG submission 71472) | Freshwater sediment microbial communities in response to fracking from Pennsylvania, USA - Alex Branch Run_MetaG_ABR_2014 | ecosystem: Environmental > Aquatic > Freshwater > Creek >... | reverse complement strand
CTTTATATCCTTAGCTTAAAAATTAAAAAATGATTAATGCAGCTTGTCGCGCTCTCTAAAACCCAACAAATACAAAATAGCATCCAACCCCAAATTTGAAATTGCATGTTCGGCAGAGGCTTTTACCAAAGGCTTAGCGCGGAAGGCAACACCTAAACCGGCAACACTCAGCATAGGCAAATCATTGGCGCCATCGCCCACTGCAATCACTTGCTCCAACGCAATACCTTCTTGTTGGGCGAGCATGGCAAGTAATTCTGCTTTGCGCTGACCATCAACCACAACACCCTTTACATCTCCAGTGACTTTGCCATCAATAATATCCAACTCATTGGCATACACATAATCAATGCCGAGTTTATTTTGCAAATAGCGACCAAAGTAATTAAAGCCGCCGGATAAAATGGCGGTTTTGTAACCCAATTTTTTCAGCGAAGAAATTAATTTTTCGGCGCCCTCCGTTAAACGCAAATTGGCCGCAATACCCGCCAACACCGATTCATCTAAACCTTTCAGAAGTGCCATACGCGCGGCAAAACTTTGTTTAAAATCTAATTCACCGCGCATGGCCGCTTCGGTAATTTCTGCCACTTGATGACCAACACCCGCAGCTTTTGCCAATTCATCAATAACTTCCGCTTCAATGAGCGTGGAATCCATATCGAAGCAAACTAATCGACGATTGCGACGGTAAACCGTGTCGCGTTGGAAAGCGATATCCACATCCAAACGCGCTGACAGATCCATAAAATCGGCGCGCAATGCAGCGAGCTGTTCAGGCATACCGCGCACCGAAAACTCCACGCAGGCATTGCTGGTATTTTCAGCGGTGCCATTCAGCACGTCCAAACCAATACGGCCAGACAACCGATTGATACTATCGATATTCAAGCCATGTTTTGACGTAATAGCAGTTAGTTCCGCAATTTGTGCGGCACTTATTTGACGCGCCAGCAGCGTCACTATATGACGGGTCTTGCCCTGCTGATCAACCCATTGAGCATAGTTTTCCTGACTGATAGTTTGGAAGCGTACTTGAATCCCCAAAGGGGCTGTGCAGTCCTGAATCTCACGTTCAAGTTGGGCACGAATATCGCCTACCAGTTTTAGTTCAACTAAAATTCCTAACGCCAAAGTGTCGTGAATGACTGCTTGACCAATATCCAGAATAGTAGCCTGGTGTGCCGCCAACACTTGAGTGATTGCGCGCGTTACGCCGGGTTTGTCTTCACCCGATGCATTGATTAATAAAATACTTTTCACAGAATTCCCCGCCGGTATTTTCCATCAGGATAAAGCGCGGCATTCTAGCTGAAAACCCACTCAAGGACTAATTGACTTTACCAAGGCGCGCACGTATGACTGTAGCAACCCCACTATTTAGGCTAGAATAAGCGCCACTTTTGTTATCAGTTGCGGTCGTTCTGTTTCGCGCGCACTGACGATCATGGATTGGTTCCTATAACACAGATTACTTGAGAGTCGCATGTCATTGTTTAGCCAGTATCGTACCTATCCCCAACTTAGCCTGTGCAGCCTCTTATTGCTGCTGTTGGGAGTTATGGGAGCCATCTTTTATCTCTTCAATGCCGACCGCAATCAGGAAGCCAATATCGAACGTTATGGTCAAATTCTGGCCACTAGCACCGCACGTCAAGCCGTAGACGCTACGCTCAATCAGGATATGGTTAGCCTACAAGCCATTTTGCAAGAAGTAGGGCAATACCCCAACGTGGTCGGAGCTACATTGCACAATGTAGACAATAAACTGCTAGTACAAAGTGGCTACAAGCCCAACCAATCATTGCAAGGTAAGCGTTACAACTTCACCGCACCTGTAGCCCTGCATAATAATGTCGCCGGTTATTTGGAGGTGACCTTAGATGTACCGCGCCGCACCGCCCATGATGAGTTCTTTTTGATATGCTGGGCAGCAGCAGTCTCTTTTTCATTGTTGGTGATATGGTGGTCCATTCACCGCCACTGGTGGTCTTCGCTGCGTGACAAAATTCCTACCGCCAACGCGATTATGACCGCCGTTGTGGATAAGATTCCCACCATTGCTGAAGCTACCCAAGAACCAGAGCCCGCTCAACCTGCGCCAACACAAGTTTCTGTGCGTCTCAGCCTACAAATCGTCAATATAAGCAAACTCTACCAACAGCTAAATAGTGAAGGGTTTAACGGTGTAGTACGCCGTTTTGAGCGGCAACTGCAAGGTCTGCTTAAGCTCTACAACGGCCAGCGCCAGCAATTATCCGATAACACCTTGTATATCGATTTCGTCGGCGAAGAATTCCATGAATGCAGCTTTCGCGCCGTGTGCTGTGCGCAAATTTTAATGAACATGGTTGCCCGTAGCCCTAGCCCGCGCCTACAGTTAGCCGCCGCCATTCAGCCGCACTCGACCGCATCGCAAAGCAGCGGTTGCGCATTAGTGCGAGAATTCCTCGTACAACACAACAACAGTATTACGCCCGATAAAAATGAAATTTTAGTCAGCGGCAGCCTCTTGGATACTACGTTACTCCACCACGCTGAGTTTGATCTCAACAGCGGCAAACTGATTCATATCAAAGCTCCCTTTAGCGATTACGTGACCAAACAAGAAGAACAATTACTGCTGCGCTCCTAATCATCAGCCTGCGTTAAAAAAACGCAACAAATCTGTCACAACTTCATCATCTGCCTGTCATTTTTTAGTCATAGCCTTGTAGGAAAAGCCGCCCACAAGGTATGACGCCATGCTCAATATCGAACAATCTGTTGTTAATAAATTTCCCGGCTTTGCCGATCAATCGCCACTGATCCGCAATTCGACGCTTTCCATATTGCGTAAACTCACCCGCGAGCAAGAAATTAATGGCTTTCTGCGCGACAATCAGGGCATCACTGGGATTGATTTTATTGACCGAATTTTTGATTACTTTAATTTCAGCTACAACATTTCTCAGCGTGACCGCGATAATATTCCTGCGCAGGGGCGCTTAATTATTGTAGCCAATCACCCCATAGGCTCACTCGATGGTTTAGCCTTGTTGCGCTTGGTCAGCGAAGTACGCCGCGATGTAAAAATTGTCGCCAACGATATGCTCATGGCCTTTGAACCATTGCACGAATTATTGTTGCCGCTCGACAACATGACACGCAGCGCTTACAAACAAAGCTACAAAAATATCGTACAAGCTTTGCAGGATGAACAGGCAATCATTATTTTTCCTGCCGGTGAAGTGTCCCGTGCTAGCCCGCAAGGTATTCGCGATGGCAAATGGCAAGCAGGGTTTTTACATTTTGCGCGCAAAGCCAAAGCACCACTGCTGCCAATCTTTGTGTCGGCCAAAAATTCACTGCTATTTTACAGCGCGTCCATTATTTTTAAACCGCTCGCCACAGCATTGCTCGCCCACGAAATGTTTAATAAACATTCGGCAGAAATTAAATTTCGTGTAGGCGAAGTCATTCCTCACAATGCATTGGAATCGAATCAATTAGCAGATAAAGCCTTAATTAAACGACTCAAAAAGCATTTGTATAAAATTGGCAAAGGCAAGAAGGCAATTTTCGTAACCGAAAAAACCATTGCGCACCCTGAGGACAGCGGCGCAATCAAACAAGAATTAAAAACTGCGCAACTAATTGGCAACACGCGCGACAAACATAAAATTTTTCTGTGCGACTATGAAAATCATCCCACGGTACTGCGCGAAATTGGGCGTCTGCGCGAGCATACTTTTCGCAAAGTAGGTGAAGGCACTGGCAGCCGCCGTGATTTGGATAAATACGATCACCATTATCGCCATTTAGTACTCTGGGATGAGGACAAACTCGCCATCGCCGGCGCTTATCGCTTAGGTGAAGTCAGTAAAATTTTGCATAAAAAAGGCTTAAAAGGTTTATACACAGCAGAGCTTTTTGACTATCAACAACAGGCCCTCCCCTATTTGGAGCAAGCTCTAGAATTGGGTCGCAGTTTTGTTCACCCAAACTACTGGGGCAAAGCCAGTTTGGATTATTTATGGCAAGGTTTGGGCGCTTATTTACAGCACAATCCACAGATTCGCTATTTAATAGGCCCTGTGAGCATGAGCGCGCATTACCCTAAAGATTTACGCGATGCGCTGGTGTATTACTATCAACGTTATTACAGCCATCAACAAAATAACGATGAGTCATTGGCCGATGGCAAACACCCCCACGACATTGCTGAAGACGAGTTGATTTCTTTACAACAACAATTTTCGGGTTTAAATCGCGAGCAAGGCTTTGATGTTTTACAACAAAAATTCCAACATCAAGACCACAAAATTCCAGTGTTGTACAAACAATATGCTGCTCTCTATGAAGAGGGTGGCTATCAATTACTCGCCTTCAGCGTGGATTCGGAATTCGGCAATTGCGTCGATGGCTTATTTATCGCCGACCTCACCCTGATGAAAGCCGCAAAACGCGCACGCTACCTTTCAAGCGACGCCAGCTAAACATTCTGTCATACGGCGCTTCATGTTAAGCTCTCATCATTTCATTGATGCAGAGCTTAACATGCACATTCATATCCTCGGCGTATGCGGCACTTTTATGGGTAGCCTCGCGCAACTTGCAAAATCACTCGGACACCGTGTTACTGGCAGCGATGCCAATGTTTACCCCCCAATGAGCACCCAGCTTGAACAAGCCGGCATAGAATTACTGCAAGGCTTTGACCCTGCGCACTTGCAGCCTGCACCTGATTTGGTGGTAATTGGCAACGCCATGAGTCGCGGTAATCCTGCGGTAGAGTATGTACTCAATGAAGGTATAGCCTACACTTCCGGCCCACAGTGGTTACGCGATTATGTGTTGCCGGGCAAATGGGTGTTAGCGGTAGCCGGCACGCACGGCAAAACAACAACCAGTTCAATGTTGGCATGGATTCTGGAGTACGCGGGCATGGCGCCCGGCTATTTAATTGGCGGTGTAACTAAAAACTTCCCCACGTCTGCACGCTTGGGTGATACGCCATTTTTTGTGGTAGAGGCCGATGAGTACGACAGCGCATTTTTTGATAAGCGCTCTAAATTTGTTCACTACAATGCGCGCACAGTTATCTTAAATAATTTGGAATTTGATCACGCCGATATTTTTCCCAACCTTGAAGCTATTCAAAAACAATTTCACCATTTATTGCGCACCGTACCGAATAATGGCCTCATTATTTCTCCCCTTGTTGATAAGGCATTAAATGAAGTCATCGCACAAGGCTGCTGGACACCACAACAACAGTTTGCGGTTATTGAACCCAACGACCAACCCTATGCCGAATGGCAAGCCAAATTACTTTCTGCCGATGGCTCTGCGTTTGCAGTCATTCACAATAACGAAGAACTCGCTCAAGTTCACTGGGCGCAAACTGGTACACACAATGTCAATAACGGCCTCGCCGCAATCATTGCAGCGCGCCACGTTGGCGTAACGCCAGAGATAAGCGCTAAAGCCCTCGAACAATTTGCTGGGGTTAAACGTCGCATGGAATGTTTAGCCGAGGTACACAGCATTAAAGTGTATGACGATTTTGCGCATCACCCCACCGCTATCAAAACAACTTTAGCGGGTTTGCGCGCAAAAGTCGGCGATGAAAAAATTATCGCCATCATAGAACCGCGCTCCAACACCATGCGTATGGGCGTGCACAAAAACGCACTCAACCAAAGTTGTACTGATGCCGATGATGTACTTTGGTATCAACCTGCTAATGTCGATTGGGCGATGGATGACATTGTTAATAAGAGCCCTGTGCCTGCGAAATTATTACGTGATTTGGATGAGCTTATTCACTGTGCTGTTTCACTTAGCGAACCCAATACTCACATTGTCATTATGAGCAATGGCGGTTTTGGCGGTGTGCACCAAAAATTAATTGCACACCTGCAAAAACACGCACTGTAATTGAGTGCGCAACAAATCGATTAACAGTCAGACTGAATGCCTGATTGTTAATCTACTCCATTAAAGAATAAGTTTTGGATTAGGTAAAAAATTTTCCGGTTCGAGCAAATCAATTCCACAGGCCAAATGACTGATCCAATCCAAAAATGTATTGACCATGTCTTTTCCTATAAACGGACTTCCGTGTTGCGGCACAATCATTTCTACATCCAGTTTACGTACCATGTCGGCCCATAAGCGACACACTTTATTACTAGCCATATAGCGCTGATGAAACCCGCGCATGTGTTGAATATGCGCGGAAAAATCAGTAACCGCAGCATCCGCATGTTCTTCAATCAGTGAAGCACCCATGTCACCACTGAATAAAATTTTACTTATCGGATCATAAAATTGAAAATTACCCACTGAATGTAAAAAGTGGGCGGGCAAGGCCACTATGTTATGCCGACCCAATTGAATACTTCCACCGGCATCTGGTAACGCAATAATTCGGTCTTCCATATCTTGGCAATATTGTTGCGTCATAAAGGTAGAAGCCAAATGCGGTAAAAATCGCGACCACAATTTAGAGGTCACCACACGACAGGATGTGTGCATCATCCAACGCGGTAAAGAGGCGATAATGTCCGGGTCTTGATGGCTAGCAAAAATATATTCTAGTTGGTTTGCCTTAACTCGCTTACCAATCTCAATGGTTAACGGGGTATAGGTCAGATCACCCCCTGGATCAATAAGCGCTGCACTCGATTCATCAATAATAAGAAACTGATTGGATTGAATTCCATGCCCCACCACAAGATCACTGAACTGAATGCATTGATGACCATCTCGATCATATAAAATATGCGCCCTATCACCAATAATTGAATGACTTGCCATTTTGCTCACCTGCCTTATGAAAACGGGCAGTCTATAAAATCGACACGGGTGAATAATTGATGTTCATCAATAGCCTATCAGGGATGCAAGATTTTTTGGCGCTTCGACCAACTAATAGTAGCCCCCGGAGGAATTGGCGGATAAATTGAACCTTTTCTGCTATCTTTAACACCCCATTTATGTTGTGGAAACCGAACATGCACACACCGCGAAGCATAACCTTGGCAATGACCGGCGCATCAGGTGCGCAATACGGTTTACGTTTACTTCAGTGCCTTCTTGCTGCGAATTGCAAAGTGTATTTATTATTATCGAGTGCAGCAGAAGTTGTTATTCGCACTGAAACGGATTTGGATTTACCAGCAACACTCGAACAGCAACAAATATTTTTAAGCGAAATGTTTGCAGCCGATGAAGATCAATTGCAACTGCTCGCAAAAGATGATTGGTTTTCACCCGTTGCATCTGGCTCTAGCTCGCCCAGTTCTATGGTGGTTTGCCCCGCCAGCGGCGGCACACTTTCAGCCATCGCCTATGGCGCAAGTAATAATTTAATTGAACGCGCTGCCGATGTTGCGCTAAAAGAACGCCGCCAATTAATTTTGGTGCCGCGCGAAGCACCCTACTCGCAAATTCACTTAGAAAATATGCTTAAACTCACGCAAATGGGTGCGGTAATTATTCCTGCCAGTCCCGGCTTTTACATGCAACCACAAACGATTAATGAACTCATAGATTTTATTGTGGCGCGCATACTGGATCAGCTAGGTATCGAACAAGATTTAATGCCGCGCTGGGGAGAAGATTAAATGGCACTCCCTACACATGTTCGCATCGTTGAAGTAGGACCACGCGATGGGCTGCAAAATGAAAAGCAAGCCATTCCTACCAGCACAAAAATTCAACTGATTGAGCAACTGGTAAATGCAGGATTGAATTACATTGAGGCGGGCAGTTTTGTAAACCCCAAGTGGGTTCCGCAAATGGCCGATAGCGCCGATGTTTTCTCCAATATCACCCGTAAACCCAATGTCACTTATGCAGCACTCACGCCCAATCTGCAAGGCTATGAACGCGCCATTGCGGTCAACGCAAACGAAGTGGCTATTTTTGCAGCGGCATCTGAAGCCTTTAGCCAAAAAAATATTAACTGTTCAATTGGCGAAAGTATTAAACGCTTTGAACCACTCATCGCAGCTGCACAAACACAAAAAATTCCTGTGCGCGGTTATATCTCTTGCGTTGCAGGCTGCCCCTATTCTGGGAAAGTGGATAAGGTAACCGTGACCAATATCGCCAATGAATTATTGGCTTTGGGCTGCTATGAAATTTCATTAGGCGATACCATTGGTGTTGGCACTGCAGGACAAATAAAAAATTTAATTGAAACACTCGCGCAATCTATCCCCGTTTCAAAATTAGCGGTGCACATGCACGACACCTATGGCCAAGCACTCGCTAATATTTATGCAGCGCTGGAAATGGGCGTGCAGGTTATTGATAGTTCCATTGCCGGTTTAGGAGGCTGCCCTTACGCAGTTGGTGCAAGCGGAAATGTCGCTACCGAAGACTTGGTTTATTTACTCAACGGTTTAGGCATTACACACGGTACCGATCTACAAAAACTGATACAGGCAGGTAACTTTATTAGCCGCGTATTAGGTAAATCTAACAGCGCCAAAACAGCACAAGCATTTAACAGCAAGAATAACATCCTATGAATGAACAAGAGTTATCAAACGAATTATTATTGGAAACCGCACAAATTCGCTGGCACGAGCTGCAGCGTTTTTTTGCAAGCGGCAACGCTATAGCAGTGAGTGATGCATTAGATTTAATTCATGTAGCGACGCAAATTACTCGAGACAATGCCGCACAAATTAAAGTTTGGATGGAGGCAGGCTTGGTAGATGCAGTTACCGATACACAAGCAGCGATATGGTACGAGCAAGATGCATTAGTGTGGGCGCTAGTCATTAAACCTTGGGTGCTTGTACAACACAAAAGATGAGCTAGATATTTATGAGCAATAAGCGTGTTCTCATTATCGACGATGAACCTGATATTCGCGAGCTGGTGGAAATTACCCTTGGGCGAATGCAGTTGGATACTGATTGCGCCGAAAATATCACCCGCGCTAAGCAGTTATTACAACAGCAAACCTATGATTTATGTTTAACCGATATGCATTTACCCGACGGCAAGGGATTGGAATTGGTGGAGTACATTCAACAACATTTCCCCCGCCTTCCTGTTGCCGTTATTACCGCACACGGCAGCATTGATACCGCCATTGAGTCCATGAAAGCCGGAGCTTTTGATTTTATTTCAAAGCCCGTTGATTTAAGTGTATTACGTAAACTTGTTACTACCGCGCTTCAATTCAGCCAACTTCCTGCGGCCACAAAATTACCCAGCGAAAGTTTTATTATCGGGCAATCGAAGGCCATTCAAGATTTAACACGCAGCATTCAAAAATTGGCGCGCTCACAAGCGCCCATTTATATCAGCGGTGAGTCAGGCTCAGGGAAAGAATTAGTGGCGCGTTCTATTCATGAATTGGGGCCGCGCGCAAACAAACCTTTTATTGCGGTCAACTGCGGTGCCATTCCGCGTGAACTGATGGAAAGCGAATTTTTTGGTCATAAGAAAGGCAGCTTTACAGGCGCACATCAAGATAAATTAGGCTTATTTCAGGCGGCTGAAGGCGGCACTTTATTTTTCGATGAAGTGGCGGATTTACCACTGGATATGCAGGTAAAACTCTTACGTGCAATTCAAGAAAAATCTATACGACCAGTGGGCGCTGCTGAAGAGTTAATTACCGATGTGCGCATACTCTGCGCCACGCACAAACCGCTGGATATAGAGGTAAAAGAAGGCCGCTTCCGCCAAGATTTATTTTATCGACTCAACGTTATTCAATTAAGCGTGGCGCCATTGCGCCAACGCCGTGAAGACATTCCATTGCTGGCCAATTATTTATTGGAAAAAATCGCCAAAGAGATGCGGTTGCCGACACCCAGATTATCAGATGCCGCGCTGGCAACATTAGATGCCTATTCATTCCCCGGTAATGTGCGCGAATTAGAAAATATTTTGGAACGGGCCTTCACACTGTGTGAAAACGCGATAATTGACGGCGATGATTTGCAGCTGCAAGTTTCTGCAACCTATCAAGATGAAACAACCGAAAGGGAGCAGCCAAATCCAACAGCGCTACCCACCTTCACAGAACATAAAAACAATCGCATAGACTACCCTGCACGCTGCGCAGAATATCCCTCATTAGATGATTACTTATTGGATGTGGAAAAAGAAATTCTCTGCGATGCCTTGGAAAAAGTGCGCTGGAATAAAACCTTAGCCGCAAAAAAATTAGGCATTACTTTTCGCTCGTTACGTTATCGTTTACAAAAACTGGGATTGGATGACGAATAAAAATCCCGCCGAAGCGGGATTTTTTTACCAACAAGTACTGGTTGTATCATTATTACTTGCATCTACGGCGGTTTTCGTTCCTGCCTGATCTAAGAAGAAATCCGCACACACAGTATCACTTGCCTGACTACTACCTGCAATCGGCTGAGCCGTTAAGGTATATGTCGTTTGTGTGATATTACTACCAACCGTTACAAAGTAATATTGAGACGTTATTCCCGTTGAAGTTTTCAGCTGATCAGATACCGCGCAGACCACCGTAGAAGACGCCAGATAACTACTGTTTGTGGTGAAGCAGCGCTGCAACTTCATCGCAATATCATTCAAGCTTGCCTTAGCATCGGCACGATGCGTTTTACGAATCGATGACTGGTATGAGGGAATGGCAATAGCCGCCAAAACCCCCAAAATCATTAATGAAATCATCAGCTCAATTAAGGTAAAACCTTTTGCATTTTTCACTCAACTAACCTCGCGTTATTAGCGAACTTGTCGCCACGATATTCTACCCATACCTGTTGTACTAATAGGCGGGTCACTCAATACCTGTGAACTACAAGTACCTTTGATATTACATTCATTCAATATAGTACCCGCACTACTGGTTAACTTCGTTAAATCACCGGGCAAGAAGAAATTCAAATAAGTCCCGCTGTTTGGTAACAATTGTTTCGCAGTACCGAAAACATCGCCCACTCCCACCAATTCCATCAACCAACCAGAGCCGCCAAAACTACAGGCATCTGTGTTTGGTACAATCGTCGAAAATAATAGACGATCGTAAAGTAAGAGAGGCTTGGATACGATTATTTCGCCAGCGGGGAAATCTAAAAACCAACCTTGTTTGGTTGCCCAATTAACAGCCACAGCATTCGCACCAATATCATTCACAGATCTACTCAGCCCATTACTACTGACAGTCATGGTCTTTTGCTGCAAAACAGTCGTTCTATCCGTTGTATAAGTCACGCTAGCATTTTGATCGGCTATGCCATAGAAGCTTTGATGCAATGCCATTTGCGTTGCCGAAATATCATTAGTTTCAATGTATTTACCCGTACCAAAATAAACCATAGTGGCATTATTTTTCTGCGCATTAATACCCAATGTAGGCGCAGCAAAAATTGGCTGTAGGTTATTATCGGGTGATGGTCCTTTCGCAATAAATAACGGCGAACCACTCAATGCTACACCCCAAGAACTTATAGAACTGGAGCTTAAATCGAATTTCCACATGTTTCCAAAGAGATCGCCTGCATAGACATAACTCACCGCACCAGTTGTGGCATTTTGAATAGCAGTGGGGCCAGCCAATCCGTTACTCGCTGTAGCAGCAGCCGTAATGACTTTGCTCTGCGTGTTATCAAAAGGTTTCGCTATATCAATAACAAAAAGTTTTGCCGTACCACCAGCACTGTTGTAACCATTCCCAAAAATAACTTTCCAACCACCCGCAACAGGCGCAATTAAGGGTTTCCCCATAACATTGCCCACGTCGTTTTGATAGGTCGCACCAGTATCTGTATTGATTTCAAACAGCACATTACTACTTGAAAAATTCTTAGGATCAGTAACATCTAAAGCAAATATGCCTGCAGCACCCGCACCTAATGTACCAACCAATATGGTTTTCCAACTACCATTAATGTAAGCATCGCCTACGGCTAAGGGCCCATCAACGGTGTACGTATGAGGTGTTGTAATTCCATAGAACGGCGAAGCAATGGTTGGCAATTTGCTGTAAATCATGGACGGCACGTAAGCAAAAAGCTCACTACCCGTTTGTGCATCTATTGCATGGAGCATACCGTCATTCGCCCCCACATAGACAACATCATTACGTGTTGCTTTGGTTCCTGTTACATAAGCAAGGTACGAACTACTACCATAAGAACTATCTAAATTTTCATAGCCTTGACCTGCTGCACCTGAATAAACAGGTGTGGAGTTTACAATGTCGCCCATTAATTGTTTTACGCCATTATATTGCACCACCTGATTACCATTTGCGTCAGTTGTGTAAGTGGTTTCAGTCCGTGATCTATAACCCGCCACATCATTACCTAATACCCACGACACC
>Ga0075014_100000369_pt1 | contig 12354 bp, 12 predicted proteins | sample AleBraG_ABR_2014_FD_71472 | JGI IMG/M metagenome (GOLD analysis project Ga0075014, IMG submission 71472) | Freshwater sediment microbial communities in response to fracking from Pennsylvania, USA - Alex Branch Run_MetaG_ABR_2014 | ecosystem: Environmental > Aquatic > Freshwater > Creek >... | reverse complement strand
CGGTGACAGCGCCCTCAACTTTCGCGGCACCCTCACCATGTCCGGCTTCCACGTGTACCGATCCCGTCGCAAACACCGGCGCAAGAAATTCCGGAGCCTTGATAAATCCCCCCCCGATCGAGAGCAGTGCCAGAATCACCAGCGGCACAATCATGATCATCGGACTTTCGTGGATACCGCCATGCCCGTGCCCATGGCCATGCGCATCCCCGTGCCCGTGATCGCCAGACTCGAGTTTTCCTCGGTATTCACCAAAGAACGTCATGAACCAGAGCCGGAACATGTAGAACGAAGTAATGAACGCCGTCAGCAGTCCCAGTGCCCACAGAATCTTCGGCCCGTGGGAATAGACCTGCCACAGAATCTCGTCCTTGCTCCAAAAGCCCGCGAATGGTGGAATGCCTGCGATGGCCACCGTTCCCGCCGTCATCACCGCGAAAGTCCACGGAATCTTTTTCCGCAGCCCGCCCATGTTGCGCATGTCCTGCTCGCCGCTCAGCGCGTGAATCACCGACCCCGAGCCGAGGAACAGCAGCCCCTTGAAGAACGCATGCGTCATCAGGTGGAACACGCCCGCCGCGTACGCCGCCGCCCCGCACGCCATGAACATGTATCCCAGCTGCGAAACCGTCGAGTACGCGAGCACACGCTTGATGTCGGTCTGCGTAATACCAATGGTCGCCGCAAAGAACGCCGTCAGCGTCCCGATAATCGCCACCACCGCCAGCGCCAGCGGCGCCTTATCGAAGATCACGTGCGACCGCGCCACCATGTACACGCCCGCCGTCACCATGGTCGCCGCGTGAATCAGCGCCGACACCGGAGTCGGGCCTTCCATTGCATCCGGCAGCCACACGTAAAGCGGAATCTGCGCCGACTTGCCGCAAGCGCCCACCATCAGGAAGATGCCGACCGCCGTCAGCAGTCCAAAACCCGCTTCCGTTGGAAGCTTGCCCACGCCTTCCGCCACCGTCGTGAAATCGAGCGAGCCAAATTTCTGAATCAGCAGAAACAGCGCAATGAGGAACCCGAAATCCCCAATCCGGTTGGTGATGAACGCTTTCTTCCCCGCCGCCGCCGCCGAATCGCGCAGAAAGAAGAACCCGATCAGCAGATACGATGCCAGCCCCACACCTTCCCACCCAATGAACATCAGCAGGTAGTTGTTCGCCAGCACCAGCGTCAGCATGAAAAACATAAACAGGTTCAGGTAGGAGAAGTAGCGGTAGAACCCGCCTTCCTCCCACATGTAGCCGACGGAGTAAACGTGAATCAGAAATCCGACGCCCGTCACCACCAGCAGCATCACCATCGAAAGCTGGTCGAGGTAGAAGGCGAAATCCGCATGAAAACTGCCCGACCGGATCCACGACGCAAGAAGCTCAGTATGAGGAAGCAGTACCGAGCCCGAAAACACCGCCAGCGCCACGCGCGCCGCCCACAGGAACGCCGCCCCGGTGAACAGCAACCCCACCGCCGCCACGACCTGCTTCGGAAACCGCCGCCCGAACAGACCGTTGATAGCCGCGCCGGTCAGCGCTAGCACGGGAATCACCCACAAATTGAAGTTGGGGTTCATAGTTTGAGCAGATTCACCCGGTCCACGTTCAACGTCTCGCGTGTGCGGTAAACAGAAATGATGATCGCCAGCCCCACCGCCGCCTCAGCCGCCGCCACCACCATCACAAAGAACACGAAAACCTGTCCGCTGAGCGCGTGCCACTGCGCCGCAAACGCCACGAACGACAAGTTCACGCCGTTCAGCATGAGCTCAATCGACATGAAAATAGTGATGATGTTGCGTTTGATGAGAAACCCGGTCACGCCGCAGGCAAACAGGATCGCGCTCAGCACCAGGTAATAGGAAAGAGGAATCACTTTTCTTCCTTCCCGTGCTGCGGCTTCTGCGCCAGCACTACCGCGCCCATAATCGCAATCAGGATCAGTACCGAGGTTATTTCAAAGGGCAGCAGAAATTCGCTAAACAGGAGCGTCCCAATCGTCGCCGGCGCGCCATGCGTCGTCGGATCAGCATAGAGCGCAGCCGGGCTCACCGACGGCGAGTTCGAATGCTGAACCACCATCCACGCCACCAGCAACCCGAGCACCGTCACGCCCGGAACGCCGAGAATCATGGCCACCCGGCTGCCGGCGGTGTGTTCTTCTTCCGCCGCATTGAGCAGCATGATGACAAACACGAACAGCACCATGATGGCGCCCGCGTAGACGATCACTTGCACCGCAGCGACAAACTCGGCGCCCAGCAGCAGATACTCGCCCGCCAGCGCCGCCATCACCACGATTAGCGACAGCGCACTCTGAATCGGATGCCGCTGCACCAGCAGGTTGACCGCCCCCGCCACGCAGATCGCTCCGAAAATAAGAAACAATAAAAGATGCAACATTCCGTTATCAGCCCCGCCTGTGCGTCCTCCGCGGCCTTTCTCCGCGTTCTCTGCGGTTAAGAGCTTTCTAAGCTCGCAGCGCGACTACCAGCGCCGTCACCACCACGTTCGCCAACGCCAGCGGCAGCAGAAACTTCCAGCCAAACGCCATGAGCTGGTCATAGCGAAACCGAGGCAGCGTTCCGCGCACCCAGATGTACAAAAATATGAAACAGAAAACCTTAGCCACAAACCAGAAAATCGGCAGCACCGCCCGTACAATCGCCGGCCCAAATACCGGCCCATTCCACCCGCCCAGGAAGAGCAGCGTCGCCAGACATCCGACCGTGACCATGTTGGCGTATTCCGCCATGAAGAACATGGCAAACTTCATTGCGCTGTACTCGGTGTGATAGCCCGCCACGAGTTCCGTCTCCGCCTCCGGCAGATCAAACGGAATGCGGTTCGTCTCCGCATACGCCGCCATCAGGTACACGAAGAAAGCCACAATCTGCCCGCGAAAAATGTTCCAGTGCGGAAGCCAAATAGGGAAGTGTCCGCTCTGCGACTCCACAATCCCGCGCAAGCTGAACGTCCCCGCCATGATGAGCACACCCACCAGCGACAGCCCGAGCGAAAGCTCGTAGCTCATCATCTGCGCGCTCGCCCGCAGCCCGCCCAGCAGCGAATACTTGTTGTTCGACGACCAACCCGCCAGCGCGATCCCGTACACGCCCACCGACGTGATGCCCAGCACCACGAGCAATCCCGTATTGATGTCGGTGATCTGCATCGGGATGGTCAGCCCGAACAGCCGGATCTCGGTGCCAAAGGGAATGACCGCGATCGAACTCAGCGCGAAGGTCACCGCGATAATAGGCGCCGCGATAAACAGCGGCCGGTACACGTGCGGCGGCGTCAGATCCTCTTTCAAGATAAATTTCAGCCCATCCGCCGCCGGCTGCAGCAGCCCGAACGGCCCCACCCGCGTGGGACCCCATCGGTTCTGCATGTGGCCCACGACTTTGCGCTCCAGCCACACGGTGTACGCCACCGCCGTCAGCAGGATGACCACCACCAGCACGATCTTGATGACCGACACCAATATGAAGATCGGAAGACTCAATCTACGCCCTGTTCTTGGAACGCCGTTTTTCCTGCGCCTTCGTTCTGACTCACCTTGCTCTCTTGTCGCTCTCTTTTACGTCTTTGTCATTCCGAGCGAAGCGAGGAATCTGCTGTTCGCCCGCATCGCCTATTCAGTTACGCTGGACCTCTAATCCGCCGCCACTTCTTCCACCGTACGATTCTTGTTCTCCATCACCGAGTTCAACGCCCGCGAATACCGTCCCAGCGTTCCGGAAGTGAACAGATTGTCGTTTGCCGCCAGAATCAATTTCGGATCCTGCGCCGCACCTCCGCCATTCGCGCTCAACGTCGTGTGCTGATCATTGCCCGCCATCAGGTTCAACCGCGAAACCTGGTAACCCGGCACCAGTCGCTGAATCTCATCCAGCGTCGCCGCCGGATCAAACGGGCTGAGCTTCGTTTCCAATCCCTGCGCCTCGAGCCAAACCGCATGCCGATCCGCCTCGCCTGACTGCGCGCCACGCGACTGGCCCATGTCAGCGGCTGTGCCCGCGCCAAACGGCACCAGCTTGCGCACATCGAAGCCCATGCGATCGGCAATGCGCACAATCGTTTCGAAATCACTCTTCGTACCCGTGACCTCGCCCGCCTTCTTCACCAACTGGAGATCGCCCGCCGTGTTCGTCATCGTCCCCGACTTTTCGTAAGCCGAGGCCGCCGGCAGCACCACGTCAGCAATCATCGCCGTTTCTGTCAGGAACATGTCCTGCACCACGAGGAACGTATTCGCGAGCGCATGCGGATCAATCTTCCAGCGGCCAACCGGATTCGCTCCGACCACAACGAGCGCTTTCAGAGACCCTGCCTTCGCTGCATCCACCATCGCCGACAGAGTCAGCCCGGTCGCTTCCGGCAACGCGCCCCACTCCTCGCGGAATTTCGTTGCCTTCGCCAGCGGTGTGTATCCGGGCAGCAGATCGGGGTAGAGCCCCATGTCCGCCGCGCCGCGCGAGTTCGAGTAATCGCTCAGGCAAAGGAACTTGGCGCCGATGCCGAGGCCAAACGTCACCAGCGCGCCAATATCGCCGCCGCGCACTTCCGATCCAAAAACAATGACTAGATCTCTCTCACCGCGCAGCTTGTCGCGCAGCGCACTCCAGTGGCCCGCGTCCCCGCCAAGCGCGCCCGCCGCCGCGTCATCCCCCGCCAGGTACGCCGCAACTTTACCTTCAGCCCCCACCGGAATCTGCTGGAACGCTGCTGCCTGCCGCCGCAATTTAATCAGCGCAGTATTGACCACATACAGCCGCGCATGATGCAGCCGAACGTTATTTCGAATCTGATACGCCACCAGCGGATGCTGCTCCGTCGGATCGTTCCCAATCAGCAGGATCGCCGGTGCGTTATACAAATCGCGCATCGATGCCGTTGCTTCCGGCTTGCCCGCCAGCGCCGCCGCCAGGGCAGGGAAGTCCGCCGTCCGCTGATGATCAATGTTGTTGGTCTGCAGCACCACTCGTGCAAACTTCTGCAGCAGAAAATTCTCTTCATTGGTGGTGTGATTCGAACCCACCACGCCAATCGCCGCTCCGCCGTTCTGGTCGCGCACTTCCGCCAGTCGCTTGCCCACGAGTTCCAGCGCCTCATCCCAGGTCGCCGGCGTCAGCTTGCCGTGCTTCTTGATCTTTGGCTGCGTCACGCGCTGCTCGTGATGCGAAAAGTCGAACGCGTACCGTCCCTTCATGCACAAAAAGTCGTTGTTGATCCCGCTCTTGTCGCGGTTATCGCCGCGCACAATCTCCGAGCCCGTATCGCAGCGCCGCACACCCAACGTCGTCTTGCAGCCGTCGCCACAGTGCGTGCACACCGTGCCCACGTGATTCATCTCCCAGGGCCTGGTCTTGTAGCGATACGCCCCCGAAGTCAGCGCGCCCACCGGACAAATGTCGATACACATGCCACACTCTTCGCATTCCAGGTGGTCGCCCTTGTTGGGCGCAATCACCGAGACCACGCCGCGGTTCTGCACGCCCAGCGCCGCCACATCCATAGCCTCGTTACACACCCGCACGCAGCGGTAGCACAGAATGCAGCGCGGCCGGTCAAAGTACACCACCGGCGACCATTGCTGCTCTTCCCGGTGATTCTTGATCTCGATGTACTTCGATTCCGCTGCCCCGTAGGAGAACGTCATGTCCTGCAGTTCGCACTCGCCGCCCGCATCACACACTGGGCAGTCCAGCGGATGGTTGCCGAGCAGCAGTTCCACCATCGACTTGCGCGCCTGCCGCACTTCATCCGAGTCGGTCGTCACGGCCATCCCCTCGGTGATCACGGTCGTGCAAGCCGTCTGCAGCTTGGGCATCTTCTCGATCTTCACCAGGCACATGCGGCAAGCGCCCTGCAGCGACAGGTTGGGGTAGTAGCAGAACGCGGGTATTTCGATCCCCGCCGTCTTGCAGGCTTCGATCAGCAGCGTCCCCGCCGGAGCTGCCACCTTCTTACCATCGACCGTAATGTTCACGTCAGGCATAAATGCGATCTTGTAATTTCGTGATTTGGTGATTTTGTAATCTGAAACTCGTTCGAACCAGCGCCTTTAAATTACAAAATTACCCGATTACAAAACCACCAATTCCTAATGGCTCAGCACCGGCAACTGTTCCACCGTCCCCGCCGGAGCAAACGGACACGGCTTGCCTTCCAGGTGATCCTCGAATTCTTTGCGAAACTTCTTCACGATGGAAATCGTCGGCATCGCCGCCGCATCGCCCAGCGGACAGAACGTCCGTCCCAGCATGTTCTCCGCCAGGTACTGGATGTTGTCGATGTCCTTGCGCACCCCTCCGCCCGCATGAAAACGGTTGAGCGTCTTCTTCAGCCAGTCCGTACCCTCGCGGCACGGGATGCACCACCCGCAACTCTCGTGCTGGTAGAACTTCATGATGTACTGCGCGAAGCGCACCATGCAGGTGGAGTCGTCAATCACCACCACGCCGCCCGAGCCCAGCATCGAACCTGCCTTCATCAGGCTGTCAAAGTCCATCCCTACATCAATCTCGTCCGCCGTCAGCACCGGCGTCGACGATCCGCCCGGCACCACCGCCTTCAGGCTCTTCCCGCCAGGAATCCCGCCGCCCACTTCGTAAATCATCTTCTTCAGGTTGTAACCCAGGGGCAGCTCATACACGCCCGGCTTCTTCAGGTGGCCACTCAAGCAGAACAACCGCGTGCCGCCGTTCTTCGGTGTTCCAAGACCGGCAAACCATTCACCTCCGCCGAGAAGGATGTGCGGCGCATTGGCCAGCGTCTCCACGTTATTAATGACCGTGGGACAACCCCACAAACCGACTACTGCCGGGAATGGCGGGCGAATGCGGGGAATGCCGCGTTTGCCTTCGAGGGATTCCATCAGCGCCGACTCTTCTCCGACCTCATAGGCTCCTGCGCCACCGTGCCAGTACACATCAAAGTTGCGGCCCGTGCCGAAAATGTTCTTGCCCAGGAACCCGCGCGCATAGGCGTCCTGGATCGCCTTCTGCATGATGTTCGAGAGGTAGCGATACTCGCCGCGGATGTAGATATACCCGCTCTGCGCATTCACGGCCTGGCCGGCGATCATCACCCCTTCGATCACCGAGTGTGGATCGTGTTCCAGAATCAGGCGATCCTTGCAAGTCCCCGGTTCGCTCTCGTCGCCGTTGCACAGGATGTATTTCGGCTTGGGCGAGTCCTTAGGCACAAACGACCACTTCATCCCGGTAGGGAAGCCGGCGCCCCCGCGCCCACGCAGATTCGACGCCTTCACCTCATTGATGACGGCGTCCGGCGTCATGCCCAGCGCTTTCTGCACCGCCCGATAGCCGTCCAGTTCGACGTAGCGGTCAATATTGGCCGCACCTTTGCCGAAGCGTTTCGAGACGACCCTTACCTCGTCGGGATGTGAGACCAGATCAGCCATGAGACCAGTTTGTAATTTTGTGATTTGGTAATTTCGTAATTTGAGATGGTCCAAACGCCAAATTTACAAAATTACCCGATTACCAAATTACAAAATCACTGCGTTCCTTTTTTCTTGTACCCGTCCAGAACCTCGTCCACCTTTTCCGTGGTCAGGTTCTCGTGAAAGTCGTAATTCACCTGCAGCGCCGGAGCCCAGCTGCACGCTCCGATGCACTCAACCTCTTCCAGCGAAAACAGCCCATCCGGCGTCGTCTGCTTGTGCCCGATACCCAGCTTCTTCTGGCAATGGTGATAAAGCTCATCCGCTCCGCGCAGAATGCACGCTATATTGGTACACACCTGGACGTTGTACTTGCCGCGCGGCTTGGTGGTCAGCATCGAGTAGTAGCTGACCACGTTGCGCACCTCGAGCTCCGTCAGGTCGAGACGCTGCGCCATTTCTGCAATCACTTCGTCGCTCAGATGCCCGATCTCATCTTGCGCATAGAGCAGCGAAGGCACCAGCACCGACCGCTTTGTCGGATAGTGCGTCAACATCTCCGTGAACCGCTGTTCGAATTCTTCAGAGAAACGCATGTTCTACCTGTCAATCTCGCCGAGAACGATATCAATGCTTCCGATAGCCGCCACCACATCGGCCAGCAGCCTGCCTTCAATCATCTTTGACAGCAGCTGCATATTCGCAAAAGACGGCGTCCGCATGTGCACACGATACGGTTTTGCCGTTCCGTCGCTAACCACGTAATACGCCATCTCTCCCCGCGGCGACTCAATCGCCTGGTACACCTCGCCCGGCGGAACCGTGAACCCTTCCGTAATGATCTTGAAGTGGTAGATGAGCGATTCCATCTGCGTCTTCATCTTCTCGCGGTCCGGCAGCACAACTTTCGGCGCATCCGCCTTCACCGGACCTTCCGGCATCCCCTTCAGCGCCTGGTTGACCATGCCGATGGACTCGCGCAGTTCCTGCACCCGACACAGATACCGCGCGTACACGTCGCAATCCTGCGACACCGGCACTTTGAACCTGAAATTCTCATATCCCGTGTAAGGCATGTCGCGCCGCAGATCAAGATTCACGCCGCTCGCGCGCAGCGTCGGCCCCGTCGCCCCCAGCGCAATCGCGTCCTCTGCCGTCAGAATGCCAACCCCCTTCGTCCGCATCCTCCAGATCGGGTTGTTGGTCAGCAGGTTCTCGTACTCGTCCACCTTCTCCGGGAACCGATCCGCAAACGCCTTCACCCGCTCGAAGAATCCCAGCGGCGGCTCCAGCGCAAGCCCGCCAATACGGAAGTACGAAGTCATCATCCGCTGGCCGGAGACCATCTCGAACAGCCGCAGAATGTCTTCCCGCTCGCGGAAGCAGTACAAGAACACCGTCATCGCCCCGATATCGAGCGCATGTGTACCCAGCCACACAAGGTGCGAATTGATCCGCGTCAACTCATTCAGCATCACCCGCACCCACTGCGCTTTCGGCGGAATCTCCAGCCCCAGCAACTTCTCCACCGCCAGCACGTAGCACAGGTTGTTCGACAGCGGACACAAGTAATCAATGCGATCGGTGAGCGGAACCACCTGCTGGTAGAACTTCGCTTCGCAGGTTTTCTCGATCCCTGTGTGCAGGAACCCGATATCCGGCATCACCCGCACCACGGTCTCGCCGTCAATCTCGAGCACCAGGCGCAGCACCCCGTGCGTCGACGGATGCTGCGGCCCCATGTTCAGGATCATGGTGCGATCCTGGCCGGGCTCTAAAACAGGCGTGGGTGAGAGATGCGCCATCAGCGGTATCCCTCCACCGGATAATCCTTGCGCAGCGGATGCCCTTCCCAATCCTCGGGCATCATGATGCGCCGCAGGTAGGGATGCCCTTCGAAGCGAATCCCAAACAGATCGAACACTTCCCGCTCCGGAAAATTCGCCGAACCCCACACCGGCACCACCGACGGCAAGGTAGGATTCCCGCCCGAAAGCCGTGCCTTCAGCCGCACCCGCGCCTTCTTCGGAATCGACAACAGGTGATAAACCACCTCAAACCGCGGCTCATTCGGATTCCAATCCACCGCCGTCACGTCTTCCAGAAAGTTAAAAGGGAACTGCGCGTTGTCGCGCAAGACTGAGCAGGCTTCGCGGATGAGCCCCTGCCGTACCACAATGGTCAATTCGCCGCGGTCGAGCTTCGCCGACTCCACCGCCGACGCGTTCCAGGTCAGCAGCTTGGCCAGGGCTGGCTGCTCCTTCAGTTGCTCAATGTCAGTAATTACCGGCGCCAGCGCCATCTACACATCGCCCCTTCTAGCCGTCGGCTGATTCCAGTCGAGCACGCCTTTCTTCCATACGTAAAAAAGGCCCACCAGCAGGATGGCGATATACAGCAGCATCTCCCAGAACCCGAACATCTTCAGTTGCTTCAGCACCACAGCCCAGGGATACAAAAACACGGCCTCAACATCGAACAGAATGAAGAGCATCCCCACCAGGTAGAACTTGACGGTGAAGCGTCCGCGCGTGTCCCCCGTCGGCGTCATGCCGCACTCATAGGCCGACATTTTGGCTTTCGTCGGCCGCCGCTTGCCAACCAGGGTCGAGAGCAGGACAATCGCTACGGCAATCACCGACGCCACCAACATGTGGATCAGGAGAGGCAGGTAGCGGGCGAAGTAATTGTCCGGCATAAGTTGGGTAGCTATAATTCCTGCAAAGGTTTACAGAGGAAACTAACTAGATTATTTTTCGCGGGCGCAGGTGTCAAGCTTGGAAGGCGCCGCCGATGTGGATTTTCCGCCCGCAAAGCACGCGCCAAGCCGATTTCCGGGAGACGAGCGCATGATTTTTGGCTTCAACACTGACGTCAAGCACGGAGACACCGTCTACCACGTGCAAACCGAGGCCCGTTCCACCGAGCAGAGTCTGCAAACTCAGGTCTTCGTCCGCGGCCGCTGCATTGGCAAGCGTGCTCGGCCGTATAAAGACCTCGCCGCCGCCCCCGGGTTCTCCGAAAGCCAGATCGAGCAACTCCTGCGCGACCAGCACAAACTCGTTTCCGACGCCGCCCGCGAAGGCAAAGCCGAAGCTGTCCTCGACAGAGAGGCAACGCCTGAAACCCTGGCCGCAGTGAAGGAGCTGGACCTCGAGTGGCTAAACGCCGAGAACGTCTACCCCGAGGGCCAACTGCGCCTGCAACTCCGCGTGACCGACGGCGGCAACGGAGCCGGCGGCGCCCGCCTCACCTCCCGTGTCAGCCGCACCGGCCAGGATCCGCTCTACACCCAGGTCGTTACCGACGAAACCGGCGCCGCCGAAATGAAGATCGCTCTCGAAGAAGCCGCCCTCGCCGAAGCCACCATCCTGGTGCAGGCCACGCACGACGGCCGTACCGCCACCCGCAAGTTTCAGCTGCGCAAGATGGGAGCGTAACCGGCCTCGCGCCTTGGGAGCTGCAGAAACGTTTCGTATCAGGGCATCGCTTTAGCGATGCCGCAAAAAGTCTCGAGATCTATCGCGCCTTTGGGCGCTACGGTTCGTAGATCTAACCCATGAAGCTCATCCTCAACGGCGAAGACCGCGAATTCGACAACGTCCCCACCCTGGCCGTGCTCATCGAAAAGCTCGGCATGAAGTCCGACCGCGTCGCGGTCGAACGCAACCGCACCATCGTCCCCCGCGCTGAGTGGGCCAGCACGCAACTCGCCGAAGGCGACCGCCTCGAAATCGTGCAGTTCGTCGGCGGTGGCTGCTACCTGCCCCGCTAGCAGCGGATTCCTGCGACTCTCCCCGCCCGGAAAAGCGTACAATCCTCCGCACTCTTGAAAGCGCCGAGAAACAACCGTTTCCGGCGAGTTGCGCGAGGTCCCAATGGAGAAATCCAATTCGCTCTCTCCCGTTGGCCACTACAACGCCAACTACGGCAACTTTCAAACGGACTTGTACGCCCAGATTCGTCAGGAAGCCTTTGGCGAGGACATCGGCCAAAACAGTTGGCTCACCGCCGACGAGCTGGATCGTTTCCTGCGCTGGCTCGAGCTTTCTCCGGACAAGACCCTGCTCGACGTAGCTTGCGGAGCCGGAGGCCCCGCGCTCCGTATCGCCGCCGCCACCGGCTGCTCGGTGATCGGCGTTGATGTTCACGAGCAGGCGATCAAGACGGCCAACTCCCTTGCCGTCGAGCGGAGCTTGGCCGGCCGCACCGAGTTTCGCACGATCGATGCCACGGGCCCGCTGCCCTTCGCCGACGCCACCTTCGACGCCATCACCTGCATCGACTCTATCAACCACCTCCCCGACCGCCCCCATGTCCTCGGAGAATGGTCCCGCTTACTGAAGCCGGGCGGACGCCTGCTCTTCACCGACCCCATTACCGTGACTGGCGAACTCACGAGTGCAGAAATCGCGATCCGCAGTTCCGCAGGCTTCTATCTTTTCGTCCCTCCCGGCTATGACGAGCGCCTGATTGCTCAGTGCGGATTGCGCTTGCTGCTTTGTGAAGACGTCACCGCCAACATGGCCAGGATTGCCCAGGCTCGGCACGACGCCCGCGCCGCCAGAAGCGCCGCTCTGCGCGAAATCGAAGGCGATCCTGCCTTCAACCAGCAGCAGGAGTTCCTTGCTGTCGCCGCCCGCGTCGCCCGTGAACGCCGCCTTTCCCGCTTCGTTTATGTTGCTACCAAGTAGGCGCCCTGAAACGCATGCAGAACAAATTGCACAATATGGCTTCTGCGCAGAAAGCAATTTCGTGATCGAGACGGAAACCGACACCGAAACCACCGATGTAGGCCAGCGCGCCAGACGGCGGATCGCCTATCGTCTGCTGCCCTTTGTTTTTCTCGTCTACATCGTCAACATCATTGACCGCGTCAACGTGTCCTTCGCCAACCTTCACATGAGCTCCGATCTCGGCTTCAGCGACCGTGTCTAC
>Ga0075014_100000366_pt1 | contig 12370 bp, 8 predicted proteins | sample AleBraG_ABR_2014_FD_71472 | JGI IMG/M metagenome (GOLD analysis project Ga0075014, IMG submission 71472) | Freshwater sediment microbial communities in response to fracking from Pennsylvania, USA - Alex Branch Run_MetaG_ABR_2014 | ecosystem: Environmental > Aquatic > Freshwater > Creek >... | reverse complement strand
AGTATGAACACCGTATGCCACGGTGCGGCCACGCGACGAAAGCTATCCGACCGTGGTTCCGCTGCCATTTCAGTTTCGATGAAGAGCTCCTCGCCGCATACCGATGCAGGTGACCCGCAGCCGCTTCAGAGTACTGGCTGCGGTATTTGGGCGCATGACCGGCAGATAGGTCACATGTACTCCAATCTGTTGATGATTTGACTCCCACTCTCCCGCTGGGCTAGCCTCTAGCTGTCCCAACCTCATGCGATCTCATTGCAAGTTATTCATTCTGCTGCTCTTGATATCAGGCGCCCCGCGAGGTTTCGGAGCGCGTCTGGTTCCGGTCGAGGCCCCTCGGGCCATGGTGGCCAGTGTTCGAGCGTCGGCCTCGCGGGCCGGAGTGCAAATAATGAAGGCGGGCGGGAACGCCGTCGACGCTGCCGTCGCCGTCGGTTTTGCGTTGGCGGTGGTGCATCCGCAGGCGGGGAATTTGGGTGGCGGCGGCTTCATGTTGATTCGCCTGGCGGATGGCAAGACGCATTTCATTGATTACCGTGAGAAGGCGCCGGCGGCGGCCACGACGAACATGTATCTGGACGCTCAGGGAAATGTCATTGAAGACGCCAGCACGGTCGGCTACAAAGCGGTCGGAGTGCCGGGCTCGGTTGCAGGCATGGTGTACGCGGAAAAGAAATACGGCAAGCTGTCGCTCGAGCAGGTGATCGCTCCGGCGATCAAGCTGGCCGAGGCAGGTTTTGGTCTTACTGGAGACGACGCCAAGGATTTGCGGGACGATAAACACCTGGCCCAGTTTCCCGAGTCACGGCGCATCTTTCAGCGCGATGGGAACTATTACAAAGCTGGCGAGGTGTTCAAACAGCCGGACCTGGCGCGCACTTTGAAACGGATCGCCGCTAATCCTGACGAGTTCTATCATGGAGCGATGGCACGCGAACTGGCGGCGTCCATGCAGAAAGGCGGGGGCCTGATCACGGTTGACGATCTGGCGCAGTATGAGGTGAAGGAGCGCGAAGCGGTGTGCGGGTCGTACCGCGGATACGACATCATCAGTGCACCCCCGCCGTCGTCGGGTGGGATCGCGCTGATCGAGATCCTGAATATTCTCGAGGGCTACGACCTCGCGAAATTCAGAGGCCGGACGACACCCGCCGTACACCTGACCCTGGAAGCTTTCCAGCGCGCGTTCTTTGATCGAGCGGAGTTTATGGGCGATCCGGATTTTTCCAACATTCCCGTGGCCCAGCTCATCGACAAACGATATGGTACGGCCTGGCGGGAATCGATCAATCCCGCGCACGCCAGCGTCAGTAAGGATTTGATCCGGCCCGCGATCTTCAGCCAGCTCGAACAATACGCGGCGGCGCATTTTCCGCCCGGCGCTGTGGCGAAACCGAATCATACGACGCATTACTCCGTGGTCGATCCGGAAGGGAATGCGGTCGCAACGACTACTACGCTGAACGATACGCTCGGTTCTCGGGTCACCGCCGAGGGGCTGGGTTTTCTAATGAACGACGAGATGGACGACTTCGCCGCCAAGCAGGGCGTACCGAACATGTTCGGACTGATCCAGGGGCCGGCGAATGCGATTGGGCCGGGCAAGCGTCCGCTTTCCGCCATGACCCCAACCATCGTGCTGAAAGACGGTAAGCTGTTTCTGGTGCTAGGCTCGCCGGGCGGCCCGCGCATTATCACTACCGTGGCCAACATTTTGATGGGAGTAGTCGACTATGGAATGAACATTCAGGAGGCAGTCGACACGCCGCGCTTTCATCAGCAGTGGCTGCCGGACGTGGCCAGCTTGGAGCAGGGATTTCCTCCTGATATCGTCAAGGGATTGGAAGGAATGGGCCACCGCATCGAGTTCGGAGAAGAGGAATCAGGTACACGTGAGCCCTATTGGAGCGACGGCGAGTGCATCATGGTGGACCCGAAGCGGGGAACGCGCCTGGGCGCCAGCGACAAGCGCAATGGCGGAAGAGCGATCGGATTCTAGCTTCGGCAAGGTGGTTCGTGGAGTAATCAGAGCCAAACATGCTTAAGGCAATATCCACTTACGTGTACGTGAAAGAGCGGCTGCATCCTGGCCTGCTGGACGGCTTGGTGCGAGGCGGGGCGCAGGCAATCGAAATTTTTGCCGCGCGACAGCACCTCGACTATGCCAATCGCAAACAGCATGTGCGCGAAATTGCGGATTGGTTCCAGAACAGCGGCGTGCCTCTTCATTCCATTCATTCGCCCATGTACGCCGATTACGCAGGAGGCCGCACCGGCGCGCCGCCGGTGAATGTGGCCGCGACCGACCGGGCGCAGCGGATCGAAGCCATGGATGAGATCAAGCGAGCGATCGAAGTGGCCGAGCAAATTCCTTTTCGCTTCCTGGTGCAGCACATGGGAACCAGCGGCGAGTCGTTTGACGATCGCAAGTTCGAAGCGGCGATGACTTCGATGGAGCACTTGCGCGCGTTCGCCAAGCCGCTGGGAGTGCGCATCCTGCTCGAGAATATTCCCAACGAGTTGTCTACGCCCGACAAGCTGGTGGAGTTTATCCAAATCACGCACTTCGACGACATCGGCGTATGTTTCGATTTCGGCCATGCCCATATCATGAGCAACGTGGCTGAGGCATTCGAAATCTTGAAACGCCATATCCATTCGACGCACGTCCATGACAATGCCGGGGACCGCGACTCACATCTGTGGCCTGGAGCCGGAACCATCAACTGGAACGAAGCGATGGAGTTGCTGCGTTCGGCGCCGAATACGCCGCCCCTGCTGCTGGAGATTGAAGCGGACGAAAAAGTGAACCCGGTGGAAAAGATGAGCAAGGTACTTGCGGATTTGGTAATTGAGTAATTTCGTGATTGGGTAATTTGGAAAGCGGCTGTGAGCTAGGCGCTTATCCAATTCCCCAATTACGAAATTGCCCAATTTCTCAATGGTCCTATGTCATCTCCCATAACCACGATTTCCGATATCGGCAAGCATGAAGGTCAGACCGTCACCATCCGGGGCTGGCTTTACAACCTGCGGGAGAGCGGAAAACTGCTTTTTCCACAATTTCGTGACGGCTCCGGATTGATTCAGGGCGTGGTGCCGAAGAATGCCGTAGCTCCCGAAGTGTTCGATGCGGTGAAGGGATTGACGCAGGAATCGAGCGTGATTGTCGAAGGCAAGGTCCGGGCCGACAAACGCGCCCCGGGCGGGTATGAGCTCGATGTGTCGGGAGTGCAGGTGGTGCAGCGAGTTTCCGAGAACGATCCCTATCCGATTTCGCCGAAGGAGCACGGCGTCGAATTCCTGATGGAGCACCGGCACCTGTGGGTGCGGTCGCAACGCCAGGCGTCAATCCTGAGGGCCCGCGCTGAAATCATCAAGGCGGCGCGTGATTTTTTTGATGAGCGCGGCTTCACCCTGACCGATCCGCCCATTCTTACACCCGCCGCGTGCGAGGGCACGTCGACACTCTTTCCGGTCAATTACTTTGAAGAGCAGGCATTTCTCACCCAGTCCGGACAGCTTTATATCGAAGCGACCGCCATGGCACTGGGCAAAGTGTACTCGTTCGGGCCGACTTTTCGGGCGGAAAAATCCAAGACGCGGCGGCATCTTACGGAATTCTGGATGGTCGAACCAGAGGTCGCTTATGCCGATCTCGACGATCTCATGGATCTGGCCGAAGGTTTGATCAGCTTCATAGTGAAGCGCTGCCTGGAGCGGCGGCGCAGCGATCTACAAATCATTGGCCGCGATGTCACCAAGCTGGAGAAGGTTGAGGCCCCATTCCCGCGTATTACTTACGACGACGCAGTAAAGATGCTGCAGGAAGCTCACGCCAAGGGCGCTCTGGAAAATAAGTTCGAATGGGGCGGCGACCTGGGATCGCCGGATGAAACTTACATTTCGTCACAGTTCGAGAAGCCGGTCATGGTGCATCGTTATCCCGCGAAGGTAAAAGCGTTCTACATGGAGCCTGATCCCCAGCGCCCCGACTTGGCGCTGTGCGTAGACGTGCTGGCGCCGGAAGGACATGGAGAGATTATCGGCGGATCGCAGCGCATGGCCTCCTACGATCTGCTGGTGCAGCGAATTCACGAGCACGGCCTTCCCGAAGAAGCCTTCAAGTGGTACCTTCACCTGCGCAAATTTGGCAGCGTGCCGCACGGCGGCTTCGGCATGGGAATTGAACGTGTCGTGGGCTGGATCTGCGGACTGGAGCACGTGCGGGAGACGATTCCGTTCCCCCGGATGTTGAATAGACTCTACCCCTGATCTTTCACCGCCGAGCACAGAGAGAGCGCCCAGGGTGCAAGGGAAAAACCATCTCGATCGCATTACTCGGCGGGTAAGAATAATGTTCAAAGCTAGCTAAGACTTATGGCGCCAGCAAATACATCTTCGTCCAACATCGTTCCCAAGAAAATTCGAGTGATTGGGGTCCCACTTGATCTGGGACAATCGCGCCGCGGTGTGGACATGGGGCCTTCGGCAGTGCGGGTGGCCGGCCTGGAGGCGCGGCTGGAAGAACTGGGGCATGTGGTGGAGGATGCGGGAAATATTTCCGTGGCCATCGCGGAACAGAAGAAGGCAGGCGATCCATCGGCCAAATATCTGAAAGAAATTACCTCCACCTGCACCAAGAACGCCGAGTTGGTGATAAAGACATTAGAAGCTGGCATGGTTCCGCTAGTCCTGGGCGGGGACCACTCGGTGGCGGCGGGCACGGTGGCTGGTGTCGCCGAGTTCTATCGCCGCCAGAACCAGAAGATTGGACTGATCTGGATTGACGCGCACACCGACATCAACACTCCCGATAGCTCACCCAGCGGGAACGTCCACGGCATGCCTTTGGCCGCCACCATGGGTTTGGGGCCTCCCGAATTGGCCAACATTTTCAATTTCTCCCCCAAGGTGAAACCGGAGAACTGTGTGCTGGTGGGCGTGCGCGACATCGATGCCATCGAGAAGGAGAATGTCCGCAGGGCCGGCATCGGCGTTTTTACCATGCGCGATATCGACGAGCGCGGCATGCGTACCGTCATGGAAGAGGCGCTGCGCATGGCCGGGCGCGGCACCGCTGGCTATCACGTTTCTCTCGACATGGACTGGATCGATCCTGAAGACGCGCCCGGGGTGGGTACTCCAGTCCGCGGTGGCGCGACTTATCGCGAAGCTCACCTGGCGATGGAGATCATCGCCGACCATGGCCGCATGCTCAGCTTTGAAATCGTCGAAGTGAATCCGGTGATTGATGAGCACAATCGCACGGCGGATTTGGCGGTCGAGCTGGCGCAGTCGGCGTTTGGCAAGAAAATCCTGTAAAGCAGGAAACCAGCGGCCCGGTTCTAACTACGCCGTCTCCAGCTTTGCCACGTTTTCCAGGCCACGCTCTTTGGTCTCAATCTCGCGGATGCGGAACTTCTGGATCTTCCCTGTCACCGTCATCGGAAACTGCTCCACGAAGCGCACATATTGCGGAATCTTGAAGTACGCGATCTTTCCCTCGCAAAACTTCCGGATCTCTTCCTCGGTCGAGTTTTCTTCCGCCTTCAGCCGAATCCACGCCACCACCACTTCTCCCAGGCGCTCGTCCGGAATTCCCACCACCTGCACCTCTGCCACCTTGGGGTGGGTGTACAAGAACTCCTCCAACTCCCGCGGATAGACGTTCTCGCCGCCGCGAATGATCACGTCCGTGGCCCGCCCGGTCAGGTGGATGTACCCGTCTTCCCGCATCACGCCAATGTCTCCGGTGTGCAGCCATCCTTCCGCATCAATGGCCCGCGCCGTTGCCTCCGGTTCGCAGTCGTATCCTTTCATCACCATGTAACCGCGGGCGCAGACTTCGCCTTGCTCTCCGGTCGGCACGGTTTGTCCATCCAGCAGTGAGACAATCTTCATCTCCGTACACGGCAGCGCCTTTCCGATAGTGGATACCCGTAGCTCCACCGGATCATCCGGCGTCGACATGGTCACTACCGGCGTGCTCTCTGTCTGCCCATAGCCGATGGTCAGTTCCGAGCAGCCCATCTCGCACATAACGCGTTTCATCACTTCCACCGGACAGGGCGCGCCCGCCATCATCCCCGTGCGCAGGCTGGACAAGTCGTAGGACTTGAAATCCGGTAGTCCCAGCTCGGTGATAAACATGGCCGGAACGCCGTAAAGCGCTGTGGCCCGCTCCGCCTGTACTGCCTGAAGCGTGGCGCGCGGATCGAACGTCCAGTTTGGCATGATGATGGCCGCGCCGCTCGCGAGGGCCGACATAGTGCCGATCACGCACCCGAAACAGTGATACATCGGCAACGGCACACAGATGCGATCACGCTCCGTGAAACGCATGCCCTGCGCCAGCAGTTTCCCATTGTTCACCTTATTGCGATGGGTCAGCATCACTCCCTTCGGCTGTCCCGTGGTTCCCGATGTGTACTGAATGTTGGCTATATCTTCCGGCTCCACGGGCTCGCTGATTTCGGCCGACGCGGTCAGCAACTCCTCCCAGCAATCCGTGTCAAAAAAGATCACCTGCTGCAGACTCAAGCCCGGCCCGGAGCGGGCCTGGTAAAGGATCTGCGCATAATCCGCTCTCGCGTCCCGCTCCCACAGGAACAAGACCTTCATCCGTGACTTCTGCAGTGTGAAGGCAAGTTCGTGAGTGCGATATGCCGGATTCACATTGACCAGCACCGCTCCCGCACACGCACACGCCAGGTGCACCAGCACCCACTCGGCACAGTTCGTGGACCACAGCCCCACGCGATCTCCGCGCCGTATTCCGAGCGACGCCAGCCCGCGCGCGACTGCGTCCGCCGCATCACGCAGTTCGCGCCAGGTGTAGCGCTTTGATTGATGACAGGAAACCAGGGCCAGGCTATCGCCCCAGCGTTCAACGGCTCGATCGAGCACCTGCCCGATGGTCAACTCCCACAGCTCCTGGTCGGGACCACGTGAGTAGCTGAGCATGACGCCGCCCCCGCTTGTGCTGGTAAGCGCCCAGCATCGGTTATGAGCGACGCTATGGTACTAGATTCTTGCTCCTGGTTGAATAATGCCTGGAAAAACAGCGTAAGGAGGCACGCCCTGTGCCCGCAACTGGCTGACATTTCCTTTACAAGAAAATAACACCTGCCTGACACCCGCCCCTTTGCCCCTTGCTAACTTGCCAACTGGAACTCCCGATTGGAGAAGATCATGAAGATAATTTCTGTGTTGTTGCTGACGATAGTATGCCTGGGATGCAGATAGGCTCCCCCCAGGCGATGGCGCCGCAGCCTGGAGTCATGCCCGCAGTCTCGCAGCTTGTACCGAACACTGCGAATTCCGGCGACCCCCAGTTCACGCTGTTTCCGGTCGGCCCCTGGAACCAGTTCCAACCCTCTGCGCGAGTGCGCCAGTTGATGGAAATTTCGAAGCGACCGAAACCTACTGCCACTCGTAATTTCATCTAAAATTCCACAGCCCGGCCGCTTCCAACAACTTGGGTTTGACTCCCCTTCAGACGCGGAAGAGACTAGCCCGGCCAGCGGTCTGCGAAGCAAGAATAGGAAGATACTAGCAACTAGAAAGGACACGTCTGCGGTGCTGCAGTTGTTCAGACTCGAAGGGCGCAGTTTCGGTCGCGGCCGCATCCGTGCAGCACAGATTCTTCATGCGCTAGGGCGCGCTTCCCATGCACGGGGGAATTTCAATCGAGACGGGTTGGGTAAGCTCGGTGTAGTCCATTTTCATGGTCCGGCCTGCCTGGGGATTCCCCATTTCCAGGCGAAGGGGCAAACCCGTGTCCTTGGCGACCAGTAGATGGATCGTGCCCTGGGTCTTCTCATTGTCGTACGCATAAAATTCGTAGGCGGCGGCCGCCTGGCCATTCACCACCTCATCGCCGATCGGATGCAGGTCAGTAAGCTGGGTCCTGGGTTGCGACGAGTTCTCCCCCGATGGCTTGGGCGCGGCCTGGCATTGCCACGAGAACATGTCTCTTGCCTTTTTCATCAATCGGGGAGCTTCCACATGCGCCACGGCCAGTTGAGCCGCCTCGATCCCGGCGCCGATTGCGCCCATGGGGCCCTCGGCGGCGGCGTGAGCGATGGACATGGCAGCTTGCCGATCCAACATCGCCAACTGCATGGCCAGCCGGTCTTCCGCCAGTTTCAAATAGCGTGGCACCGCCGGCGACGTGATCAGCCGCGCCGCCCGCCCATCTCGTACCACGGAACGGATTTCCCAATCGTCGATGGTTCCCTTCACATCCGTGGCCGGCATGCGCATGTGCATGACAAATTGCCGCATGCCGCCCTGAACCGTTAGTTCGCCGGGGCTCATACCAAGTCCCTGGGCGGCCATCTGCGCGAATTTCGGATCGGTGGATTCCATGGTCATCACCATGTGGTACGCAGGGTGCGCCTCCAGGAGCGCGAAGGAGGCATACAGCGGACTGTCGAGTGGAACCGGCACCCCTGGGCGCGACGAAGAGGGGACTGAGGGTCCCGCCGGGGCACCTCCGCTGCCAGGCCTTTCAGTTCTTCTTCGGGCCATGGCCGCCTCCATTTGCGCGCGCGCGGCAGGAGGCATTTGCGACATCATCTGTGACATGTCCGGCATTCCCGGTTGCGAACTTGCGCCTGACGAAGTATCGGGAGATGTATCGGGCGTAGCCGTGTTGTCGGCAACCGGCGGTGCCGCATCCTTTTTCTTCGACTCCGCAGCCAACATAGCGCGGACCACTATACTGCTGACTCCGGCCTGGCTCAGCGCCTGCAGTCCGGAGGAAGAGAGATCGAACTGAGTGTCGCTGGTGGCGATGGCACTCACTATGGTGGCTTCCGGCAACCCGGCTTTCACCATCTTCACCACGTCGTTGTTGGTTAGCGGGGAATTCTTCTGCTGCGCCGTCAGAATGGTTCCGCTCAGGAGCAGCGCTGTTACGAGACCCGTCCACTTTAGCAGTCGCATTACACACCTCGTTTGGCGACAGACTTTATTGCAGGAAGCACTTCCCAGCAGTTATTTGTCGAGGGAGTTCTCAGAGTGCCATCCACAAAGAGTTTGGGGAGACTCTTTCCTGCGCTCCTACGGAGCTGAAAAAATATTGATCCTGACCCCGGGGCTTGCGCCCGGGGAGGGGCTTCACTCTTTCGCCGCTACGCGGCTATTTTCCCGACTAGCCGTTCTCGACCAGCTTAGAAAACCAACCACGATTCATCCGCAACGTATTTCCGCGGCCGTTACTTATTGCGTTACCGTTTTTACCGCATCGCCGGTCTTGAAACCGCTGCCCGAAACCGTGGTCGCAACCGCCGAGATATCGTCGACGTCGGTCACGCGGATCAGGCCGACTGCCGTGGCCATACGCCGGATCACTTTTCCGGTCGCTGGATCCTTAATTTCTTTGGAAACGCGCTCGACGGTCAGCTGGTCGCCCACTTTCACGCCGGCTTTTGCCCCCACGTTGAGGATGATCTGTCCTCCATCCACGGCCGCGATCAGTCCCTCAACTGTGATGGTTCGCGTCACCAGCTTGTCCTTGCCGGCGATCACGTCGGTGCTCGTCTTCTCGACGGCGGCTTTCACGGCTTCTCCGATGATGGTGCTCTGGAACTCGCTGCTGCCGAAATCGGCATGCCCTCCGCCAAACCCGTGCCAATTTCCGCCCCCGCCCAGCAGTGAAGTGCTCTCCCGCTGCGATTCACCTTTGCCCTCGGCAACCGCGAGAATCTCACCCGTATCAACGTCCACGATGCGCGCTGTCAGCGCCACGATGGCCTTGGACTTCTTGTGTCCGAACCCACCCAGGCCATGGCCGATCAAACCGCCACCCGCGCCTCCCAGATTCAGGTTTTTAGTCTCGTTGCCAAATTGAGTGATGCTGCCGACGATGATCGCATCCACGCCCAGGAGTTTCCCAATTTTGGCGGCGGAGTTGGGGTTGGCGCGATCGCTATTGGAAAAGTTCTGCTCCGTCATGATCTTGTCCATCGCCTTGCGCTCGATCACCGAATAGCTGCCATCCTTGACCAGGTAGGTTACGAGCAGGTCGGAAATGCCCTTACCTACATCCACGTCCTGGCCGAAGAGCGCCGCGACATCGCTATGCACGGTGGCGTAATCGAAATCAAATATCGCTACCCGCTTCTTGCGTGGGGCCGGGACGGGCGCTTGCTGCGCGTAGGCTGCGGCAACGAAAAACAGCAACAATAGCGCAGCCAAAGAGATTACTTTTCGCATGAGATGAATTTCCTTCCCCAAAGAAATCAGGACAGACCGAGGTTCCCAGCCCGGGCTGGCCGGGGCTATTTCGGGGTGCAGCCCTTGTCAACCCGGACGGTATGACATTGTGCAAGAATGGGGAGGCCTTATCAAGTCCCTGGTCAAGCCCCCAAACCATGAAAAAACTACGCGTCGGTATACTTTTTGGCGGGCGTAGCGGAGAGCACGAAGTATCCCTGCTCTCGGCCGCGTCGGTCCTGAACGCCATTGACAAGAACAAGTTTGAAGTCGTGCCTATCGGCATCACCAAGGAAGGCCGGTGGCTGACCGCGGCGGATGCGGAATTGCTGCTACAGGGAAAGGAAGAGGCACCCGCCTCCGCCCATGCCCATCTTAGGGCGGGGGATCCTGAGGCCACGCCAGGGGCTGCGGTTCTGGCTACCGGGCAGGCTGTGGTGGTCCCGCCGGAACCCCAGCACTCAGGCGGGTCCCTGGCGCCCTTCCAGACCGAGGCGGCTTTGACCCGGCGGGCCAGCGACCGGGCCATTAATGTGGACGTCATCTTCCCCTTGCTGCACGGGACCTTCGGGGAAGACGGAACCATACAGGGATTGTTCGAGCTGGCAGATATTGCCTATGTTGGTGCGGGTGTTCTAGGCTCCGCCGCCGGCATGGACAAAGACGTCATGAAGTCGTTGTTCATGGCCGCCGGACTGCCAATCGTAAAGCACGTTACGGTGCTGCGTAGCGACTGGGAAGGCGGGCCGAAGAAGGTTCAAAAGCTGATGGAAAGCAAGCTGAAGTATCCGGTATTCGTGAAGCCCGCCAATCTGGGATCGTCGGTGGGAATTTCGAAGGCGCGCGATCGCAAGGAACTGGGTCCGGCGATGGGAGAAGCCGCCAAATTCGATCGCAAGATTGTGATCGAGGAAGGCGTGGGCGGCAAAAAGCACAAGGCCCGCGAAATCGAATGCTCGGTGCTGGGCAACGACAAGCCCGCGGCTTCTGTGCCTGGCGAGATCGTTCCGGGTAAGGAATTCTACGACTACACCGCCAAGTATCTCGATGAAGGATCGCAGCTGATCATTCCGGCCAAGCTGAGCAAAGCCGAAACCAAAAGGATCCAGCAATTAGCCATCAGCGCATTTAAAGCTGTGGACTGTTCGGGCTTGGCGCGGGTGGATTTCCTCATGGACCCCAAGAACCGGAAGATTTACCTCAACGAGATCAATACCATGCCTGGATTCACCGCGATCAGCATGTATCCCAAGCTGTGGGCGGCGTCGGGGCTGGCCTATCCGGAATTGATTGAGCAGCTGATCCGCTTAGGGCAAGAGCGGCACGAGGAGAAGAAGAGAAATCAGTACAGCCGGTGAGGGGCAACAAGATTCGTCGCTCTGGCCGCTGTCCGAGCCGGTCTGCCATCCTGAGCGAAGTCAAAGGACCTCTATAGGTTAATCACGTGTGTCCAAGTTTTCGCTGACTGCGGCAAAAAATCTCGGGAGTAAGGGGCCAGGGTAAATCTGATAGAGGTCCCTCGACTCGCCCAGATCGTCGGCGCGCGGACGATCCGAACTCGCTCAGGATAACACTGACATCTTCGACTGTTAGTGTCCGAGAAAGCGTTCCAGTACATCCAGATCGCGTCCCGTGAGCTCCACGAATTTCTTGGTCCTGGCCGCGTCTCTATGTTGAATCGCTTCTTCCGCCTTGAACAGATTCCCTTTCATACTCGACTGGCGGGCGACCATATCGCCGCGAAGCCCGAAGCCGGCAGCACTCTGCTCTTGTTGCAGGCGATCCAGACTACTGTTTACAGCGGCTGCGCGGTTAGAAAGCTGGTCAACCTCGTTCTCTAATTCCTCCAGGCTGGCAGAATCGTTTGCGGCGCTGGGCGCAGCCCTTGCGCTATCACCCTGCGGAGGCACGGCGGCATCGCTGGCCATGCCGTTGTTCTGGGCCGTCAGCTTTCGGGCACGAGGATGGATTGGCTTGGCCGGGGTCATCTCGCTTGGCGCCGGAGCCGCAGCCGGGGGAGCCTGCGCTGGTTGCATCGAAGTCGAGTTGTCCACCGACGCAGTGGTGGCAACTGGTGCGCCTGGCTGCGCGGTCGAACTTGGACTCGTTGTGCCCGCATTCGAGGCATCCGAAGCCGGTTGTTGAG